>OLWA01000035.1_pt1 | contig 157258 bp, 187 predicted proteins | sample 1673251 | NCBI WGS metagenome assembly OLWA01 (sample SAMEA3178937, study PRJEB25190) | human gut metagenome | biome: human gut; feature: human-associated habitat; material: faeces | place: Austria | collected 2013 | reverse complement strand
ACTTGCATGTGTTAGGCCTGTCGCTAGCGTTCATCCTGAGCCAGGATCAAACTCTCCGTTGTTTGTATTTAACTTAGTTTGTTTTGTGTCCATCACGGGTGCATCCCGATTGAACTCCCGGCCGGGTTGATGCTTAACAGAAATTGACGAAGAGACTGTCATGTCAATGACCCTTTCTCTTGTACTACTTCAATATTGTCTATTGCAATTATTTCAATATTCTTTTCGGCTCTTGCCGCCTGCATTTCGTTTTTTCAGAAAAGCGTTGCAAAGTTACAACCTTTATTTCATTCCTGCAAACTTTTTTAGCGAAATTTTTGTTATTTCCTTTCGGCTCTCTCGCCGCAGGCGCTCCTCAAAAGCGAGTGCAAAGGTAGACACTTTCCGGATAACCTCCAAATATTTTCGCAACTTTTTTCTAAAAATTTTTCACCGCCCCGACATTCCCACATTATTATATAATATAAGAGAAAAAGACCGGCAGAAAAACAGTGCCGCCACTCCGAGAAACCGCGCCCCAACCATCAAAAAAATATCTTCCCCGACGAAAAAAATTTTATTCCACTTCGCGAAGCAAGAAGATTTCTGTAGGAAAATGGTCGGAATAGCCATTCAAAAAGCGACCTCCCGAGAATGTGCGGTGAGGATAATTTTTAAATTTTCCACTTTTTGTGCGCAAAAAAGGTTTATTGAACACGGTACACTTCCAGTAAGTCAAACCCGGAATAGACCCGTCAACAAGATTGCCCGACACGATTATCTGGTCAAAAAGATTCCACACACCGTTATAGCAGAGAGTGCCCACTCCATGATCCAATATATTCCAGAACGGATTAAAGAACCCGTGAGCCGCGACATCCTCACGCTCACGCACCGCGCCAAACACCTTGGCACAGGATTTATTGAACGGATCATCGTTAAGGTCGCCCATCATGATAATGCCCTGAGCCGGATTTACACGCCACAACGAGTCGGCAATCTCACGTGAAAGACGCGCCGCAGCCTCACGCATAGGACTTGACTGCGCCTCTCCGCCGAGACGCGAAGGCCAGTGGTTAACGATAAAGCTGACGGGGACATCAAGCAAAGAGCCGGATACACACATCTGGTCGCGCGTCAAGAAGTCAGGCTCGTCGGGGATGACAAGACGATGATTCTCCACACTCTCCACAGCGAAATATATAGGATTATAAAGCAGACCCACATCTATACCCCTCCTGTCGGGAGAGTCGTGATGAACAAACTGCAGTCGCCACGGGTCCTTCCCCTGAGCGACAAGGGTAGAATCGACAGCCTTTACAAGATCTTCCACGACACCACGGTTCTCCACCTCGGCGATGCCGATGACAGCAGGACCGAGCGGTGTCTCGGATGTAGGCAGCGAAGTAATCGCCCTGGCAAGATTGCGCAGTTTTTTGTGGTATCGCTCTGAAGTCCACTGACGCGGGCCCTCAGGAGAAAACTCGTAGTCAAACTTACCATTGTCGTTAATGGTGTCAAACAAATTTTCCAGATTATAAAACGCCACCCCTGCGACGAGATATTTTTTCTCTTCCGCTCCACCGGCAACAGCCGACAGCGCCAAAACCGCCATCAAGAGCGGCATAAAAAGCAATTTACGCATAGCACTTACATATGTAATAGATTTTCATCCACAAAATTAATATATTTTCCCAAAACACAAAGCCGAAGACCCTCCTACGCAACTTTATAGCCGATAATTGCTCAAAAACGCGGATTTCTATGTAACTTTGCAAAATATTAAGCCAATTAGTCAGAATGAACATCACCATCATCAATGGACCCAACCTTAATCTGTTGGGGGTAAGAGAACCGGGCATATATGGCAGCGAAGGATTCGAGAGCTATCTCACACGGCTACGCGGACTATATCCTGACGTAACCATCGAGTATTTCCAAAGCAACCATGAGGGCGCCATCATCGACAAGCTTCATGAAACAGGTTTCGGCGACACAGCCGGCATCGTGTTGAATGCGGGCGCCTACACCCACACATCCCTTGCCATAGCCGATGCAATTTCAGCTATAAGCACTCCGGTAGTCGAGGTACACATAAGTAATGTACACGCCAGGGAGGAGATACGCCATCACTCGATGATAAGCGGTGTGTGCCGCGGAGTGATCGCCGGATTCGGGCTTGACAGCTACCGTCTTGCCATAGAAGCGTTAATCAGAAAACAATAGCCTGCAAATTCACTTATATGAAAAAATTTACCAAAATTGTTGCGACAATTTCCGACAGACGTTGCGACGTAGAGTTTATCCGTGACCTATATGAGAACGGATTGAATGTAGTGAGAATGAATTCAGCCCACATTCAGCTTGAGGGCTTCAGGAGGATTGTGGAGAATGTGCGTTCAGTTTCTCCTTCGATTGCCATACTGATGGATACAAAGGGCGCAGAGATACGCACCACGACAAATGCCGACGACGTAACCCTCAAGTTTCAGCCGGGCGACAAAGTGACATTCATAGGAGACCCCTCGGGAGTGTCCACAAAAGAGACAATATACCTCAGCTACAGCAATATCGCCAACGATGTAAGACCGGGCGTGCATTTCCTTATCGACGACGGAGAAATCGACTTCCTCATAGACTCGATTGACGGACACAAGATTTACGCGACCGCTCAAAACGGAGGCGAGCTCGGCTCACGCAAGAGCGTCAACGTGCCCGGAGTCAGCATCGACCTGCCCTCGCTGACTGAACGCGACCGCATAAACATAGGCTATGCAATGGACCTCGGGGTAGACTTCATAGCCCACTCCTTCGTGAGAAGCGCGCGCGACGTGCTTGACATACAGGAGATACTTGACGCCCACAACAGCCCCATCAAGATTATCTCAAAAATCGAGAACCAGGAAGGTATCGACAACTTCGACGAGATACTTGACGTGTCCTACGGTATAATGATCGCCCGAGGCGACCTCGGCATCGAAGTCCCTGCAGAACGCATTCCGGTCATCCAGAACACGCTCATCAACAAGTGTATAATGCGCCACAAACCGGTAATCGTGGCAACCCAGATGCTCCACTCGATGATCAACAATCCGCGCCCTACACGTGCGGAAGTGAGCGACATCGCAAATGCAGTCAACCAGCACACCGACGCACTCATGCTCAGCGGCGAGACCGCATACGGAAAATACCCCATCGAGGCAATAGCCACAATGACCCGTGTCGCAGCCGAAGTGGAGAAATCGCTGATTCACACCCGTCCGACCCCCATTACCGAGCCCGACGTGACATCTTACCTTGCGCGCCAGGCGGTAGCCTCGTCAGACGTGCTGTCGACCAAGGCAATCATAACCGACAGCTATACAGGAAGAACCGCCCGCTATATCGCATCATTCCGCGGAAGCTACCCGACTCTCGCCATATGCTATTATCCGTATGTAGTAAGGCTCCTCGCCCTTTCTTACGGAGTGCTGCCCGTATATCAGGAGCGCATGGAATCGTCACGCGTATATCTGCAGAACGCGCTCATTCACCTTATCGAGAGCGGCAGACTCACCAAGGAAGACCGCATCGCATATCTCGGCGGCGCATATGGAGAAGGCCACGGCACATCATTCCTGGAAATCAACAATGTAGGCAAAATCATGGACAATTTCCAGAGCTACAACCTGCCTAATCTCGAAGAGACCCGTCAATGACCGAAGAATTAGAGCACTACATACTCCGACACATCGACCCTGAGCCTGACAATCTTGCCAGGCTCAACCGCGACACGCATGTCAACTGCCTTTACGCCAACATGTGTTCGGGACATCTGCAAGGAAGGCTCCTGAAAATGTTTACCCGGATGATAAAGCCGCGACGTGTCCTTGAGCTCGGCACGTTTACCGGCTACTCGGCACTGTGTCTCGCCGAAGGGATGGATGACACGGCCGAGCTTCACACCGTAGAAATCAACGACGAGCTTCAGGACTTCATCGAATCGCACTTCGCCGAATCGCCCATGAGCGACCGCATACACCTGCATGTCGGCGACGCGCAGGAGATAATCCCGACACTCGGCGACGGCTGGGACCTGGTGTTTATCGACGCCAACAAGCGCAACTACATTGAATACTACAAGCTCGTCGCGCCAAGGGTAAACCCGGGAGGTTTCATCATCGCCGACAACACACTCTGGTATGGCAAAGTGACCGACTCCTCCGCTCATGACGCCCAGACGGAGGGAATCCTGCGGTTCAACGATTATGTGGCTGCCGACGACTCCGTAGAAAAAGTGATGATTCCGCTGCGCGACGGACTCACCGTAATCTACAAGAAACCGCAAACACTTGCAAAGTAGCCACCCGATTAGTAACTTTGCGAAGAGTTGAGCGTTAATACATAAAAGTCATTAACCAAAAAAATTCAAGATTATGGAAACAACCCGTCAAGCCAAAATATCAAGACTGCTGCAAAAAGAACTTAGCGAGATATTCCGCCTGCAGACCGCGAAGACCCACGGCGTCATCATTTCAGTAAGCGCGGTGAGAGTATCGCCCGACCTAAGCATCGCCAAGGTATATCTTTCAGTATTCCCCTCCGAGAAGAGCCAGGAACTGCTTGAAAGCATCAAGCACAGCGCAAAGACCATACGCTATGACCTTGCCCAGAAGGTAAGATTCCAGTTGCGCAAGACCCCTGAACTCGCCTTCTATCTCGACGACTCGCTCGACTATCTCGAAAATATCGACAATCTCCTGAAATCCTGATGTTAACACTACGGGTCGCGCTACGATATCTCTTCTCCAAGAAAACCCATTCTGCCGTCAACGTCATCTCACTGATTTCGATGACAGGGGTCGCCGTGGCGACAATGGCTATCGTGTGTGTACTCTCTGTGTTCAACGGATTTACCGATCTTGCAAAGTCAAAAATCGCGCAGCTGTCGCCCGACCTTCGCATAGAAAACCTTACAGGCAAAACCATAGCCGACGCCGACTCTATCACGGCGCTGCTGCGCGACATGCCTGAAATAGCGACAGCCTCACCGACGATAGAGGAACACGCCCTCGCCATATACTCCGACAGGCAGATACCTGTAATCATAAAAGGGGTCACGGAAGCCTACGACTCTATCACCGACATACGCTCCATCGTCCTCGACGACGGCACATGGATGCTTAACGACCCCGAATACGGCGACTTCGCGACCCTAAGCGTAGGCGCGGCAATAAACCTGGAAGCACATCCCGGATTTTACCGGAGGCTAAACATCTATGTGCCAAGGCGCACAGGACGCATCAACCCCGCCAACCCGGCGGCATCGTTCCGCGCCGACTCCCTGCTTGTAGGCGGAGTGTTCCAGACGGAGCAGGCAGAATTTGACACCGACCTCATATTGCTTCCCCTTGAATCGGCGCGCCGGCTTCTTGACTACGACCACGAGGCTACGGCAATAGAGGTGAGACTCGCCGACGGCATTTCCGAAAACAAGGCAATAAAAGCCATAACCAAAGTTCTCGGCGACGGCGTAGCCGTCAAAGACCGCATACGCCAGCAGGAACAGTCATTTAAGATGATTTCAATCGAAAAATGGATTACATTTTTTCTTCTCTCATTTATACTCATCATCGCGTCATTCAACGTAATCTCCACACTGTCAATGCTTATCATCGAAAAAGATGACAACATACACACCCTCTACGCCCTCGGCGCATCACGCAGCATGATTTCGCGGATATTCATCCTTGAAGGCTGGCTGATATCCATTTTCGGAGGCATAACCGGCATAATCGCAGGCGTCGCCCTGTCACTCGCCCAGCAATGGGGAGGATTCATAAAGCTCGGAGGCGACCACTCCGCGATGACCATCGACGTGTATCCGGTAAAAGTGGAGCTGCCCGACCTTATCGCCGTGATTTTACTTGTCGCCCTTGTAGGCTGGCTTACATCCTCACTCACAGCACTAATCATGAGGCAGCGGCTAAACAGCAGAAATGCGGCACAACAAAGTTAATCTTTGTTAAATAAATCACTATCCATTCTGACTTTTACCCGCAGCAAATCAGTTTATTTGCATAAGCGGCAAATATTTATTATCTTTGCACAAGATTCGACAACCGGAGGGGGCGACAGTCCCCTCCTATTCGTATAAACCCGTTCAATCAACATCCAGCATGATAGACCGCCAATTACTTACCAGTACAGTCGAGGAGGCAATAAAAGACACAGCGCTCTTTATTGTCGAGATAAAAGTGACACCCGACAACTCTATTACAGTAGAGCTTGACAGCCCGGAAGGACTCGATATCGACACCTGCGCCGACATCACAAGGAAGATTGAAAGCGTTTTTGACCGTGACGCCGAAGACTATTCCCTCGAAGTAGGGTCGGCAGGCCTCACCTCTCCGTTCAAGGTGCGCGGACAATATCTCAAAAACATCGGCAACCAGGTCGAAGTGCTCACAAAGGCAGGTGTAAAGCTGAAAGGCACTCTCACAGCTGTCGGCGACGACGATTTCACAGTCTCTGTATCGAAAAAAGTCAAAGAGCCGGGAGCAAAACGCCCTGTCATGGTCGAAGAGCCCGTCAACATGAAAATGGACGACGCGAAATATGTAAAATACTTAATCGATTTCAAATAAAAAAACTACAAATATCCCCAATATGGCTAAGAAAGAGGAATCCCCCAATATGGTGGAAAGATTTGCCGAATTTAAAGAGCTGAAGCACATCGACAAGACCACGATGATTTCCGTGCTTGAGGAATCATTCCGCAATGTACTTGCCAAGATGTTCGGCACTGATGAGAATCTTGATGTCATCATGAACCCTGACAAGGGTGATGTCCAGATATTCCAGAATCTTGAAGTCGTGCCCGACGGAGAGGTAACCAATCCGTCGACCCAGATTTCACTCAGCGATGCCCGCGCCGACCAAAACCCCGACGTAGAGGTGGGCGAGGAACACACCCGCGAGATTATATTTGAAAAATTCGGACGCCGCGCCATCCTCAATCTGCGCCAGACCCTACAGTCCAAGATTCTCGACCTCCAGAAAGAAGCGATCTACGCCCAGTTCAAAGGTCACGAGGGCGAGCTCGTGACAGGAGAGGTATATCAGACCTGGAGCAAGGAGACACTTCTGCTCGACAGCGAGGAAAACGAGCTGCTGCTCCCCAAAAGCGAGTCAATCCCGGGCGACTATTTCCGCAAGGGAGAAAACGTAAGGGCTGTAATACTTAAAGTCGACAACAAAAACAACAATATCCGCATCACTGTATCGCGCACGTCAGATGAATTCCTACGCCGACTCTTCGAGCTTGAGGTGCCGGAAATCCACGACGGACTGATCAACATCCGAGCAGTGGCGCGTATACCGGGCGAACGCGCGAAAATCGCAGTGGAAAGCTACGATGACCGCATTGACCCCGTAGGAGCATGCGTCGGCGTGAAAGGTTCGCGCATCCACGGCATCGTGAGAGAGCTGCGCAACGAAAACATCGACGTAATCAACTACACCTCCAATCCTGAACTCCTCATTCAGCGCGCGCTCAGCCCGGCAAAAGTGTCGTCAATACGACTCAACACCGAGGAAAAACGCGCCGAGGTATTCCTTCGTCCCGAAGAGGTGCCCTTGGCAATCGGTAAGGGCGCGCTCAACATCAAGCTTGCGTCAAAGCTCACAGGCTATGTCATCGACGTATACCGCGACACCGGCGAAGAGTTTAACGACGACATCTACCTTGATGAATTTAAAGATGAAATCGATGCATGGGTTATCGACTCACTGAAAAACATCGGTTGCATCACGGCAAAAAACGTTCTCGCAATGCCGCGTGAACTTCTCATCGAGAAAGCCGACCTTGAGGAAGACACAGTCGACAATGTGATCTCCATTCTCAAGGCAGAATTTGAAGACTAATTTCCGACAACCACCTAATTCATAATATGCCGATAAAAATAAGCAAAGTAGCAAAAGACCTCAACATCGCATTGCCGACTGTCATCGACTTCCTGCAATCGAAAGGCATAAACGTTGATATGAACCCCAACACTCGTATCGACGACAATGCCTACAACATGTTGGTCGCACAGTATGGCAATGACAAGGTACCCGCAAAGAGTGCCGAACGTCAGGGCAAGCCTGCCACAGCCGCAGCGCCCGAAAAAAATACTCAGAAACCCACTGACACAAAAGAACCCTCGGGTGTCAACGGTCCCAGGGTGATAGGTCACATCCAGCTTGACAAGCACGGCAACCCCATTGCTCCGGAAAAGCCCAAGCCCGCTCCCCAGGAGCCGGCTCCCGCACCTAAGGCTGAAACAAAGCCCGAACCCAAACCGGAACCCAAGCCCGAGCCTGCCCCGAAGCCTGCTCCCGCTCCAAAACCCGAGCCTAAGCCGGAACCCAAACCCGAGCCCGCTCCCGCTCCCAAGCCTGAGCCTAAACCGGAACCCAAGCCTGAGCCCGCACCGAAGCCTGCCGAGCCCAAAGCCGCAGAGCCTAAAGTTGTAGAGCCCAAGCCGGCAGCAGCTCCTGTCGTGGAGAAAAAAGAGGCTGAAATATTCACCACCGGCCCGGTCACCGGAGGTCCGCAGCTTAATGTAATCGGCAAGATTGACCTTTCGGCAATCAACCAGTCCACACGCCCCAAGAAAAAGAGCAAGGAGGAGCGTCGCAACGAACGCATCGCCAAGAGCAACCAGGCAGGTGCCGGAGGTAACTCCGCGGCCCAGCAAGGCGACCGTAAAAAACGCCGCCGCATAGGCAAAGAGAAAGTTGACATCGAAAAGACTTCCAATCAGCAGCCCGTGCAGCGAGGCAACGAAGGTGGTGGTAAAAACAATAACAACAATAACTCTTCACAGCAGCGCCACGACAGAGGCAAGGGCAAGGACCGCAACAAGCGTCCCGTCCACACCGAAGTCAGCGAGGAAGATGTACAGAAGCAGGTAAAAGAGACTCTCGCCCGCCTTATCAACAAAGACAAGGGTCAGAAAAAGGGCGTGAAGTGGCGTAAAGAAAAGCGCGAGGCATTCCAGTCACGCGAGCGTGAGGCGGCAGAGATGGAAGCGGCTGAGAGCAAGGTGCTTAAACTCACCGAGTTTGTAACCGCCAATGACCTTGCCGTAATGATGGATGTCCCCATCAACAACGTCATCGCCACCTGTATGAATCTCGGTGTGATGGTGTCAATCAACCAGCGTCTTGACGCCGAGACCATCAACATCGTGGCTGAAGAGTTCGGATACAAGACAGAATACGTGTCGGCTGAAGTTGTCGAGGCGATACAGCAGGAGGAAGACAGCGAGGAAGACCTCGTAAGCCGTCCGCCGGTAGTAACCGTGATGGGTCACGTAGACCACGGTAAGACATCGCTCCTCGACTACATCCGCAACGCCAACGTAATCGCCGGAGAGGCAGGAGGTATAACCCAGCACATCGGCGCCTACAACGTGAAGCTTGAAGACGGACGTCGCATCACCTTCCTTGACACCCCCGGTCACGAAGCGTTTACCGCAATGCGTGCCCGCGGAGCAAAGGTCACCGACCTTGTAATCATCATAGTCGCCGCCGATGACAACGTCATGCCGCAGACAGTCGAGGCAATCAACCACGCTTCGGCAGCCGGAGTGCCCATCGTATTTGCCATCAACAAGATAGACAAGCCCACTGCAAATCCTGACAAAATCAAGGAAGAGCTTGCCGCGATGAACTATCTTGTAGAAGACTGGGGTGGAAAATATCAGTCACAGGACATCTCCGCAAAGAAAGGCATCGGAGTCAACGAGCTTATGGAGAAGGTGCTTCTTGAAGCCGAGATGCTCGACCTCAAGGCCAATCCCGACCGTTCGGCAACAGGCTCTATCATCGAGTCATCGCTCGACAAGGGACGCGGCTACGTGGCTAACATCCTCGTGCAAAACGGAACGCTCCACGTAGGCGACATAATACTTGCCGGAACCCACTACGGCAAAATCAAGGCTATGTTCAACGAGCGTAACCAGCGCATAAAGGAAGCGGGACCCGCAACTCCGGCGCTTATCCTCGGATTGAACGGCGCGCCCACTGCCGGCGACACATTCAACGTGATGGAGACCGAGCAGGAAGCACGAGAAATCGCCAACAAGCGCGAACAGTTGCAGCGTGAGCTCGGACTCCGCACCAACAAGCGCACCACCCTTGAAGAAATCGGACGCCGCCGTGCAATCGGCAACTTCCATGAGCTCAACATCATCGTCAAAGGTGACGTCGACGGTTCAATCGAAGCGCTGTCTGACTCTCTCATCAAGCTCTCGACTGAAGAAGTACAAGTCAATGTGCTCCACAAGGCTGTCGGTGCCATCTCTGAAAGCGATGTCACTCTTGCGGCCGCTTCCGACGCCATCATCATCGGATTCCAGGTGCGTCCCTCTCAGGCAGCACGCCGTGCAGCAGAGCGCGAGGGTGTGGAAATCAGGCTTTACTCTGTCATCTACCAGGCAATCGAAGAAGTCAAGGATGCAATGGCAGGTATGCTCGCTCCCGAATTCAAGGAAGAAGTTGTCGGCACAGCTGAAGTGCTCCAGACCTATCATATCTCGAAAGTCGGCACCATCGCCGGAGCCATTGTGCGCGAGGGTAAAATCAAGCGCTCATGCAAGGTGCGCCTGATCCGCGACGGCATCGTGCGCTACACAGGCGATCTCGGTTCGCTCAAGCGCTTCAAAGACGACGTCAAGGAAGTGCTCACCGGCTACGACTGCGGATTAAGCATCGCCGGCTACAATGACCTTCAGGAAGGTGACTTCATCGAGGCATTCGAGCAGGTAGAGGTCAAAAAGCAACTATAAACCGGAAGTTGACTACAGCCATGAAAATGGCTTACATAAACATAGGTTCCAATCAGGGCGACCGCAGGGCTCACATCGAGCATGCGGTCGCCCTGATTGCCTTTATAGCAGAGTCACCGATACGACGCTCCGACTACATCGAGACCCCGGCATGGGGCTACGACTCATCCTCAACATTCTTCAACATCGGCATCGCATTTGCCACCTCGCTCACCCCGGAGACACTATTGAAAAAGCTCCTTGACATACAATACTCCATAAGCCCGCTTTCTCACCGCGATGACTGCGGAAACTATATTGACCGCGAGATTGACATCGACCTGATAGCGCTCGACGACACCGTAATTGACACCCCGTCACTCACACTCCCTCATCCTCGCATGCACCTCCGCGATTTCGTGCTGATACCGATGACTCAGCTCGCCCCCGGCTGGCGACACCCAATACTTCACCTCACGCCGGAAATAATGCTCCGGAACCTTACGGCGGGCAACTAAAACTCCCGTTTCTACATTGGTTTCCCATCAGCCGCCGGTAACTTTGCCGATGAAAACCAACGTTAATCTTCTACTCCATGAACACACCCAATCTTATTGTAGCGGCTACAGTCGCCGCAGCCGAAGCAGTCACCCCGGTAAAAGCTAAAGAAAAGGCAAGCCACTTCACTATCACAGAACTCACGCGCAGCACTACGGCACGACGTCAGGGCATCGACAACACCCCGCCCGAACAGGTTGTCAAAAATCTTCACACACTTATCGACACCGTGCTTGACCCTGCACGTGAGCTCTTTGGCGCGCCTATATATGTCAACAGCGGCTACCGCTGCCGGGAGCTTAACCGCGCGGTAGGCGGGGCGACACGCTCTTATCACATGTCGGGAAGGGCAGCCGACCTAAACACAGGCTCAACTGAAGGCAACAAAAGATTATATGAAATATTAAAGACGCTCCCCCACACAGAACTAATCTGGGAACGTGGCGGGACATGGATACATGTCGCATATTGACATGACTGACTAAAATCAATATCTCTTGGTAAGAGAGCATTAACAATATGGCAAATTTATGATATTTATGGGATAAATACAATTTTTATTGCAAAATTCGCTTAAAAACAATCCCGAGAAGAGTAATTTCAAATCAAAACAATGCAAAAAGAATCGCATGTTTTACATTTTGCAATAGCCTGAGTTGCCATTCAGTCGATTGCATGTTGAGCCATCTCTTACCAAGAGATACTTGCTAATACATCACACTTAATACGATTTTTTTTGCAATGAAAAGACTGATTTTTCCTATTATTTTAGTGCTCATGCTTTCAATGACAACTGTGTCATGTGGCTCAAACAAAGTGGCAAAAGCCTCCTATCCCGAATACACATCAAAGGGAAATACGGGCACACGTACGGTAACCAAGGTCAAGGAAGAGCTCGACGAATGTGAGCAAGAAGCCCTTAATGCACCGGCAAACGAACTGCGCGCCTATGCCTCGGCAATAGATGAAGACCGCGACTTCGCCCGGCAGCAGGCAGTATTGTTTGCCAAAGCCAACCTTGTCGACCAGATTGAGTCAATAGTGCTCAATGTAATGAAAGGCTACCGTGGCAAAATCAAGGCTAACGGCAAAGCGAGCAGCGAGGCCGACATACGCCAGGACGCAGGCTCATTTGCTGAAAGCGTTGTTGAAAACTGCCGCATAATATGCTCCAACAGATACCGCATGTCTGACGGCACATATGAATGTACGGTATGTATCAGCGTCCCTGCCGAAGGAGCCGAAAAAGCAGCCGGAGCCACCGTGCTCACCGACGATGAACGCCTCGGTGTCGAGTTTCACGAGGAGCAGTTCCGCGAATCTTACCGCGAAGGGCTTGAACGCTTCCGCAAGATGAAAGAAGAACGCCGTTAATCCCTTTCACCCTAAACTTCATTCTATGAAAAGACTGATTTTACTCCCGCTCCTGCTCCTCTTGGCTACGGCATCAGTTACCGTGGCTGCAAAGGAAAAGTCTGACAACATGAAACCGCGCTGGATGACATCATCACTGCCGTCGCCCAAAAGCCCCGGCTACATATTCATTACAGCCCAGGGTACAGGCAACTCCCTTGAAGAAGCACGCCAGAGGGCGCTCGTGAACCTCACGACAAAACTTGAACATGAGCGCGGACTCGTCATCAACAGTTCTGTAAAGGTCGACAAGGAAGCCTCACGCATTGCCGGCGCAAAGTCATCCGTCACCCGACAGCAGTTTCAGATGGAATGTACCGAACGCGGAAAGGAAATAGTAATCACCTGCCGCGCTGTCGATGAATACTGGGAGAAAAACCACGGCACTTACACCGTCACCGAGCTTTACACCGTCAATGACAATAAACGTCCCGGCGAAGGGAGCAACAACGATGACATACGCCTCACCACCTCCTACGGCGCGGCGCCTGTGTTTTACTCACTTATACCCGGTGTAGGGCAGTTCTCCAAAGGCAGCTATGTGAAAGGCGGCTTTATGCTCGGCGGCACGGCAGTAGGCGCCGCAGCCATTATCCTCTGTGAGAACCAGCGCGCCGACTGTGCCAAGAAGATGCGTGAAAAACCGCAACACTTCGACTTCTACCGCAATAAAAAGTCACAGTGGGAGACCGGACGCAATGTGGCAATCGGCGTGACAGCAGCGCTCTATGTCTACAATCTTATCGACGCAGCCGTAGCTCCGGGACGCAGGCGCGTAGTTGTCAAAAACCGCAGCTACAACTACACTCTCGCGCCGGTAGTTTATGAAAACGGTGCAGGCGTAGGTCTCGCCTTTAACTTCTAAAATCACATTTTTACATTTTAATAAACCAATCTATGACTAAATTTTTCAAAACACTTATTTTATCAGTAGTGACAATACTGTCATTCTCGGCATGCTCTGAAGACCCGGAGGATTCCACAGGTAACATCTACGGACTTGTCATCGACAATATCACCTCCGACCCTCTTGAAGGAGTGGTCGTCAAGATTGTCCCCGGAGGCACAAGCACCAATACATATGCCGACGGCTCCTTTGAGTTTGTAGACCTTCAGCCAGGCAGCTACACCTTGCAGTTTTCCAAGTCAGGCTACGCCCAGACCTCGGTAAGCGTGGATGTCATCGCCGGAGTAAACCATCCCATATCCGTACAGATGCACAAATCTACCCAGGTAGCCGAAATTACAATCAACCCCTCTTCTTTAAACTTCGGCACAACCCAGACACAGCTCAACATCACCATCACAAACAACGGAAATGCCACAGCTGAATGGTCGCTTGACCTTGGTGAAAATGACGCATGGCTCAAAGCCTCTCAGGTCGGAGGCTCTATACAGGCAGGCCGCACACAGAGCGTCACCTTCTCTGTTGACCGCAACTTCCTTGCCTCAACCACTTCTGTGGTAATAAACCTGCATGCCTTTGGTAATTCCTATCCCATATCAGTGTCATGCGCTCCCGCCAATGCATCTTCATCCATGCTAATTGAGCCGTCATCAATCAATTTCGGCACCGACCTCACATCGCAGACCATCACCATCCGTAATGTCGGCAAGCAGGCTCTCACCTGGAACACCACCGGCAATATCGACAACGCAATAACCGTGTCACCCGACAAGGGCACCGTAGCTCCCGGCGGAAATTCAGTAGTGGTCCTTTCTCTCGACCGCTCTCTCATAGGCGAATCCTACATCTCGACCGTGACATTTACCGATGGCGTTTCGGAATCCACCGTTGTAGTAAGCGCCAATAACTCAGGCGGCAATATCCCCGGAGGAGATGACAACAACCCCGGAGGATCACTTGTCGTGACCAACGGTCTTACCGCCTATTACAAGTTCAACGACTCATTTGACGACCTCAACGGCATTTACGACGGCTTCGGGGTCAATGACCCCACCTTTGTAACCGGAGTGTCAGGTCAGGCGGTAAAATTCTCAAAAGCCAACGAGAGCGCCGACTGCATACCTTACGGACTGATTAACTCCAAGGCATTTACAATAAGCTTCTGGGCGAAGGATCTTACCGACGGTCTTATTTTCTACTCCAAATGCAAGGACAACAATAACCGTTTTGTTCTCTCGATGGATGCCGGCAACCTGAAGTTCATCTGTTCAAAATATTGTAATCAATACAAATCTGACAGCTATCACTTTACCCACACCAAGATTAACGATGGTCAATGGCATCACTACACAATCACCAGCGACTATAATTCAACTACTTTTTACTCTTGGACATCTGTACTTTACATAGACGGTAAAAAAGTCAGCACTCTTACAGAAGAGTTAACTACCAACCTGGGAGAGTCAGATTATCCCAACGAATTTGTTATCGGTGGAGTGTGTGACAACTATACCCACAAGCTCACCTGCTCCAACTTCTCGATGGACAACCTGCGCATATATGACACCCGTGTACTTACCGCACAGGAAATCAAAGAGATATTCAACGCTCAGCAGTAATATAACCTGAACCTACACTATCCCGTCATCTCCGGCATAAGGCGTAAAGGCCACATCCCCCCGGAAATGACGGGATTTATTAAAATCAATCTTAGACCTTCTCTTCACCAATGAAAAAATCGGCAATACTAATCCTGCTGCTGATTCCGGCGATGGCACTGTCATTACCGGCTCAGACCTCAACGTCAGGCAACTTCGAACGTTTCCGCAAAGAAAAACGCGCGCAGTTTGAAAAATACCGCCATGACAAAAGAACCGAGTTTGAACAGTACCGTCGGAAACTGAACGAAGAGTTTGCCGATATGATGGAGCGCAACTGGAAGGACTACGACCCGTCACCCGAGCAGAAGCGAAAGGAAAAGCCAAAACCGACAAAGCCGCTTGATGCTGAAAACACTAAAATCATCAGCCCTCAGGAAATCCCGGTCGACGTAGTGACTCCGCCCGAGCCCGTGATACCCGACATTCCCGTGACTTTGCCGCGTGTCACTCCCGGCAGAACCGCCGACTACCCCGTGACATTCACGTTCTACCACACCCCCTGCGGAATCAACAGCTTTGACACCTCGGTCCTCGACTTCAGCAACATTTCTTCAGGTACACTTGCTTCGGCATGGCGGCGCCTGAGCGGTCACGCCGACACTGAAACCCTTGTCAACGACTGCCTGCGGCTGCGCGAGGAGCTGAATCTCTGTGACTGGGGCTATGTGAAAGTCGTAGAGGCAGCTGCCAAGAAGTTATATCCCGCCTCTGCCGACAAGCAGGCGTTTCTCACAGTGTTTCTCCTGAACCAGTCGGGTTATGACGCAAAACTCGCCTCCCGCGACGGCAGGCTTCATGCCATGGTTCATCCAAGCCACACACTGTACTTCAGAAGCGGAACAATTATCAGCGGCAAGGCATATTATCTCATCAGTCAGTCGGGCAAGAGTTCGTCGGCATTTAAGGCATGTGACACTGACTTCAGAAAAGGTGCCACCCCGATAAGAATGGTGATGAACCGCATTCCGGCATTTGCAGCCGACAAGACAAAATATCGCACCTACACGTCGGCAAAGTGGCAGAAAGCCCCTCCCGTCGAAGTAAAGGTCAATCCCTCGGTAATCGAGTTTATGAACGACTACCCTATTCTCGACTGGAATCTTTACGGGATGTCTCAGCTGAGTCCGCAAGTCAGGTCGACCATCTACGCGGCACTCTCCGTAATCATCGAGGGGATGGACGCGGTGGAGGCGGTCAATACGCTGCTCGACTATATGCAGACCGGGTTTGAATACATGACTGACGGCAACCAGTTTGGCTACGAGAAACCCTTTTTCTTTGATGAAAACTTCTATTATCCCGCCAATGACTGCGAAGATAGGGCAATACTCTTTGCCGAGTTTGTAAAGTCATTGCTTGGCTTTGATGTGGTATATCTCAACTACCCGCGTCATCTCGCCACAGCCGTAAGACTCCCCTACGACATCGACGGCACCTATGTCACGGTCGACGGAAAGAAATATTATGTATGTGACCCCACATGTATCAACGGGAAAGCCGGCATCCTTGCCGCCGTGTACTCCGCGTCACGCCCTAAAGTAGTAAAAATCACTGAATGATGGGATTCTGCCGCAAAATAATGTCGCTTCCGCTATGGATAAAGGGAGTCATCGTCACCGCAATGACATTCATGATTTCATGGATTGCTGTCTACGACCTGATGTCGGTCTCCTTTTTCGCACCTATGGAGAAAGCCGCCGACTTCCGTTTCAGCGACTTCTACACCCTTGTCGCCAATGACCGCGCCGTAAAAAATCTCCACCCGTCGGTAGTGGTGGTCGCCGTCGACCGGTGCAACCGGCGCGAAATCGCCGCCACGATTGAAGATGTAGACTTCTGCAATCCTGCGGCAATAGGGCTTGACATAGCATTCTCCACACCCCGCGACACAGTTGACGACCCCCTCGCCTCAGCTATCGCCTCCTGCCCGCGGCTTGTAATGCCGGTAGTCGCCGAGGAAACCGGCGACGGCACCTACACGGCGGTCCACACATCTTACTATGACAGTTTCGCTCCCGACGATGCAACATTTGCAGCCGTCAATATCGAGGGCGATAAAGAAGCGCGGTTCACGGTAAGGGAATTCATGCCCTCGTTCCCGGCACAAGGGGGCGGCTACATACCCTCGCTTACCCTCGCTCTTATCGAAAAAGCCGCGCCCGACATCGCGGAAAAGGTAAAGGCACGCGGCGGCAAAAGCGAGTCGCTGCGATTTGCCTCCTACGAATTTGAGACGATATATCCCGACGAGATACTCGAATACCCTGAATTAATCGAAGGGAAAATCGTAATCATTGGAAAAGTCAATGACGCGGGTGACCTCCACTCAACCCCGCTTGACAATTTCACTCCCGGGGCAATCATACACGCCCACTCGGCGGCGACAATGCTCGACGGTGACTTCACGCGCCGGCTCTCAGCTGTTGAAAGCTGGCTGATTGCGGCTGCCGCATGTTACTTAGTCGTGCTGATAAGCCTTTTACTCGCCGAAAGCACCCTCGGCGACATTACCGTCCGATGCATCCAGATTGCCGCCCTTTATCTTATGATAACATGTGGGGCACTCGTCTATATACGCTTCAACATAGACCTCGACTTCACCGGCGCCATGCTGATGACTTCACTCGGAGTCGTGGCGTGTGACATTTTCAACGGCATCTTTGCCGACGATGGAATAATAGCCATGTGCATTACTAAAATCAACCGTCTCATCACTATTACAACCGATATAAGAAATGAAATTTATGCAAAATGCTCTTTTAAAAATCTTTTCCGCAATTCTGCTGATGATGACAGCGACGTCACCCTCTCTTGACGCCGCGCTTAAAGTCTACAGGGTCAAAGGCGACATAACCCTGCGCAGCGGCAACTCGTGGACACTGCTGCAACGGCGTGCCGAAATCAAGCCTGCCGACATGCTGCGCATACCGGCAGGAGGCTCGGTAGAGATACTTGACACCGACACCCGAAGGATATATTCTTCAGTGTCGTCAGGCGAAATGCAGGTAAGCTCGCTCATATCAACCGCCATAAACGATGCCTCCGACATTACTCGGAAGACCAATACCCGCATACTTACATCATTAAGCGAAAACAAGGCGTCAGGAAAATCCCGCTTCGGCAACACAGGACTCTCGATGCACGACACCGACTCCGAGACCGGTGCCCTCGCGACTCTGGATCTTACCACCCCCTATCTGCAACAGCTCATCAACCTGCCTGCCGATGCCGCTTATGACGACTACAGCGACATAATACTCATTCGCCGCGACATCGACGGAGAGCGGGAGACATTTAATTTCGCGGTGTTCAACACCCTTGACATCCCCCTCTTCATCAACGTGATCGACCAGAACCCCGACAGCGATGACATAACTTTTTACTTCAACGAAAATCCGCTTGTCAATCCACGGGGCGAAACAGTGATCGGTCACTACCGCTACCTGTTGCCTGAACGGCCCGCGGGGTATATCGTGATAGCTTCCGACCGGCAATTCACACCCGATGACATACGCTCGCTGCTTCGTGGAAACACCGCGCCCTCGGGAGGCGACTTCTTCTATTCCCTGCTCCGCATCTAATCACCCCTATTAAAACCCACATCATTATGACTATCAAAAAATTTGATTCAACTTTTGACACAGCGCTATGGATTATATTTCTGGCGCTCTGTGCAGGCTCATGGTTTCTGAGCAAAAAAATCTGTGCGCCGGAATATGAACATGTCGAAAACCCTATCGTGAAAAACTATCTGTATACCGGTAAAAACGGCAGCAAGACAGAAGCGCAATATGAGGCGGTGTGGTATCACCCCGACTTTTCATCACCCCGCATCAAGTTATACGACAGCGAGCATGACAAAGCCTACGATATTAAAGACGAATATCTTCTTGAATATCAGAGCTTGATGCCCGAAAGCCGTTACAGCGCGTTTTTCTACCGCTGGTTCTGGGTGTGGGTGGTACTATTCGTTGTCATTTCGGCAGTGGCAACCTATTACCTCGGAGGTGCAATACGCGACAATATCCTATATCAGAAAATAAAGCGCGACCCTACATTCAGCGATGTCGCCTACTTTCTTTACACTGACAGGGTGAGCTGCCGCGACAAAGCAAAAGCCCTTATCCCGGCGACTATCGACAATTATATCAAAGATAAGATACCTCAGCTTTCACAGAAATATTCACCGTCATTTGTCAAGCTCATAATCCAACTCTTGACCACTATACGGTATCAGAACGACACAAATATAAAATTTTTCATGTCATATCTTGAAAACACCACTGACCAGCTCTCTTATCTCAAGTCGCTTGCCGCCGCATGGGCGTCACCTCAAAGAGACAATCATCCACAGGCGCAACAGATACGCGAGCAGATTACCGCACTACGCCAAAACAAATATGTGAAAATCGAGACCTCAATCACCCCCGGGAAAGTGTCGGCGATTGTCACCCGTAAGCTCAACGCTCTCTTTACCGAAATCATGGGTAGCGAGGTGTTCTCGTTTGACGCCTATGAATCAAAATATCTTGACACGGTTAAGATGCCCGGCAACATATTTGTAACGATAGAGACCGAGAATACCCCACGCACATTTACATGGAGCGGCACGGAGTACAGCAATTGCAGTTTTCCCGGCATAGATGTGAGAATGACGATATATCACTATGTCAACAGAGAGAAGGATATACTATGGGACAGGCTGCTTGACGCGAAATGTACCTATAAGGCAGAAGACCTGAATGTGACCGACCTCTACGACAACATGATTACAGAGACACTTGAATCGTTTGACGAATCATTAAAGAAATGAAGCACCGACTTATAATCATTTTGCTCACCATGATGACATGGGGCGCCACACATGCCACCATATCATTTACCGACTCAATCACGCGTGTCACCCTCAATCTCCCTGACGATGTAGAGATTACCTCGTCATCACCTGTCGCCTACAAAAAACTGGAAGCCAATCTACCCGACGGGGGAACGCTGTCAGTATACTCGGTAGTTAATCCAAAAAACGAGACCTACTCATGGAACTACCTCAACAATTTTGACGAGAGCTATGGCATACCGCGTGAAGATGTTGAGCTGAATGGCGATGTCAACGGCAGGAGAAGGATATATGACTTCAAAACCGAAAAAGGCACCCCCTTTGTGCGCTGTGTCACCATTATCCGGGGCGTGAATTACGCTCTCTATATTCAGGAAAATGCGTGGACAGCCGACAAGCTCATCTCACCGCAGCTTGTAAATGACAGCTATTTCCCCAATCTGGTTGATGTCGAAGCCATAGGAGGAGTGCGACGCTCCTCGTTTATCGCCATCGACTATATACTTCCTGTCATATTAATAGTCCTCGGAATAATACTGAGATTAATAAGGAAGTCGTTGAATGAAATCATGAAATATCTGGCAATAGGTCTCTTTGGAGTGATAGAAGCTGTATACCTGTATATGTTTGCCTATTTCACACCCTTCGCCGCTATTTTGTGTGGAATCTCCATCTCATTTGTCACATACCTGTTACTGTATTGCACCACATGGGATGAGTTTTGGCGGCATCTTGACAATGTGGTAAAAAACATCGACTGAGACTGTCGCTTTTTTACACGAGGCGGTGCAACGGGCTTGTCAAGCCTGCTGCTCCGCCTTTTTCTTTTCAAGAAATTCGTTGATGCCGCAAAGATGTTCTCTTACGCGACCGCCTCCGAATTCATATACCTTTGACACCAGTCCGTCAAGAAAATCGCGGTCATGGCTTACAACGATGAGTGTGCCGTCAAAATCGCGCAACGCCTGTTTCAATATATCTTTTGTCTTGAGGTCAAGATGATTGGTCGGCTCGTCAAGAATGAGAAGATTTATCGGCTCGAGCAAAAGCTTAATCATGCAAAGGCGCACCCTTTCGCCGCCCGAAAGCACCTTAACCTTTTTCTGATTTTCCTCGCCTCCAAACATGAATGCTCCCAGGAGGTCACGGATTTTCAATCTGACATCGCCTACGGCTATATCGTCAATGGTCTGGAACACGGTAAGATTCTCGTCAAGCAACGCGGCACTGTTTTGAGCGAAATATCCAATCTTCACGTTATTGCCGAGAGTAAGAGTACCGTCATGGCTTATCTCATTCATTATCGCCTTCACCATCGTTGATTTTCCTTCACCGTTCCTGCCGGCAAATGCCACTTTGTCGCCGCGCTCGATGGTAAATGTGGCATTGGAAAATACCGGCACCCCGTCGTAGCTTTTACCCACTCCTTCAGCTATCACCGGATAACTGCCGCTACGCGGACATGGCGGAAATTTCAGGCGCAACGCCGACGTGTCTTCCTCATCGACCTCTACTATTTCAAGCTTTTCAAGCCATTTCACCTTGCTCTGGACCTGATAAGTCTTCGAGTAAGTGCCCTTGAACCGCTCGATAAACTCGCGCGCCTCGGCTATCTGTTTCTGCTGGTCGTCATATTGCTTCTGCTGCTGTTGGCGGCGTTCTTTACGCAATTCCAGATAGTGGCTGTAACGAGCCTTGTAGTCATATATTCTGCCAAGCGTCACCTCGATTGTGCGGGTGGTGATATTGTCGATAAAACGACGGTCGTGGCTGATCACCACGACAGCCATAGGACTGTTGATTATAAAATCTTCAAGCCATCCGATTGATTCGATGTCAAGATGATTGGTCGGCTCGTCAAGCAGCAACACGTCAGGCTTGCGCAGAAGGAGCTTTGCCAGTTCGATGCGCATGCGCCAGCCGCCCGAGAACTCCGATGTCGGACGGTTGAAGTCACTGCGCTCGAAGCCCAGTCCGAGAAGTGTCTTTTCCACATCCTCCTCAAAATGGGTCATGTCGATTGCATAGAATTTCTCGCTTACCGCCGACACTTTCTCGATCAGCTCCATATAGGAATCGCTCTCATAGTCGGTGCGCGTGGCAAGCTCATTATTCATCGCCTCAATCTCCGCCTCCATCTCTTTGATGTGGGCAAACGCAAGCGACGCCTCCTCAAAGACCGTGCGCCCGTCCTCAGTCATCATATGCTGTGGCAGATAGCAGACATTGCAGTCTTTCGGGATTGAGACCGACCCGCGTGTAGGTGTACGTATACCGGCAAGAATCTTCAAGAGCGTACTTTTCCCGGCCCCGTTTTTACCCATAAGGGCTATCCTGTCCTTAGGGTTAATGACAAATGACACATCTTTGAAAAGGGTCGTCCCTCCAAATTCGACAGTTAATCCGTCTATCGATACCATAATTTTAATCTGATATATAATTTAGCAATCTTTGTTGCAAATTTACGCATTTTTTCCGAGCTTTCCGTCACTATCACCGCACTCGCCCACCCCTGCCCCCAACACCGACAACCGACAACTGAAAACCGACAACTGAAAACTGAAAACTGAAAACCGAAAACCAAGAAACCCTTCCCCGCAAGGGGATAATCCATTTGTAGCCGGGGGTTGAGCGCAGCGATACCCCCGGAAACCCGCACAGAAGAAGATGTTTCCGCAGGAATCATCAATGACAATACAAGATGATTCCTACGGAAACAAAGCCGTCTTGGATTGCTTACCATCGGTATCGCTCCGCTCAACCGACGGCTAAACAAAGATGATGCCCTCCGGGCAACCTCACATCGCCAACTGCATCCCCCCTATGGGGAATAAATCCCGGTGTCTAAGCGACATTGCTCATTTGACAACAACCTTGCAGACTTGGCAACCTGACCTTACAAAATATACACCGCTTTGTAACGTCCTGATTCGGGTTGCCGGACCTGAATACACTGCAAAACCTGACATATTGATTACGACAATGTCATTATCGCTTTCCACAATAAGGTCATGCCCGTCTACGGTTACATTCAAAACACCGCTCTCCGCTATATCTATACCGTTGATTTCGTCAACCGTGACAAAGCAGTAAGCTAAAAGTCCGCTGCCGTCGGTAGTAACTGCAATTACCTCAGCCTCACCCGATGAAAGTGCTGCGATATTACCCGACCCGTCTACAGACACAACACTCTCATCGGTGCTATACCAGTTAAGATATTGGTTTGTCGCATTAGACGGCATGATTTCCGCGATAAGCTGCAACTCATCACCCGGACGCATAGTGACTTCATTGTGATTTAACTTTATGCTTTCAATCGCCACCGATATCGGCTCTATGTTAAAGTGGCCCCAAAAACTGGAATAACGATATTTCGCCACACTCTCGGCAGGCACGTACACAGTGCCGGTAAATGTAGTGAGGATTTCATTAGGAATAAAATCATACGCATCTGTAACATACGGAGGTTCAACTGCATTGCAATAGATACTTTGCATATTTTTGCATTGATTAAAAGCAGTCGCATTCAATGAAGTCAATGTTGAGGGGAGCCTAATTGTTTTGAATTTGCCCTGACGGAAAGCGTAGCCGTCAATAACATTAATTCCCTCGGGTACGACAAATTCTTCAAGATTGCCAATATAAAGACCAAATGCATGGTTACCAATTGCATTCTCACTATTATAATCCTCATTAACCATATTATTGGAGCTTCGCCAGGTAAATATTGCGCCCTGACTTTCCATAAATGCATGTTTAGGAATATTTTTAAGGCTTGTCGGGAGAGAAACCTCTCTTGCACGCACACCATAGAATGCACCTTCTCCAAGATTATATAATCCATCAGGAAGATCTATCGTTGTTAATGCGGTGCTGTTAAATGCACGTTCACCTATAGATTTTATGTTTTTGAAGTCAATATTGTTAAGCATCAAGCATCCGCTAAACGCATAATCCTCAACTTCTGTGACAGTAGGCGCAACGGTTATAGCCTTCAGCGACTCGCACTTACAAAACGCTCTTGCCGGTATTGATTCACACCAGTCTCCAATTACAGCTTCTGACAATGCAGTACTCTGAAATGATCCTTTTTCAAAACTCATCTCAGCATTAAACGGAAAATTGGAAAGTGACTCACATTCATAAAATGCCTCAATACCGACATGCTTGATTCCACCCGGAATATCCACTGATTCAAGCTGACGATTCAAATAAAATGCCTGATTACCAATAGTATCACACTGTTGTGCAGAGAAACGCTTAAGACTGCACCATCCTACGGGAGCCACTACCGACCCGTTAATGTATCTTGGGTGACCAAAAGACCTGTCGCATATCTTGCCTACTTTTCCTTTGACAATTATCGACTCTATATTATCGTCACTTGTCCCAGGAGAATGTGTCCCCACAGGATTATCAATAATATTACAATCGCCCTCTACAATTATCTCTTTGAGGTTGTCACATCGGAATCCGGAAAAGTAATCCATCGGAGGCAATGTGACACTTACAAGATTACTACTGCTGAAACAACCCGGTTCTATACTTAATAGCTCTTTTCTATTTTCAACCGATTCAAATATCAGCTTGGTCATGTGACAGCCATTAAACAAACCTTCTTTCAGCACAACCACCTCAGGACTAATCTTGACACGATAAGGAGAAGTACCCCAAAACACATTTCCGCCGACACTATCAGGATTGCAATCATATGAAATCTCCGACAATGCTGAACAACCCCCAAAGCTACTGCATCCAAGATACCTGATTGACGGACCGAGGTTTACTTCTGAAATATTCTTACACCCTTCAAATGCAAAATATCCTATATAAATGGAGTCAGAAGAGAAGCCAAGGTTCATTTCCAAAATATTCTCACATTTGTTAAACGCATAATTTCCTATATAAGTTACCGACTCCGGTATAGCATCCAACGAAATAGCGCTATTCTGAAACGCCCGGTCTCCTATATATTCCAACCCGTCGGGTAATTGTATCTCGCAGTTCGATTTTACGCCAAATGAGATGTTATCTGAAGAGCCATTGATGCGCTTCAACGTAGACGGGAAATTTATTTCATTGATTATATAACGAGCATAACCGTTAACGGTATATTCGTCAAGATCAAAGGAAGAACCTATTACCCTTGTACCCTCTTTAAAAGTAAGCACTTTTTCATCAATCACCGATGCATAGTCATATTTATAGGCAATATTGCCAATATACAAGACACCATTCTCCCCTTTAAGATTATCTTCCCAAGGCGTTCCCCAAAATGCGCGATACCCTATATCAATCAATGTAGAAGGTATTGTCACCGAAGCAAGATTCTCACATCTTTCAAATGCATTGCCGCCTATATATTCAAGTCCTTCCGGCAAGTCAACACCCGTCAAAGAAAAAAGCTTGCTAAACGCCCCGGCTCCAATCGAACGCAGCCGCCCTGAAAATTTTAATTCATTTATTTCGTTTCCTGAAAATGCCCCATAGCCGATATCTATAGCACCTGAAAGATCCACACACCCCTCAATGCTGCACATTCCAAAACAATCGGCGCCTATATATGATACACCCGATAAATTGACCTGACGCAATGAAGCCACATTAAAAAAAGCATAATCTCCTACCGACTCCACCGACTGAGGCAGAATGACGGAAGTCAAGGCGGTTTTATTGAATGCCGACTCTCCTATTGACGTGAGCTCCTCAGGCAATACAACTGATGAGAGATTTTCTGCGTGGTAAAATGCCCTGTCGGCTATTTTAGTAACTTGCTCCGGAATGTCAACCCCGTTAATTGATGTACATTCATAAAAAGTAGCCGTGCCGATTTCTTTGATAAACGATGGCATGACAACTTTTTCCAATGTCGTGTTACCGGCAAACAATCCGGCGAGATTATTTCCATAGACAGAGACAATTATGTTCATGCCGCCGATAGCGCCGATGTCCTTGGTTTCAGTTTCAATACGTGGATTGTCGGACAGATAAAACCTCATAATCTTGTTGCCCAGAACTTCACCTGAATAGTCACTTAGAGTATATGCCTTATACTGACCTTCATCGGCGGCAACTGTAACATTGCTCATGTCAAGATTCCTGACAGTCAAAATTTTCCCGGTTCCGTTACCGAGAAATTCAAGGTCAGCCGAATTAAGCGCACCCTCAACGGCAAGCGAGTTTATACGCGAGCCGTCAAGCTCCATCACCTTCTCCATTAAAGTTCCGGGAACTTCTACCATAACCTTGATGTAATCACTCTGGGCGACAGCACTAACCGAAAATCCGAGCAATGCCAAAACCACAAGTACACGTTCACAAACTTGTCTACAACGCGACTTGACTACCATATTTATCATAGCAAAACTGTGTGTGTGTTTCTCAATCCTCCAAGAAACGTTTTTATAAATAAAAAGGTGTGAGGATTGTATCTATGTCTTATCTAATCTCAGGTCTTGGCATACCCATACACACGATAAGACAATAGCCCCACACCGATTGGTTTATATACTATAAATAAGTATATACACAACAATTAATGCAGGTGCTATTGCAATATTATCTTGAGTGTATTACAAACCGCCAAGTTTGAGATTAAAGATAATAATTCAATAACACCTTTTTGTTATAATTAAGGCAAAGATATGCAAATTATTATATCTCTCAAAATTATTTTAACACATAGTTTCCAAAATCATTCTGACCATCTGTCCTTCTGTATCAATCTCCAGCCCCCGAAATCTGACAACCGACAACTCTCAGCCCAATTTTTTGCCTTTTCACAAATAATTGCTAACTTAGCGAGACTAATAACTTTTACTGAATTGGCATGATTGATATACATCGCTATTGTGTGATTATGTGTGGAGGTATCGGCAGCCGTTTCTGGCCTTACAGCCGTGCCGAACGCCCCAAACAGTTTATTGACTTTTTCGGGACAGGCAGGTCGCTGCTACAGATGAGCTTTGACCGCATATTGCCGATTGTTCCCAAAGAAAATATAATTATCGTAACCAACGACCAGTATGCCCCGCTTGTAAGAGAGCAGTTGCCGGAACTTGACGAGTCACAGATATTGCTTGAACCCGCGCGCCGCAATACAGCCCCCTGTATAGCCTGGGCGGCATATCACATCCTGGCGCGTGACCCGGAGGCTTCAATGATTGTGACCCCGAGCGACCACCTCATCACTCGCGAGGCTGAATTTATAAAGGCCATCCAGCAAGGCTTTGAGTTTGTAGAGACCCATGACTCCCTGCTCACTCTCGGAATCAAGCCCACACGCCCCGAAACAGGCTACGGCTACATCCAGATAGGAAAACCCGTGACCGACGACATCTTGAAAGTCAAGACCTTCACCGAGAAACCCGACATAGAGCTGGCAAAGGTGTTTCTTGAAAGCGGTGAGTTTTTCTGGAACTCAGGCATATTTCTCTGGAGCGCCAAGTCGATTGTCAACGCTCTCCACGAGTATGCCCCCGACCTCACCAACACATTTGACCGCGGAGAAGGCGTATTCGGAACTCCTGAAGAAAAAGACTTCATCCTCAAGGAATTTCCGGGCTGCGTAAGCATCTCCATCGACTACGCGGTGATGGAACGCGCCACCAACGTCTATGTCGAGTGTGTCAGCTTCGGATGGAACGACCTCGGGACCTGGAGCGCCCTCTACGACAACTCGCCCAAGAACCGCGAGGCAAACGTGACTCAAAACTGCCGGGTGCTCGCCTACAACTCCACCGGCAATATCTTTGCCGTGCGCGGCGACAAGCTTGTAGTGGCAAACGGGCTCAAAGACTATATCATCGCCGATGCCGGCGACGTGTTGCTCATATGCCCGAAAGCCGACGAGCAGACAATCAAGCAATATGTTAACGACGTAAAACTTGCTTATGGCGACAAATTCCTCTAACTCAAGAGTGCCTGTGCCGGAATTTCCTTTCCGGCACGAGGTGCCCTTGCAGATACGGTTCAACGACATCGACATGCTCGGACACCTTAACAACTCGGTCTATATCCAGTTTTTCGACCTTGGCAAGAGCAGCTATTTCCAGGCTGTGCTGCCCGACGGCGTTGACTGGAAACGCATAAATATCGTTGTAGCCAATATCAACTGCGACTTCTTTGCGCCAACATATATAACAGAGCCGATAGCTGTGCGCACGACCGTGACACGCATGGGAGAAAAAAGCTTCTCCCTTGAACAGCGTATCGTCAACACCGCCACAGAAGAGGTGAAATGCATCGGCAAGACTATCATGGTAGGATTTGACCTCACTACCGGCAAGTCGGCTCCAATCGAACAGAAATGGATAGATGCGCTTGAAGCCTACGAACAGCGCACACTGTAAAACGACGAAACCACCGATACAGCCCGTTTGCCAAAAATGAAGACCCTATATGTCAGCGACCTTGACGGCACTTTGCTCGGCACCGACAGCAAGGTAAGCCCGCAATCGGCGGAAATATTGTCGCGACTCTCGGCAGAGGGCGCATTGATAACCGTGGCTACGGCACGAACCCCGGCAACGGTCGAACCGCTGCTCGCCGATGTAAAATCCTCGCTGCCGGCGATTGTCATGACCGGAGCCTCGCTATGGGACAGAAACACACGGCGCTATTTCGACACCCGCTTTATCGACGCCGCGACGTCGATAATCGTCAGAGAGGCTGCCGCGCGCCACGGAGTAAACCCGTTCACCTACACTCTCGGTAAAAACGGCATACTTGAAATATACCGCAACGGTGACCTGCAGCAGTGTGACCGCAATTTTATTGACGAGCGCTCCGACCTGCCGCTTAAACGCTTCCACCTCAACACCCCGGAAGGCGATGACTACGCGTTGCCCGACACCGTCTTGTTTTTCGCAATGGGAAATCCCGACAGGATATTCCCTCTTGCCGATGAACTCCGGGCTACCGCCGACTGCTCGGTAAGCAGCTATATTGACATTTTCGGCAACGACACGGCAATCATGGAAGTGCTTGCCCCGGGGCTGAACAAGGCCAATTCAGTAAAGAAAATAGCCTCTGACTGCGGCGCAGGGCGCATTGTCGTCTTTGGCGACAATCTCAACGACCTCTCCATGATGGAGATAGCCGACACCGCTGTCGCCGTCGCTAACGCCCGCGACGAGGTAAAGCGACGCGCCGACACGATAATAGGCTCAAATGCAGAAGATTCAGTCGCCCGCTTCATTGCCGACGACTTCCGCGCCATGCAATAATTGCCGGAAACTCCGCGTTAATCATGAGTATGGCAAACATTTATGATACCCGGCGCTACGGCACGATGGCATTTCTTGTCATCGCGATAGCCTTAGTGTCGATATTTCTCTATATCTCCAACCGCATCGTGCAAGACCTCGCATCCCAAGAACACGAGCGCATGGAAATATGGGCCGATGCCACAAAGTCAATCATCACAATGGATGACGACGACATAATGGGCACAACCCCGGGCGACATCGACTTCTTGCTGCGCATAATCGAAGGCAACCGCACCATTCCGGTGCTTCTCACCGACGACCGGGGAACCATACTGATGCACCGCAACTTCGAGCTTCCCGAGCCCGTCGACTCCCTCAACCCTCTTTTCATATCGGCACGCAACTCGGAGTATCTTGAAAAGAAACTCGCCCGACTGCGCAACACCTCCAATGTGATACACATAGTCATCGCCCCCGACGAGTGTCAGCATCTGTATTATGAAGACAGCCGCCTGCTGCGCCTGCTCAACTACTATCCTTACATCCAGATTCTCACCATGCTTATATTTGTCACCGTAGTCTATTACGCGCTTATATCGACAAAGAAAGCGGAACAAAACAAGGTGTGGGTAGGACTTTCCAAAGAGACGGCTCATCAGCTCGGCACTCCTATTTCATCACTCATGGCTTGGATGGAACTGCTGGAAGCGACAGGGGTCGACTCCGACACCGTGGCAGAGATGAACAAGGATGTGCAACGGCTGTCGACAATCGCCTCGCGATTCGGCAAAATCGGGTCAAAGCCACAGATGGAATGTGCCGATGTAAATCATCTTGTGTCGAAAGCCGCAGGCTACATGTCGTCACGCATATCCCGCCGCATAAAAGTCAATGTGATTACCTCCGACACTCCATTGAAAGTCAACCTCAGCGATTCCCTGTTTGAATGGGTGATGGAAAATCTTATAAAGAATGCAGTTGACGCGATGGATGCCGACGGCTCAATAACAATAACCATCCACCGCGAGCGCGACAATGCCTGCATAGAAGTCACCGATACCGGAAAAGGATTGCCGCGCAAGCGATTCAAGACCATTTTCAACCCCGGCTATACAACCAAGAAACGCGGCTGGGGACTCGGGCTTACACTTGCCAAACGCATTATCGAGCAATACCATAGCGGGAAGATCTATGTAGCCTCGTCAGAAATCGGCGTCGGCACCACTTTCCGCATCGACCTTCCTCTCTGTGACAAAGAAGAAGCATAGTAATCCTGCACTTTTTAGAATATTTTTCGTATTTTTGTCATTATGCCATCCGGTAACATTGACAACACATTACATTATGAAAAAATTCTATTCACTGTTTCTTGCAATCTTGCTTGGCGGCACTACCGTTATTGCCGCTGAAAATGTAGTCGACACAATCACGTTAAATGACGGTGAAAAGACACCGTGTCACGCAGAATCCATCATCACCCGCCGCGCCGGCGACAACGATGCCGACTGGACACAATGGCTCGACATGGGTTCAGTCAATGTGACATATTGCGGAGCCATTTACACCAATGTCAACCCCGAGCTTCCCAAGCTGAGGGTCGCGAGTTCGAGCCTCGTCTACCGCTCAATAGATAAAGTACTGAAAATAAGATTATTAAATCTTGTTATCGGTGCTTTATTTGTGTCCATTAACCTTATTTAGGCTCTTTTATCCTTGTTTCTTGTCGCATTTTGTCGCGTTTTTTCTACTTTTGTCGCAAAATGTTGTACCCATGTTGTACCCGGGTATAACATTTTAATAAATATTTATTAACACAAAGCAATATAGTTTAACGCCATGTTTTCTTTTAAATTCATCGTGCGCAGCGATAAAAATAATGATTTGCGTCTCCGTATCACCCAAAACCGCGCATCCGCCCAATTTTCAATGGGATTAAAAATATCTCCCGATGAACTTGAATCAGCCTTGTCCGGTAACTCCCGAAACATCCGTCTTGAAAAGATGCTCGCCTCTTGGACTTCTCAGATAAAGGACTTGATGCTGGAGCTTGCAGACAAGAAAGAAACGGATAAGGACGTAAAGGAGATTCGCGTCATCTTGCAGGAAAGATTACTTGGCATTACTGTTTCTGAGCAAGTAGACGATAATAAGCCAGAAGGCAATTTTACGGCATACCTCCAAAACTTCATCGACGGCAAGGATAATAAGGGTACAAAAGGTGTCTATAAACACACCCTTGATAAAATCCGTTCGTTTGACCCTGATATTGACAAAAAGTCGTTTGAGGACATTGATTTGAAGTGGCTGACAGACTTTGAGGCATTTTGTGCTCAGACCGCATCGAAAAATGCTCGCAACATTCATCTTCGCAACATCCGCGCAGTATTCAACAATGCGATTGATTATGAGATTACATCAGCATATCCATTTCGGCGTTTCAAGATACGACCGGAAGCAACCCGTAAACGCTCATTGGCTGTTGAGGAGCTGCGCAAACTCTTTGCCTATCCTGTTGAGCCGTATGCCGAGATATACCGTGATATGTTCAAGTTAATTTTCTTCCTCGTCGGGATTAATACAATTGACCTGCATGGGTTGAAAGCAATAACCCGCGATGGGCGGATTGAGTATAAACGAGCAAAAACGCATCGTCTATACTCAATCAAGGTCGAGCCGGAGACGTTGGAAATAATAAAAAAATACCACGGCACAAATGGCCTGCTTTGCATTGCTGACCGTTGGAACGACAGCCGAAATTTCCGCCACCAGCTCAACAAGGCGTTACAGCGCATCGGCGAGGTTGAACGTCGAGGGCGTGGAGGCAAAAAGGTTATAACATCGGCTTTCCCCGAATTGTCGAGCTATTGGGCGCGTCACACATGGGCGACAATCGCCGCATCTCTTGACATTCCTAAAGATACCATCGCCGCCGCATTGGGACATGGTGGCAATACCGTCACTGACATTTACATTGACTTTGACCAGCGAAAGGTCGACGAAGCCAACCGCCGTGTGCTCGACTGGGTACTTTATGGCAAGCGTTAAACTGCCAGCGGATTCATTTCCCGGCACCACTTGGAAAGTACACCCTTTGATAGCGGCTTTCCTTCTCGCGTGCTGTAGTTCTCCGGGTCTGCGGCGTGGAGTTCGTTGAACTCTTCCAGAATAAGGGCACGGGATTTCCCTTTAGCCAGCTGAGTGCGCACCCAATTGTAGCCCTTAGACTGTTCGCGCCACGATATTGCCGCGTCGAGCTTGGATGCGATCGAGGCTTCGCGGGCAATATCCATGATGCGCTTAGTTTCATCCGTTCCTTTGGCGTTGCCCCAATGAGTCTGCTCTGTACCTTTGCGCGTTGTACGCTTCCCGTGTTTTCTTATTTCTTCTCTTGCAGCTGTCACACCTTCCTGAACGCGCTCCGTAATAAGTTCACGCTCACTCTCAGCAAACGCAGACACAAGGGAGAGATAAAGCCTTCCCATCGGCGTTTTATTCTCCAAACGTTGCCCGTTGTCAACCGTAAGTAGCGTTATGCCTTTTTCAACGGCATAGTTAACAAGCGCAAGAATATCAAGTTGTGTTCTCCCGAGTCGGTCAAGTGATGCCACATATATTATGTCGCCGGGCTTACCTTTTGTGAGAATCGGGTAAATCTTGCGCTCCGTAAACTCGGTGCGTGACGTTATTTTCTCTGACACATACATGATGCCGGAAGCGTCGATGTGCTCGCGGTCGAAATACTCCTGAAGCTTGTATTCCTGACGCTCGTATGATTGCTGCTGTGTTGATACTCGGATATATGCGTAACGTGCCATAATCTTTTTATTTGCTAAATTGCTGAAATATTTTGAAATTCGTTGGGGGATTACCATGCAGACCAATAGCATTCTGTTGTCCCCGCGTCATCTTCCTCGGCCTCTAAATCGGCTTCAAGTTGCTCGCGGTCGCCGCCGTACAGCGCAATGGCGCATTCAAGGCTGCAGGCGTATTCATCGCCCAGGAAATAACCCTCTGTGAAACGTTTGCCGCAATGGCTGCAAACTCTGTAATTTTGTTCCTCCATAACTGTTTGTATTTAGTTTATATTAGTTCCCGGCGGCGGTGTCGCTCCGCTGTGGTTCTCCCTCGCCGGGATGGGGTTACTTTCGCTTGTAGTATTCTACGATTTCGGGGAACGTCCGCTTGGTATTCTTATATATGCTCAATGCTGAATAATACGGCAAGTTCAATTCTCGGCACCATTGTTTAAATGTTTGAGTCTTGCCTTGATAGGCGACAAGGATATTGTTTCGTTTGTTATTCCCTTGCTCGTTTCTTGTAGCCCATCTGCAATTTTCCGGGCAATAGTCACCATCGTTGTCTATCCGGTCGATCGAATATTCTTTGCCGGGACGTTCCCCCATGTCGGCAAGGAAGTTTTCAAAAGAATGTAGCCAACGGTCGCAGACCTTGATACCTCGACCTCCGTAATCGTGGAATTGTCCGTTGTTGGGGTTGTGGCATCTTCCTTTCATTGCCATCCACGAATTATAGCCGGGAGTTCTTCTATAAAATTCGCATGTATTTTCACGGTAGATTTGTTGTTGCTCCTTTCTCCAGCAACCGCATGATTTATGAATTGATGAGGATTCATAAATGAGATAACCGCGAGATTTAACGCACTCTTTGCCACATTCGCATCCACACTTGTAGTAATAGATTTTGTTGCGCTTATACGCAAATTGTATTACGGTCAGCCTGCCAAACTTGCGCCCTCTTAAATCATCATCGGGGCAAAACAAATGTGCGGTTTCTTCTGAATAGCAGATTTTGCCGTTATTCGATTTTGGTAAACTCATAGCTCTATTTTTGGGGTTATTAACTTATTTGATTGACGCGCCGTCTTTCAGAGCCTGACCGAGCCAAGCAAAGGCGCAGAGGATTACAATTATAAACATGGTTGTGTTGTTTTAGTGGGTTGTTATTGTTGTTTGTTATCTCTTATCTTTAACGCCTCGTCAAATGTGGCGATAAGCGTTTTTATTGCCTCTTTCAGGGTGCAGCCGCAAAGGGTCTGTATCTCTTTGCAAAGTTTGTTTGCGTTGCGCTCGGCTTTAGGCTGTGCCAGTTTGGGCGCATGGGTTGATATGTATTCTTGCTTTGTCATATCCTTTATTTTTATTTGTTATTAGCTCCCGGCGGTCAATTCGATTGCAGCGGCCAGAATCACCGCGCCGCCGGGTGTGGGTTAGGCAACGTAAACAAGTACGTTGATGTTTAGATCGTGATTGTGATATACTTTGCCGCCGTTCGGGTCTGCATGGCTGTATTTGAAGCCGTTTGCAAATAACTTTTCGGCGTATGCTTGTGCTGCGTCAATCCCTTTGCCGTTGTTATAGCTGAATTTTACTTTTGCGGTGTTCATCTTTCCTACTGTTTAAGCGTTGACAAATTCCACATTTAGCCCGAATTGAGCGAAATGGTTGCTAATGGCATCGCCGATAAATTCCACGGCATCGGGAAGCGTGCAATTATCACACGACCCAAAGACACCGAACCGGCCGGCGTGCGACAGTTCCGAGGTTTCGGCGGTGGGGCTGTCTTCCTCGATAAAGTCTATATTTTGCGCTAACTCTTCATTTGACATATTGAGGTATGCGAGCGCGGCGGTGGGGCTGTCATATTCGCCCGGCATAATATCAACACACATTTTGCCGTTGATGTCTCGCACCGTGAACGCCTGACGGATAACGCCGTTATCGTTCAGCAAAACAAAGTCGGAGTTAAACACGCTGTTTTCTTTGGTGGCTGCTATTACCTTTGCGCCGGCGATGGCTTCAATGCTTTTAATGTCGTTTGCGTTCATGGTGGCGGGGGTGTTATTTGTTTTCATCGTGATGGGGTTTTTTGGGTGATTAATTCAGGTTGATAGGCTTGCAGTTCTCTATTATCTTGAGTTCCCAATTGTCAAGCGTTTCACGGGTCAGGAACTTAACTAAACCGTTTGCGCCGTCAATGGCTTTTATTTTGGTTTTCATCACCTTTATTGCAAATTCGCTGCTATCCTCGACCCGGTAATATTTACCGTTAATTGATAGTGTGCTATCGTCGACGGCTTCAAAGGTGTAAACCGCTGTTTGTTCGCCAACTTTAACCATGCTTATTTGCTCGACATTGCCGACATAACGTCCAGTTGTAACGCGGTTATAAATTCCGCGTGTCACTGTTTTTGTTGTGGCTGCGGGTTTTTCGTCTTTGCTTGTTGCAGCGTCCTGAAGGCCGAAAAATTCGGCGTATAGTTCGGGGTCATATTCGCCACAAAAAAAGGCGTCCCAGAATCTTTTTTCAATGTTACAAGTTTTCATAATTGAAATAAATTTATTAATTTTGTTCAACTTTATTAATTTTGTGCCCGCCTGAAGTCTGTGACAGATGAAACGGCGGGCGTTTCGTTTCATCTCCTTTTCTGTATTACAAATATACGGCTTTTTTTTGACTCCACCAAATTATAAAGCGTTTATTTTCAATGATTTAACCTGATTTTCAGCCCGTTTTAGACACCCTCGACATTAACACCGCCATAGAGCGCGTTTACAACACTGTCACAGCCTCAAAAAAAAGTTTATGAGAAAAACGCCAAAATTGTTGCAAGTGCCAGAAATACGTGCTATATTCGCGGGACAGAGAGTTTAATTACTAAAGTATCCTCAATATTAATATGTTGATTTTCAATTATTTATAACCACTTATTTAGAATCATTCAAAATAATGGTCAAAATAGGGGTCAAAAATTGTGTTACGCACCATTTTGTAATGCAATACAGGCGTAACTGCTTGACTACATGGAGATATAAAGCACTTGCAAAGGGGTACCGGGGGTTGAGAGAGCCGGAACGGCAGGCGGTGGGGTGCGACCCCAAAAAATTTTTTCTTCAAATTTCCCAAAATCACAACATCCACAAAATCAACACATTAGCCAAATCTTCAAGTGAACAATGAACCTGCGAATGTAGTTCATTCACAAAATCTACGCCACATAACTCCTTGAAACACAGCCATACTACATTCACTTAGTGAACAAGTGAATGTTTTTCTTCACTTTTTTCTATAAATAAGTAATTATTTAAGAAAAAGAATATTTAACAAAATTTAAGTTCACTAATTCACTAAATAGCTAAATTGCAGAAAATCAGCGAGTAAGCCTCTCTGAAAGGCTCATTTTGGCAGTGAATTAACTCTATTTCTTCAAGTTCTATTAAAGAAATACTTGCTTTTTCAGCTTAAATCCATTTACTTTGCATCATGAAACGGACACACCGAGTCAGCTACTCGGTGGACAGGGCGAGCTGATGGCCTTTGTCCGTTTCACTTTTTCATCAGCGTAACTATAACATCAGCGATGACAAGAATAGACGACATACAGCTTTATCACGGCGACTGCCTTGAAATCATGCCTGCGCTTGCGGATGGAGGTGTGAATATGATTCTGACTGACTTGCCCTATGGCTGTCTAAACAGAGGCAACAAACATGCGCAGTGGGACAGAGAGTTGCCGTTGGATGCTCTTTGGGAGCAATGGAAACGCATAGCCTACGAATGTGGCTTTCGTGCTTGCTGTCTTGCAAACGGCATACCGTATGTGAGAGCGAAAAGAGGTTGGGCTAATACAATCGCTTTTCAGATAGAAATAAGCAGCAAGGAGGCTAAGTATTTGTTCCCCGACCATGCTGACGAATTGGCTAAATACATCACTAAGAAACTTGAAGAAGGATATGACAAATTCAAGCGAGGAGAACCGCTCGACTAACCAGCGACCGCAGAAACCAAAGCAGTGTGTGCATTGGCGCAGAGGAAGATGCGCAATAGCAATCAAAGCCATCTATCGTCCGCGCAGGGCTACTCCTGATTTTGTACATGAATACTGCTATGGCATTTGCTCCAAATTCACCCCTAAAGACAAGAAGAAATGAAACACATATATCAACAAATAATTTCCGCCGGAAACGGAGACTGCATGAAAGCCACATTATGCTCTCTGCTTGAATTGGAATACGATTCAGTATGCAATTTTGTGGAATATGAAGATTGGTGGCGGAGAATGGAATCTGTACTTAATGACAATGGCTATAATTGGGGAACGAGGTTCTTTAATGAAAAGAAAATGGACTTGTGGTATCCAACAGATTGTTTCCGCCCTTACCCTCAATTAGCAGACGGATTTCTGCTCACTGACATAATGCCCGAAGATACGATAGATGGTTTTTTATTCGGCAGTGTTCTCTCTCCACACAATTTCAATAGCGAGAATTTGGACTTGGGGTTACACATGGTAGTGATTGACGCAAACTGTAATATCGTGTTTGACCCGAATCCTGAATATGCGGGAATAGACCATTACCCTCTTTCGCGTCTTTTAGGCTTCAATGGAGTCCTTGAAGCGTGGGGCGTAAGAAAATTATCAACCAAAGACAAGAATAAATAATGATGATAGTAGAACATAAGATAGACTACCCCATAACAATCCTAAATAAGGAAAGATATAACTACTACTTGGATTGTGAACGCAAGGCTCTGTGTGCAGACGCAGAAATCCGAGAAGAAGCACTCCGTATGTTCCGAGAGTGGACTGAGAAATCTGATTTTAAGGTTGAAATCAGTATGATGCCGTTGCTCAAAACATTCAAACACAGCAGCAAAACTTCATTCTATGTGGAGTGGTATAGGGATAGATGTTACGGCGTTAAGGAAATGGAGTGCCCGAGTTTTACCTTTGAAAAATCGCTCAACGATGCGGTAAATGATTTTGTCAGTGAAGCCTACAAAGAGCATCGTAATGAGCTGGAGAGCGAGTTTGATGCGAGGGTGAGCAAGAGAGCAAAGTCGTACCAGCGCATGAGAAAGGTCGTTCTTTGTCAATGGGCTGTAATCATTATCCTTAGTTTAGTAATTGCTTTATTGAGAATTTTATGACTAAGGAAGAAGCGATAAAGAACGTGGCGATAGCGACTTATATGTTGGTAAGCGAAGTAAGAGGATTGATTGCTTAACTTCAATTCAAAGACGAAGCCGATAAACTGATGCGCCAAATAAAGGCGTTTGCCAAGACGTTCGCGCCCCGCAAATCCTACGTCTCGCCATACGCGAAGTTTGACAAAATAAGGAGGAAAAGAAAATGAATGTAAAAGAACTTAAAGAAGCCCTCGCCGCCTATCCCGATGATATGGAGGTGATGATTGAGAGTGCCAAGAACGCATTAGGCACGTTCAGTGTCGATAGCATAAACAAGTGTTCCGCTGAATATCTTGAAAGTAATTGGCGTGAAATAGAGGGTGATGTATGCTTAATAAGATTCAGATGAAAAAGAAATACCGCAGAGCCGTGTGCTTCACGCTGGTTGGCATACCATACATCATCACCCTGCCTTTTATGTGTATCGGGTGGCTGATGGAGCAGCTGGCAATCGGCTTATGGAATTATTCAGAATGGCTCAAAACTAAACTGAGAGTATATGACTATGACCCCGACTAAGCCGATATATCTAACATGGAGTGAATACTTCCGCAGTAAAGAGTTTTTAGACAAGCTCAAAAAGTACAACTACGACCGTTCACCCAAAATCAGATTCATTGCAACATGGAAATAACTGACCGACCGCAGAAACCGAGGGAGTGTAAGCATTGTAACGCTGACGGCGTTCACTGCGACAAAACAGCAGAACCGGCAGGAGAATACACATGGGTCTATCCGTGTCACATACTGGAATACCCCTGCCCCGACTTCACCCCGAAAACAAAAGAGAAATAAATCATGAAAGTAAAAGAATTAATCAAGGCTCTGAGTGAGCACCCGCAGGATACAGAAGTGTTCTTTCTGTCCGGCGACGGTGGCATGTATCAAATCAATGCCATTAAAACAGCCACAGCTACAAGTGACGAAGTTAAGGAAATCACCGGCGAAGAGTTTGTGGTGTTGACATGAAAAAGACGGGAGCCTCCTACCTTCTCCCGCCTCCGACTCAACTGCAAGCCGGATTATTCCTTCACTTCAAAGCAAAATACCTTTCCATGCTTGGGGTAAATCCGTTTACCATTTTTTGTGATAAATCTGGCAAAAACCAGCTTACAGACTTGTCCAGTTGCATTATTAGAGTTTGTCATAAAGGAATCTCCTTTCTCCGGCGCTACTTGCCGGCAGACGCTTGCATTTGGCGCAAGCAAAAAAGCCCGGCAGGAGGAGTTGCCGAGCTTAATTCCTTAATTGGCGGACGGCTGATTAAGGGAGGGTTGGGATAGGGGCGGAGATTCCTCTATGCCAAATTCTAATAATGCATTGCAAAGATAACGCGCTCAAAAGTGAAACTCCAAAGATATTAACATTAAACAACAATTTTAACAAATATGACTGATACAGACTACGTTTCCTACCCCATTGCCCTTGCGCTGAAGAAGCATGGGTTTGATGAGCTGTGCGACAAGTGGATAGCATCTAAATCGTTCTCGTATTATGATGAGGACGAATGTTGTGACCACAATGCTGTGATTAGAAAAGGATGGCTTATTTCCCAAAAGCAAAAAGAAAGATACGACCAAGAAGCACTCCCATATTTAACTTTATGGCAAGCTCAGAAGTGGTTGAGAGAGAAAGGAGTCGCTGTAAGTGTTCAAGCGAGTGAGATACAAGGCGAGTTGTGGTACTCTGCCGACATCATTTCCACAGAAGGCTTATCTGAGCTTGTAGATGGAGGCTTTGATTACATGGCGTACGAATCCGCCCTCTCAGCCGGAATCGCTGCGGCGTTGGAACTGATTGAAAAGAAAGGAGAGTGAGATGAAACATCAAAGAGAAATGAAAAGGGACGAGCGTAAGATTGAGGATATGACCGCAAAGGAAATTAAGCACCTCAAAAACAATATCATCAATCAAATGCACGTTGCGCTCTGCACACAATTAAGAGCCTACGATGTCGGTTTCTGCGCCGTTGAGTTTGTCCGAGAATTTCATAAGGATAAAGACGGGCATATTTTGGGGATTAAAACCCGATATAACGTCAAATTCAGTAAGGAAAAATAACTATGAGCAAATCAATAGAAGAATTGGCAAAGCAATTCACCGACGAGTTGTTTGCCGGAGATGATTTGACAGACTTTGACACGCAGACCGCGAAGGACGATGCGTATGTGATGTGTATGACATTTGGCAATCACCTTATGTCCCTGCCCCTCTCGCAGAGGCTCACGGACGAGGAAAGGGAGAGGGTGAGGAAAGATTATATGCAAGCCATAAAAGACTGGATAGGCGTGGGTGACGCACGGAGTTATTCCAGAACGTGTGTGGCACTGGAGTCCATCTTCGGCAAAGAGCTTTTCGGGGAGGACGAGGTATGATAGTGCAGCGTCAAGTGTGGCACGACTACACCAAGTATCTGATTGCCGACGGCTACGGCTCGGTGCAGTTAGAGCTATATGAGAAAGAGCAGAACTTCGGTGGCACTGCGTTCATTTATGGACTATATGTCTGCCCCTCTTATAGAGGCAACCATCTCGGAGATGCGCTACTTGACCAAGCGGAGTTTTCGGCAAAACACGCAGGACACAAAGCCGTATTCCTTGAATGGGAGGAAAAGGATTCCCCAAAGTGGGTGCTTGAATGGTATCTGCGCTTAGGCTACAAAGAAGTTGAATCTGACAAGCATGGATGTTTGCTTAAAAAGGAATTGAAATGACGAGCAAAGAGACATACAACTACCTCGGCGGATGGTTTGCCGAAGGGATGAGAAAGGCGTATGCAGAGAGCTACGGCAAGAAAGCGACAAAGCACAAGGAGCTGCAAGGCTACGGGCAGTTCGGGGATTTCAAGCCGTGGGTTCAGAATATGCTGTGGGAGCTGTTTGACCGTGTCGCCCTGCGTGGCAAGGAGCATTATCTGCTTGCGGACGGAAGTGGACGGTGCGTGTACGCCTACAACGGCAAGCACTATGAGCGGATAGACAATCCGAAAGGGTTTGTGAGGGAGCTGGTGCGCATGGTGCTGAGGCAGCTTGAAATCGGACTGAACTATATGGGCTGTGCCGAGAAGATTGGCAATGAGCTTATATCGACCATCACAAGCTCAGATGAGTTTCGCTACAAGCCAGACAGACGTTATATAGCGTTCAACAACGGAGTGTTTGACCTCAAAGATGGCAAGCTCAAAGGGCATGACGCACGGTATGTGACCGACATTGTGCTTGACTTCGATTATCGGAGCGAAAAGGAGTGTAACATGCAGTTCCGAGACGTGTGCAAGCTGTGGGATAACTTTATCTGTAACCGAGAGACGGGAGTGTTCACCAACCCGAAGATTGCTGCCGACTTTCAGGCGTTCTGCGGAGCGTTTCTGATGAATAGGGAAGATTTCAAGTTCGAGTACATGGCTTGCATCCACGGCCCCGGCTCAAACGGAAAGAGCGTACTTGTCGATGCTGTGTCGGGCGTGTTCGGCGAGGAATACTACTCCACATTCACCCCGAAGCAGCTGTTTAAGGAGGGTACGAGTTCGTCATTCTGCGTGTCGGACCTGGAGGGCAAACTGCTCAACATCGTGGGCGACCTTGACCGAGCAGATTTCTCCGGCGGTGACTTCAAGCGGTTCATATCGGGCGAAAAGATACGGGCGAGAGAGCCATACGGCAAGGCGTTCCGCTTCGTCAAGCCTCCGATAATGATATGCTGCTGCAACGAGTTTCCCGAAACGGGCGATGACAGCGAGGGGCATCACAGACGTTTGCTTCCGTTTGAATCGACCCGCAAGATGTGGACGGAGAAAGACAAGGACACCACTCTGACCGCACGGCTCACGACACCCGAAGCGAGGGCATATATCTTCAACTGGATGTATAAGGGTTACAGACGGATTATCAACAATGACAACAAACTGCCGCTGTCGGATGATACGCTGAAAGCGCAGGAGCGGCTGAAAGCCAACGCCAACTCTATGCGCAGATGGTTTGCCGGAAGCGACTATGACGTGCCGAAAGATGAAAAGGAAGGATTTTGGAAGCTGCTGAAAGACCTCTATGGCGAGTACAAGGCGCATTGCGAGGAAAACCACTATGTCGTGCGCAGTAGCCGTGACCTCTCACAGATGTTGCAGTCAAAAGGATTGGAGCGCAAGCGTCTCGGCAATGGCATCAACTTCCGTATTGTCCGAAAGGAGATTGAAAGTGGCATTTCTTAAAGTTTTATTGTAGGATATATTGTGTATTTTGCTTAAATATTCTATATTTGCAACATGAAATGTGCGAGATTTCACAGCAAGGAACTTATTGGCTCAGACAAGTAGTCCGATGCTCGCACCATCGGGCGAAAGTTTGAGCCTTGTTTTATAAAATGGATACAGATAAATTCAAAAGGCAGATAGAAAGCATGTGGAAGTATAGGGACACTGACGAACAGAAAAGGCTCGTGAAATTCGCGATAGCTAAAACCATGCGCCTTACTCTGACATATCCCGAACTTGCACAAGAGTATTACAATTCCTTATGCAAGATTATTCCCGATAATGAACCACAAATAACATTATCATAACACAATTATGAATAACGAAATCAAAGTAGGCGACAGGGTGAGGGTGTCTAAGGACGCGCCGAAGATTTACACATCCGATTGGGTAGATGAAATGTTTAACCTTGTGCTTAAAGTTACAAAGGTTGAAGATGGCAATGCAATGGTAGTATTTGCAAAAAGAACACTATACAAAACTGTGCTAACAACTATCCCCTGCAAGTATCTAATCAAGGTCGATGCGGAGGCGAAAGAGGCGAAGTTTAAGGTAGGTGATAAGGTGGTGCGCAAAAATGTAAGCACTGTTAGAACCATCATAAGCATTGATTATGTAGATGATAATGAAGACCCCGCATATTACTACAACACCGTGGATTCGCAAGGTAACAATCCTATGGATTTTGTTGAATCTGACCTTATCCTCTACACCGAACCGACCGCCCCGACAATCAAGGTTGGGGATAGAGTTTGTTGTTATAACGCTCTCCACCTCAAAGGGTCTAAAAAGGAAGATTGTATGGGCTATGTCACCTCTATAACCGATATGGGCATAACGATACAACTCGACAAAGGAGGGCTTGTACTTGTTTACCACGAATCGGATTTGGAGCTTGTTCAGCCAAAGGAGCAGACGGAGGCGGAGAAAACCAATCCCGACAATCTCAAGAAAATAGCCGAAGAATGGGCGAATGAGGTTAGCAATGCGATAGAAGAATATGGCGATGCTATGTGTAAGATACATATTGAAGCACAAAACGAAGCATATTGGGAAGCCTACACCGCCGACCTCGCCAAAGAGATAGCGTTGAAAGTTGCAAACAAGTACAGCGACCCCAAAGAAGCCGCTGAATATGCCGTATCGGTTGCCAAAGCGGTAGTTGAGAACCTTAAAAAGAAGTAAATATGAGTGGATTAAATTTTCTCTTATGGACTATCGCCGTAATTCTGATACTCGGTGTAGTGATATTCGTGATAATTAGCATTTACGCCTATCGTGCGCGCAATCGTGCTATCGAAAAATTTAAGAGCGAACCTACAATATGGGATAGGCTCAAAGAGGCGCAAGCCGAACAAGAGGCGTTACTGAAACAGCGTAATAAGAAGTGATATGAAACTGAAAGACCTTTTATTCAATAGAGAGAAGCTGCGGAAGTATGACGAGCTGAAAGAGTGGAAAGAGAATTTCAGCAATATGGCACATGTGCCCGTAGGGCTTCTACCACATCACAGTGTTGTGGCGTTGCGCCTTCCCGACCATATCAAGAAAACCATCATCTCCGCTCTCGAAGCCGAGATTGCCAAACTTGACGAGGAGTAGGTATGTGGCTGAGAGATAATAGAACGATTGATGAGATATGCCGTGATGTTGTACTGCAAATAAAAGATGCAGAGAAAAACGGTTATGAGATTGATAGCTTTGAAGTAGGGACAAAGACAATGCGCCGTGTTTGTCGGCATTTAGGGGTTGATAGATACCCAACTCAAACATTGGGAGATAGATTGTATATTGCCTTAATGCAAAGATATGGATAATAAATCAAGTAACGTTGACATTAAATCGCTCCGCATCGGCTCGCATATCCTTGTCGATGGAGTAAGGGCGAGAGTGGAACAACTCAACACCGTCCGTTATGGTGAGGATGAGGCGTTTCACCTTTTGGTCAGAGGCATTTCGCCTGATACTGGAAAGGTGGGTGAAGTTGGTTGCTTTGTTGATGATGAAGCGGTAGAGCCAATCGCAATCACGCCCGAACTGCTCAAAGAGTTGGGGTTTAAGTTTCGGAAAAGCGCAGGAGGTAGTTGGTGTATATCCGACAAAAAGGAAGGGTACTTTTACGCTACGGTTTGTTCCGATAGCACTTGTATTGTCACCCACTATCCCGATTTTGGGTTTCAGTCCCGTGTGGTTTGTGCCTATCTCCACGAACTTGAAGCCTTTGCCTACCTTATAGCCCAAACCGAACTAATCCCCGATTGATATGGAATCCCCTGCGAGAGAAGCGTACAGAAAGAGGTGTAAGCACTATGGTGTGGATGGAGTGTGTTGGAAGCTATCTCATAGCTTCGGACAATGGTACGGCATAGTATTTGTGCCAAATTGCGGACATATTACAAGTCATTGCACTCCCAACTGCAACTGCGCGAGGATGAAAAGGTATGATAAAATGAGTAAGAAATAATATGAACATATTGAAAACCAAACCGAAGTATCGCATTGAAATCGGCAATGGTGCATTTATCGCCGACTTCTATGTAGACGAGAAGCACCCCGATGTGGAGCATAACTACCTGCATATTCATACGCCCAACAAAGTGTTTGAGCAGAAGGTTGTCGGCTATCCGTATGGGTATCTACTTGCGGCTGTGTCGCAGGGCAACGAGGAAGAAGTGCATGGCTACTGCATGATGCTATGGCGAGTGACGCAGGAGATTTACCAAGATGCAGGATTCGCCAACGATATAATCCGTGCGATTAACAAGCGTGACAAGCGTCTGACGAAGCAGGCTGAAAAGGAAGCCGCCCAAGTGTCGGAAGCCGAGGAAATGGCAAGTCAGGCATTTATGGAGGATGTTGCAGCCTATGCCGATGCTTCGCCCAAGGAGCGCAAGCGTATGAGCAAGGAGAGCCGTAAGGAAATGAAGCAGATTCTTAATGAGGAAAGCAATGGAGAATAAGTTTTTACCATATCCCAAGCAAATCAAGGTGGGAGGACAAGAGATTGCTGTAAACGATGTTGACCGCATTGGAGATGGCATACTTGGCGAGTGCGATATCACTTGCGGCAAAATTGAGATTGCAAGGCTTGTCGGCAGAAGCGATGAGCCGACTGATAGCTCTAAGCGGAACACATTTTTCCATGAGCTTACCCATGCTATACTCGGCACAATGAAGCACGAACTGAACAATGATGAGCAGTTTGTTTCAACCTTTTCATCGTTTCTCACTGAGGCGATGGCTGACGCTAAATTCATAGACAAGGAGTAATGGCAACTCAACCGATAGTGACGAAGAATCTTGTGTCGCAGATGATAAGTCTGCTTGACACTCTGTATCATTGGGGCGTGAGGGATAGCCATACACTCTGTGATGAGGGTGCGGCACGGGAGTTTCTTGAAAGCCACTCGGAAACGAATGTGTACGGATTCCTCACGGACGCTTGCCCTATATCGGCTCTTGAATGGCAGTTGCGCCTTATACAACAGGCACGGCTGACTTCGATGTTCGGAAGTATGTACCAATACTTCAACCGCATGGGCCGATTCACAGCTAACTATCTCTCAGTGTTCATTCCATTAGCACAGCGGTGGTATAACCGAGGTGTGCAGGATTACTATGACAATCAAGGCGCAGCGGACTATGCGGTGTTTGAGGACAGCAAACGGACGTTCTGGAGCGAGAGAGGACTTAGGAAGTATAACAACCGTGAAGCGGTGGAGACAATTCAGTTGGACTGCTTCGAGCTTCAGCGCAGGGATGCCGCCTATCTGGAGGCTCACGCTGACGATTACAAATCAAGGAAAGTGGCATTGAGGGAGCAACATTACATGTGGTTTATCCGCAGTGTCGGCCTTGCCCTCGCAAAAAAGGAGAATTGATTATGGCAAAACCAATTAACATACTACACCCTGTTCCGAATGGCGATAAGCCGTATGCCTTGGTGCCGATTGGGATTTACTGTAATGACAAGTTACAAAAGGCGGCTCCTGGCTCGTTTGTTGAGTTCTGGCGAGATTGGAGTTGGAGGCATGAGCGTAGGGTGCTTGTACGAAAGTGCCGGATTCAGATAAACAGCTCTGTGTTCACTTTCCTTGCGAAGTCGCTCTACGGTGAGCGGACGCGGATTGCGGATATGCTGGCGAAGTGGGAGGATATGTCCATACAGGAGGGCTTAGGGGCTAATGGATTTGACCGAGAATATGCACTTCTTATTGAAGTTAAAGAACTTGAAGATTAATTTGGCGGTATCAAAATAAATCGCTAATTTTGTAGTGCCAAATTACTCATTGTTATCAATGTCGCTGAGTCGCGGTTAATGGCTCGACTACATATCGGGCATTTTTTATGCCCTTACGCATAGCCTACATTGGGCTGTCGTTCCCTTTTCATAGACCATACCTCAACGGCATGGATACTGTGGGTAATTTGGCGATTACGGGAGCGGCAGCCCATTCTGTCGCATAAACGCCAAATTACCCACGAGAATGAACCAATTTGAAGAAAAGTGCCACGCTCTGAAAGTGGCGTACAAGGCTAACAAAGCCGCAGTGCAAACGGAGTACCGCGCAAAGGACGCGGAGCTGAAAAGGCAGTTAGGCATCGTCGCCACAATCAAGGGAGTACCTACGCTTCATTGTGTAATCGCCACAATCAAAGAGCAACGCCGTATGCTCAAAGCCGACCGCGACCGAAAGTTGTCTAAATTCGGACGCACATACCACTTCATGCGCAAGGAAACACTTGCCGAAATGTCAATGTTCTATACATCCCTCTGAATGACGGGTGAGAGTGTGAAGCAATTCACGCCCTTGCCTTATTTAATCCATTTTTCTTAAAGTTGTATTGGCGTTTTAATTTGATACTAAACTTAAAATAACTAACTTTGCAATATGAATATTAGGAAGAAACTCACCGCAGAAGAATTTATTGAACTTGCGCGAAAAGTGCATGGGGGTAAATATGATTATTCCAAAACAGTATATGTTGACAATTATACCAAAGTTTGTATAATCTGCCCTGAACACGGAGAGTTTTGGCAAACTCCCGATAATCACTTACGCGGTCAAAGATGCCGAATATGTGCGAATGTGCTAAAGAGCGAAAAAACACGAAAAAGCAAAGAACAATTTATTTCCGATGCAAAAGAGAAGCATGGAATAAAATATGACTACTCAAAGGTGGAATATATAAACAGTGCGACCAAAGTGTGTATTGTATGCCCTAAGCACGGAGAATTTTGGCAGAGGCCAAACGCTCATTTAAATGGTCGTGGTTGTTCTCGATGTGGACGAGACATTACAGGTCAAAAGGTCTCTCATTCTGATGTCAAACAGTTTATTAAACGAGCGAGAGAGATTCACGGAGATAAATATGATTACAGCCTTGTGGAGTTGAAAAACCATACCAAAAAGGTGTGCATCGTTTGTCCTACGCATGGAAAATTCATGCAAAAACCGCTATCGCATTTGGATGGTCAAGGGTGCGATAAATGCAGACATGATAAGTTGAGAAAGATTATACATGGTGTCGGTATTAATGATGTGCATGATGAAAAAGCAAGATGTCCTGCGTATTTGGTTTGGGCGGCAATGATTCAAAGATGTTACAGCGAAGAACTCCAGAAACAATGGCCTACATATAAAGATTGCTCTGTGTGCGAAGAATGGCACCTGTTTTCAAATTTCAAAAAATGGTTTTATAATCCGGATAATGGATATAGAAAAGGTTATCACATAGATAAAGATATTATCATTAAGGGGAATCGTGTTTACTCCCCTGAGACCTGCTGTTTTGTGCCGCCATATATCAACTATCTGTTTACCAATCGTGCGCCAAGGAGCAACGGACTCCCAAGAGGGGTGTACCATAGAAAAGGCAAACGAAGTGATAGTTACTATTATATGTCATATATTTATGGCAAGCGCATTATCAGCGGTAAATTCTCTTCTGTCGAGGAAGCGCAAGTGGCTTACAGCCAATATAAGAGCAATCATATAAAGGCACTTGCAATAGAGTATTTCAACCGTGGCGAAATAACAGAGCGTGTTTTTAATGCTTTGATGGCACGTGCGGCTGAGGGGTTATAGTGTATTTTAATTGAAGTGAGAGAACTTAATGAGGATGAGGTGTGAAAACGTTTAGAGTAGTCAATATAAACCGAGGTTCGCATTATCGCATAGACCAACGTCACTCAATGCTATTCGGATTGATTAGGTGGTGGGATAAAGGTGCGTATGACCTTTGCCCTTCGGTGTATTACCCAACACTTGAAGGTGCTTTACACGCGTTGATTTGCAAATATGGCGATGGGAACTTTAAGTGGTACATTGAACACGAGGATAGATGAGAGCGAATAGACCTAAATACGGTAACAGTAAGGTTGTTTATGACGGCTACACGTTTGACAGCAAACGAGAGGGCAATGTTTATCTCCGGCTGAAAGATTTGCAGTCAAGAGGGTGCATTTCGGATTTGCAGATACATCCTAAATGGGAATTGCAGCCGAAGTTGACAGAAACGTATGTTAAGCACTTAAAGACGAAAGACAAGGTTTGTGAGCGGACGGTCTTGTTGCCTATCACCTATGAGGCAGACTTCGCCTTCTATCATAACGGCAAATATGTGGTGGTTGATGTGAAAATATCGAAATCGCTTTTGCCAAAGGAGTATCAGATTAAGAAAAAGATGATACGCTACGTCCACGGCATTACTCTGACGGAGGTTTACGCCTTAAAGGATTTAGCGCAGTTTGAAATTGAGGAACAGCAGTAGATATGGCAAACGAATTTATCCCCAAACGACCGCTGAATGACGGTGATTTTACGGCAATCAAGGCGAATGACCGTGACTGTCTATCGTATGCCGTGGCGTTCAATGTGCCGAATGAGAGGGTGTTTGCGCTTTTTCATCCGGAGTTTTTGGACGAACAAGGGAAATTGACAAAGGTTGGGAAAAACCAATGTAGGCAGTTTTTCAGCTATGCGAAGAATAAGGAGTATGCCGATGCGTATAGGGAAACGCTCGAAAGGCATCTTGGCGGCAGGGCGAAATCAAATAGCGATGGTGGCAATGCAGATATTAGTGATGACCGAATAGACAATTCGTTCAAGTCGTTTCTCTTGCAGGCAATAGAAGATATTGAGAAAGGGAAGGTCGTTGACAACGAAACTTTCAAGTTGTATATGGAGTTGTTCAAGAAACTTGGACGGTTCAAGGATGATGTTGAGGCGCAGGAAGCTCCAAGGCGTTATTTGCCCGAACGTTGTGGGTCTTGTTTATACCGCTCATTTGTGGAGAGCCATGTTGAGAGCGGAGATATTGAAAACGCTTGTCTACGGTGTAAGGCTCTTAAAGCTGCGCAGGAGCAAGATTTCCGCTACGACCCAAAAGATTTATTAGAACCCATAAAAGAGAGCAGTGATGAAAGTAATATTCCTTGATTTTGATGGAGTGATAACCACCCTCAAATCAAAATATAAATTAGATCCCAATAAAATGGCTCTTATCGGGCGAATACTGGATGCTACGGACGCAAAGATTGTCATATCAAGTTCGTGGCGTAGATTTTCGTTAGAGGAAACCATAAAAGAGATAACTGACACTTCACAATTTAATGTCGGTGACAATCCATTTCCTTATCCCGATGCGGTTATAGGCGTGACCGAGCGGATGTATTCATTCAGCTATCCCAACAATAACAGGCACTTCGGTTTGCCAAGAGGTGTTGAGATACAATACTACATTGACACACACAACGAGATTGAGCAATATGTGATTTTAGACGATGACTGCGATATGCTCTTGTGTCAAGCGGACAATTTTATACATACCGACACCTATGAGGGTATATCCGAATTGGATGCAGAAAAAGCAATAGCAATACTTAATCAATCAAAATAATGGAACTACAAGGAAAATGTATCGCCGCTTTAGCCATTGAGAGCGGCACGAGTAAGAGCGGCAACGCTTGGCAAAAACAGAACTTCGTAATCGAAACCGCAGGGCAGTATCCGAAAAAGGTGTGCTTCCAGCTTTTCGGCGACAAGGTGAACGACTGCCCGAATGTCGGTGATGAAGTGAAAGTATCGTTTGACCCCGAAAGCCGTGAATGGAACGGCAAGTGGTTCACGCAGCTCAACGCTTGGAAAGTGGAGCGACAGCAGACGGCGCAACCCACACCTCAGCAGCCGGTCTATGTGCAGCCGGCACCGGCTACACCTCCGGCTGATGACCTGCCGTTTTGATATAAGCATCTTTCAGTTGAAAGAGTGTAATCGAAGGGCGCAGGGACTTGAATCCTTGCGCCCTTTGCTGTGTTATCCCGCTATGTCACGCCGAGAGGCTTGGTTGTTGATTTTCGGCTTGTTTTCTTTCTCTCTCGGATTTACTTCTTCAACTTTATCAACTACAACGTCGTTGGCGGTTTCAGTCAATCCGAACTCTTTGGCCGCTTCGGCTTCAGCTTTCTTGGGGATATAGGTTTTGCGGTAGAGTTCTTCTTCCTGCTCCTGTGCAACATACGTTCCGTCGTCAGTGTACTGAAGATTAAGCTCATGACGGGCATTTTCTTTACTGAGGATTCCGGCGTAGACGAGTTTTTCGACATTTGCTATCTGGGCGGCTTCGTCAACGGGCATCCACGGAGTATTCCAAACGCTTACTTTGAGTGTGGCAAATTCACCATTCCCCTCAATCTTGGCAACAAGTGCTTTTAGCACATCTATGACTTTTTTAGCAGCCGGGCGAACTTGCGGCCACACTACATGCGCCCATTGAATTTCACGCCGGAGAAGCAGTTTGAGAGTCTGCGAGCTGTCTGCGCCGGATTTGAGGATTTCGGGCTGGAGGTCAATGCTCATTGTGGACTGCATGATAGCATCCGTGAGGTTTTTGAGATTGATTGTCGCAATGTTTGATATATCTGGCGGTGTGAGATATTCCGCCGAACTTGCTTTGAGAATATCGGCATCCGCATTTTCAACGCCAATCACTTCCTCGCCCGAAGATAGCGGAGGGAGATTTTTGATTTTTGAAGTTTTGAGGAACAGTTTGCTGAAAGCCATAGACCTTACTTTGTCACTCACATAGCTTGCACCACGCTCCCATGCGTTGAGATTCTGCATAGCCGGGCCAATCGGCGTATCCTCAAAGCGAACATATATTGTCTGGCACATTCCTCTGCCAATTTGTGAAGGAGTGCGGCTTATGCGCTCCCAGCCGTCCTCGGTTTTCTTTCGGGATATGTTCTTGAGCCATCCTTTCACAACGCTCCACCACGACTGAATGCCATTATCCTCCTCGTCAGAAATATCGCCTCTGACATAGGTCTCAATGTAATCATCCATAAATATATCGACCGCCTCACGCCCGTTGAGCAGATAACGGCGCACGTTCATATCGTTGCCTTTGTCGTCCTTGTTGGGAAAGATTTGGTCGCCATACAAGGTACAGAATATAGTATATTCAATCGTGCCGTTATGGACGTAGGGATATATAAGCGCATCTCCACCTTTTCCGCATCCGTAGATTGCCTCTAACCAACCTGCATCTATGCCGGATATGTCTTTCCACGCACGAAACTCGTCGAAAAGCTCATGGTCGTTACCCTCGTTGGCAATCTCAATACCGTTCTTGGCAAGGTGGGAGGCTTTTTGCTTTATAATCAGTTCGGGCAAACCGCTACGCACTGTTTCAACATCTTCATATCCTGTAATAATCCATTCCTTGATTTCTTTTGGCTGCATCTTTGCCGAACCGTCTGCATTCAGAATCGGATTGCCCTCGCTGTCTTTCACAGGCACTTGGATGGTGCGTGTTTCAAGGTCGTATATAGGGCGGCGACTCATATATTTTGAGTTAATGAGGTGTGCCCCCTCACAGCTCTCATTCAGCAGGTCAAATTCGGTAAGATATTGATAGTGCAAGCCACCAATATCATTGACCGGAATATCGTAATAATCGGCATTGGTAGGAGGCGGCACGTCCGCATCGGGAGTAATCAACCGTTTCCACGGCTTTTTCTTTAATAGAGGTGAGATTCGTTTGATTTCCATATCTTGTGTCTTGTTTTATCGGTAAATGCGGCGACCGAATGCCAAATGTCTTGGCGGTCGGCTGTACAGTTCGTCGTATGCGTCGTCGGTCACAATCGGTTTGGGTTGCTTCTTCGGCTTGGCATCGAGGAAGAAGTACATGAAGAGCATGATTGTGTCCATAAGGTCGGGCGAGGATTTGAACTTGGCTTTGTATTCATCCTTGCTTCGGGCATATCGTTTGCCGTTTCGCATCTCGAATATCAGCACGTTCATCTCATCAAAGAGAATGTCTTTCACCCGGCGCATCTCGCCCTTTTTGCCGTACGGAATTGTCAAGTCCTCCGGGATGGCGAATGACAGCTCCCCTTTTTGGAGCATCACTTCAAGGCGTGACAAAAGCTGTGAGCGGAGATTGAAATATGCGTCAAGGTTGACGGGATTGCCCTCCTTGTCAAGTTCCTGTATCGGGCGACGGTTGGCGGTGAGCGGCACGCCGGAGGTGTATGCACGGAGGTAGTTGCCTATGCCTGTGGCATCGAAAGCGAAGTTAGCCACTGGGACGTTGTATTGCCGGAGATTGGAGTCAATCCAACCTACAAGTTCTTTCGGGTCACCTCGAAATGTCTTTATGGCTACGAGCCGATTACCCTTGAAAATACACATCGGGCAGTTGTCGGAATCAGTGTTGCCTCCCGACACGTCGAGGGTGGCGTACATATTCTCGTCACCGTTGACAGGATTCCGCCAAAGGTCGTGAATCATCTGACGGTTGACATTGATTTCCTCGTTGTCAATCGGGCCGAAGTATGCCTCTCCGACAACCTTGCGTTGTGTGCCGCCTACGGCATGGAGGTTTGCGACAGACTGACCGCCCGTGGCGTTTACAAGCTCGCGGTTGCCCGAAGCGGTGCCTGTATAGACAGAAAATGATTTAACATAGTCGTAAACAGTCATTCCAACTTCCGCATCTTCGGGTTTAAGGGTTAACCCAACTCTATCTACGACCTCCTGCTTGGTGTCTCCCCATACAATACCTTCGGGGTTATCGCCATTGACATAGAAGTAGCGTACCTTGCCAATCATATCTTTTCGCAGATACCAGTCTTCGCCAAGATAACCTGCGTCGTGGAGCATTTGTGTAGTCCAATGTTTATGCTTGGGGTTGAACGTGAGTATCATTTGAGGCACCATGCCCGAATCGTCACGGTTACGCATGAACCAGAATGTGAACATGTCAAACTGCTGAACGGCAGTAGCCTCGTCAATCATAATCAGCGAAGCCTGTTGCTTTTTGGCGTATTCCTCAAACTTGTCTCTCTCGTCGGGGTTGTCGCCATTGAAGTTACAGTGAATGAGCTGCAAGTTGCTATTCCACTGTTTCCACATGAAAGTCGGATAATCGGATGTGCTTTGCTCGCAACCTGCAAACTCTCCGCAGGTCTTGATGCCATCACGAAGCATAGATGAACCCTTTTTGCTGTCTTTGGCTTGGTATGAGATTATTCGGGCGGTAAAATCCTTCTTGTCGCAACCACCGAGTGCTTTGAAATAGAGCGCAAAGGTTTTTCCGGCAGTACCTTGACCGCACATGAACATCAGATTACACTCAGAGGCGCATACATCCTCCTGCAATCCGGGTTGTGGTATATAATCTACTTTATGGCGCAGTTCAAACCCGCCTACGACCGTTTTGCTCTTTTTCTTGACGGTTGCAAGCTCTCGCTCCACCTTTGGATAGAGTGCCGGAAATGTGATTTTGTTATTTAGTATTCTGAACGCCATAAACCTTAAAAAGCCGAAAAGCCACCTATCCCGTAAGGGTTAAGTGGCTCTCGGCTCTATTCAAGCGCAAAGATAGTGATTTTCTACAATAAAACTTTAATATTTGTTGTGCAATTCAAATTATTATCATAATTTTGCGCTTATGAAAGGTAATATTCTCTGTCCTCATTGCGGAAAAGTCCTCGGAAGATATGAAGATGTCCGTGGCGAGGGTGATTTATACCTCTTCTGCAAGCGTTGCAAAAGGGAGCGGTATATCTCGATAAGGAGGATTAGCCTTGACAGGTAAAAAAGATTGTTAACCACAGAGCCACAGAGCCGATTGATGCAGAAATGCGTTGGTCGGCTCTGTTGGTTTACAAAGACGGTTTAGCTCAGATGGACAGAGCAACAGATTTTTAATCCGTGGGGCAGCGGTTCGAGTCCGTTAACCGTCACAAACATTAAAAAAAGAGAGCCATAGAGCCATGTCCCAGCAATGGGGTGTGGCTCTTTTGCTTTTAACACAAATCCAAAAAAATATGATAAACAAAATCAAGGAAGCCCTAATAACAAGGTGGAGCAACCAACTTGGGATAAAGGATGAAAAGGTATTTGAGGGAGTAGCCATTTCCGTAGAACCCCTTATCACAAGCGATGAACAGCTAACTCAATTCGTTGAGGGAGCCAAGAGTATGCTTACACAACCTCAGAGCTATGCCGACAAGGTACGCACAGAGCTAAACGCCAAACTCAAAGAGGCGGAGAGCGCGAAAGCGGAACTTGAAGCCAAGCTCAACGGCAACAATCCACCCGAACTGAAGTCTAACGAAACGCCTGACTTCAAAGCTATGCTTGCAGACGCACTCGCTGAGGTTGTAAATCCTCTCAAAGAAGAACTTGCAACACTTAAAGGCGAAAAAGCCTCTGAGGTGGCAGTGAAAACGGCGCGGGAGCAGTTCTTCGCAGACGAATGGGTCAACGGTTATCCCGAATTGCGTGATGCGGCTTGGCAACAGGCAATTGACGTATACGAGGACACCGAACGCAAGTACACCGCAGAACAGCTCCACGAAAAGGCAATGAAGTATTTCAAACCTCTCGCCAAAGCGAAAGGACTTGACATCACCAAGCCATTCCAGAGCGACGGCGGCGCAGGAGGCGATGATGCTGACTTCTCGGCATTTGACAAAGCTGCGGAAAAGTTGGGATGGGTTGAGCCGAAATAACCAAATCATTAACCCCAAATCCAAAATTTGAAATGAGTGACATTGAAAATTACGGAGGCACATTCCACAATGCCGAAAGCGAGAATGTCGGCTTCGGTCGCATAACGCTTTGGCACGATGTGGAGGAGACCTATCCCGGTGGCGCATACCTCGCGCCCTCGGAAACCTATCCCGTAGGCACGGTAATTCCTGGTGGTACTCCCGTGACCATAAAAGACGGTGTTCCCGGAGGCGCGGCTACTCTGAATGAAGCGACACCCACGGGAGTAAACAAAGATGACCGCACGGTAGGCAGTGACGGCTGTACCCTTACTGTCGTGACCCGTGGAATCATGTACGGCAAACGCACCCGTGCCACAATCTCCGACGAGCAGAAGGCTCACCTTCTGAATGTCGGTGTCAAAGTTATTAACGCCTAAAACACAAGACAACTATGGATATATCTATCAATTCATACATCGATGTGATGAAGGCACTCGGCATCGGCTCTCAGAAGCGGTTTGAGGCTTGGTATGAGAAATACCTGAAAGGCCGGGAGAACATGAACTTCAACATCGACGGTTTCACATGGGACGATGCACAGATTGGCTTCGACTACAAGTTTGCCGAAGTTACGGACACCGTGACCGCAATGGCAACTTACCTTGACCTGTATTCTCAGGCAGTGGCAAGAGGCCGTGAGATTCCGATGCGCACAATCGAGGGTTACATCCCCCGACAGAAACGCTACGATACCCGCGACGAAAACGACTTCCGCACAGCCGCAATTCAGGCACAGGAACTTTCGGGGGCGGCAGTCCTCAGAGGCGAGTCGCCATACGCAGACGTTCAGCAGTATTTCTCAAAGAATCTACTTGAATATGCCGGAGACTTCCCTGCCTCGCACGCTCAGTCTATGACATACCAAGTCGGGCAGATGAAGTCAAACTTCCAGCTTGAACTGACAGATGCGAACAACCCCAACGGTATTGTCGGTGTATCGTTCAAAGCCAAGACCCCGGCAGAGAACACAATCCTCGGCGAGTATTACACCGTAGATGCAGATGGCAACGTCACCTACGATGAGAGTAAAGACCCCATCGCGGACTACAACAAGTTCCTCAACAAACTTCTCTACGACGGCACATACGGTCAAGTGGAAGTGGAAGCCGATGAATGGTCTTTCCTTACTCTTATGGGACACCCCAAATTCGTAAGGGCAATCGGCTATCTCGCAGTCAAGGGTCTTTTCATTTCCTCTACAAGCAAGGCAGACGCAGACCAGCGGGCTTCGGAAGCTGGAGCAAACATCCTCTCTGTCGATGGCAACGACACCGATGTGATGATTGGCTACTTCAAGCGCATCTTCAAGAAGATTTCAAACGTGAAACTTCACAACGAGATGGTTGCCGTGGCACAGTACAACGAGACTACCAAGAAATTCGACTATCCGTTGCTCAAAGCGTTCAACGAGAATGTGATGCTGTTCCGTCCGACCGGGAATATCGGAACAATCAAGAATGTGGTTCCGATGCGTCCCGACAGCTCATACCTGTATAGCTGGATGTTCGACAAGCGCGGTATCATGGACTATTGGTATGACCCCAAAACCCGAACACAGCATTGGGAATCGGAACTTACCGCACTTGCCGTGCCTAACCGTCCGAAGAAACTCCACCGCGTTGTGATTGGCAAGAAAGCAATCGCAGGAGCATCATCCCGTTCACGCGCCAAGAGCGCATAAATAGTAGTGAGATATGACGGTAGAGAAGTGGCTTAGAGGACAGTTCCAAGGCATTGGCGAGCAGCTTGAAGCGGATGTGCTTGCAGTGGCGGCGGATTCGCCGGGCGATGTAAACGACCCTCGTTTTCGGGCATTGAGCCTTAGCGAGGACAAGGACGATTATATCGGCGACGAGGTGTTTGCCAACAGCCTGCAATATGCCCTCTCCACTTTGCTCTACGCCATGTCCTCTGCGACAAGCACAGGGTCAAGGAGCGAGAAGCGCGGCAACCGACAGGTAACGCGTGGCGGACATTCGTTCACCACCCGTGACCGCGAGGCTTTCCGCAACCGTGCCGACCGAATCCGTACCAAGTTCGGACTTGACATCGAAGAACCCGATGCGGACGAGGGCGGTATGTTTGACGCAACCAATCGTATAAACAGACCTCCACGAAGATGGCAATGCTGAGTTACCCCGACCACTGCAAAATCACGCGAGAGCAGAACGGCTACGACGAATACGACGAGCCGCTTGCTCCCAAAGTGATTTATGACGATGTGTGCGACTTCCAGCCCGGAGAGCAGACACGCGGCATGATAGCGGTGCGGACGAGCGACAAGATTTATCTGCCCGGAATAATCAGAACCGCTGACGGTGACATGATTTCCAACGGCGATGTGATAGACTGGGTGACAGAATCGGGTCGCAGATTTCACGGAGTGATTGACGAAGCCAACGACGTGAAGATTGACCTTGACGGCAGTTGGGTAACAGAGATTGAGATAAAGCAAGGAACGGGAGATTGACGTATGGCACGGACACGCGGATATAAGAGTTGGATTGCGCACAACAAGGCGGTGCTGGAGCAGGGCATGAGGAAGCATATAAACAATGTGACCAAGCCTGAGCTTGTAGCCTACCTACGCAATGTGGCGCAACAGCTTGTAGCCGCCATTGACGGCAATACGTTCGCAATCCCCGTCTACACCGGCAACCTCAAAGACGCTACGGGCGTGGGGGTATATGTGGATGGTGCGATGTCCGCATTCATGCCTACCAAGATTGCGCAGAAGAAGCAGGCGATGAAAGGTCGCCCGTACATCTTCGGCTCGGAGTTTCTTGCTGAAAGTCTGCGTGAAGCCTCCACCACATTCTCAACGGGTGTGTGGCTCGTGATATTCTCGGCAGTTCCCTATGCCTACAAAATCAACACCGAGGGTTCGCCCAAGGGACAAGGCAAAGGCTACTGGGATGCTATCGTGAATGAAGTAATCGCTAACCTCAAACCGCTTGACAAGCTATGAATCTATCCGACCTAACTCCCGACACGGCACTTGCGGCATTGCTTGACGGCAAGGTGGTGGTGCAGACCTCGGCGACAGCGAGACGGACGGTCAAGGTGTATGCCGAAAACGCCATGCCCGGCACCGGACTTGGCGACGAGTTTATCAGACTCCGTGCCAACGGCAATCCGCGACCCCGCACAAGAGGCTCGGACGGCTTCGGGCTGTGGGATGGCAACATTGCAGTTGAATTCCTCTGCAAGAGCAACACAGACAATACCATCAAGCGCAATCGCAACAATTCGCTGATTGCGCAGGTGGAGGAGCTGCTGAAACGGGGTGCATCATCAGAGCGGTTCTTTTTCAGACTTGACAAGAACAGCCCGATAACGCCCCCTACCCCGAACCTTAACAACGGCTACTACACGACGGTACTCAACGTGTGGTGGCGAAACAGATAAACGAATCATTAACAATCAAAACCATATAACAATGGCTGGAATCAAACAAGAAATTATGTCGTCTGTCTTTGTGGGACAGAGCGACGTGGTAGTTTTCGATGAGGTTGAAGACTACAAGACCGCCACATTCGCGACAGCAACCGCCGCCGGAGAATCGGTAGGTCAGGTATCGGGCGATTCTTCGGAATATGCCGGAGAGGATGCCGAGACCGAGAACTGGGTGGACGAGCAGGGAGACATCATCACCTCCACCACCAAGGCGGGAACTGTGGCAATCAAGTTCAACATGGCTGATATGTCGGCAGACAAGATTGAGACATTCCTGCGAGGCACCAAGCTCGAAGGACTCACCTCGACCTTGCTCAAAGAGGTGAAAAATGCCGTAGGCTTCGGCGTAGACCTTCCCGTAATGACCCGCCCTATCGGATGGTTCAACGACGAGGCTAACCGCTGTCTGTTCCTTCCGAAGGCAAAAATCGTGTCAAGCCTCGGCTATGACAGCGGCCACTTCACCATCAATGCGACAGCGACAGCAGAGTATATCAACAACGCTACACTCAAAACCGCCATGCTCTTTGATGCTAAGCCCGTGTATGAGGAAGGCGAGGCAACCCCCGGAGCATAATCTACACAATCCTACAACAAGGGGCGGTAGCCGATAAAGCCGCCGCCCCTTTTATAATTTCCCAAATATGGCAGAGGAACAGAAAGAGGAAACCAAATTCTCGATGGACGAGGAGGCAATCGAGCGTCTGTTGTCGGAGGCTCAGTTTGTAAGACAGGGCAGAAACATCGCTGTGCTGATTGACGGCAAGGAATGGCACATACGCCCGACCAGCCAAGCGCAGAATCAGCTTATGGCTGACTTGGACTTTGACATCATGCACTGGCAGAAGCAGATTAAAACCGCCGAAACTGCCAAGGAAGCCAAGCGGCTCAACGCCAAGATACGCAAGGCGTATGCCCGTAAAGCAGCCCACAAAGTATTGGGAATGAGGCTGCGGTGGGTGCCGTTTCTTTACGCTGTGATGTGGCGTAGGATTTACCACAGTTCAGAAGCCGTCTCTGCCACAATCAACGCGACCGAAGCCATCGGAGAAAACAAGGTTTTTTATTTAGCCAACTTGGGAAGCTCAAAGCAAGCACTCGTGCTCTCTATGAATCAAGTTGGCGAAGTCACAGAGCAAAGGACAAAACGTGGGGAGAGCGCGGAGAGTATGGTAAAGAAGGACGCTTTGCCGAAAAAGGAGGACAACAAGTAGGGAGCGTGTTCCAATGCACCACAGACAACGAGAAAATAAAGGCTATCTACGGCAATTACGGCTTTTGGTCGTGGCTGCGCTACTGGCATCTTGACAGCGCGGACTTCGTGTTGCTTATGCTCATGGATAAGGGTTACTATGACTACGACTATTCCGCTCCCGAAAAGAAACAGCCGTGCATAGTCAAGCCCAAGAACAAAGAGGAACTTAACTCCATGATGGCACGGTTCGGATTCAGAACGAAATTGCGCACGCCGGACAGCAAACCCCTCACCCCTGCCGAGCTTCAGGCGGAGGTGATGGCGGAGGAGAAAAAGAAAAGGGCGGCACCCGGTTGAATGTCGCCCAATTTTTTTAGTCCTCTTCCCGAATAAACTCCCAAATGTCTTTAGGTAACCATCCTTGCCTATTCTCTGTGACTTCGGAAATAAAAAAACGAAGTTGTGGCTTTAATTGAATTATCTTTTTAGATATAGCGTTGGCGGTGTCTGTAGATTTTATAAAACATAATCGGGTAAAGGGGATCCGCAAATCGCTTACAGAATCAATGCTCTTAAGCATCAAACTGACATCGCTATCGTTCCCAAAGCCATCGGTATATGTAAACTGATAAATTTTCATGATAATACTATTCAAAAATGGCACGCTTGCAGAAAAGAAGATTCGTAGCCAAATCGTCTTCTTTTAGCTCTGCCAATTTATGGTTTGCTTGCTCAAACTTATTATAAACGCCTTCGTCCATACTCTGTTTGACAAATCCAGGAACTTCTGAAACTGTCTTTTTTAACATTTCTATGTAAGAAATAGCATTATCAGAAATTACTTTTGCCTCTTGCTTGCTATCGCGTGACACAAGTAAGAAGTCAAGAATATACACAAAAGCCTCGATTGCATTGGAACTGAACCTCTTTTTTGCAATTTCCAATGGTGAGCTATCTCCTTCCATGCCATCGTCAATCGAAGCCATAGATTTGCTGTTGATGTAAAGTTCGCCAACGATATTTAATCTATCTATAGAAAGCTGCGACAATAAACCTGAGATTCTCAGCATCTTGTCTAAAGTTGATTTCAGGCACATTTACTTGGTTCGTTTAGTTTTTTTTGAGGTAGAGGACACCGGAGTCTGGACTCCTACATGTATTAGTTTAACAACCGTATCGAACAAATGTTGATTATCCTTGGCTGTATCTTCTACAGTTTGTTTATAATCTTGTATTTTTTTATCTAACTCATTACTCTGAGTTTTGATATTTTGTGAAAATTCCTCAATCTTAGACTTTATCGCATCTTCTATTCGAGTCATTGCGCTTCCCATCAAAGCGTCAAGGTTGTCTGATTTTTGCCGCACCTCGGAGTATGTATCATCAATCAACTTGAGACTTTCGCGGCTCTGTTTTTGAATCTCATCAACCTTATACATTGAATATATGGAGAAAATCAAGAATATTATCATCAAGACGGAGGCCCAGATTGTTAATATAACGAAATCATTTTGAATCTTATCATATTGCAATTTTAGATTGTCAGAGATTGACGTAATATGAGAATCCAATATTGGTCTGAAATCTTTATACACCACAACACTATCAGAAGCAGTTGCAACTTTTGAAAATTCTTGGCAATATTGTCTATGAAGATTCAATATTTCATTTTGAGTGTTTTTGTATGAACCATTATACGACAAGAAAAACGCCATTGCTATAGCGGTAATTACAACTATACATCCGAGAAAACCCCAATGATTTATAAATTGGGTTTTGCTGTGGATGTTGTATGTGCAGTCCTTTGACTGCAGATTTTGTCGGTTTCAGATGACATTATTTAGGAATATTGAGAATAAAAGCTTTTGTTCTTGCAAATTTAACACAAAAAGTTGACAATCGCAAATATATGACTAAATCATAGATGATTAGTTTTTACTTCAACACCAAAACAACATTATATTATGTGCGCTATTTTACAAAACTTACAACACAACTTTATATTTTAAGGAAATATTCCTATCTTTGCACTCTAACAGAGCCGAGAGCCGATTGCCCGAAAGGGTGGTCGGCTCTTTGGCTGTTGTTCACACAGCCTGCTTGGCTGTCACTGGTGTTATTCTTTCGATGAAGTCGGCGCAGGTTAGCAAGACGGAGAAAATATCCTGCGAAGCCTCGCTCTCGCCGTGGTCGTATTCGATGTCCTGTACCTCGCAGATTGCTCCCCGGATTTCCTCAAGCAGCTGTTCCGGCGAGGTCTCAATCTCATTGAGGAAGTCGCTCGCCTCGGTGAAGTCGTAGCTCATTGCTCCACCTCCATTTCTATTATGCAGTCAAGGAAGTCTATCGCATCTGTTGCTGCGCATTGCGCCCAATAGATTAAGTCGCTACGATTCTTATCATCCCACATCGCATTAACGAGATTGAGTGCAGCGGTCTTGAGATTATCCACAATATCATTCTTTGTGCCGCCCGTAGATGTCTTGAAACCCTGTGCGGCATTGAAGTTGTAGTACACCGATTTGCTCATCTCTCGCCTCCTTTCTCCACAAGCGACTGAACGCTGACGAGGCGGAACATAGACTCCGTTGTGTTGCTGAAAATGTTGTTGATGTTAGCGAACATCGAGCGAGGTGAGGTGAGCTGGAGCGACTTCTGACACTCCATGATGTTGCCGTAGCAATCCCACACGCCACGGATTTTCACGCCACGGACTATCATTGTGCCGCTAACACCGAGGACGGTTGTCTTGGTGGTGTCACGCAGGATTTTGTCTACCTTGACGGGGCAACCGCATACTGTCTGATATGACTTGTCGCCAAGCATTGAGTTGAAGTCGAACTCTGCTGTTCCGATTTCGGGGAAGAGCATAAGATTATTTTGAGCCATTTTGATTTCCGAATTTGAATGTTTGTTTGAACGTGAATTTTTCTTTACGGTTGGAGCGCAGGCGGAGCGATGCTTTCCATCGCGCCAATAGCTCCAATATCGCGCATTGCGAGATTACTCCGAAGAATGGAGCGAGAATGACGCCGGGAATGACAGGCCACACGATTTTTAATGACAATGCCACAATTACAAATGCAAGACACCATGCAAATGTAGCGATGATGCATATGGCGAGTGTAACATCGTTATAGTGCTTGTCGATTTCGCGCCGCACTCTCTTGTAGTGCTTGTTGTACTCCACGGCGCGACACAGTTTTTCATACTCCGTTTCTTCTCCGTACCACGTTCTTTTCGGTGGCGGCTCAATGCGGCTGCCATACCCCGACAGCCATTTGGTTTCTTTTTCTTTCATTGTTACGTGTTTAGTTTGGCATTTAGACAGAAAAACGGCTGTCATATCCCGTCGCCAAACTAAACACGATTTAGTCTCCGTAGAGTCAAAATAGTGAGGACATGACAGCCGTAGCCGTTTATGTAGGGGCATAAAAAATGCCCGACAATTATCGAGCCTTAACCGAGACCCTGCGGGATAGACTTACTATCGTGTTTAATTTGGCACTGCAAAGCTAATACAAAGTTTTGAAACTACCAAATTTATTTTTCAGATATTTTGCTGACTGACAATCGTTTTCAGTTAGCAAAATTATTTGTTTTAGTGTGATACTCTGCTTTATTTGCAATACAACTTTAAGAATTTGGATGCAAAAAATTATGCGGTCACGATTTGATAAAGCTCCTTGAATTTATCAACGTACCAGTGCGGCTGTGTCTCCTTCTGGTTCTTGGGGTTGACTTCGTTTTCTCCGTAGGCCTTACCTTTGTCGGTTACATTTTTGAACTTGCGGGTTTTGCCTCCTGTTGATGGACGCGTTAGTGTTTCCACATATCCATGTGCCTCTAACAACTGGTTGAACTTAATCGCGCTTATATCAGAGCCGATTTCTTTAAGTAGCACGGAAGCAGATTTCATAACACCCTGTGATGGCACATACTGAGGAATCGCGAGGCGATATGGTTCTGCGATGCTCTGATACATTCCGAGGCGTGATGCTTCGTTTAGCCGGAGGTTGCGAGAAATTGCTTCGGCGAGATAGATTTGCGTCTGCACGAACTGGAGTTGGGGATTAGGGTTGTGGGGCATTATTGGCAATTCTCCTTGACGTGCCGCATGGAACACTTGACGATATACCTCAAAGACGGGGCGAACTTTTCGGGCGATAAAAAACTCGAAACATGAAGTGGTAAGGTGATATTCGTTGGTTGGGCGACCGCCGAGAGGGTTTTGCGGATTTTGCCGTAAAACCTTGTAGTCAACATCTTGTATGAAGTCTTTGGCGAGAGCTTCAACTGCGTCGGATTTGCGGCCATACACAAGCGGCCACACTTCATCAAGATTGATTGGGAACTCATCGCTGTTTGTATCAGCAATTCGACAGACAGCCTCGAAGTAGGCTTTCAGTTCATCATTAGAGGATTGCAGGGTGAGAGTATTTGCCATATATTATTAATGTGTCGTCCTAAAAAGCAAGCAACCCCGAAAGAGGCCGCGACGCACTCAATCGGGATTGCTAAGAATGTCTTTAATAGTAGTGAGTCGCGGTTCACGACACAAAATTACAGAATAAAATTGAAATATACAATAAACCCTACAACGAAACTTGAATATTTTTATTACCTTTGCAGTGTTAGAGCCGAGAGCCATTCGCGAGAAGTCGCGGGTGGCTCTTTGGCGTTTTAATACCCTGCAAGAATGAAGCAAAAGTTATTCTTCTCCAAGATACTTCTCTGCCGCCTTAACTACTTTGGATATGGCGAAGAAAAACTGCGGAGCGACGATGGCAATTATTGCGCCCATAATAAGAAATTGCATCGGATTGGGACGCATATATGCAGGTGCGTCCGAAGCCAAGGAAACAATCGGCCCAACAATAGCGATAAAGACGCCTACTGCGGCTGCAATATAACCCAAAGCCTCAAACACTTGGGCTGGACGATTAAACCATTTCCAAAAATTGTGAAGTTTTCCCATAATGAAATTATACTGAAAGTTTTAGGATGCAAAGGTAATCAAAATTTTGGATACAACTCGGATTTACAATATGCTATATAACACAAGGCTATGGCAGATATGATGGTTTTCGGGGTCAAATTTGACCTACAAAAAGGCGTTGAAGAAGCCCTTAAAGATGGAGACAAGGCATTAGAGAGGATAGAAAAGGCTCTTAGTAAGCACCCCATAACAATTAAACTGCGAATGGACAACAAGGTCGCAAAAGGTGCTTCTACGGAACTGACAGGCTTCCGCAAGCAACTTGCAGAACTGACGCAGCAATGGAACGCTCTTACAGCAGCAGAACGAGGGAGTGCGGCAGGTGCGGCTATACGAGAAAAATTCCGAGCATTAAGAGCCGAAGCGCAAGGTTATACCTCCACGCTGCAAGCAGCGGTTAAGGCTGAGGATAAAATGCGAGAATCGCAGGCAAAAACTGCGTCTACATCAAACAAATTGTCCTCGGCGTATCACAACCAAACCACATATCTTTCAAGGCTTATTCAGCGTATGGCGGCATACGCAGGTGTAAGCTATGTTAGTGGTTTTCTCACGCATGTTAGAGAAGTTACCGCAGAGTTTGAGTTGCAACGCATTTCGCTTGGGGCTATTATTCAAGACCAAGCAAGAGCAAATCAGTTGTTTGAAGAGATAAAGACATTTGCGCTTAAATCTCCAGTCAAGATACTTGACCTCACCAAATACACCAAACAGCTCGCCGCTTATAAGATTGGTGTAGACGAGTTGTTTGACACTACCAAACGACTGACAGATATTTCTGTCGGCTTGGGTGTGAGCATGGATAGAATTGTGCTAATGTACGGTCAGATACGCGCCACTGGCTATCTTCGCGCAAGTGAGGTCAGACAGGCAACAGAGGCGGGCATCCCATTGGTTGAGGAACTTGCCAATAAGTTGTCAAAAGCCAATGGCGAATTAGTAACTGCGGCTGATGTCATGGATATGATTTCAAAGCGAGCCATATCATTCGATATGGTAAAAGAAGTCTTTGATGATATGACCTCAGCAGGTGGCATATTCTACAATATGCAGGAAAAGCAGGGTAATACGCTTTATGGTATGTGGCAAAAACTCGGTGATGCTGCGGCTGTGATGTACGACCAAATCGGCAATACAGAGTCTGTCAACAACGGCATGAAGATGACTATTCAAATGTTACGTTATCTAATGCTCCATTGGAAGCAAGTAGGGATAGTAATAAGTGGGGCGACGGTCTATCTTGTTGCGAATACGGTTGCGACTAAAAATGCCACAATAGCTACTGCGGCGGCAACCACAGCAAATCAAGCTCACATCGCATCGTTAAACGCCAAACTAAACGCTCTGAGACTGGAACAGATGAACTTAAAATCTGTTTCACTTGCTCAACGTTTAAAAACCGCAGCAACGATTTCTGGGACTAAAACTGAAAAAGCATCAGCCATGTCTGCTGTCTTAACTCAAAGGCTCTATACCGCAGCGACCATATCTGCAACAAAAGCACAAATTGGTGCTGCGACTTCCACAAACGTTTTCTCAAAAGCTCTTTATGGGTTGAAAGCGGCATTGCTTTCCAATCCGCTGACGGCATTGGCGGTAGCTCTCACTACGATAATAGCATTACTGATGCAATCCGAAAGTGAGCTTGACAAGCTAAACAGTAAGATACAAGATATTGATAGAGACTATGATGCTTCGGGTAAAAAGTCCGTTGACCGCTTTAAGGAGCTTGTGAAAGCAGTTGAGGAAAATGTAGATGGTTCAAAAGCTCAGAAAGAGGCGCTTGATGAACTTGACCGCACGTATAGCAAAATATTGGGTAGCGAGGCTCTTGAGCTTGATAGTCTAAAAGCATTAGGCGGAAAGTACGGAGAGTTGATAGATTTGATTGATGCTTATAATGCAAAAAAGCGAGGAGAGGAGAAAAAAACTGCAATAGAAAGCACTTCAGCAACCATTAAAGAAGAAGCCAAAGACGACTTAATGGACTACCTAAATCAAGCTGGCGTATCAAATGAAAAGCAGCTTGAATTTATAGCTCGACTTAACGAGAAGTTGATAGAGTACTCAGGTGACGCGGATGCTGCGATAAAGGCGACAAATGAGACTTTTAAAGAATTTGCTGACGACATTAGCCAACTTGATGCCGCAGGCAATATGCTCAACATCTTAAATCCTGACAAGCTCTTTGATGCTTGGGGCGTTGGATTCCGAGGCATTGGTAAATTGTTTGGAGGGAAAGGTATGGATTATCTATACGATTATGCCAATGCTATGCAAAAAGAGCGTGAGCTACTTGAAGAAAACGAGATTGCCACCCGTAATGCTGTACGCGGACTTGATGAGTATGCTGAGGGAATAGATAATGTTGGCAAAGCGCTCAAAAATCTTGACTGGAGTTCGCAAGAAGCATTATTCAATTCATTGCAAGAGTATAATAGGAAGAACCCACAAACCGCACTAAGTGTTCCTATCAACTTAGAATTTGACCCAACGAAGGCTCAATCTGAATATGAGAAGATGATTGAAATTGGGAATATGCAGATACATGCCATATTCGCCAATCTTCAAAATATAGCTTCACAAGAAGGAGTTGCTATCCCTGAAGAATTTTACAAACAAGCGAAATCGGTAGTTGAAGGCAACAAGAGCTTTTCATTCATTGACTTTGAGGGGCTGTCAAAACTTTTTACCTCAAAGAAAGCGAAACAGGCGGTTGCCGAAAGTAAACTATTGTTTGAGAGTATTTCTCCAAATGACAGGACTGCGGCGACTTTTAGGGCAAAGTTGGCGCAGCTGGCAAGTGCATCGGGTGTTGAGCTATCCACAATGACAAAGTATTTTATGAAAGCTGGCGACAATATAGAAGATTATGCCAAGCGCATAAAAGAATCAATTGAGGACTTGGAAAAGGAGCTCAAAAAAATGCGGACTAACAACCAATTGATAGCCGAGGGAGGTCACGGACCTCTCCAAGGATATTCCGAAGAAGAAATCAAGGAAATCCAAATGCAGGTAGCGGTACTTAAAGAGTTGTTCCCATTCTTACAGGGCTTCACAAAGGGCGGTTCCGGCGGTCGCCAGTCCGACCCGCGCCTGCAAAATCTCAAAGAGGAAATCTCGCTGACGAAGAAGCTCTACGATGAGTATCACAAGCTGGAGAAGCAGATTGGCGCAACCAAGGCTGCGGAGAAGATACAGGAGATATACAAGAACACCATCTCGACGCTTGAAGGACGCGCCAAGAAGTACGGCTTTGAGTTCGAGTTGCCTTTCACTGACGAGAACCTGAAAGCCAATATGCAGCACTTCATTGACAAGATGAAAGAATTGCAGGGACTTAAAGACAAGAAAGGCAAGCCGCTGTTCCCCAACATCGGCAAGGAGATTGACGAGGCTGTGGCACAGCTGGAGGATGTAGACCTCAATTCGCTGCAAAAGGCGTTGGAGAAGAAGCTCAAAGACCTCGCCGACCGCATCTCTCGCACCAAGACGGCGAAGGAGTTTTATGAGAAGATACTCTCGCAGACGGGGGATGTGGAGTTGGCGGCAAATGTGGCAATCCATGTGTATGGTGAGCAGGGGAAAAATCTGAATGAGCAGATACAAAAACAGATAGAGACACTGTTAGAGCCGTCAGGGATAACGATTGATGCCGCAGTATTCCGTGCGGACGGCACGTTTGACCCCAAGAAACTACGCAAGTTCGCCGAGGCTCAGAAAGAGGCGTTGGGTGGAATTGAGAGCAAGGCCTATCAGGAACTTATAAAGCTGAGCGATAATGCGGAGAAGGACTTTGCAAAAACTATTGAGGGCTGGCTGAAAGCTGTGGAGAAAGCAAAGGGTTTCACGGATAAGATGCTCGACCTTGCACGAAGAACACGCACGGAGATTGATGCAATAACCGTCCAAAAGGGTTACGCGGAAACGAGAGTGGCGGAGCTGCTGGGTCTTGGCGACCTTGATGCCGAGCAGAGCGAGGAGTTGAAGCAGTTGCATGGTTTTCTTGCAATCGCCGATAATCTGATACAGGGTTTCAAGGATAAACAGGCAAAGGAACAGGGCACGCTGACTTACGAAGCGTTCAAGGATTCGCCGATGTACGTTCAGATGTTTGACGACCTCGACCATGCTTCGACGAGGATGTTGGAGAATATGAAGTCGCGCATGGAGGGACTTAAAAAGGAATGGAATAACCTCACGCCTACACAGCTAAAGGAGATGCAGAGCCGGATGAACGAGATTGACTCGCAGTTGGCTAAACGTAATCCGTTCAAGACACTCACTATGGCCATCAAGAAGTACCGCGACTATATGAAAAATGGCGAGGCGGACGGAGGTACCAAGAGCGCAAAGGAGGCAGATGCAAAACTTGCTGATGCCGCAAAAGTCGCAGACGAGGCGCGAAAGAAATATGACGAGCTTGTCAAGAAGTACGGCGAAGGTTCGGAAAAGTCAGTGCAGGAGGTCATTGATGCCAAGAATAAACTTGACGAGGCTATGGCCAACGAAGCGGCAGCTCAGAAAGCAGTTGAGAACTGGAAGAAAGTCAAGGATGCAATCGGTCTTTCTGCCAACGAGCTTTTCCAGATGCTCAATTGGGCGGGCGACATAGCCAAAGGCATAGCCGATATATCGGAAGCTATGGGTGCTGACGAGGAAGATGTGCAGTATTGGAACGATGTAGCCGATGCGCTCAATAACATTTCGGGCGGCATACAGGATATTGTGTCGGCTGCTATGAGCGGAAATGTGGTGGGTATCATATCCTCCACGCTGACTGCTATTCCCAAAATGTTTGTGGGTTTCACCAACCTTTTCTCCGCAGGGAAGATAAAGAAAGCCAACAAAGAAATCAAGCGTCAGCAGGAACTACTCGACCAGCTCGAATACACCTATGGACGACTTGAAAAGGCGGCTGACAAGCTCTTTGGTGCGGACTATCTCCAAAATTACAATCAGCAGTTGAAGAACCTGCAAGCGCAGCAACAAGCCTATCTGAAACAAGCTCAGGCGGAGCGCAGTAAAGGTAAGAAAGCCGACAAGGAGAAGATAAAGGAATATGAGAACCAAGCCCGAGAAACCGCAGATGCCATCAAGGAGTTGCAGGACGATTTGGTGGCGCAGATTGTTGGCACGGACGTGGCAAGCGCAGCAAGAGATTTCGCTAACGCATGGCTTGATGCCTACCTCTCTTTCGGCTCGACCACCGATGCCATCAAGGAGAAATTCCGTGACATGATTAAGCACATGATTGTGGAGTCGTATCTTGCGCAGGCGGTGAAGAACGCATTGCAACCAGTCTTTGACATGATAGACGAACGTCTTGCCGACGGGGATTTGTCGGCGCAGGACATCGTTGATATTCAGAGGAAATACAACGAAGCCGAGGATGATATTGACAACGGCCTACGTGTACGCATGGAGTTGCTGAAGGAGCTGGGGCTTGATGTCGAAAGCCTGCGAAATGCTGACAGCGGGTACACCGGCATTGCCAAGGACATTGCCGGGGCGACTTCGGAGGAGATAAACACTGCGGCTGCGATAGGCAACACCATCATGTATCACACAAGCCACCTGCCTATCATCTCGGAGAATGTGGCGGCGATGTATCAGCTTATGTCGCAGGGGAAGACTGCCTTACCCGATTCCGGCTCTGCGGGGTGGACTGACTGGCAGCAGCAGGCGATGGATAATTACAAAGCGATTACACGAAACACTGCCGATACGGTTGTGGAGTGCCGCCGTGCTGCGGTGGCGTGTGAGGCGGCTACTGAGAAACTGAACCGTGCGTTCCGAGCCAAGGGCGCGACGAGCGGTTTCAATGTGTTCTTAAATTCTTAAAGCCGCATTAAAATAAATATTGCATATATTACTTAAATAAATTAACTTTGCAATATGAATGATATGCAGTTAAAAGAAATGCTCATGGAAGAAGCCCAGCGTGGAGGAATCTGCGCCGACGGCTTCCGTGAGATGCGTACCGACAGCATCGAGGAGTTGGTAGACTACTATGTCGCCAACCCCGACTGGTGTATGGAGCGCAGCTTCCCGTCGCTTGAAATCCTGCGCAGCGAGTTTTCGGACTGCGAGGAGAAAGGGGTGTTTGTAGGCAGGACTTTCAACGGCGAAGTGTTCAGCGAGAGGCAGGTCTATATCTTCCACGACTGCAAAGGTACAATCAAGGTGGCGATGGATTATGACAACGCCGTGATACCGATGCTGTACTTCGCCAACGGTTGCAACATGACCGTAAGCTGCAATCAGCCGAACAATCCTTCTATAAGAATCCCGCTCTATGTGACAGACGAAGGCAACAATAGTGTGGACTATATAGTAGGCGATAATTGCGAGTTCGTGCGCCACATAATAAAACTTATCGACCTATGATAACCGCCCGCATACAGATAGAGAAAGGTCAGATTCTCGACACCGTAAAGGGCTGGGGATTCATCTACAAGGTGGGCGACCGGCGTTTCGCGCCTCCTGAAAAGAAACGGGACTCGACAAGCTATGCCGAGGAAGCCGGGGCGCATGAAGACCCACGGACGGTTGACGATGAGTTTGACTACAAGGTCAGCTTCCTGCTTGAAACACCAAACAAGAACCTTGTCAACGCCAACGCCAAAATCAAGGCATGGAACGATGCGGTGCGTGAGAAGATTGCAAACAGTGATGTGAAGCGGTGCAAGACCGTGACGCTGTATGACGATTACAAGCGGTGCAAGATTGTCGGCATTCCCGAAATAATCGAGAGTGTCGATGAGAAAGACTACTACCGCCGTCAGAACGGTTCGGCTATGGACTGCGTGATTGTGGAACTGACAATCCACGTCAGCGACCCGACGCTGTGTGATTTCAATATGAGTGTTTAATCTTTTGAGCCGAGAGCCTACGCCTATGAAGAAGATTGATACCCGCAATTCAAGAGCTTAATTTCCCGAAGATAGAAGGAAAACAATATGCCACACTCTCTCATGCTACGGTGAACCTTGCCGACATGGGGGAGAAAACCATAACCACGCAGGTAAAGATAGACGGCGACATCGTGCCGGATTTCTCGCAGGACTGGGAGGTGGCTTTTCAGGGGGAGAAATATATCATGCCTCTGCGATTGCCGCAGGGAGCGAAGGAGAATACAAGCCTCAAATCCACAATCGACCTCACGTTTCAACACTGGGCTATATGGCAGTTGAAGCGGTGGACTTTCGTGACGATGCAGCCTATCGATACGGGGACTGCGGTTGCTGATGAGGAGGTGGCGAGTGTGCAGCTCAATCTCAAAGACTTCTGCGACCTTTTCGGGCAGGTGCTGAGGTATTACTACGGCGACACAATCACCATAGACCTTAATCCGGCATGGCAGTATGACAACGCACCGACTGCCATAGAAATAAACCATTCGTATATATGGAACGTGCTTATCGACGCTTTCCATGACAAGTATGGCGTGCGCTGGGCGATAGAGCCTCGTGAGGATAACGACAACACCATAAAAGGCGGCGAGCGTTACGTAATCAAAATCGGCTATCCGACCACGGAGGTTGACCATATATTCGAGTACGGCTTCGAGGGCGGTCTGCTGAAACTTGAAAGGCAGGTTCAAAGCGAGGACATTCGCAACATGATAAAGGGACGTGGCGGTGATACCAATATCCCGTTCCGCTACTTCAAGGATACAGACCCGAACAACAAGGATTTCGCTCCAGACCCCGATTGGGTTGAGGAACTGAAAAACATATACTTTACCAACCTCATGCCCGCCACATACCGCTCCTATATACAGGGGTGGAAAGCGGCGCACATATCCAAATACCCCGGCTACACTCCCGTTGGCGAGAATAACGCCTATTCTCCGTGGGCTTACCGAAAGGGGTTCACCGACGAGAAGTTTCACCCCGTGGAGTTTGTGGCGGATGAAATCACCCTCAATCCGCAGGAGGGTGACAGACAGGTGCAGATTTATCCCGACTATTCACCATTCGTAAAGAAAGGTTCGTCGATTGATGTTTACGGCCCGCTGTCGGCGACGCTTGACAACAACGAAGATGTTTACCCGACCATACAGGGTACAGGGCTTGACGTGGTTGTGGGCGTGGAGCAGATTGAAAGTGACGATGTTGCGGAAAGCGTTGAGAACGATGCACAACTATCAGGCGTCAAGGGGGCGACACTCACCGTAAAGACCAATGAGATGGCAAAAGAGACTATCATTGTCGACTTTCCTGAATTTACGGTGCTTCCGGGTCAGACAGCAGTGCTTGAACCGGGCGTGTACACCAAGACTGCATATCATCACGTCTTCGGCAATAAAGACAGGAAAATAGATATTACAGACCGCATAGTAATAAGTAGCAGTCCTGTAATTACCGTCAAGAATGCCGTCACAGGCGAAGCCCATAGCGGTACGGGAATCCCTGAGGGGCGATGGGTATGGTCTGCGGCATTTGACGTTGAAGTTGATTACCAATCAGAGCTTGGGTATTATATCTATGTCACCGTCGGTTACGAATCACCCAAAATCGAGTCTGCCACGATTGTTGATGACAAGTGGGCTAACACATTCAACATTTGGGTAAAAGACATTTGGGGTTCAAAGAGACTTACAGGAGAAACAGATTCACAGTACTCTGAAAGAGTATGGAAACCGATACTCGGCGACCGTGAGGGCAACACCGCAAAAGTAGTGTTCACCTCGGGTATGCTACTGCATGAGGACTACGAGTTTACGATTGTCGACTTCCCCGTGCCTGATACGAGCAAGACTTATACCGACGCAAACGGCGTAAGACACGACTCATATTGGCGCATAAAGCTCGCCAAGAGTGATGCGGAGCTTGAAGCAACGGGCTTGTATGTGCCATCCACACAGAAGCAAGGCAACGCGGGTGACACATTCGCCTTTATCGGCACGGAAATGACGCACGTCCCCTATGTTGTCGATGCTGAAATTCGCCTTGATAATTGGAAAAAAGACCACCTCGGAGAGGTCAAGGAGATAAAGCCTACTTTTGTAGTCACCACCGACCGTGTACGTCTCAACAATGAGGGCAAACCCGACGCGCTTATCAATCAGCTTCGAGTAGGCAACTCGCTGCGCATAGCCGACAAGCGGTTCATTCAGCCGATGGGTGACAGGGCATACGAGACACTCTATCTGCAATCGCTGACATACACCTTCCGTGAGCCGTCGAGTGATGATGCGGCACTCAATCCCGATGTGGAGATTGTGCTGAGTAACGAATACACCACCTCTGCCAATCCGGTGTCTGTGATGCAGGGGGAGATAAGCGCGATGCAGAGGCTACTCGGCTCAATCTCGAATGTGGAGCAGATAGTCCGAGCCGTGGGCGACAAACTGTACCTGCGCAAGGACGGCATATCTGATATAAGCTACTCCCCTACCCGATTTTTCTCCCTGCTGACAAGCGGCAATTTCCGTGCAGGAATCGTAGGTGGTGCCGGGTGGGGATTCTTCAAGGACGAGAACGGCAACTGGGTGCTGGAAGCTGACCGTGTGAACGTGCGTCAGGAAATGCAGGTCAACACCCTCGTGATAAATCAAGCTGAGGGACGTGGCGGCATGGAGATTGACACAGCCGCATTTATGGAGGTGACGCATGCAGTTGACACCACCGAGGGATATGTCTGCTACTTCGACCAAAAGAACGGCTCAGTGGCAAATCTATTCCGTGTCGATGACGTGGCATACTGCAACCGCTGGACCCCCGAAAATCAAGAACTGAAATTCTACAAGCGCAGGGTTATTGCCGTAGGCGTTGACAGTATCACCCTATCCAAGACAGATGTCAACGGCACAGGAATACCCGCAGAAAAGGATAACATAATCCACTTCGGCAACTACACCGATAAGACACGCCAGTATGTCAAAGTGCGTGATGTTGTAGGCGGTGGTTATGAACGCTACATCGAAAACCTTGACTCTGTAAACGCCGAGGGCGTGGAATATTACTTTGTCGGCAAGCAGGCGGGAGAAAGCCGTTGGTTTGTCGGCAACAAAGACCTTGTACCCTATTCGGGCAAGGGAGACGGTTCATATATAGAGTACATCAACCGCCGATTCAATCTTAACAATGTCACGCTGTCGGTAAACACCACCATCGGAGACCAAAGCCTTGCGGATTACATTCAGCAGGTGTCACCTCCAGTGAAGCAGGAGGACATCGAGGGGTTTGTCGATGCGATAGTCGACCCGAAGATAGAGGGGATTCAGAATCAGATTGACGGGGTGATCGAGACGTGGTTTTACAACGGCGTGCCGACGCTCGGCAACTACCCCGCGAGCGGCTGGAATACCGACGCGCTGAAGATACAGCATCTCGGCGACCTCTACTACGACAACAACACGGGCACCGCCTACCGCTTCTCGCAGAACGCGCAAGGCGGCTACTATTGGAACACCATAACCGACGATGCGATAACCAAGGCGTTAGCAGCAGCACAAAAAGCGCAGGACACCGCAGATGGCAAGCGTCGCATATTCACCTCGCAGCCCGTGCCTCCATACGACGAGGGCGACCTGTGGGTGAACGCGACCTACGGCAAGCAGTACAGCAATGACATACTGCGGTGCCTTAAATCACGCGCTACAGGTTCTTTCGCCATCTCCGACTGGGGGCTCGCATCCAATTATACCGACGATTCAGCCCTTAACGCGTTTATCTCGGGCTATCAGCAGACGATAAAAGACATCGAGACGCAGATTGACGGCAAGGCGCAGACGTGGCGACAGCCGACCGACCCATCCGTGACGTGGACTACAGCAGCGGATAAAGCCATGCACAAGGGCGACCTGTGGTACTGCACCGCCGACATTGCGGGCACCAACTTCAAAAAAGGCACCACATGGTACTGGAACGGCACGGCATGGGAAGAGCAGTCCATACCCGACTCCGTGTTCGATGAGATAGACGGCAAGTCCTCGATATTTGTCAGCAAGCCGACCGACGGCTACAAGGAGCGCGACCTGTGGTTTCTTGAACGCGACTACTCCCTCGGCAGTCCCGCCGTCGCCTACAAGGCGGGGACTCTCGTGGCGGCAATCCGCGACATGGGGGCGGCATGGAGCGCAGCCGACTGGGTAAAGAAAGACCGCTATACCGATGACACGCTCGCGCAGCAAGCCAAGGATGCGGCAGACAATGCCAAGAGCGAGGCTGACGCGGCTAAGGCGGCGGCAGATGCGGCGCAGACCTCCGTCAGCAACCTCAACACCTATGTCGACGGTGCGTTCAAGGACGGTGTAATCTCCGAGGCTGAGGCTTCGGGCATAGCCCACTATATCAATACGGTAAACTCCGACAAGGAGCGCATAAAGGGCACATATGAAAAGCTGTATGCCAACGCCTATCTGACGGGCAACGCCAAGGCGGCATTGAAAACCGCCTATGACAATGTGATGTCGAGGATTGACACCCTCATAGCGGCAATCAACAACGCCATAGCCGACAGCAAGGTCACGGCTGAGGAGAGTGCGGCGGTGGACAGCGCGTTTGCCGACTTCAACAGTGCCAACGGCGCTTTCGGGAAGGCTGTTGAGGCTGCCAACAAGGCGATACAGGACACGCTGAAATCATATGCCGACGCAGCCCTTGTCGCAGCCGAAAATGCGCAGAAAGCCGCTGATAACGCCAAGGCTGACGCCAAGGACGCGAAAGACCGCCTCGACTCATGGGCGGCTGACGGTGTCATCTCCCCTACCGAGAAGCAGGGCATCAAAGACGAGATAGCGCGTATCGACGGCGACAAGGCGCATATCACCGCCGAGTACGCACGCTATGGACTCGGCACGCCCACAGCATACAACAGCGCACACAAGGCATATCGCGAGCAGCTCGCTGTGCTGAGTGCCGCCACGCCCGAAAACATCACTATCCCCTCCTCTTTCGCCGCCAATCAGACGGAGTACTACAATCAGCGCACCACGGCATTGGGCGTTATCGCCGACGCAGCCAAGAAATATGCCGACTATGTGGCTAAGGAAGAGGCGAAGAAAGCGGTGGCGGGATATGAGTATCTGAAAAAGGCGATGGCTGACGTCACAACGATAGCTGGCGGTCTGATGCTTTCGTCTCAGATACGCCTCGGCGAGCACAACGAAGACTTCACGACGCAGACCACATGGTCGGGCATGAACGGTGTCTATGGCAACGGGCGCACCATAGCGGCATGGTATGGCGGCGACATGCTTGACTATTTTGACGCAAACGACAACCGCCTTGTGTTTACGCAGGGGAAGCGTCCCGCAGCGTCGCTTATACGCATGGACGGCTCGGCATATTTCGCAAAAGGCAACATCGGCTTCCGCGCCGACGGTTCGGGATGGCTCGGCAACGACCTTACGGGCATCAAGTTCAGCAAGGACGGTGGCATGACATTCGGCTCGGGCGTGACATTTGACGTCGCAAACATAAACGGATTACAGACCACACTTAACTCCCTTGCCAACTTCAACATCGGTCTTCAGCAGCTTCTCGTGCCTGTCGGGGTTGACACCGAGATAGACAGCACCGAGCGTGAGCTGAGCTGGCAGAGGGTCGGTCAGACAGGCGTGACGGTAACGTCGCTCAAAGCAAAGACTGGCTTATGGTCGACATCGTTTGTCTCGGCAAGGGGTGTCGGCAGTGGCGGCTCTTCGGGAGGCAGCAGCGGCGGCGGGCTTGACGCGGCGCAGCTACAGGAGTATCTGACGCAGCACGGCTACGCCACGCAGACATGGGTGAGGACGCAGGGATATGCGACCGTGACCGCGCTCGCAGGGAAAGCCGACAAGGCGACGACGCTTGAGGGCTACGGCATCGCTGACGCATACACGATTGCGGAGACGCAGACGTATGTAAGCCTTGCGCTTGACGACCACTATACAAAAAAGGAGACCTACAGCTCGCCTATAGTGGTGTATATCTCGCGCTTTGTCCAGCTTGACTTCACGGATGACCTGCCGCAGAGCTCAATGGGCGGGACACCGACAATACTCTATGACACCATAAGCAAGACGCTTGTAGCCTCCACGGGCTACCCGATATGGTCTGTGATAACGAGCCCGTCGGACATCTACCCCAACTGGAAAGACGCGAAGCTTGTGGGCTCCGTGCTGTCGACGGGGAAGCCTGTGCGCGGATGGGTGCCGCGCAGCGACGTGCTGTATTATTGGGACGGCTTCTACCGCTGGGACGGCAACGACATGGTGAAAGTGGATGAACTGGGTAGCGGCGGTGGTGTCAGCGAAAGCTTCCTTGCCGACTATCTGACCGAACACAAGTATGTCACCGAGGGTTGGGTGGAGTCACGCGGTTTCCTCACACAACATCAGAGCATATACTCGCTTGTGATATTGAAGAACGGGGCGGTCGTGGGGAGCTACAAGCCTAACGAGGCGGGCAAGACCATAGACATAACCGACGTGGCGAGCGCGGCTACGCTTTCGTCGCACACAGGCAACACCACCATGCACATAACGGCTGCCGAGCGCACGAAGTGGAACAAGGTGGTCGCTGACTTCGCAGCCATCACGGGCACGGACTCCGACACGGTCATCAACAAGTGGGAGGAGGTCGTGGCGTTTCTTGACACATACACCGAGGCTGACACGCTGGCGAAGCTGCTCTCCAACAAGGTTGACAAGGTGAGCGGCAAGGGGCTGTCGACAAATGACTTCACCACAGCATACAAGGCTAAGCTTGACGGGATTGAGGCAGGGGCTAACAATTACACGCTACCCACGGCAGCGGCGACTGTCAAGGGCGGTGTCAAGGTGGGCGTGTTCGGCGGGTTGAAAATGGATGGCGAGACGCTTGTGGTGAATCTGTCGTCGGCTAACATCCCGTCGCTTGACTGGAGCAAGATAACATCGGGCAAGCCCACGACGCTCGCGGGATATGGCATCACGGACGCGTACACCAAGACGGAGGCGGACGGTCGCTTCCAACCCAAGGGCAGCTATCTGACGGCAATCACCAAGGCGCAGGTGGAGGCGGTACTGACAGGCAATATCACCAGCCACACCCATGTACAGTATGCCCCTTTGATTCTCCTTGCCAATTACTTGGAAAGGGTTAAGCTTGACAACAACACGGACATTGCCGCTATTACGGGCAGCCATTTCTATTACAGCGACACTGACGGCAATTCGGCTACATTGAAGAACGCGCCTTTCTCACAGTCGTTCATGATGCTGACGCAGACGTGCTACAACAGCGGTGATGACATACGACGTGCGCGTCTTGCGGTGGATGCTTTCGGGGGAATAAAGGTGTTTGATGACCGTTCGGCAACGGGTACAGCGGGCACATGGCACACGGTGCTGACCGACAAGAACGCCAAGATTTCCTCCGGCACAATAACGATAAACGGGGCTTCCATCACGCCACTTACTGCGCATCAGAGCATCTATCCGCTGACTATCGTAGGTGGTGCTTTCTCGATTAAGTCGGTGTATAATCCGGCAAAGGGTGCGGGTACACTGGCGGTGCCGACCCATACGAGTCATCTGACGAATGACTCGGGGTTCCTTACCTCGCATCAGAGCCTCGCGAACTATGTGACGCTGAACACGGCGCAGACTATCACGGGGGTTAAGACGTTTAGCGGCGAGCATAAGTTTGTCGCTACGGGCAACACTTACTCAGACCCGTGGGCAAACACGGTATGTGCTATCAAGGTGACAGGCAAGATAGGCGTTACTGACAGCGTACGGGCAGCATCGTTTGTCAAGTCGGGCGGCACTTCCTCTCAGTTCCTAAAGGCTGACGGCAGCGTGGACAGCCACGATTATGCGACCAACTCCGATGTGGCTGACCTGCTTGGCAATTATGTGACGGAGAGCGCGCTTGACAAGTATCTGACGAAGGAAAATGCCGAGCTGACGTTTGTGACGGGTCTCGCGGTGAGCGGTAATCAGATTGCGCCTGTCATCTATGGAGTGACGGGAAAGGCAATCACGGTGCCGTATGCGACCAATGCCAACGGATTGGCGAACAATCCCGACATGACCTATGGCGTGGGGCGTTTCCAATGGTTCAACATCAATGCGACCGCAGGATGCACCGCAAAGGTCAACGATGCCCCGACATCGGCATGGTGGCATATACTGAGGTTGAACCATGCGAACAACGCCGGCTATTACACTGATATTGCCGTTCCGTTTAATCAAGACAGCTTATATTGGAAGTGTGTAAGGAACGGCAGCCTGGCGCATACGTCATGGATAAGGATACTTGACACGCTGAATTACGCTTCCATCCTTGACAGCCGCTATTATACTGAGGCGGAGGCTGACGCGAAATACGTGACCGCGCTGGGGATTGCGGGCGATTGGCTGACGTGGACGAAGAACGGGGCGGTAAACAATATTACGGTTCAATATGCCGCGGAGTCGAGGGTGTTGCGCTCTCACGGGAGGCTCACGGCTGTAAGCGGTGCAAAGCATGGCTCGGGGGTGAGGCTGTATGAGGTGTATAACAACGGCTATCCGACCACCTATGGCAACGTATTGGCGGTGCAAGGGTCGACGGCTGCCGGCGCGGGCGAGCTGCTGATGGGATGGTCGGGGTCGAACGCGGGGCATACAAGCCTGTATTACCGCAACTGTCGTGACAACACTACCACGTGGTCGCCTTGGGCTACCATCCTTGACTCGGTGAACTTCAACTCTGTAATCGGCTCTAATCTGACTGCTTATGTGAAGAAGAGCGGCGACACGATGACGGGGCGTCTTACTATCACAGGAGGTGCAAGTACGAATAGCGGACTTGTCGTTGATGAGATTAACAGCAATAACTTAAACGGACTCCTGTCATATCGTCCTGCATCATGGCAAGGTGTCACCAACCAGCAATGGAGTGTCGGCACAGTTGATTCCCAAGGCGTAATACGCTCCAATAACACATCACTACTGCACTACCGTGGCAACTTGCAGTCCCTGTCAACGATTTGGGACTCCGGCAACGACGGCTCGGGTAGCGGACTTGACGCTGATTTGCTTGACGGGGTGCATGGCGTGAACTATGCGTATATGCGTAACGACCTTAATTTCACATACGGTTCGGCACGGGCAAATATCACCACAGCCCAGTTTATCGAGAAGCTTACTGCGCTTGGCGCTTTTTCAAGGCGATACTGGGCAGTCAAATGCTCATGGTCGTATGCGAATAACGACATCATCACAGACACGGGGCTTGGCAACATTCAGCTTGCGGGAGCGGTGATTGAGGTGCTTAGTAATTCTACAAGCCAGTATACGATACGCATAACCACCTCCCCTGCATCGACTGACGGTGCGGTGACAAACGCCGTGTATGTCTACCGCAACCACGGCAGCGGCTATGCGCCCAACTGGCAGCGGCTCGCAAACACATCGGACAACGTAGCCTCCGCCACGAAGCTACAGACCCCGCGCACGCTGTGGGGTCAGAGCTTCGACGGAACGGGGAATGTGAACGGCGACATGACGGGCGTGGGGAGCATAAGCGCAATCGGCATCATCCGCACTGACGGCGAGCTGCAAGTCGGGAATAACGGCAGCAAGTTCCGCGTCACGGCTGCGGGCGTGGTTAGCGCGACATCATCGGTGACTGCGGCTTCGTTCGTGAAGCGAGGGGGAACTGCCTCTCAGCTTCTTGCCGCCAATGGCAGCGTGAGGGAGGTGCTTACCTACGATGACCTTTCGGACAACGCCATAGACATTCGCAATATCGCTATAAACAATGACCCCGTTGTGACGCGTGACGTTCTGAGCGGATGGGATGGCTCATACAAGATGAACTCGATGGTAAACGGCTCTGTGACAGAAGTGAGGAGGTCAGACCTCGCGTATTGCGACCGTGGACGTTTCGGGGACATGGCGACCAAGAGCGCGGCTGACTACGTGACGGTGGCGACCGCACAGACCATTACGGGGCGCAAATCAATTTACAGTGCAAGCCTTAAACTTCTTGGTTCGACTGCCGCCAGTGCAGCCCATCGCCATTCTGCGGGAGCGCTTGTTTTCCAAGAGAACAACTATGACGACCAATTCGGCATATGGGGCAATTTCGCTGGCACCGGCGCAAATCAAAAGCTCTATATTGGTGGTAGCGGAACGGGGGCATCGCTTGATAACAATGCCAATGGCACGACTTTTACCCCTTATCTTACCATTGAGCATACCACCGGCAACCTCACCGTGCTTGGCAAGATTATCAAGAGTGGCGGCACGTCATCACAGGTGCTTATGGCAGACGGAAGTGTCAGAGGGCTTGGTGGAGCCAATGGCATAGCTCAGTTTGATTCCGAAGGGCGCATAAGCCTCGCAAATATTCCTGCGGATGTGTCAAATATCCGGTTGTTCAGGGGTTTTGTCAGCGGTGTCACGGTGGTTCCCTCAGGAGTTATCGTCAACGACAACACCTTTAGTCCAATTTCCTTCGACCGTACAGCAAAACGATTTGTAATCTCATTCAAAGGTTCTTATTACGGTGCATGGACTGGCTTCTCTGACCCGCGCATGAACTCTAATAACTTCATCACAGACAGTGGTAATGTTATCTACATAGATGTATCCACAATGGCAATGTATCTATGGGATGGCGAGGAATTGATGGAGTTGAAAGCGAACCCCGCAGACCTAATAACCAAAAATTCAGCAGGCGACATCGGATGGGGTGTTACCGCAGACAGGGGCAAGGCTTTGGCTATGTCGGCTATCGCATATTGGAACGGTGCATATTCAGGTACGGCATCTAATCTCGCATACTGCAACAAGGGTGCATTTGGGGACATCGTGACCCACTCGGCAAGCGAGTTTCTGACGGCGCATCAGTCGCTCGCCAACTACATGACACTCAATACTGCGCAGACGGTAAGCGGAGCGAAGACGTTCACGGGCAACACTCTTGCCGGACAGGTGGGTCTTCGCGGACAGGTGTACATGTACTCAACTGCATATAACAGATCATACCGCACACTCATCATGGCTGTTGGTAACGGGAATACAAGCAACAGTACGCAGAATACATATGGCATATTCTCGTTATGGACATTGCTAAAAAGCAATAACAACTTCGGGGGCTCGGTTACAGAGTCAGCGGTGGCGTTGATGGCTTTTGACAAGAACAAGAACATGATTGTGGGTGGATATGGACATGTCGCCGGAAGCGCGAAGCTTCATGTCGTAGGCGGTATATATTCTACAGGCAATATCAGCGGGTCGTCAATCACCAACCGCTCTGACGCGCGGCTGAAGGATATACTTGGCGACACGGGGCTTTCGTTCAGGGACGTCGCCGCGCTGCCCTCGGTGAGGTTCAGATGGAAGGCGTCGCAGGAGAGGGTCAACGCAGGCACCGTGGCGCAGTCGGTAAAGAGGGTGCTGCCGGAGGTGGTGTACAAGGGCGGCGACGGGTATCTGGCGGTCGACTACGGCGCGCTCGCCCATTGCGAGGCTGTGACCGTGGCACGCGGGCTGGTGGGTGTCGCCGACGAGGTGGAGCTGCTGAAAGCCGAGGTGAAGAGGCTGAAAGCGCGGATTGAGGAACTTGAATCAAAGGAGTGACAATCATGGCAAACAGCAACGGAAAGATAAGCGCGCCTGTGGACTTGGAGGCGGATGTGTGCAAGGTGCTCGGACTGACACGCATAGACACGGGGTATGCCTGCGCCAACAGCCACGGGCACATCAGACCGTGGGCGAAGTACAAGCCTGTGGAAGCCCCGGTGCCCGAGTGGGACTTGCATAAACGCTGGGAGCAACGGCAGGTAGACGGGGTGTTGCGCTGGGTGCAGACGGCGACAGGCGGCATTGCGGGCTATCAGGGCGCCGCGGGCGACTGCGGGCTGTCGGCAGAGGTGGTGAACGCTCCCAACCTTGCAGGGTCGGCGGACGCGGCATGGCGTTACACCCCGCCGAGGACGTTTTACCGCCTGACCGACTTTGACGGCTACAACCACAGGGCGCAGCCGCCATACAACGGCATATCGGTGACGGGGGTGATTGCGGTGACGGTAACCGAGGACAACGCGGCTACGGCGGTTAAGGTGTACAGCGGTCAGACGGTGACTTTCGGTCTGCGCGCCACCACGGGCGATGACTCGGTGCTGAGGCTTAGAGACATCAGCCTGCCGGAGATGTCGGGCGGCGACAGCCCTACGCTTGAATCGGCATGGGCGGGGCTGGTGGTGTACACTGCGGCGGCATGTGAGGCGAAAGACTACCTGTGTTTCTTCACCGCCGACAGCAATGCCGGCATGGTGCCGGTGAGCTGGGAGATGCCGTCAAGGTCAACCGGGTCGTCGCTATGGGTGGTGCCGGTGCTTGCAAGGAACAGGCAGCGGTACAAGAATGACGACGGCACGCTCGCCGCGCTTGTGGCAAACTCGCTGGTGAGGGTGCCGGGTGTGCCTGTGGTGAAGCTGACCTATACGACCAGGCAGGAAGCGGAGGGTCTTGAGCTCACCCTTACGGCTAAGGAGCTGGCTCCGGTTATTTCCGATGGCGGCACAAGCGGCAAATCAATGGTGAGCGTGACGCTTACGGTCAAGGCTACGGGGCGCGCCTATACGGGCGGCGGCTACTTCACGCTGCATTACGGAAGCGGCAGGGAGACCAAGACGATAGAAGAGTTTACCGTGAAGGCTGGAGAGAAACATACGGAGGTTGCGATGTTTGACACGACCGGGCGCAACGGCAATATCACAGTGGACGTGAATCTTGACGGCGGCTACTCAAAGACAGGCGTTGTGCCGATGAAGCCCGCCGCAGGGGGAACGGTGACATAATGATACATATACATACAATAATATAAACTTTAAAACAAAACGATTATGAAAAATGTGACAACAGGTCGCGTGGTGAGCGCGGCGGTGGAAGTGAACAACAGCGGTGACGAGGCAAGACAGTATGGCATCACGGCGATGGCTGACACGAGCGAGGGGCGCGTGACAAACGTGCATCAGGGCATCGTGACCGACCTTGAGACCAACGGTCATCTTGCGGACTTCAATTCACAAGGGTGTGCGGAATCCCTGTCGGTGACCTATCAGACATCCAAGGGTCGCGGGGCGATACTTGAGGCGGTGGAGGAATTTATCACCACGGTTTGTGAAACGACATTTAATGTGACAGCAGAATAATTAACCAATAGACAGAAAAGACAATGGAAAAGAAAGTGACATACAAGCAGGCAGAGTTTATCACACGTGTGGCATCGCTAATCCCCATAGCCATAGACGGCAGGAAGCTGCCGCAGGACACGGCTGCATCGGTCGTGATGGCTCAGGTGGGATGGAGCGCGGTAATGCAGGACTATGAGTCACGGATGCAGGAGGCGCTAAAAAAGATGAAGAAAGAGGGGTTTGACGAGCGCGCGCAAGCCATAGGCGTAATGGAGGAGACCGACCGCCGCATCAAGGCTCACAAGGAGTGGGACGGCACGGGAGAGCAACCGGCAATGCCGTCGGATGAAGAGATTGAGGCGGCTGAAAAGACACGCGAGACCGCCAAGGAATTTTTTGACGAACTGAACGAGCTGAACGCCCTATATGGCAGTGCCCGTGAAAAAGAGGGAGAGAAGACGGTGCCTGCCACTCCGTCGGCGCTCACACGTCGCGAGCTTGCCGACATCATCGGTCTGCTCGGAGCGGACGGCACGATACAGATAGCTGCCGCCGGGGCTGACGGCACACCAAGAAAGGAAGAGATAGGACGTGGCGCGCTTATCACTCTGATAGCCGCCAATCTTGTAGAATAGAAACGCGATAGTGACATGAAGTATTTCTCATTTCAGGAGTTTGAGCGGAGCGAGACCGCTTATAAACACGGCATCGACAACACGGCGCCGGAGAGCGCTCGCAGGAACATCGCGGCGCTTGTCGACAAGGTGCTTGACCCTCTGCGCGAGGCGTGGGGAAAGCCGATAACCGTGACATCGGGCTACCGGTGTCCGGAACTGAACAGGATTGTCGGAGGCAGCAAGACTTCGCACCACATGCGCGGAATGGCTGCTGACATTTCCACAGGTAACAAGGTGGAGAACCGCAGGCTGTTTCAGCTGATAATGGACTTGAAACTTCCGTTCACCCAACTAATCGACGAGAAGAATTTCTCATGGGTGCATGTGAGCCTCGACCAAGAAGATGTGAAACGTCAGGTGCTACGGCTATGAGGTGGCTGCTTATAATTGCTATAATGCTGTGCATGTCATGCACCCGCACGGTGTATGAGCCGGTGGAGACGGTCAGGACGGAGAAAGACGTGGTGACGCGATGGCTCACCGACACGGTTATACAGAATGACACCCGTTTTATCTTTGTCAAGGGAGACACGGTGATTGACTGGCGCGACCGATGGCGCGAGCGCACCAAAGAGGTGCATGACACGCTGTACATCGAGCGCACAGACTCCGTGCCTGTCCCCTACCCTGTTGAGCGAAAATTGACAAAGTGGGAGCAGACAAAGCTGGACTTCGGCGGTATCGCCATCGGGGTAATCATAGCCGTAGTCTGCATAGCCGTAATATGGCTGATTAGGAAATTTAGGAAATAAATATAAGTAATGGAAACAGTAAGAATAATACTTGAACTGATTCTCGGATGCTCGACTTTGCTGGGCTTCATCCTCTACGGCAAGGCGAACCGGCGCATCAAGGACGCAGAGGCGGAAAAGAGCGAAGCGGAGGCGAGCGAGGTGGAAGACCATCGCTTCGACAACCTGCTTAAACTTGTAGACTCGCTGACTTCTCGTCTCTCGTCGCTTAACGCCACGGTTGACAAGCATATCGACCGCAACCGTGAGCTGTCTGACCGCCTTTATAAGAGCGAGACGGAGCTGAACCGAGCGAACGAGAGGATAATCAAGCTGACGGAGGAAAAGGAATCCGAGCGCAGTCTTAAAGAACATTATAAGCTGTGGCACTGCCGCAAGGAGGGATGCGCCGGCCGTATGCCTCCCAATAAGAAACTGAACGGGCTGAAATACGAGCATCCCAAGAGGGCAGTAAAATAGCCCCCGCCACACTTTCTGTCAGACTTCCCGGAATGACATACTGAGCGCGAGGCTCTGTGTTGCAAGGACTATATGGTGGATAATTCCTATCGTATAAACTTATAACGCAGAGCACCGCGCTCTGTTCATTTCCAACCGTTAAACTTCCCGAATAATGCCACGAATCTTAGAATACGCATCATCCGTGATTGACCTCGTAGCCGACGAACTTGAAGTCTCCCGTGAACTTATCCTTTCCAAATCCCGCACAGCCGAGGCAGTCGACGCCCGGCATCTCGCCATCCGGCTTCTCCACGGCAAGGACATCTATCCCTCTCGCATAGCCTCGATATTTAATCTATCCCCACGAAGCATCCACTATATCATCACCACCTTCGACGCTCGCTTACAGGCAAATAAGTCGCTGCGAAATATCCATGCAAAAATTACGAAACAACTCGGCGATAACTCCGAAACAACTATGAAATAACTACTTTTATACCAATGTGTTGCGAAATAACTTTGCATCACGGAGCAATGGTGCTCCGCAATGTAAAATCTATTTCAAACATATGTCTGATACTCGTATTTTTACTTTGGGTGAGGGCGGCACAAGTGGCTCAAACGGCATACTTGCCATGCTTCCTGCACTTTTACAGCGTCAGGGCGTAGACCCCAATCTCGTGGCTCTCTGTCAGAATCACGGACAGAACGGCTGGGGCGGTGACGGAATCTTCGGAATCCTGCTCCTTTTCATCCTTATGGGTGCATTCAATGGTGGAGGCTTCGGCTTCGGTGGAGGAAACCGTAGCTGGGGCGGCAACGGTCAAGGTGGCGTAGTCCCCATGCTCAACAACGACGCAAACACTGCTGTAATCATGCAGGCTGTTCAGCGCAACGGCTTCGACATCTCCACCCTCGCAACCGCACTCAACACTTCATCGGATGCTGTAATGGCTGCAATCAACGCCCTCGGCGGTCAGATTTGCAACCTCGGCAATCAGATGGGTCAGAACACCAACCAAATTGTGACCGCTGTGATGCAGGGCAACAACAGCATTATCAGCCAGCTCTGCTCTTGCTGCTGCGACCTCAAACAGCTCATCTCTCAGTTCGGCGCAGAGAACCGCCTCGCAATCTGCGAGCAGACCAACGCATTGCAGAACTCTATCAACTTCGTGAACAGCTCGGTTGAGCGTGGCTTCGCTGCGACCAACTATGCTTTCGCAGACCAAACCTGCCAGCTCAAACAGGCTATCGCAGAGCAGACTCAGGTTATCAACGACAAGTTCTGTCAGCTCGAAATGCGTGAAATGGCACGTGAGAACCGTGACCTCCGTGACCAAGTTCAGGCATTCCGGCTCTCGGCTTCGCAGCAGGCTCAGACCACTCAGATTATCAACCAGCTCCAGCCGGTGGCTAAACCTGCCTATCTGACCTGCTCGCCCTACCAAGCCGCATATCCCTATGGCTACCCCTACGGTGGTTATCCTTACGGATATAACAACGGCGGATGCTGCAACAACAATCCTTGTAACAACGGTTGCGGCTGCTAAAAGAGTTTAGCAAGAGCACATTGACTTATTGATTAGAGGCTTCCCAATCGTGGCGCCACATCCAAAAATATCCTCCATGAAGTTTTCTTTCTCCACGGCAGACAGCACATACTTTGGTATGATTAAACCCATCAGCACGGCGGGTTTCGCTGGCAGAAACATAAAACTTAATATCCGTAGGGTCTTTTGGATTGATACGAACAACAGGTTTAGTAGTGCCAAAATATTTGCCTTTCTTAGCATCCGAGTTTTTCTTACGAGAAATTGGGTTAAGTTGGTTCATTGACCGTGATGCCCAACGTAAGTTTGACACATGATTATTCGTTTTGTTAGTATCAATGTGGTCAACCTCAGAATAGTTATTGGGATTTGGAAGGAAAGATTCCGCCACCAAACGATGCGCAAATCTGTGATATTCTTTATTTTCTTTCCATAATCGATATTGCAGATAGTTGTTAGCGGCCATTGTAAAGGATATTAATCTCTGTGCTGTGTATTTTGACACTCGATTATTATCTTCGCACACCCGACTAAGCGAAATACATCTACCGAAAGACGAAATCTTATATCGACCTTCAAATCCGATTACATCGCGCCACTCTTCACCCTCTAAGGTGATACTCTCCAAAAATTCTTGATTAGTCATTGCTGAACTTATTTAGTGATGCTGAACAAAAAAAGTGGAGAAAAGGCGTTCAGCAAGCCTCTTATCAGTGGGTCATGACTCCCACCTATCTCCAATACAAAGATAGTCAATTAATTTCAAATCTCGAAATAATTATGGCAGTTTATCTATCACCAGTCGGGGCAAGTGTCGCTCCAGCCGCAAATGAACTCCGTCTGCTGGCGGTGATGAAAGAGCGTCTGTGCAAGTCGTACTGCGTGGATTCCACCGTACAGCCGCAGACCACCGTGTCCTACAAGACCGGTACCCCCCGGCTTGTAGACACCACAATCTTCATTCCCATTACAGCCACCATTTCGGTGGTTGTGCCGACAGGATGTTGCGGAGCGCATACGCAGGTGTTCACCGAGACGTTTGTTGTCGCTTTCCAGGGCTACACCAGTCTTCCCACATCCATCACTGTCACCAACCTCGGTCGTGACATACAGCCGAGTTGTGTGAGCTGCGGAAAGGCACAGGGCGTGACCGTGAATGACTCTTTACAGATTGTCATAGCGGCTACGGCGGCAACTCCGGCAGCGGCAACCGAGTGAAAAACCGTGAGGGGTGAAATTCCCCTCACATTTTAATCATTAACAACACAGATATGTTTTCATCATCAAGAGTAAATCAGACAATCTATATCCTATACAAGGAAGCAGTGCCGCGCATCGAGATAGGCACTATCACGCAGGTGACACAGCCTGTCTATAAATACCCTGCAATGGGTGTTCAGTACGGACAACAGCAGGAGCAGGTGGTGGATATTTTCGCCAATGTGGGCGGTGCGCAGCGTCAGTTCCAGCAGCTTCCGGCTAACAAAGAGAGTGCAAATTTCGTAAGTGGAGGCACGGTATTCGTAACTGTCAGCCGTGATGCTATGAACGCTGAGATAAGCACCCTCAGAAACGAGTCGGTCGGTATCATAAACCGGGTCGAAGAGGAGCGGCAGAAGATTGTGAAGTATGACGAGATTCTTATGCAGCTCAACCCCGAAGTTGCCGAGAAGCAGCGACAGGAGCAGGAAATTGCCAATCTGAAAGGACAGATGGCGACAATGGCTTCTGACAATGCGGAGCTGAAAAGTATGCTTGCACAGGTATTGTCGAAACTCGATGGTGACGGAAACAAATCTGGTAAAAACAAGTAAGCTATGTATGTAATTGAAATCACCGAAGATAAGGTTACGCACCTCGCGGACACCATCGGCAAGATGCTGCACTACGGCGGCAAGGCTATGGAATGTATCGAGGATATGCGAGAGGGCAGCCGTCACGCAGGCGGACACATGGGCTACCGTCACGACGATGACGGCTATGACCGTATGGGCGAACGTGGCTACGGACGCTACGGTATGCGTGACGAGGATATGCGTCCCGAAGACTACGACCGCATGGGCGAGCGTTATCCCCGCGATCGTTGGGAGGAGTGGCCTCCCTATATGGGCGAACGCAGATGGCGTTCGGCAACCACCGGGCGTTATGTGCGCCGATAATTAACCGTGGGGCAACTTGTCGAAAATCTCGATAGGTTGCCCCTTTATTCCTAAACTGAAAATAATATGGCAACACCATTAGATAGCTACGAACTGAAACTACCTGAGTCCATGCGCGCATATCTGCGCTCGTATGGTTTCCATTTCTGTAAAAGGTCGCTTGAAGCCGCAGTAAAGGGTATGCGCCGTCTTAACCCTGCGACAAATAAGATGGAACGCATAGAGTATGTTCCAAAAGAGCAGATAGAGGAGCTTTTACAGAAGCACGGCATAAAGATTGAGGATAATGTCGGCTACGATTTCTGCTATTACTTCCATCAAGCAAAGGCAGACCTATACAAGTCAAGCATCGTTGATGAAAAAGGATTGTGCCAATATGTCGCCGATATGATAAATGACCCCGATATGAAAGGGGGCAATGCTTTCCGTCATTACCTCGTTGACCTTGACGCAAAGGGTATCGGGGCAGATTGGGATGATTGGTTATGATACGTCAACGTTTCACGCTTCCGGAACACGGCTGGAGGGTCTACGCCTACTATGTAGTCACCAAGCCGAACGCCGACGAGATTCTTGATGCTCTTGTCGGCATCGGCTGTCACGGTGAGTATTTAGAGGGAGCGTATAACAACCTCACATCCGGCAAACTCGACACGGGGCTGACCTATTCCAACAGCGACACACGGGAAACGGTGATTGTGTTCGCCAAAACATCGAGCGCAAAGGAGTTTCAGCAGTCATATAAGCATGAAACGGGGCATTTGCAGACGCACATCGCTCAGACTTTTGGCATAGACCCTTACGGCGAGGAAATACAATACATCGGAGATGACATCGTGGATGCGACTTGGGAGATAGCCAAAGATTTGCTCTGTGAACATTGCCGAAAACATTAACTATGGTCCATGTTTATATTCCTGAATGTTAACCCAATAGCAGTTAAGCCGCTCAAAAAAGTCTATTTTAGGTCCGCATTGAAATTCAACAATTTAATTATTATGTCACAAAACAGAAGATTACGCCGAGCCTACGGCATGAAAGGCTCAACCGTCCGCAAGGCTCTGGAGAGTAACACTCCGTTCAATTCGCTCTACGCCCTTATCCCCGAAAACCGCCGTGCGGCTCTTGACCGCTTTGTGCGCTGCTTCGGTCTGAGTCCGGCAAAGCTCCACGAGGCGTTGGAGAGGGAACGGTCATAAACGACAAACGCGCCTGCCCCTTGGGGACAGACGCGCATATCTGTGTGAGAGCCGCGAGGAAAACTTGCGGCTTCTGCTTTTGTCATAAGTCAAACAATGATTTCTGTATCGGTTTCGGTTCAGACGGCTCGGCAATGAACATCTGGTGGAAGATGTGGTATAGGCAGGAAACAACGATGCTATTCCCTGCAAGTTTGTATTTTGCACTCTTGGGTATCGGCTTCTCCTTGACCGTGCCGTTCTTTAACGTGACTTTGATGCGGTGCGCCTCAATCTTGTCAATGTCGGAGTCATCCACATTCATCAGACGGAAACATTCACGCTCAGTGAGTTTGCGGATGCGGTAGCGTAGCAATACTTTCGGCTCATGTGCGGTCGTGATTGTCGGGCATTCGTTATCCGGGTTTACAATCTGTAATTCGGATATGCCTCTTTTGTCGGGAGCCGATGCGTCAAAAGCGCGGATATTGCCGTTTGGCATCCGCTTGTATGCGATATTGTTCTGACGAATCACACTCTCTTTCACAAACTGGTCTGTGTTCCCGCCACTGCCTGTCGAGGTGTGGAGAGTCCCGGCTACTTCCTTTTCGTGGCGGCTTGTGACGTTCCCTTTGTCATCGCGGGTGTAGCCGAGGATGCAAGGCTCGACAACCATCGAATCCTTTTGAACGGATGTGAGGCAGTTGGCTACCTCGCTTCCGATTTCAAGGCGTTGCTCGGTCGGTATACCTGCTGTACGGTCGGACGGATTATCCACACTGCGTCCCCGCATAGCGCAAGACAGGGGTTCGACTACATGTTTTTTCGGGTCTTCCATAATTTCAAGTATTGCGAGGTGTGGAATATGGTTTCTTTCATGTGGAGTAAAATCACTGCCACCTGCCTTATGATAATGGGCGGTAATTGCAGGAGAGACATTGCCCCCCCCAATTGCGTTAATCGGGATTATCTGTTTCATTTAGTTTCAAATAAGGGTCTGTTTCACGTTGCCCGTAGTTGCCCGTGATTGTGCCGCAGACTTTATCGGGGGGGGTGAATTGTGGTCGAAACCCACACCCCTCTGCCTGTTTGCGTTCACAATGTGCAAGTATGCGCTGCACTTGCGAGTCAGCGAGGTAATACTGCTCTGGCACATTCTCCTCCAGCACGTCTCGCAGACGCTTCTCCAGCGGGAACGGCTTGGGGAACTCGAATGTCGCATCACCAAGGATAGAGACCATGAAGACGCGCTCGCGGTTCTGAGGTATTCCATAATCCTTTGCGTTCAATACCTGCCAAAAGGAAACATATCCAAGGTCGGCAAGCGTGTCAATCCACCGCTGAAACTCCGGCATGAATTTCTTCTGCACAAGAGCCTTGACGTTCTCCATAAGCAGAAACTTCGGACGCTTGGCTTCAATAGCCCTGCGACACTCCCAAAGGAGCGAGGAGCGGCTACCACTTCCCTCAATGAATCCTTTCTGCTTTCCGGCTGTGGAAATGTCTTGGCAAGGAAAGCTGTATGTAAAGAGGTCGAAGTCGGAAACCTGCCCCCAATCAATCTTTGATATGTCGCCGAAGTTGGGCGTGTCGCCGTGGACTGCGTTATAGGCGGCTATGGCATACGGCTCAATCTCCGAAATACCAACAAACTCAAACTTCACTTTGTCGGGGAAATCGCATTGCAGACGTTTCAGAGCCATAGCCTGACTGCCATAGCCGGCGAACGCCTCAAAGACGCGGATTGTTTTCATTCTCCTTTCAATTTTTCGGTCAGTTCGCACTCGGCAATAAGTGCATCGGCTTGTTCTTTAGCTGTTTTTGCGACCGCCACATATATGTCGGGGCTGCCGATTTCTTCTTGATATGTTTCTATTGCGATTTTTAAGAGTTGGGGATTGCTCAGGATTCCCTGCATAGCCATCGCCGCTATATTCAACCTGCGCTCGTTGCGAAAACTGTCTTTGAGGATGTTGTCGAAGTGCTTATCGCAATTTGCGGTTTCTTGCGATAAATTGCGAGATTCCTTTTCCGGCTCGGTGTAGGGTTCGAGGTATTTCGCGTCGACATCAATGCCAACGTTGGGGGCAATCGCGCATGAATAGAAATCTCCTTTCTCGTGATACGAAAGTATAGAGACTATTGCGCCGTCATGTTCAAGGAGTGGATGCTTAAAGCCGCGTACCACCGCTATATCACCCACTTTGAACTTCGGCCCGGCTTGCTTATTATCGTCAGTTGAGATATGATTTGCCTTATCGCAATTTTCTGGCGGATTTTGAGATAAGCTGTCAACATTAGTGGGTAAGCTGTCAACATTGCAATCCTTTCCAACCTTTTCAACTTTGGAAAGTTTTGGCGATTCTGATTCATCTGGCAGACACTTGGAGCCGAAAAGGTCATCTAAAGCCATTGTTACGCCATCAGCGTATTCATATACGCTTTCTATATAGTCTTTCGGCCGGTTTGGGTCATTGCTGATTTTATCATAGTGAGCATACATTTTCTGTACTTCCTTACGGCTCACGTATAACAACTCCTCTCCCTCCACGTCAGAGGTTAGGTTGTGCTCACCAAACAACTCATCATAATATCCTTCTCTTGTGAAAAGAAATCTGCTATACAGCTTCTTCACTTCCTCCTTGAACTCTTTGGGAAGGACGCTCCATGCTTTATCTTGTAGTTCTTTGTTCATAATTCTTTTGCTTTGTTGATTGCGTTGATTGCTTCGCAGACCATGCTGTATTCGTACTGCCGTCTGTCGCGCTTCTTGTCTGAGATGTTTGTGGCGGAGAGGGATTGTTCAAGATTGCGCTTGCGGCTGTTGAGATAGGCGAAAATGTAGGTGGTCGCCTCGCGGTTGAGCGTCACCGCCAGTCTGTCGGTCGGCTTCATTTCCGCATTTATGCGCTTGGCGTAGCCTTTGAGGTCGTTGAGTGTCATTGTTAATTCTCGGAAATTTGCATTTTACGAATCAGGAAACTGTCAACCTTTTTGTCGAGAGCGGAGATTAGGGTCTCGTCGGCGGTAAGTATCGCTTCAAGCTCAGGAAACTCTGACAGGGTAAAGGCAAGTTCTTTGGCGAGGGTCTGCATGGACTTCACGCGCTCCATCATGGTAAGCTCATTGAGTCCGATGTCTTTCAGGGTGCCTTGCAGGTCTACACATGCACTGTACAGAAAATCGGCTATGATTGGGAGTTTCACGAGGCGCAGGTAGATTTTGGTGCGCTCGGCTGGATCTTTCGGCAGAAGTGAGCCGAGTGAGTGATGCTCTGTCGCGGCTATGCGGCGTTTCTCATCAAGAAGCTGCGCGATTCGGTCGGCTATGCGACGTGCCTTGGGAGTTACTGCCACGCATCCGCGTGTGAGGTCGTTGTATTGTCGGCGCAGCTCCGCAATGCGGTTGTCTATTCGTTGTATCGGTGTCATATCGTGTCTATCGGTTGTGGCGCGCCTATATAGTTGCGCCTGTCTACTCCTATGATGGTGGGCGTGTAGCCCTTGCCGTAGGATTCCATATGTTTCTTTGAACGTGCGATGGCTCTTGCCATCATTCGCTCCTCCTGCTCCGTGAACGGGAATAGCCGGGTGAGCGGTCTCTTTTCTTTTGAATTTCGGTTGGGGTTCATTTCCTATATGTTATGTCTTTGAATATTATCACATGAAGCATTTCGTTGAAGCGGTCGGCAATGCGGTCACCATATTTCATGCGGATAGTTACGTCTTTATCGTCTTTTTGCTGTGCGACAAGATTGGTAGTGATAAATGTGAAAAGCTGGTGGTTGTAACGATAGTCAATAACATCCGCTACGGGCGTATTGATATTCAGGTAGTCATGAACTTCTGCCGGTTCTGTACCCATATCGTCAATCGCAAGCATCGGACGCTGCATCAATGATTTGAATTGTTTCTGGTCTCTTGAAATTTGGGCTACCTCTTTCGCTCTGAATATTTCAATCGAGGCTTTGAAACTTGTGTTGTCGCTGTCGAGAAACGAGAAGTGCCGGCGGTCTTGCAGATAATTTACCACTCTCTGAAAGGCATACAAAAGAGTCGTCTTGCCGTTGCCGCATGTACCACAGCACATGATTCCAAACTTGGGAACCGGCTGAGTAAGATATTCAGCAAGTTTTATTAGGTTTCCCTCGGTATTTGCATCAAGGACAAACCTGCGTTGCCGTCGCTGAACCTCATACTGGTAAGCAGCAGTCAACAGGTCAAGAGCCGTCTGAGGTTCCATATTAAATCTAAAACGGGCCTCCGTAATCTGCCTCGGTGTGATTGCCGACATCAGTTCCCCTACGCGCTGAGTATTTATCCGCAGTTGGGGTTTGTCTTGTTTTGTTGTCATAGTTGCCTTCAAGAATTTTTATGAAATTCGCTTTTTTGAATATCCAGTCGAAACTGACCTTGCCCCAGTCTTTGGAAAGGAAATCAGAGGCGATTGTTTTTTGGATTACAGTTTCGACAGTCTCCCTATCATACTCCTTGAATATTGACCTTAGAGCAGTTTTACGGGAGTCTGTCAGTTTTGTAATCTGCGGTATGGAGGTATCGGCGACTGCGGTGTTGAAGTAGTCTTTGAACCGCTCGAAACCGTCTTGCGGGTGTGTTGGCGACTGTGTTGGTCGCTGTGTTAACCGTTGTGTTGCCTTAATCGCCTTATTACCTATGCCACACAATGTTATCTGTGTTAGTTGCTGTGTTACTTTCTGTGTTAGTTGCTGTGTTGACACCAGTTTTTTGAGATTGGTTCTTATGGTCTGCAACGACTGGCCTGTTTCTTTAGCCATACGCCGCAAAGACACTTCCACTATGCCGTTTTCATCAGCCTTGCACAGCAGATAGCCGTAGAGCTGCCACAAGTCTTTGTCCCGCCACATTTCATCGGACAATGCCGAGCGGGGCAGTCTTATACAGTCGTTCATGATTCTTCTTTTTCGGGGTAGTTCTCATTGGGACGGTCAAGGTAAGCGGAGCAGCATATACATGGCTCTGCATTTAAAATCACGTATGGGTTAAGGGCTCGGTCTATATCGACGTTGTGCATGCAGCGGGCGCAATCATATCTTGAGGCGCACATGCTGCCGCTACACAGTTCGTAGTTTTCAAAGGGATTTTCTTCCATTGTCGTTTTTGAGTTTGTTTATTAATTGTCTTATCATGTGTGCGCGGCTCACATATTTCTGCACCGGCATTACGCCGAGAGCTTCATATAATTTGGCCGCATCGCTCAGATAGGCGATTATCTTCTGTCGGTCAGTCTTGGATATTTCCATGTTGAATAAAAAAACCGCGCTATTCTCCCGAACCACGCGGTGACAATAACCTTTTCATTATATGGTCAAAACATCGTGGAAGCACGGGGAGTCGAACCCCGCACTCCCTGTTTCGCGCTCTCTTGCGCAGGGATTGAAACCTAAATTCCTGTATGGCCGAAGCCGCCGTCAGACCGTTCTGTCTCGGAAAGCGCTGAGACAATCTCTAAGCCGCAGGCGGGATGTACGACAGGATAGAACGTCATCTGCGCTATACGCGTGCCCTTGGCAATAAGGAAATACCTGTTAGGCTCGTTGTTGCGGATAATCACTCCAACTTCACCGAGGTAATCGGGGTCTATCTTCCCGGTCAGTACATCGGCGTTGAAGCGTTCTGACTTGTCTATGCGCTGCCACAGCTCATCATCTTTTATAGTCGGGATGTTGCTCCTGTGTTCGCAGAATGTTCCGGACATCAACGCGAACCCCTCAATTCCTTTTGACGAAAAGCCACTGCGAGCTTCAATCTTAGCTTCGATGCCGTCGGGTAATTCTATTGCGAAGCCGAGCGGTATTACTTGGCGGGGATGCTCTATGCAGATATCCTGTGTTACATATAGGTCATAACCTACAGACTGCGGCGTTGCCTTGGTCGGTATCACCGCGTCCGGGCGTAGCTTCTTGACTTTGATTCTTGTGCTTGTCTTTGGTGCTTCGACAATATATGTCGGCTCGTCACCGTATATTGAAACTTCTTCACTCATATTGTTATCCGGGGTTATATAAAGTCATAAACAGACCTACACTGCTCACCTCTGCGTCCATGCTGTCAAAGATGATGGGGTTGCCAACGCCTTTGAACGTTGCTGTACAGCTGTCACTCTGATAAAGTGCCTTGTTGAGTCGCTGTATCAGCTTCATGTCAAAGCTAAATTGGGGCAGTGGCACGGTCTGCTTGTTCAAAGCGTCTTGCAGGACTTTTTCAGCATCGGGATATTTCTCAAATGTAGAGAAGTAGAAGAACGCCTTGTCATTGCCTTTGCTACACTCTATGCCGTCTTCCGCAATCATGATGCTGTCGTATTTCAGCATATCCTTGTAAAAGTCGGCATGTAGGAATTTGCCGTTAAGTGCCTCTATCTCGCTCTCGTTTAGCCCGGATATTTCGGATATACGGTTTCTCACGAGTATGCGGGTGTCAGTTGCGTAGGCATATCCATTGTTGAAAAAGATGCACTCTGTTTCCCTGCGGTACTCGTCATCCTTTGAGCAAGCCAAGTGCATCTGTACTTTTTTGTCAAAGTTGTTTTTGGTTTCGTTTGTCATATCTTACTCATTAAAAAGGCTGCCATCTTTGACTTCGCCGGTTTCGGTATCAACCACCTCTGCTGTTTCAATCACATCATCCTCGTCAAAGGAATTGGGCGCAGGGATTGTCGGGACTTTGGGGGCGGTTTTCAGCTCCACAAAAGGCACATCCTCTATGTCGCGGAGCTCTTCAACGGTGCTGAAGCCCATCGAAATTTCGGGTGCATACATGCGCTGCCAAAAAGCGGCGGCGCGGTAGTGGAACATCACTTCGGGCATGGTTTTCCACTTTGAGCCGGATTTGTTGAGCCATCCCTCGGACTTTACCATATTCCATGTCACCCACGGACCTTCAAGACGTTCCGCCTTGTCCTTGTCGGACTTTTCGTAGGCGTAGCATCGCCAGCCGTATTCGTCGCCTTGCTTGCCGTTGCACTCGTAGCGAAGCGGAGTGAAGCGTCCGCAGGTGTTGATGGTGGAGATTAGGAACTTGCTCGACCATCCGGGGTTGCCGTGAACCATGTAGAGGTTCTGCATCACCATGAGCGGATTTGCTTTCATTCGCATGGCCATGTCAAGGGCGATTGCGCAGTTGGAGATGTTGCCTTTGTATGTGTCGGGCACCACGGTCGCCGTGGAGTACATTTTGCCCATGCGCTGCAACACCTCGAAGCGTTTAAGTTCTTGTCCTACGGTGGTAAGGGCGAAAGTTGCGTCTGATTTGGCTTGCAGAAGTTGAAGCTCCTGCTGGATTGCGATTTCTGTTGTCTGCGGAGCGGTCTGCTCCAGCGGAAGTTGATTGGTCTGTTCTGTTGACATTGTTAGTCTAATTCTATAAATTTGTTGCTATAATATCTCGGCGGTTGGATTTCAAGCATCCTCACGCCGTTGTTGTCGGGGATGAATGTCTCTGCACCGGGCCAATGGTTTTCTTTCGAGCATTTGATGTGCAGGTCAAGAAGCCGCTTGAACTCCATTGCTCCTGGGCCGGGTATCACCATATCCACATCGGGCAGGTATCGGTAGCCGTAGTTCGACATATCCACCATCACGCAGTCATACGGAGCAACCTTGCTGACAAGCACAAGGATGAACTGCTTCCATATGCCCGTGCGCTCATGCTCGAAGAATTGGTAGAACGCAGCCGATATGTGGTAGCCGTATTTGAGAATGATGCGGTTGATGCTTTCTTCGCTCAAATCGTCAGTGCTGACCGTTTTCCAATCCACAATCTTGCGCTTGGTTTCAAAGTCGGGTCGGAACTTGAACTTGCATCCCTCATACTCTACAAAGTGGCTGACTTCGGGCTTGCCCCATCTGAGCAGCTTGCATACCTGCACCGAAGTGGAGCCGCTGCCGCAGAGAAGCGACTGAAGCATTGCGTTAGCCATATCGCGCTCCTCTGCGGTTGAAACGAGCGTCCCGTTCAGACTTGTCGTAAACGCTTCGTAAGCCTCCTTGTACGCCTTTGTTGTTGCTCCGTAGGGTTGCCCTGTCTTTGCATTTATCGGTGGCTCGAACACAGCTATCGCATCTATTATATGTTCAAGCGAACCGCCCTCTGCCAACGCTCCCATGCAATCATGAAACAGTGAGCCGAACCGCAGGGCATCGGACTTGGTTTCTTCAGGATTGTCGAGCGAGTGTTTGAAAGCCTTGGGTGAAATCAAGTATTTCTTCAACTGAGAGCTTGACAGATATTGTCTGTAAGGCTCTGCGTTGTGGTAGTCCTCGTTCGACAATCCGTAGATGGTGTGGTCAGTCATTCCGATGTTATGTATTCGATTAGTTCCTCCTTTGTGGCGAAGCACTGAGTCGCTATAATCACGTCATAGCGTGTTTCGCCGTAGTAGACCGCGCCGTCATAGAGTATGCAGCCTATCTCGAAGCATATCGCCTTGCTGTCGTGGATTTTCCACACCTTGTCGCCGATGGCGAATTTTGTACTGATTTCCATGTTACTTTATTTTTGGATTAGAAAATTCGGGTATCTTGCCCTCGCGCTCCCATTTCTTTGTGAGGCGCCAAAGGGAATAAAAGCACGTTACTGCAATGGCGGCAAGATAAACACGTGCTTCTATCCATTCGCCTAACGCTCGCTCGTCATCACCAAAAATCGCCATAATGGCGAAGAATCCTACGGCTAAGAGCGCATACAGCACCCATTGCCGCCAGTTGAGTAATCTGTTCATATCATTTGGATTTGTTGTTTCTAAAAAAGACCCGGCTATGCTCACGCACAACCGGGAAAAGGTTCTCGTATTTCTCGGAATATCAAAAGCTGATTGGTGGCTTTCTGTGTATCACCACCATCCAGCCGCACATAGTTGCTTTCCTATATGGCAATCTTCCCAGACCGCCACACACATTACACTAAATACTAACTAATACCATCTTGGTCGTATGGATAAAAAACCGGGGCAGGGCGTTGGCGATTTCTGTTCACCGCCGCTCTGTGGTGACCTTGCGCCCCGGCTGAAAAATGATTATATTTGCAGTCGGGAAAACATAAATACAATCATTATGAGTTATGAATTAGACAAACTGCACCTCAATCCCAAAGAACGAGAGAAACTTTTGTTTGTCGCCTTAAAACGTGTCAGATACAACGGTGGTATTTTTAACAAACTTCATCAATACCGCCGAGACAAGTTCAAGGAAATGACCCGTAAAACTTATGGGGATGGAACTCTCGGACATCTCTTATGGCATCTAAGAGACAACGGTTACATTCAATCAGAGGATAGGGGCAAACCATATCAGATAACACCAAAAGGGAAACTCGCCCTCAAACGAGGATTCGTAGAGTTGGAGCCAGAAAAGCCATACGAAAAATATATGGCATGGTGCGGAGTTATAGCCATTCCGGTCGGATTGTTCAGCCCCGAAATTAGAACTGTTGCCAAATGGCTTTGGCAAGTTCTATCAGACTTCCTGTGTAGAATAATCTGAATATAGCTATCGCAAATGCCAATACTGCGACCCGTTGAAAGAATCGGGCTTTCCTGCGCTCATGCGTTCGTTGCGCATTCTTAAATTCAGCAAGTTCATCATCTGTCATTTCGAGAATAGGTTTCTTTGGCTTCAGTTTTTTGAACATGTTTGCCATTGTATGTTTAATTTGTTTAGCAGCCGAAGCGGGACTCGAACCCACAACCTCGTCCTTGGTAGGACGGCTCTGACCGATTGAGCTACTCGGCTTCCCATTGCAAGTTTTAGATTCGACACCCCGAGGCAATGACAGGGGTGATTTCTTTCCTCCCCGCGTCCGCATTGCACGGCTGCGCTAAGGGAGGTGTATCGTTATTCACTTCAAATGTATGGGCTTTCCATACAAGTCCGCGATGTCAATGTGCTCTGCTGTGTCGCCCTGTTGCCGGCGGGCGGGGCCGTTATCGGTTATCCTCTCCAGTAGCGGAGGATTTCTTTGCCTGTTATCTGCAATCGGCCGTTGTCGCGTCGTGGCTTGGCGTCGATACCGCCACATCTTGCTCCGAGCTTGATTGCCTTGTATAACTTGTCCCTTTTCAGTCCAAGCAGCTCTCTCGCCTCCTTGACTGAATACAGGCCGTTTTCTTTGACTTTCGGCGGTTCGGTTGTCATAGCGTTTACTTTTCAAGTTCTGCGATGTAGATTTTCTTTCCGTTCGCCCAGTGGTCAATCCACAACTTTGTTACTTCCCATCCACTCTTGGCGAGCCGAGCGATGTGGCTGTCAAGCCCTTTCTGACCTCCGTAGACGAGCTTCTTATGGTCTTTTATCATTGCAGTATGACTTAAATCCCCGTCCTCACTACCACCGTCAGAGTGACGTTGGATTTGGAAATCATTACTGAGTCCTTACGGTCTTCCATTTCAGACTTCGCCTGCTTGGCGGTCTCAAAAGCTGAGTCCACCTCACGGGCATTGTCGCAGGGAACGACAATCATGTCCTTTGGCAGCATCGCCTTAACCTTGTCTTTGCTTAATTTTGCCATTATTTCTTAAAGTTTCGTTATTGATTTTTCTTTCTAAAAGTTTGGCAAATCAAAGGAGAACCGCTAACTTTGCGATTGAGAATATGTAAGATAGCGCGATTAGCGTTGTCCTCCTTTGCTGTTGCCGTTTATCGCCCTTTCTGAAAGCGACAATGCAAAGGTAGCTATAAATCAACACAAAGCAACACCAATCAACAATTTTAACAATTGTTTAACACCTTGCATTATATGGTGAAAGAGCGATTAAAAGAATACCTCAAACTTAAACACCTAACCACAAGGAAGTTTGAGCGGATATGCGGTATAGGACAAAGTGTCCTATCTAAAATCACCGACTCAATCAGTGAAGATACGCTTGGCAAGATAGAAAAGTGTTCAGACCTCAATCTTGAATGGCTACTTACCGGAAAGGGCAATATGCTTGACCCCAATAGAGAACTTGCATCTAATCCTCAAACAAACATAGGGGGAGCGCAAGCAAACGGAACATTATCAACGGCGATTAGAGATATAAAAATTGAGGTTAAGGAGCAATCGCCCTCAAAAACAAAGACAAGCCCAACACGTAAAAGACAGCCATCTGTTGCCGAACTTCAAAAGGAGATAGACAGGCTGAATACGCTTGTGACAGAATACGCTCTTGAAATTGCGAAGCTGAATGGCAAGATTGAGCAACAGAACGAAATTCTCAAAATGTACATAAATAAATGAGCGAAGTGACGAACGACATCCCGACTTGGATAAGTATTGTTATTACATCCTTTTCTATATTAACTGCCCTCTTGATATGTTGGCAAGTATATACGCTTATTGATATGAGGACTTTGCGCAATGATTTCAATAAGCTGAAACTTGATATTGAGATTGAAAAACAAACCCAACGTAATGCCTTGCGTGAGTTTGCGGCAGAAACGAGATTGCTCGAAGCTGGGCGTATCATTGGTACTTTTAACGAAGAAAAGGGGAATCACGCCGTTATTGGAATAGGATATTGCTCATTAATTCAAGCTCTAAAATTGTTAATTGGCGCTCGCAACGAATTTATAGACGAAGTGCTTGGGATGATGAAACATTGCATCTATTTGGCAAAACTGCACAACGCATGGGATGAAATGTTTCCAGATGAAATAGAACAACTATCAAAGGCTGAGTATCACTTCATCACATCAGGGCTTTTAGGTGTATCTGACTACGTCTCACAGATTGACAAGATAAAAGAGTGGCGTCAAAATAAGACAATGGATGATGCCGCATTTAATGAGATTCAGAATAAGCTTGCTAAACACTAACCCCGCCGGCTATGAGCGAAGCGAAAGAGAAAGAATAAACCAAATAACAACTAAAAACTACAACAAATGAAAAAAATAATCGCAATGATGCTGATGCTGCTCCCGATGATTGCGTGGGGGCAGACAAGGGCAGTAACTATCCCCGTAAAAGTATTTGGAGTTCCATTGGGTACAACTGTTGTGGAATTTAATGATAAAGTTCACGCACTAAACGATAGTGTGTTAGCGAAACTGCTTCATGTAGATAAAGCTGAGATTTTCCTAACAATGTATGAGGGAACGTCCAATAGTGATATTGCATGGCAAGCGTTTGTGAAAGCAAAGAATAAGTATGTTACACACGGGACTGCTTCAACTCGCTTAATCGCGGTATTGAGTGCAAAGCATGGGGCGCCGCAAACTTCCCAAAATTGCGATGGCAATAAAACGCTCCGATGGGAGATAAAAGGAGGGTACATTCAAGTTTGGAGTGAACGCAGATATGGAGATGACAGTGACACGTTTTATATGCAGTTTGTAGATTATGCCGCCTTGAAAAAGGCGAATCCCGAATTGTATCAATTGGTGCAATGACTACTACCAAAACCTACTACCGCATCCGAGAGGTCGTTGCGATGCTTAATATCCCGGCAAGCACGTTGCGCTTCTGGGAGGACACTTTTGAACAACTGGAGCCGCACAGAACGCCTTCGGGACAGCGCAGATACACGCCGGAGAATGTCGAGGTGTGCAAGCTCATAAAACACCTGTTGCGCGACAAAGGCTATTCGCTTGAATACGCCAAGAAGGAACTGGAAGCATATCGCAAGTGTCCGCCACGAAATGACTACGTGTGCAAGTCAGCCGATGATGCACTGAATCTTTTACGTGAGGTCGCGAATATGGTTGATGGAAATCTCCATGCCGAGGCGAGAATCAAGGCGGTGGAGAGGTGGATTAGACGAACGGACAAGTAACACAAACGGACAGCCAAACTTAATCGGCTGTCCGCTGCTGTGTCTATCGTAAACGAACTTTATACTTAATCTCAATCGTATGCAGTATATCAGATAGATACGCTTTGCTGTTATGTATTCTTATGGTCTTAATGCCTATACGTTCAAATTCTTTATCTCGAAACTTGTCGTATGTCTTCTGAGTACGATGGATAGAGCCATCAATTTCTATCGCAATTTTAAATTTTGGCAAATAGAAATCTAAAAAATAGTCCTTGCCATTGATTCTAAAGAAAGTCTGTTTTTCATATTCTATGCCACACCTGACAAGTGCTTGTTCAAAAGCAAGTTCAGCCTCAGTGGGGTGTTCCATCATGCGTATGGCATTTTCAAGAATCCACTCACGATGTTCTTCGCTTAAAGACTCGTAAGGATATACTTTTGCAGTTTTCTTTGTCCGTTTAGACAATTTGAAGCCATCAATCACAGTGTAGACTGATACTTTCTTTATTGGTTTTTTGTTTTGTTGTTTTCTTATATAATTTATTGTACTCATAATCTTATAAAGTTAAACCATATCGGGTAATGCTGGAGGGGCTGAGCATAGTCCGCCTATAGGTTGATGAAACCTCGCGGACTACTGTCAAACCGCATCGGTATAAAGCCGTATGGTATGCCGGACGGGGTGTCGATGATAACTCCCGCTTGGAGGCTTTGACGATTCATCCGTCCGTGTCGCGCTTCCTCCTTTCGTCCAATGCGCCCGGTCTGTGACACGCTGCCCGTAGTATTCCGGTTCTGCGACTATGCCCCTACTGCCTTCCTTTGGATTCGGTACGCGTCGAGCATAGAAGTCGAGGCTTTCGCCTCTGTGGTTCGTCTCCCCTATCCCCGTCCGCAGTTCGTTCGCTTGGGGCGATAAAAAGAGAAGAACCCCATACAAGTGGACGCTTACGGGATTCTTCAAATTTCGATGAGGTTTCAAGTCATCGTTATGTCGTTTCGTGTACCGCGTCCATTGATACAGCGGCAAAATTAGCACGATGATTTTTCATGTACAATAGGGCGAAATCGGCAATTGTAAACGGATGTTAAAATGAGTCGTGGGCGCATTGCATAGCTCAGCCTGCGTTGTACCTATGTTGTACCCTTGATTTTTATAATATCTTATCACACTGATTATAACTATATTATACATATTTAGCTGAGCTTCCCAAGCTGAGGGTCGCGAGTTCGAGCCTCGTTTACCGCTCATTTGATTATCTGACAATTAACTTAGGTTGGTTGTCAGATTTTTCTTTATCTAACATTCCCCAATAACTCAGTTTTGGCATTGTGGGTTAAACCAAGAGTTAAACCGCACAAGAATGTCAAATGCTACATTTTCAGTCGTTTGCTACAAGTCGAAAACTCTTGCAAATGGCGAACATCCCCTCATGCTCCGTGTGTGCAAAGATGGGAAAAAGAGTTATCGAAGTTTAGGCATATCTGTTAATCCTAAACATTGGAGCTTTTCTAAAAACGCCCCAAAAGTAAGTTGCCCAAATCGTGAGCAAATCCTAAAAATCATCATCGCTAAACAAGCAGAGCTACAAAGCCGTGTACTCACTCTAAACTCAGAGCAACGAGATTATACAGCTTCTACTCTCCTTAAATCGCAGAGCGATAGTTTTACCCCAAAGACAGTTGGTGAGTTTTATATTGAGCTGATTGAGAAATACGCACGTTCAGAGCGTTGTGGCAATCGCCTTATCTATAAAGGCTCTTATAACTCCCTGAAAGTCTTTAACAAGGGTAAACTTGATATTCCTTTCAGTAACATAGATATGGAATGGCTATCCAAATATGAGAAGTGGTTAAGGTCAAAAGGAAACAAAGAAACAACTATCAGCCTACTCTTTCGCACATTGAGAAGTGCATATAACAAGGCTATTCAGGCAAAATGCGCTCGTAAGTCAGACTATCCGTTTGATGATTATAAGATTAACAAGTTTGATACTTCCACTCAAAAGAGGGCAATCGCTAAAACTGACATCTTAGAAATCAAGGAGTGTCAGCCAACAGAAAGCAAACGTCTGTACATGGAGTTGAGCCGTGATATTTTTATGTTCAGCTATTTATGTGGGGGTATTAACTTTACTGATATAGCCAATCTGACAGCCGAGAATATTATAAATGGCAGACTAAGTTACGTCCGTCAAAAGACAGGAAAGAGAATCACCATAGGTTTATGTGATGAAGCTAACGTAATTCTCTCTAAATATGAGAATAGAACAAATGGTTACTTATTCCCTATTCTTGATATGGGAGTACACAAGACCGCACAGCAGAAGCAGAACCGTATTCATAAGATATTGGTTAAGGTCAATGCCAATCTCAAATACTTAGCAAATCAATTAGGTATCGAAGCGAATCTGACGACCTACGTTGCACGACATTCATTTGCAAGTGTATTAAAAAAGTCAGGCACAAGTGTAGCGATTATCAGTGAAGCACTGGGGCATTCAGACCTTACCACGACACAAATCTATCTTGACAGCTTCGATAATGAGCAGATAGACAATGCCATGAAAAACTTGCTCTGATACATTTCCCCAATCAATATAGAATCCGCTTATTCACAGATAGGCGGATTTTTCGTAACTTTACATACACAAAAAGCACCGGCTATGAATTTTCCGCTTGACATATCCATAGACAAAGAGCCATTCCAATATGTTATCAACATTATAAAAGGAAAGGGCGACCCTTACATATCTCCTGACGGTATGGTAAGAATATTCCCAAGCATGATAAAGCTAACCATGCCTGATGATGCACTATTTATATTTCAGGAAAGATACAACAGTGGCGAGATTCCATGTCGATATAGATACGAAGATTACATTGCTGATAAAGACCTACAAGCGACTATAAAGGGATTGAATTTAGCCACTGACGCATTTTGGCTATTAGTTATGTTCTGTTTAGACTATGCTTGCGATGTGTGCTTTTCAGGGTATGAGTTTGCTGATTCTGTTGGTGAACAGATAGCCAAACTCTTGTCAGTATTATCAGATGAAAAGGACAGTTCAACCCAAATTTCAGCCAAATCAGGAAGAAACAAGGTTATAATCTCCAATAAACAAGTCATTTCTAAAATTAGAGAATGGGTTAAGTTGGGCTATGAATCAGAGAAATCTTCGCTCAATCTCCCTGCCATAAATGATTTTTCAGAATTGGTTAAGGATTCAGAAGAATCTAACTCTGTATTGATATGGTATTTTGCTTCTTTGTTACGGTACTTTTTTGAGATAAATCCCCAATATAAGGGTAGAGCTAAAAAATGTACCACCGTATCATTGAATAAGAATATCCTTATTTCTAACCTGATTTATTACACACGCCTTTCTCTCAATCCCAATTTCCTGAATGATGATGAAGCTCTAAAAGGATTCTTCAAGCAATACAAGGGCAAAGAGATTAAAGCACGGTCAGGAATCTACCCAAGTCTATAAACATTCCAAATAAAGCGATTAAGCTCCATTTCTCACAGCGAGAAGTGGGGCTTTTCTGTTTTTATGCCCTACTTCATTTTAAGGGGAGTAGAAATCAGTTCAAATTACACTCTCTATCCACCCTCCGAATCAGCACTAATTTTGCAATGTAATCGAAAAGATAATGATTACAGAATGAAATAAAATAATCACTTAAAACCTTTCACGCAGTATAGGTCAAGCGTGGTAAAAATATGGAAACAAAAAACTCCCCCGTTAACGCAAACACCACAGTAACAAACAACACAGACAACATGAAAAAACAGCTCAATCTCCTCTTTATAGAGGGCAACCGTCAAAAAATCGACAAGGCTAACATCAAGGAAGCCTATCAGAAAATCAGCACCCACGGATATATCTCCACCATGCCAATGGAGTATCTTCCAATGGAGAAAGCTTTCGCTAAGTTAGGGGGCAGGACACTTTTCAAAGCCACGGTAGTCCGCAAAAGTGGTCAGGGCGAAGCAACTATTTCCAACTTCGACATCAAAATGGTTGCTGTCAAAGAAGATGATTACGCAAAATATGACGGAGTTTGCATAGACGGACAACACCGCACTCTCGCACTCCAATTCTGTAATCTTCAAGACATCGAACCAACATATACAGCGGTAGATATTCCTGAAAATATGGATATTCTCTCCTATGTGGCTCTACGCAACAACGGCAAGACATGGAAAAATCTTGATTTCACACATTCTGGAATCTCTACACAAAACACAGAGATAGACCATATAATCCAAACGTGTGAGAAAAACAAGGAAGATGACGCTTTCTTCCATGCAATCTATACTCTCAATACTGTCAACCTCCGCGCCAGCCAAATCAAAGGTTTGCAGTTGGGTTACAAGACAATCAAGGACTTCCGCAATCTCCAACTCAATCCTGATACCTCGCGCATGGGAGATGAAGTTCTAAAAGCAGTCAGAGAAAACAGCACCCTAACTTCTGACCGCTGTAATGGGCGACTTGGGGCGGCCTTAAAGAAATTCTATATCGATAATGGCAAAGACTTCGACACCCTAATATCAGTCATAGGACTGATAGACAACGAGACATGGGAAAATCATTTCACGCCGGAAAAAGGACACTCAATGGAGATAACCGCATACGTTGACGCTCTAAACGCAGTGTGGACGGAACACAAGGAAAAGAATCATACAAACCAATCAGAAGTGGCATAAATCCCATTTGAGGCAATCACCAATCTCTGAAAATCAACGGAATCAGTGTGTTTAGTCAAATTCTTACACTGATATGATTTTCAGGGATTGGGTGATATAAAACACCCGGACATACTATTAACTATATACTACCAACTATAAATAGGGAATCTCGCCTGACGGCAGAGATTCTAAAAATCAGAATCAAATCATGTCTGACAGTCCTGAATATTACAGAGTGTTTCCTGTTGATTTAGCTTCTAAGCTGAACAACAAGCAAGCTATGACATTTCTTCACCTTCTTTTTAAGGCCGATTTTGTTACCGGCGAATCCAATGTGTTACTGGAAACTCTATCTAAATTATCAGGCTACGATTCTGAAACAGTCAGCTCGCATCTTCATAAAGTTGCAGATGAAAGTGGTTATCTTATAATTGAGCGTAAATACATCGGCAATGATTCAGGTAAGCCCAAAACAAAGAACATCTATAAAGTTAAATATCCAACTATGAATTTTATAATGGTGGATAGAGGGTTTCTCGATTTTGAGATTGACGGTTTATCTGATAAAGCCCAACATGACCTGAAAGGTTTTATTCTCTTGGTGAAGTGTGTCTGCCTGAACAACACAAATATCACGAAATATAGTCTTAGGCAGATAGCTGAACGAATTGGTCTGTCTTATTCTACAATCCAAAACAACATGAACAAGTGCATCACTCTTGGATATATAGTACAAGAAAACGGTTATTATAGAATAGCCCTGCCATATTTTGACAAAGGTAACGACAAACAATTTCCAATGGGAACACCTGATTTATACAAGGACATATACCGGGCTATATCCAATTATTGCATAATGAAAAATTGCACCATTCCTCCTTATAACAAAGACTTCATCAGCAAGATAGCCGTAAAATATACGTATATGGAGTCAGAGTTGACCGATTTAGGCAATAAAGCAGCAGCGGAGCAATATTCCATTATAAGACAATTGGAAAGCAGGATTCCCAATCCTCCTGATAAGATTAATAGTTTGAATTACTTTGTCAAAGTTCTTACAAATGATGTAGTCCACATAAACGATAATACACCCCAAACATATATAATGTGAATGGTATTCAATGTTTTTGTTTTTGTCCTCACCCCCGTATCGCAAGATATGGGGATTTTTCATTTTTATAATTTTCGCCTTTTAATCACGATTATAATAGCAAGTTACAATAGACCATATAAAATCAGGCAATAAATACGGACACTCAATTATTCCAATATTCCCTTTAATCAGCTCTACACAAATTCCAACCTCAAGTTCCCTGCGAATGATGAGAGTGCGATTCCACTTAACCAAAAGTCCCCCCTCCATACTTGAAAATAAAAACAAAAATCACATTCAATAACCTCTAAAAACTCGCTACAAAATGGGAAATCTAATGATTTTACCTGCGGTTGAGCCTAAAAGAATCAGTTGGCTCAACGAGTACGCAACAGACGCGGAAATTATTACAGACATTCCGCAAAGAGAGAAAAAGACACTTCCGTTTATCGAAGCTAACACAAAGGCTGTCGAACTGTCGCACCTCAAAAACGAGTGCATTGTTCCTGTGTTCAGCAAGGACAATGAGCTGACAATCTCGCACCCTGCGTTCATTGAAACGGTAGCGGAAGCAGTCAGCACGTTCTACAACGGTGAAACAATCGAAACGCCTGAAATCCGTGTGTCGCACATCATTAAGGGGAGAATCCCCGAAGCGATACACAAGCCCGCAAATCAGCTCTTGGAATCAGACAAAACGATTTACTATGAGCGTATGATGTTCTGCATCGAGATTCCAACTATCTACGAAACAATAGACGGGAACAAACTCACGCTCACAGTTGGCGGTGTCAGAGCCTACAACACAATGAATCTCTATTCTAAAAAGACGGTGGAGAAGTTCAAGGTGTTTGTGGGCTTCCGCAATCTTGTGTGTTGCAATCTCTGTGTTTCATCTGACGGATATGTGGGACAGTTGGAAGTCTCCAACACAACAGATTTATTCCGTAGCGTGTTGGATATGCTTCACAACTACAATCCTGCAAGACATATCCACTTGATGCAGACACTTGGCAACACAAGCATGACGGAACACCAATTCTGTCAAATTCTTGGAAAAATGCGACTGTATCAGGCACTCCCGCAAAAGATGCAACGCAACATTCCACAGTTGCTGATAACAGACACCCAAATCAATGCAGTAGCTAAAGCCTATATCAGCGACCCTGATTTTGGCTCTTATGGCACTGACATAGACATGTGGAAGTTCTACAATCTCCTGACCGGAGCGAACAAGAGCAGCTATATTGACAGCTTCCTTGACCGCTCTTTCAACGCAACCGAAGTGGCACAAGGCATTAACGCCGCTTTGCATGGCGATGACCTCTATTCATGGTTTATAAGCTAAATCCAAACATGGGGGGACACTCTGAAAATGGGTGTCCCATTAAATTTCAATAGTGTTATGAATCAGAATCAGAAAGATGTCATATCTGAAAGAAGTATGCTTGCAGTCTGCATTGTTGTTGGACTGATACTGTTCTGCATCAATCCTTTCATCGTGTTAGCTATTTGGCTTATATGGTTGTTTATCACAAGTATAATAGGCTGACTTCTCCAAATCAGGGCATCTGAACACATTGTTTCAGGTGTCCTGATTCTTTTCTATGCTAAAAAACATCGTCATGAATAGCCCCAACTATAACATTTTTTCGTAATTTTGCACTTGATTTACAGCTCCAAAGAGTTGGAGCAACGAATCAACATAATAACGAAAGGTGTTATTGAAATTTTATCTTCAATCATCAAATCTCGCAAATTTGAAATTCCACGAAGATAAGGTTGGCAATAGCACCTGCATCGGTTGCTTATACCCTGCCCTGATTGGCAGATTATATAGCAAAATCGGTGTGGGGGCTATTGTTTTATCCGTGGAATAGGCAAATGCGAGAGCCTGATGATTGGATAGAACAAGATAAATCCTCACACCTTTTTCATGTCGAAATGTAAATGTTGCAGAGAGGATTATGTGACCGAGAAACAAGAATGTCAGAATTTGTAACAATCACAAGAAAAGAAGCATTTGAATGTGCAATTGCATTTTCCGCGTCAATTGCTGTCGTGCTAAATAATTCTAAGACCATATTATACGATTTTGCATTATATTTAATGGAGAAATCACTTTCTCCAATACAATGCCTACAACCGTGCGAAAAATTCAAATGGAATGATGATGGCAAGTATGGAGAGAAAAGCTATGCGTTTATTCCGGTAGGTTATCCTTATTCTGATTTACTATTAGGTTATATTGGGGAATATATGGGAGAGGACGCAATTTATACGCGCTTTCAAGCAAAGAAGCACCCTGCAAAATGGATTGGAGAGGTTCTTTCTGATTATCATATTCAGTGTGGATATTCAATGGGAATGCTTTCATCTATAACACTACACTATAGCAATCCTATTTTCAAGAAGAATCATAAGGAATGGATAAATATAAAATGCGATGGACATTCTATTTACTTTCCTTACTATACAGAGGTAGAGCGGAATGCTATACTTTCCAAATTTCCCATGCTTAATATAGACGAACTATATGACGAATATTGGGTAGAATAATTTAACCGTGAAAATCTACTGTAGATTGTTAAAAAGTACCTTAGTTGGCGCATTGGTTATTGTTGGATTACTGACATGGCTTTTGCGTTCATGCTATTACGACCAAAAGCCTGAATCCATTTTATATGGAAATTTGGAAATGGTAGATACCTGCGGTTTGAGCAATAGCCCTATCCTAACGTTTGATTGGAACGGAGAATACTATGATTCCAACACCGGGCATGAAGTCTGGAATTACAATTTTATAAAACCTGATTCTCTGATTCTGTATCACCATGCTTTCTATGAAGAAAGACACAAGATTCTCAATCTCACAGAAGATACGCTCACGATAAAGCAATCTGAGAGCATATTCCATGCCTTAGATATGGGAGAGGAAATCGAAGCTCCGTATGGCGATGGTTCAACGCCTATCTATACATACAGTCGTATTAACCGTAACACAACACCTGAATACAATGTTATTCGATAGTCCTGAAATGAGAGAATTAATAGAGCAAGATAAACAGTTTCTCGCTCATGGTAAGGCTGATTGGGAATCAAGAATTTTGGCTCTTGCTAATGACATTATATATTGTCAAAAATGTCTTTATTCAACAACCCCTGAAATTGGGATAGACCAAGCTCCGTATAATTCCTTAGAAGAAATCACGCAGCACTATACCAAACAGCTCTTCAATCTAAAAGAACAGCTATTACGTTTGACAGATAAGGCTATAATTGATAAAATCGAATCTCTTGCCAACAATATAAAAGATTGGGAAGAGCATGAGCTACCCAACGCAGAATATCCTTGGAAACACGTTGCTCTTAGTATGCTTCGGTTTCCTGATAAAGTCATATTCGATTATGACCGTTGTCCTGATTGCGGACATTTGAGAATCCTTATTTACTTCTATTCTCCTGAATGTACTTGGGCTATGATGTGCGGAGTTGGGGGTAACATGGTAATATGTCCTGAGTGCAAGATTCAGGCGAAGTTTAGCGAAACAATCCGCAACTAAATCATGGATTTAATATTAGACCAACTTGCGAGTAGAGCAAAACTGATATGGATTATCATATTCTGTTTGATATTCACATTTTATGTATTAGACCCTATTGTGAAACAGATAGATAAGTGGATAGAAAACCGTAAGAATCGCAGGTAATTCAAGAGGACATTTTCTGTGATTTTTCTCTTTTATAGGGTGAATCTGAATAATGTACCGCTTATTAACTATCAGCTTTATATTGGCATATAAACTCCAAACATATCTATAACAGATGAAACGCTTACCAACATTTCTAATCACCTTAATCATACTCTTTGCTTTTGGGTGTGGAAGTAAACTTGAATCAAATAAATCTGACGCTATGCCCCAGCGTAGAGATACTTTGATAGGAAAATGGTTATTGGTTGAGTATGATTCCATAAAATCTGTAAGCTCAAATGATACTATTACCTTTCATGCCGAGGGCAGTTTTTATCGCACTCTAAACGAAGCAGGGGAATGGTCGTATAAATATATCAATCCTGATTCACTAATCATATATAACAAGGATTTTGGAGAGCAAAGATTTAGGATTATTGAACTGTCAAACGATAATCTGATTCTGCAATTAAAAGAGAATGTGATATATGGAGATACCGTTTATAATGGAACATTTGATGATATTGAAAAACACATTAGGTTAGATTGAAAGACAGTACATTTTTCAAGGATTTTCGTTTTTATAGGGTGGATTCAGAAAATGTACCATTCATTGAATTTCACGCCTTATAATAGGATTCCAATAATACGATAGTGCGAATCCTCACCTATTATAATATGCTTGAAATAAACACGTTGATTAAGCAAATATTCATCTAAGAGTTTGCACAGTCCATTGGAAATAGCTAACTTTACATACCGAGAACATATAACAATATTATTAACCCAATCCTCTTGAATGTATTCACAAAGTTAAACCGTGAGTTAAACCAATTGGATGTCAGATAGCGTTTATACGAATTATATCGCTTATAAGCGGCAGTAGCTCAGTTGGTTGCTTTACACCGCTTCGCGGTGTAAAGGCGTAGCAGCTCAGCTCTTCCCAAGCTGAGGGTCGCGAGTTCGAGCCTCGTTTACCGCTCCAACACAAAGGATTGAACAGCAATAAATTAGCTAAGTTCAATCCTTTCTTTTTACCAATTCACGGTAAAAAAAATACGGTATTTCAGGAGCGAAATATGCCGAAAAATGACAAATTTGGGCTAAAATGTTTCGCAAAATATTATGTTGACATCCCAAAGCGTTATCAAACAAATCATCAAAGTAAATCAAAATCCAACGGAATCTAATATGAATTATATCTATTTTTTGTAAATTTGCATATGGATTGATGGATTGATTTTTTATCCAAGACATAAGTTGTAACTATGGCTTTACTTATCATTTTAGGATTGTGCATCATTGCTGTAACAATTATTGTCATAACAGCAAAACGTCTAATGCTAATAAAAGAGTCAGAAAAGCTATCCTTACGTTTAGAGAATATTACGCCTTATCAAATATCACATAAATACAGAAAGGGAAACCAGCATCAATATGAGGAAATCCGTTTTAGTGATATCGAAACTGTTCTGGAACACAGTTTTGACGGTCAGTTCATTACTTCTCGAGAGTCCAAACTATTTGCGGACTATTATTCCGAGTTGTATAATGAAGTAAACGACTATCTAAAACGCTTTGAAACCTTAAATATCAAGCCTACAGAGATAATTGAAAAATTTGCATCTGATTTTGAGAACATACAATGGCTTGTAAAAAGTCACAATGAACGATATCTAAAAGATGAATTGGACAGATATTCTGATTTCTTCGACCATTGCTTAAAATACCCGTTGGATAATCAACAAAGACGTTCTATTGTTTCTGGTGAAGACAATTGTTTGGTTGTAAGCAGCGCAGGAAGCGGAAAGACATCGTCCATTATAGGGAAAGTTAAATATTTAATTGAAGTAAAACACATAGAACCTCAAAACATACTTCTGATAAGCTACACCAACAAAGCTGCAGCTGAACTTACTGAAAGAATGAATATTGAAGGATTAAAAGGTTACACATTCCATAAACTTGCCATTGATATCATAGGACAAAATACGGGCAAAAAGCCCTCAATCTGTAGTAATACAGATGCACTCTTTTTGAAAATTTACCAAGAATTATTAAATATTGCACCGTTCAAAGAAAGTGTAGTTAAATACATTATTGACTTTCAAACACAAGAATCAGATTGGGAACAGCGAAAAGATGAACGCAGACAACAACTCTCAGAGCAAAAAATCGCGCACATCAAATCAAAGGTTCCAGACATGGATGGAAAGACAGTTTATGTAAAAAGCGAACAGGAACAAAAAATATGCCTTGAATTATCCTCTCTTGGCATAAAATATCGATACGAGGAGCCATATGAGTATTCCTTAGCTGATGAAATGCACTCTCAATACAAGCCTGATTTCTCCATTTATTTTGAAAAAGATGGGAAAACAAAGCGCATATATTTAGAACATTTTGGCGTGGATGAACACAGCCTTGTCCCATTATGGTTTGCTAAAGAAAAAGGTATCAGTTATGACGAAGCCAACAAGACATATAATGATAGCATAGCCTGGAAAAAGGCAGCTCATGAAAAGTTTGGCACGAAATTAATAACGACCTCAAGCGCAGACTTCTATCATTACGACATAAGAAGCAGATTGAAAATTTTGTTAAAAGGAGCGGGAGTTCCTATTCAAGAAAAAACCGATGTTGAATTATATAATATGGTTCTTCCGCCCAATAGCAAACAGGAAAAATCGTTTATCCGCCTTATTGTAACGTTTGTGACATTAGTAAAATCAGCTTGCAAATCTATAGATGACATATTAAAACAAGCCATAGAAGCAAGAGACGAACGTAGTGAATTTATTATCAGAAACATTTTCCTACCGGTTTATCAACTTTATATTGAAGAATTAAAAAGACAAAATCAGATAGACTTCACAGATGCGATTTTGCAAGCGACAGACATCTGCCGTTTCTCTAATAATACTAAATATGACTATATTATCGTCGATGAATTTCAAGACATATCGCTTGACCGCTACAATTTCTTGAAAGCTCTGCGACGAGGAACTCCACCAGCCAAATTATATTGCGTCGGAGATGACTGGCAATCTATATATCGCTTTTCCGGAAGCGATATGGCTCTCTTTAATCAGTTTCAAAAATACTTTGGACCAACAGACATTAACATGATTGAAACAACATACCGATTTGGGGAACCGCTAATTAACCTGTCCTCACATTTTATTCAACAAAACACTGTTCAATTAAAAAAAGATATACAACCTTTTAATCAACAGAATAGAACTGATCTAAAATTCTGCGCATATGACCGAAACAACTATTGCAATATTATCGAACAGTTGGTTGAACATATCCCTTTAGATAAATCAATATTCCTGTTAGGTCGCTATTCTTTTGACGATTATTACTTATCTTTCAGATATAAATCGGCAAAAGAAGGAAACAGATTCTTTTACTTTATAGGAAATAGAAAAATAGAATTCCTAACTGCCCATAAGTCTAAAGGACTTGAAGCAGACTATGTAATAATTCTTCAATGCAACAAAGATACATATGGTTTCCCTTCCCTTTTAAGTGATGACCCGGTACTTAATTATGCTTTAATAAAAAGTGACCCATATCCTTATGGAGAGGAACGAAGATTATTTTATGTAGCAATAACAAGAGCAAAGATAGAGACGATAGTTCTATACGACAAACGATTTCCTTCAGTATTTGTCAATGAATTTTTAAATCCCGAAAAAATCACCAACGAAAGCTATTTGAAGCATCCCAATGCTAATAAAAAATGGACCAAGAGTGCTGATCAATTTTTATTGAAGCTTTATAACGAAGGCAAAAGCATAAAATATATCTCAGGAAAAATGGGCAGAAGTCAAACTTCAATTGTAATGAGATTAAACAAACTAACCCAATAACATATTTTTCGATTATAGAAACATCACAAGCAAACACCAATCATTCAATCAGCCAATATCATTTATAGAAAACGGCTAAGCAAACAGCTAAGCAGCATCCCATATGCCATCAGAATATCGCTCCGGGAATTGCGGGAAAGGGTTTATAGTGTTATCTTTGCCGTATAAATTACTATGTTATGAATATAAAGTTTTTTCAGCAATAGCAGTTACGGCGGCACTATTCTCATGCTCAGGCAACAAAAACGCCTCTGACTCGACAAATACCGGTTTTTTACTATATTTGTACTTATATTGATACTTCAACATTTAACACATTTATTTATGAGTAGAATTTTTCAGTTTTATTTGTTAGCCATGCTTTGTGTAGCTGTGCAGTCCTGTTCAAACGATTCTTTTTATGAACCGATTGACTTGGATAACGATTTCATATAGGCAGGGCTACTGATTCTAACTTGGCTATTTATTCTAAAGCAGATAATGTGATGAATCTTTTAGGAGTTGAGAGGTACTAATGAAAGCTATTTATATCATATATTTTGTTGTTGGTTTATGTGGGTGTGTGGATAGCGTTTCTCATACTCGGGAAAAAGTAGACCAATCTAATATTATTGTTGATGAGGATTTGTATCACAGCGACTCAATATATTTGATAGTGAAAGATAAGGACAAATTATCTTCATCTGACACTGTTAAAATTGAAATAATCAACAATAAAGATACAATTTGTTCAACAGGACAATATTACAAGATCGAACAACTGGTCGGTGACCATTGGGTCGCAGTCCCTTTGGGACCTGGAATATTCTATGATATTGGTTATGAGATTCAAGCTCATAATTCGAGAAAATTTGAAATAGATTTAAACGGAACTAAGGACGTTCTTCGGAACGGTGTTTATCGAATAAGTAAAATTGTTAAATTTAAGGGAGAAGAATTAGTTGTTTCAGATGAAGTTACCATACATGAATAAAAAATAGAGGGCTAAGCCCTCTATTTTTTATTCATGCTGTTTCAGGGATTGGACCTGCATTAGTTCTTCCGCCCAATAGCAAACAGGAAAAATCGTTTATCCGCCTTATTGTTCGCAAATTTCATCACCAATGCATTGAGTGCTATCGCCGCTTACTGCTTTTTCCCAAAGAAACCGTCGATCTCTTTGGAGTTTGTGACAGATAACCGGCTAACTTTGTTCTGTTTGCTTATATCGAGCTCACGTTCTTTATCTACTCTATATCAACCAATTACAAGTAACGATTCAAAAACTGACAAATATTAATGTTACATTAGTGCCCCGACAATAACTTTTTTTGTAAATTTGCAATTGATTCACCATATGTCATAGAGTTGACATTGTGAGTCAACATTTTTATGAAAAGGTGTTATTGAAATTTTATCTTCGGTTCTCAAACTTGGTCGTCTGAAAACTGCATGAAGATGAGATTGGCAATAGCACCTGCATCGGTAGCTTGTATCCTGCCATTATTGGCAGACTATATAGCTATATCGGTGTGGGGCTATTGTTTTATCCATGCAGTTAGGTAGACCAAGACCTGAGACCGGATAAAACAAAATACAATCCTCACACCTTTTTTGCGTTCAACAACAAAGACGTTTCAATGGAGGATGAGAAACACAGTACAATAAAATGAAAACATTTAAGTTTTTCGCATTGGCTGTTTCAGCAATGCTGGTTAGCCCGTCAATCACATCTTGCAGTAATGATGACGACAAAGGCAATGGAGGTTCAATCACCCAACAAGGCATAGGGCTGCCGCGTCATCTTGAAAAAGTGAATTACAGCGGTTCATATAATAATGGCGCTGTATACGACAATTTTACCTATGATGACCAAAACAGAATCACCTCCTTCACCAACGCAAGTAATGAGACCATAAAATGCACCTACTCAACCTCATCAATCACACTTGGCGGATTGAATTGCACTTTAACCGGAAACCGTATAACAGAGATAAAGGATAACTATGGTGGAATATTTAGATTTGAATACAACAGTAACAATCAGCTGATTCACGCGACCGAGACCATTTCAAACTCTTTCTTGAACATCTCTTCTGAGATTAATTACAAATGGGAGGGAGGAAATCTGATACAATATACTTCTACTGAAAAAGAACATGGAGAGGAGTCGCAATCATATGATGTAAAATTTACGTATGACGGCACAAAATCATCAGCACCGATATTGATGATGCTTAATGCCTCTTGGCTTAATCCTTTATATTTTGAAATCAACAGCGATGTTTGTCTACTTGGTATGATGGGCTATTTTGGAAATATGATAACCGAACTACCTGTCAGAGTTGAAATCACACAAACCAACGACAAACGAAACTTCATTTATGAACTTGAATATGAACTTGATTCATCCAACTATCCTAAAAGCGCCCATTATATAAGAACAGGCAGCGAAGGACAAGCAAGCGGCACATACACTTATGTCTGGAAATAGTTTAATTCCGGATTGACATAAACACACACTCTGGAACCGGCGCCGACACATCCTCACAGGTGCCGGTTCAATATATCTAAAAACAAAGAATAAACACACATCGGAATTGCGGGAAAGGGTTTATAGTGTTATCTTTGCCGTATAAATTACTATGTTATGAATATAAAGTTTTTTTCAGCAATAGCAGTTACGGCGGCACTATTCTCATGCTCAGGCAACAAAACCGCCTCTGACTCGACAAATACCGGTTCTCAGGAGCCGACAGCCGACATCAAAGGCAAATGGTTATTGGAAAATATCGTGGTAAACGATTCGGTTAACGTGCGGCCGGCAGAGGAGACAGAAGACCCACGCCAGTATATCGAGTTTGACGACAGCACATATTTTATCTCCACCAACTGCAACTCAATATCCGGCTGGTACAAGATAAGCGGCGATTCAATCATCCTTGGCGACGGCGCCATGACAGAAATGGCATGTGAAAACATGGCTACAGAAGACATGCTCCGTCAGGTGCTGCCCTATATCTCGATGATAGACGTAATCAGCGACAGCATCACGCGCCTCAACAGCGCGGAGGGACCGCAATACATTATGCTTCACAAAATCGCGGAATAATCACGAAACAGCGCGTCGGCATGAATGTGGAGGAGTTCAGGGATTACTGCCTGTCACTCGGTGAAGTGACCGAGAAGATGCCGTTTGGTAAGTTTGCCCGGCGCTATGACTCCGTGCTTGCATTTTATACGCTCGACCACATGTTTTGCTTCGTTGACATAGACGACTTCAACTATGTAAATGTCAAGTCGACACCCGGGGAGATTGCGGCAATACGCGCCTCACGCACATCGGTCAGCGACCCGCTCAACCGGAGTCTGCGCTACTGGATACAGCTCAACCTCAACGGAGACATCCCTGACTGCGAAATCAGCGCTTGCGTCAGGCGCGCCTACGACATTGTAAGAGAAAAATATCAGAAGAAAACGGCAAGCCGCCCAAAAAACAATCCGTCAAACGGCAAGCCACAACAAGGGTCTTATCATGAACAGCAACCACGAAACAAGGATTGACGTGACAAAGCAGACGCCTGAAGAACTGGCACTTGCCTCCAAGCAGGCGCAACTCATATTCAGGTTTAACAACACCATGCCCGGCACAGCCGAGTATGAAGAACTCATGCACAGTATTTTCCCATCAATGGGAGAAGGCAGCAGAGTCAGCCAGCCACTTACAGCCGTCAGACCCCACATGGTAAATATAGGCAAAAATGTAGTTGTGATGCCCGGATGTCTTATGATGTCGGCAGGGGGCATTACGATTGAAGATGGCGCCATGATAGCCGCCAATGTGCAACTCATATCAAACAACCATGACCTTTACGAGCGGCAGGTAATAACCTGCAAGCCCGTCCACATAGGCAAAAACGCATGGATTGGGGCAGGAGCCACCATACTGCCGGGGGTCACCGTAGGCGACAACGCTGTAGTAGGCGCGGCAAGCGTAGTCACAAAAGATGTCGCCGCCGACACAATCGTAGCCGGCAATCCGGCAAGATTCATCAAGCGCATACCGCCCCTGCAGGAGTGTTCAATGAGAAACGAGGATGACGAAATGATTCAGCTCGGGCTTGACAGCTGCGGCGACTGAAAGCGACCACCTCGCCGATTTTCGCCATAAGCTCAAAGCTCGTCGGAATCATCGCCCGATTTTGGAGTCGCGAGACACAATATCCATAAGAATAACGCGCTGCCTGCCGCCGCCGCGACAAGCGACAACGCCTGCATGGTTGATGTGGTGCCGACAAGCAGCATAAGCCATCCGCCAAGAAGCGCACCGCATATGCCGACACACACAGCAAACGCCGTGCTTCTTACCTTGTGGACCAGACGTCCGACCATAAAACCGCCTATTATACCGATGATTGTCCAAACAATCCAAAGTGAGCCTGCCATAATACACTACCGTTTAAAGATTAAAATAAAAAGTTCACCGTGCGCGGACCATCAGGTCCATGCACGGTCATGAGTTCCAGTATTCAAAGATTGTAAGCCACAATAACAGCAATGCTATCAATACTGTAACTCCTATCCACAACCAAGTGGTCACTCGCTGTTGTCTCTCTCTCTTCATAAGATTCCAAAAATAAGATAGTCGATATAATTTTACTTATACAACAATCTTCCACAGCAATAGTTTGTGTCACCCGGCTACGGCTCAAGCCACAAAATGTCGCCTCAACATCCGAGGACCCTGCGCAAGGTGTCGACCTGCGTCTCCCAGAGTCCTTTCGCGTCGTCAGCCTCGTCGGGCTCGGCAAAATCCACTACAGTCAGCGTGGTATGTTCCGTCAGTTCATTGACCGAGATGCGCATCTCAAAATAGCTGCGCCCCTCGGTGTCGTCCCAGCGAAACCTGACCGACTGCTCGTTGCGCATGCCGAGCAATGTCGCCGTCTGCTGATGACCGTCCCACTCAAATATGTACTTCTTTCCCGACACGCTTACCCGGTCGGCAAACCATTCCTTCAGTCCTGACGCCGTCGAGATATAGCTCCACAAAAGCGGCACAGGCACACTTCTCATCGAGAACTCCAACTGATACTTTTGCATTTCCATCGTTAAAAAAATTACTGTAATGCGAAATAAGCACATTTCACCGATACGCCCAAATATTTTCGTGGCAAATCTTGAACCTAATTATTTTTTGAGGAGTTATGAAAAATGCTTATATTTGCATGCGTAAAATAACAGTCATAGGACAAGTAAAAAAGATTTTTTTCACTAAATACTAAAATTCATGGTAAGTTACAAAGACCTCGGCTTGGTCAACACTCGCGAGATGTTTGCCAAAGCTATCAAGGGCGGCTATGCAGTACCCGCTTTCAACTTTAACAACATGGAGCAGCTTCAGGCTATCATCAAGGCTGCAGCAGAAGACCGTTCACCCGTGATCCTTCAGGTATCAAAGGGCGCGCGCAACTATGCCAACTCCATCCTTCTCCGCTATATGGCACAGGGTGCTGTTGAATATGCAAAGAGCCTCGGCTGGGAAAATCCTCAGATCTGCCTTCACCTCGACCACGGTGACAGCTTCGAGCTTTGCAAGGATTGCATCGACAACGGTTTCTCTTCAGTGATGATCGACGGTTCTCACCTCCCCTACGAGGAAAACGTTGCTCTCACCAAGAAAGTCGTAGAGTATGCTCATCAGTTTGACGTGACTGTAGAAGGTGAGCTTGGTGTGCTCGCAGGCGTTGAGGATGAAGTTTCATCTGACCACCACACCTACACCGATCCCGAGGAAGTAATCGACTTCGCTACCCGCACAGGCTGCGACAGCCTCGCTATCTCAATCGGTACTTCTCACGGTGCCTACAAGTTCACTCCCGAGCAGTGCACCCGCAATGCAGAAGGCAAGCTCGTTCCCCCGCCATTGGCATTCGACGTGCTTGACGCTGTAATGGAGAAGCTTCCCGGATTCCCCATCGTGCTCCACGGTTCTTCTTCAGTGCCCCAGGAGTATGTTGACATGATCAACAACTACGGCGGCAAGTTGCCCGATGCTATCGGTATCCCCGAAGAAGAGCTCCGCAAGGCTGCAAAGAGCGCCGTTTGCAAGATCAACATCGACTCTGACAGCCGTCTTGCAATGACTGCTGCCGTTCGCAAGGTTCTCGCTGAGAAGCCCGCAGAGTTTGACCCCCGCAAGTATCTCGGTCCGGCTCGTGACGAAATGGAGAAGCTTTACAAGCACAAGATTGAAAACGTTCTTGGCAGCAAGGACAAAGCATAATCCACGCTCGTCAACCATTACGATATTGTTTCCGGAGGAATCATCTTTTGCATGTAATTGATGATTCCTTCGGAAACATTTTTTATATACATATCTTTCCGGGGGTATCGCTCCGCTCAACCCCCGGCTAAACAAGGACAATCCCCTTCGGGGAAACCCTGCGGCATCGCGCCCCTTCCCAGATGGGCGATAAGGTCGCGAAGATTGCGGTAAAAAATTTCCCTGCAGGGTCGCGGCATGGTTGTTTCCCCGAAGGGGATAATCCATGTGTAGCCGTGGGTTGAGCGAAGCGATACCCACGGTAGCCCGTGCCCCATTATGATGTTTCCGAAGGAATCATCTTTTGCATGTAATTGATGATTCCTTACGGAAACATCCGCCTTTTGTGCATCTTTCCGGGGGTATCGCTCCGCTCAACCCCCGGCTAAACAAAGACAATCCCCTTCGGGGAAAATGCGCCCATAACCCGCATAACCCGCAAAAACGGGCTGCAATTTTCCGGTTATTCGTTTTGTTGCTCAAATTTTATTTATAACTTTGCGGTTGCATACCGTATCGTGAAGCCACGCCTGTTGTGAGAGGTTCAGCCGAGCCGACCCCGGTCAGGGGGTTACGCGGCGCGGGATGTAGTGAAAATACATAAGAAAGCGTTTATCCGCGCTGATTCTTGACCATCTGGAATTCTCGCAAAATTTCAGTCTAAGTCAAGGGTTGAGCAACGGTAGATGCCCGTGGATATGTGATTATCTTGCTTTCGGCATGATATTTCGTGAGAAATACAGCCGGACGCTTTGATTGCATATACAGGCGTGGGCTTCTGCGTTGCCGTCCGACTTTGTTAGGGCAATGCGAGAAGCCTCTGAACGTAGGAAAGTAACAGATACAGATTCCTACGCTTTTTCATTTATAAACCAATCACGCCGACGAGAGGAGTCCATAAGGCAAACATACTGCTTTACCCTTAAAAACACAGATTGAAATAATATCCTAAAATTTAGCTTGATAAACCAACCGAATCATACTAATATTATAATTTACGGACAAAATGAAAAAATTTTTACTTACAATGCTTTTGGGGCTGTTGACATTCCCCTCATTCGCACAATCATTTACCTATACCTACGAAGGTAAGATACTGAAGTACACGGTAATCGATGAAGAAGCCAAAGAGGTGGAGGTCACGGCGATGACGTACACCAAACCATCAGGCTACCTGATTATTCCATCTGTCGTAAATGATGGCAGTAGCGATTATACAGTCACGACAATTGGTAGCGGCGCGTTCTACGAATGCAGCAGCCTTGCTTCTGTAGTGATTCCAAATTCAGTCAGAACAATTAGCCTATATGCGTTCTATGGTTGCAGCAGCCTTACTTCGGTAGTGATTCCCAATTCGGTCAAGACAATTGGTAGCAGTGCGTTCACGGGGTGCAGTAGACTTGCTTCGGTGGTGATTCCCAATTCGGTTGAGAGAATTGGTAGCAGTGCGTTCACGGGGTGCAGTAGCCTTGCTTCCATTGATGTAGATCCCGAAAATGAATATTATACATCCATTGATGGAGTGTTTTTTACGAAAAGTGAGCTGACTATAATTAAGTATCCTGAAGGAAGGGCAAATAGCTCGTACACAATCCCCAATTCAGTCGAGACAATTGGTGAATCGGCGTTCGGTAATTGTTCAAAACTTACATCAGTAGTAATTCCTGACAACGTTGGAACTATTGAATATAGAGCTTTTGCAGGTTGTGAGGCACTTAGGAGTGTAATACTCCCTGCAGGTCTTAAGAGTTTGGGATGGTGGGTTTTTATTTCATGCCCTAACATCAGGAATATTGTATATCGTGGAACAAAACCTGTTGGAGCCGATTATGATACGTTTGATAATTGGGTTTATTCAGAGGCTACGTTGTATGTCCCTAAGGGCACAATATCACTCTTTGAAGATACAGACCCCTGGTGGCGTTTCTATAATATCACCGATGAAGAATGTGTCGGTATTGACGCTGTGAAAGCTGATGCTTGCGAGACGGTGGAGATTTACAATCTCAACGGCGTGTATGTAGGCAGCGACAAGAGCAATCTTTCTACCGGCATCTACATCATCCGTCAGGGCGATAAGGTGGAGAAGATTGCGGTAAAATAATCTGCATGGTTGCGGCGTGGTCGTTTCCCCGCAGGGGATAATCCATGTTTAGGCCCACCAAGATATTGTTTCCGGAGGAATCATCTTTTGCATGTAATTGATGATTCCTTCGGAAACATTTTTTATATACATATCTTTCCGGGGGTATCGCTCCGCTCAACCCCCGGCTAAACAAGGACAATCCCCTTCGGGGAAACCATGCGGACCCGGCCGCCCAATGCCGCTTGCCGTTTTTGGTCAAGCGGGTGCACCTCGGTGCGCCCATATCCCGCCATGCAGCAATGCTGCCGCCCCAAAGCGGCGGGGATATTGCGCCCAACACTTTCGTATGTCGCTTTTATTGAGTAACTTTGTGGTGCTAAATCAGCTTTATCAACATTAAAACTTATTCAATAACATAGATTCATGGCACTTCAATGCGGCATAGTAGGACTTCCCAATGTAGGCAAGTCAACTCTTTTCAACTGTTTATCAAACGCTAAGGCTCAGTCAGCCAACTTTCCCTTCTGTACAATCGAGCCTAATGTAGGCGTAATCACCGTGCCCGACGAGCGTCTCAACAAGCTTGTCGAGATGTGTCAGCCCAAAAGCGTGGTGCCGGCGACAGTCGAGATTGTCGACATAGCCGGACTGGTAAAGGGCGCAAGCAAGGGCGAAGGTCTCGGCAACAAGTTTCTTGCCAACATCCGCGAGACCGACGCCATAATACATGTGCTCCGCTGCTTCGACGACGACAATATAACTCACGTCGACGGCACAGTCGACCCGGTGCGCGACAAGGAGATTATCGACTACGAGCTGCAACTGAAGGACCTTGAGACAGTAGAGGCGCGCATAGCTAAGACCCAAAAGCAGGCGCAGACCGGCGGCGACAAGGTGGCAAAGTTGCAATATGATGTGCTATGCCGCTTCAAAGAGGCGCTTGACCAAGGCAAGCCCGCACGCTCAGTGACATTTGACAGCGTTGACGAGCAGCGTTTTGCCCGCGACCTCTTCCTTCTCACCAATAAGCCTGTGCTGTATGTGTGCAATGTCGATGACTCATCGGCGGTAAACGGCAACAAACATGTCGACGCCGTAAGAGAGGCAATCAAGGATGAAAACGCCCAGATGCTTATCGTGGCGGCACAGACCGAAGCCGACATCGCAGAACTTGACACCTGGGAGGAACGTCAGGAATTTCTCAACGAGATAGGGCTTGAGGAGTCGGGTGTAAGCCGCCTTATCCGCTCGGCATATGCGCTGCTCAATCTCCAGACCTACTTCACGGCAGGACCCGATGAAGTAAGGGCATGGACATTTATGCGCGGCTCCAAGGCTCCGCAGTGTGCCGGTATAATCCACACCGATTTCGAGAAAGGATTTATCCGCGCCGAGGTCATAAAATATGACGACTACGTAAATCTCGGCGGCGAGACCGGAGTGAAAGAAGCCGGAAAACTCGGCATCGAAGGCAAGGAATATGTAGTGCAGGACGGCGACATCATGCACTTCCGCTTCAACGTATAAACGACACGTGGCTGCCCCGCAAAAGATAGACCGGCGCAACAACATGGATGTCGTGAGATACTATCTCGCGCTAAGTGTCGTGATTGCCCATTACAATCTGCTCACGGGGCACTCCATACCCTGGCTTACATCCTCCTACACTGCCGTAGGAGGATTTTTCGCATTAAGCGGATTTCTCATTTTCGGGAGCTACATCAGACACACCGACCTTAAATCCTATATCACAAGCCGCATGCGCAGGCTTCTCCCGCCCTACATATTTATTGTGACTGCATGCGCCATAGGTCTTGTCGCGGTAAGCTCGCTTTGCGCCTCTCAATATTTCAGTGACAGCGGCTTAATCAAATATCTTGCCGCCAACCTGTCATTTCTGAATTTCCTGCATCCGGGACTTCCGGGCGTCTTTGAAGGCGACAATTTTGTCAATACCGCCGTAAACGGCTCTCTGTGGACAATGAAAATCGAGTGGGCTCTATACCTGTCGGTCCCTTTGGTGTACTTTCTCTACAAGCGATTTCGCTGGAACAACACCATGACATTTGTGGTTATAATCCTGCTGTCGGTCGCCTACAGGCTTCTGTTTTATCATCTCTATGCCACCACCGGCAACAACATCTATTTCATCCTGTCACGCCAGTTTTTCGGACAGATGTGCTACTTTTATACCGGCGTGCTTATATACTTTCATTTTGACAGGTTCATGAGATATAAATGGCACATCATCATCGCATGTCTTATCATAGTCCTGTCGCTCAACGAATTACCATATTACAACATTACTATTCAGCCATTTGTCGACGCCACACTCGTTCTCTGGGTGTCACTTGTCGGCAGCTGGGGCTACCGGTTGAGCCGCCACGACAACATATCTTACGATATCTATCTTTTTCATTATCCTGTAATCCAGGTATGCGTATGGGCAGGCGCGGGAACTCTTCCTGTAGCGGCGTCACTTGCCATTGTCCTTCTCTCAACCGTATTATTGTCGGCAATATCATGGAATCTTGTCGGCAGACCGTTTATGAACTCACGGAAAAAGCACCTGTCATAAACTTTTTTTCATCCACTTCCGTTATAGATATAAACGTATTCTTCTATTTATCTATGAACGGGAAACTTAAAATGTTTCTGGCGATACTTTCGGTCTATCCCCTGGGAATCCAAGCCCAAGGGATAGACGATGTTATATCGTCATTGAAAACGACAGGACATTTTGATGCCACAGTCGACTACTCGGTGCTGATGTCACTGCAGGATGATGTTGACTACACGTTGCACCTGCAATCATGGGAAGCACCCGGTGACACCCTCTCTCCATGTGACTATCTTATCGACTGGAAAGTAGCCACACCCTCAGGCGATGCGACAGGCTTCTCGGCTTATTACGACGGACACGCCTACAATTTCCGTGGCGACCGACTCCTTGAATATCACTTTGACCGCGACAGCACCCTGTTCAAGACTCGCGGCACAGGCGCGGCGTCACTGCCGGGAGTACAGCGCAGGGCGCAGTTTTCAGAACTCCTACCTCAGTTTATTGCCGAGCAGCTTGCCGAGATAAAGGACAACCCCGACTACACCTGCACCGTGCATCCCGACACTGTTATAAACGGGAAGAAATGTATTGCGGTTGATGGCGTGATGGACATGTCAGGTCAGATTCTAAAAGAATTCCTGTATGTCTTCGACGCCTCCGGAAAAATGCCGCTCATGGTAAATCTCGAAAATAATCCCGGCGCACTCGCCGAGCAGTCCATAAACGCGACTTACACCTATAAGCCTGCGACGTCAGGCTCTACCGAAAGCATAAGCGAGGAAAAACTCCTTACTCTATATCCGGAGATTTTTGACCGATACCGCGAAAGCAATTTCGCCATCGAGAAGCTTCCCGGTCAAAGATTGCCGGGATTTGCACTGCCCACGACAACAGGCGAGCGCTATTCGCGTATGCTCGGCGACCGATTCAGGGCAACAACGATCATCGCGCTTCTCGACCCTAAGGCAGCGTTTTCCGAAGCAACAGTAGGGGCTGTGCGCGACGCGGTAGACAAGCTGCCGTTTAACAGCGACGTGATATGGGCGTTCACGGGCAACAATGTCGATGAAATCGAGCACATTATTCCATCTATCCGCGTAGGCGAACATCTGCTGATGAGCGCCAAACCGCTTGCCCGTGATTGCGGCGCCACTTCCTTCCCCACTCTGATAATATGTCGCCCCGACGGCACAGTGTCAGATGTAATACTCGGTTACAACAATGACCTGTCGTCAGTTGTTATACAGAAAGCGGCATCGTCCGTGAAATGACTAACTCAAAATAAATTTATAATTATGGAAACCGTATATTTCAAGGGGGATGCGTGTCACACAGCAGGCGTGCTGCCCTCTGTAGGGGAAAAAGCTCCCGACTTCACCCTCGTTGACGCCGACCTTAAAGAATTGCATCCGGCTGATTTTCCCGGCAAAAAAATCGTGTTAAACATATTTCCGAGTCTTGACACGGCAGTGTGTGCGATGAGCGTAAGGAAGTTCAACGAAAAAGCTGCGTCTAAAAAAGATGCCGTAGTGCTTTGTGTGTCTATGGACCTCCCCTTCGCGGCAAAACGTTTTTGCACGCTTGAAAATATCAACAACGTATATCCCGCCTCGGCATTCCGCTCTCCGGAGTTCACCAAGGAATATGGCGTCGAGCTTGTCGACGGTCCGTTGAAAGGATTGCTGACCCGCGCCGTCATCATCATCGATGAAAACGGCAAGGTAATCTATCGCGACCTTGTAAGCGAAATCACAGAAGAACCCGATTATGAGGCTGCACTAAAAATGCTCTAAGAGCTGACTCTAAACTTTCGACTTCATAAAATCTTCATAGAGGCGGATATAGTCCGCCTCTATGTATTTGTCAGAGGCAAGAACAAGACACACTGCACCGGAGGAAAAGTCGTCAAGCGTGCGCCATATTCCCGGCACAATATGCAGACCGCGGTCAGGGCGGTTGAGCATGTAAGTGTGTTTCTCGGTCCCGTCATCCACAGTGACCGTAAAGCTTCCGCTCGCCGCAACAATGAGTTCATGTAGAGCCTTGTGGGAATGACCGCCACGGCTTTCTCCGCCCGGCACATCATAAAGATAATAAGTGCGCTTTATCTCAAACGGAAATTCACCGTTGTTCTGAACAACCGTAAGGTTTCCTTCCCGCTTGCCGGAATGGGTCTCAAGCATCACTATCCCGCAATCCGATATACGGGAGTCCTTCATATCACTCATAATCGTAATTGTTTACTATTTCTGAAATCTCACGCGCATCGTCAAGCGAAGTGCATGCCGGATTCACAGGCAGGCTCACCACCTCTGCCGCGAGCTTGTCGGCTATAGGCAGCGACAGCCCCGAATACTCCATGTAACACGGTTGCCTGTGAGGCGGCAACGGATAGTTCACGTCGGTGCCTACACCGCAGTCATTCATATAGGCACGGAAACGCTCGCGGTCCGACACCCTCACGACATACTGGTGCCATACATGCCGCCCCGTCAGTTCACGCGGCAATATGACTCCGGGGTTGGATATGCACTCTCCGTAGACCGACGCAATCGCGCGACGCCCCTCTGTCTCCTCGTCAAGATGGGCAAGGCGCACCTTCAGCATCGCCGCCTGCAAAGTGTCAAGCCGGCTGTTATAACCCTGATATATATTATGGTATCGTCGCGAACTGCCATAATTGGCAAGTGCCCTTACAGCCGAGGCAAGTTCGCGGTCATCGGTTGTCACCGCGCCGGCATCACCGATCGCACCTATATTTTTTGTAGGATAAAAACTGAACGCCGCGGCATCGCCGAGATGCCCCGTACTGATTCCGTCAACACTCGCCCCGATAGCCTGGGCATTGTCCTCGATCAGTTTCAGCCCGTGACGCTGCGCCACGTCAGCCATAATCGTCGAGTAGGCAGGCTGCCCGTAAAGATGCACAGTCATTATCGCCCGTGTCTTTGACGTGACCGCCGCTTCAATCAGAGTGTCATCGATATTCATTGTGGCAAGCGACGGTTCCACAAACACAGGCTTCAGCCCCATATCGGTGACGGCAAGCACCGTAGCTATATAGGTATTGGACGGGACGATGACTTCATCACCCGGACTCATGACGCCAAGCTCGATATAGCCTCTGAGTATCAGGCGCAACGCGTCAAGACCGTTTGCAACCCCGACGGCATATCCGGCGCCGCATGAATCGGCAAGCAGGCGTTCAAATGACTCCACCTCATCACCGCCCACATATCTGCCGCTGTCTATAACGCGGCAACAAGCCTCTTTAAGTTCCGATGCATAGGGGCGGGTCACCTTCGACAAGTCGAGAAAAGGATATTTAATCATCAGTCATGTCTTTTATTTGTCACCCTGCGCCACAAGACGGCAAAACTCATCGTAATCCCTGATATAGTCAGCCTCGTCGTAAAGCGTCGACGACAGCACGTAAGCGAGCGAATTGGTCGAAAAATTATCGATATAACGCCATGTCATCGGGGGCACATAAAGCCCGTAGTAAGAGCGCGACAGGTGATAGCGGCGCTCGTCGTTACCATCTGACAACACTACATCAAATGAACCCGACAAGGCAACAATGACCTCCTCCTGAGTGTGAAACGCATGTCCCCACCGCTTTTTGCCACCCGGCACATCATAAATCCAGTAAGCGCGGCAAAGCTTGAACGGCAACTGCTCAGGCGCCTGTATAAACGAAAGATTTCCTCTCGGGTCCTCGATCTTAGGGAAATCGATCGTATGCACTTTACTCAACGCCATTTTCCGCAAGCTGTATAAGATAAGCACCATATTCATTTTTAGCCATCGGCGCCGCGAGCGCCAACAACTGCTCCGCATCTATATACCCTTTGCGGAAAGCTATCTCTTCAAGAGCCGCCACCTTGAAGCCCTGACGCTTCTCTATAGTCTCGATAAAGCTTGAAGCCTCCATCAGCGAGTCAGTAGTGCCGGTGTCAAGCCATGCAAATCCTCTGCCGAAGCGCTTTACAGTAAGTTTCTGCCGTCCGAGATAGTTCAGGTTGACCGAGGTGATTTCAAGCTCACCTCGCGCCGACGGCTTTATCTCTTTCGCCACTTTCACCACATCGTTAGGATAAAAATACAACCCTACGACAGCATAGTCGGAGACAGGAAACTCCGGCTTTTCTTCTATTGACAGCGCCTTGCCCGTCTCATCAAACTCAACAACACCGTAACGCTGCGGGTCATGAACCTTATAGGCAAACACCACCGCCTCATCACGCTCTGAAGTCACTTTCACCGCATCGAGCAACATTCCGGTAAAGCCCTGACCGTAAAAGATATTGTCACCGAGCACAAGACACACATCGTCATCTCCGATAAACTCCTCGCCGATTATAAACGCCTGGGCAAGTCCCTCGGGACGAGGCTGTTCAGCATAGCTGAAGTTGACGCCCAGCGACTTGCCGTCGCCGAGAAGGCGCTTGAAGCCGGGAAGGTCGTCGGGGGTCGATATTATCAATATGTCACGTATGCCGGCGAGCATCAACACCGAGATGGGGTAATATACCATCGGCTTGTCATATATCGGGATGAGCTGCTTGGAGACCCCCTTTGTAATCGGATATAAACGCGTGCCGGAACCTCCGGCGAGTACTATTCCTTTCATTGTATCATCAGTTTAATAAATGACTCCTGTCAAAAAGTCAGGTAATATTGTGCAATTTACAAAAATTCCATGATATTGTATCTCAATCAACATATAAAAAAGGAAAAGCTGCCTTATAAAAATATAAGACAGCCTTTTCATTAGGTTAAGCATGCATCAAATTCCTGGGTAGTTATGTCAGCACAGACCTTTGTCCTGCCCATGCTTTATAACAGCCTCACAGATAAAATCAGTGATGCTGTCAACCTGTTCGAGAACCGCATGCACTGTCGCCGGTGCATTAAAGCCATAACGCTTTACGGTCGATTTTTTGCGGCCTGCACCGGGGCGGCGTCCGCCTCTTTTCTTTGCAGATTCTTCCATAATTCGCCTAAACTAATTGCACAAAAAACTTAATGTTGATAAAACAGAGTCGCCTCTGAAAACATTTGCAAATCTACAAAAAAAGTAACATCAAACCTCAATTATTAATGATTTTTTGGTTGCTTTGTGTTTAAAATATGAATATAGTAACACACAATCTATCAATATTTAAAACACATTAACAGTGTTGAGCAACCTCTACACCCTTTTGCTTAAAAATTCGTTAGAACACTGATTAGGGATTATACCGGTTCTTATCGTAAAAGTTCATTATCTCCATTGCCTGAGCCAATGCCCCCTTTGCCGGCGACGACGGGTCAAGGCTCAACGATGTCGTGTAGTCGTTGATTGCCTTGCGCCGCCATTCCATGCGCCAATAAAGCCTCCCGCGCTCATAATATAGCGACGCATCATCCGGAGCCGACTCCATAAGCTTGCCGATGGCAACAATTGCCGCTTCAATATCGTTATTATCAATAAGATGTGCTACTTCGGTAGGTAATGTCATATTTTTTTACTATTTTTGAAATTACAAATTTACAAACAATGAAAAGGATAACAGCACTTCTTTCAATAATTATTTCGGTCCACTGTCTATATGCAGCGTCGCCGGCAGCCGCAACCTACAATTCAATCCAGTGTGAGGGCAGCGCCATGCCTTACCCTACCCCCAAAGAATCGGCAAGTTATCCTGACTCACTTACTCCGGTCATGATCAACCATGTCGGCAGACACGGTGCGCGTTATCCGTCGTCGGCATCGCGCCCTCTAGCCATGAAACGGGCTCTACAACATGCCGACTCGCTTGGGACCATCACCCCGCTCGGCAGGGAACTGCTTGCAGTAACTGAAAATGTCATAACCCGCAGTAACGGAAAGTGGGGTGCGCTCGATTCACTCGGCATGGCGGAGCAGCGTGGTATAGCGGCAAGAATGTTTGCCAACTACCCCAACCTCTTTGCCAACGGAAAAGTATCGGCGCTGTCATCGTTTGCCCCGAGATGCATCATGAGCATGTATTCTTTCACCCATCAGCTTGCAAGGATGAACAACCGGCTGGAGATATTCACCTCCTCCGGACGTCAGAACTCCCCGCTCATGCGCCCCTTTGACATAGACCAGGATTATATCGACTATCGCGATGACAAGCCTTACGACGACATACTGAAATCTTATATCGCAGAGACAGCCCCCGTAGCGCCGGTAAAGCGTGTGCTGGGAGAGGGATACCCTCTTGATGAAGAGCACATGCGCGACCTTGCCATAACCGAATACGGACTGCTTGCCGGACTTAGCGCGATGGGCTACGATGTCGATGTATTGAAATTTCTTACTATCGATGAATACAACAGCCTATGGTCGTGCAATAACCTCCGGCAATACCTCGAACGCACAGCCAATACAATATCGACCGTGCCCGCCGACATCGCCGCCGACCTTCTTATGAATCTTATAAACACCACCGACGAGGTAGCCGAACGACGCAGCGACACGCGTGTAATGCTGCGGTTCGGTCATGCCGAGACTCTGATGCCGCTATTGTCGCTCATGCACATACCCGGCTGCTATTATATGACCAACTATTTCGACACCGTAGACTCCCACTGGCGCAACTTCTATGTCGTGCCGATGGCTTCCAACCTACAGATAATACTGTTTCGCGCTAAAAGCGGCAGGCTATATGCAAGATTTGACCTCAACGAAGTGCCTGTCACTCTGATTCCAGGCGACGACTCTGTATATATCCCCTGGTCGACAGCACGCCAATACCTCCGACGCTGCCTGCCCGCCCACATGCAGATTTAACCGCCACGTCGCCCATCGGGTCAGACGCAACAATCATTACACCCGGTACAATGGCAAGCCATCATACCGGGTGCATTAATATCAGCCGTTCCGAGGCATCGGATTAATTAAACGTCAAAAAACTCCGTAGCTCATTAAGGAATTTCCAGAGCCGAATTTACAGGTCAACCCTGAAAATATTTCGAATGAGCCAAAGGTCAACCTTTGGAAACCTCTCCTTTACTTTCTCATCATTGAAGCAAAAGCTTTGACATCTATATCCAATGTCTGATTATTTCGCAAGAACCAAGCAATGTAACTTGGATCGGTTGCAAAAACTTCTCGAAAAGTTTTTCCTTTATACTTTCCAAAAGAAATCATGTCGTCAGGAGTTGCCTTTGGAAAAACTCGATTTATTTCATCATCAATAATACGCTCTCTATCCGATGTATTTTCAGGGATGTTTAGCAGTTGGTCAAAATCAACCCTAAAGTAATGGTCTTTTTCCATTAGCCAAAAGATGTATTTAGGGTCTTGAGAGTATATCTCTTTTATTGTTTTTCCTTTGTATTTTCCAAATTCTATCACATAATCCGAATGGCGAATGGGAAATATTTCGTTCATGTCAACTCCGGGAACATCAAGAAGAACCCATTCGCCACATCCGGCACAAGGAATTTCCTCTTCTTTAATATCAGAATAGCACCCTTGTCTATAACTGTCTTTTGGCTTGCCATCCACAAAACACTTCCCATACGCTTTGCCGTATTTACCACGAGGCTTTACTGTTTCAACTAAAAACGTTCTATCTCGATTAGGGTCCATGCGTCTTTCTTCGCTTGAAGAACGAGCTAATCCTAACTCACACCTTTTCACCAAAAATGGTGTTCGTTTGCCAATGTTGTAGTATATGCTGAATATATTATCGCTTGGATACATAATCTATTATTTTGAGTTGAATAATGGTTTGAGTGCGCTCTGAATTGCTTTACGAACATCATCAGCTTCCGTTTCGCCTTGTCCCTCTGCCGTACAGGTACAAATTGGACGTTGTGTATATGCTGATATAAACTGAATTGTAACCTCAATGGAATATCCAAGGTTGACGTTTCTGCGCCCCGTTTCTCCAAAGTTTACAATCATTGTTTCTTTTGCATTGTTTGGATTTACCTCATTGACTTGTATGAATCCATTCTTAAAGAGAATACCTGATATTAGAGATGCTGGATTTATGGATTTAGTAGTACCACCATAAACGCCATATTGGTTACCGTACACTCCTGAACTTGAAGTGTAATCTCCTGTAGGTGATATATAGAAATAACGATAATTTTCAATAGAATCATCGTAAGTGTGGATGACAGGAGGACGCATCGATGCGCACCCGCTAAACATACAGATTGCCAATATGAAAATTACGCTTATGTAGGCGAATTTATAAATCCTCTCCATTCGCACGATTGTATTCATTATCATAGAACATGGTGATGTAATATTTACCATAATGGTCAGAAATCATAAACCATACAGGTTTTTTAGAGCACAGCTCCATCATATACTCAAAAGACATTTTCATTAAGTCTTGTTGCATATCTTCCGATGGATTGGCAAGTTGTTCAGGGGTATATTTCTCCATTATGATAGGCATTAGCTTTTCTCGTAGGAGTGTGGTGTCCGATAATTCAGCAGGTTGCTGATAGAATATAGCTTCATAACGCTTGTTCTTTACTGTTATACCATAAGCTATATCTTCATCATTGGGTATTATATAGTCACCTATTGACATGTACTTGGGATTCTTCTCAAACTGACGGCATAGATTGTTGAAACGAATCTGTATGGAGCGTTCGTCAACAAGATTGGCATCGCATACCATTATACGACAAACTTTGTCACCATTAGTTGCAACATGGACATTTACATCCATTCCATTGAACTCACCCTCCAACACATCTTCGTTGTAAGAGGTTGCTTTAAAGCCCTTGGCTTTTAATTTTTGAATCATGGCTGATTTACTGCCATCAATAGGAATGCCGAGAAACTGAGTAACATCTTTTTGAGCGTATACAGCACAAATGGAGACCAAAGCCAAGATAATGCCAGCAATTGCCTTTTTCATGTTCTTACTAAAACGCACCACAGTTGCCATGAGTGCAATTAAAAAATTAAGAAGCGTGGAACTGTAATGCCACGTCTTAATGCGAAGGTGGTAGGAATACCTTGATGAGCAGATGTGGGAATAACAGCCCCACGCATATGCGTGGAGACTATTACGCCATCTCTTGCTCATGTGAATAAAGTTTCCTACGCTTTTCGCATACAAGAAGAAGACATAACGCCTCTTTTTTCAAAATGTCATGACGGGATTTCACCCCATCAACCGCAAAATTACATTTTTTTACGGTTCATGTCAATAGTTTGTGCAAAAATAAGTTTGGTTTAAGATATATACATTGATATTCGATTGATATTGAACCAAAATAATGGATATATGCTGAGCAAAAGGATAGCACTAAAAGTATCTGCCATCTACCGCTGTAATGGTAATCATGATAAAAAAGTCGTCCGGACTACCGACAACGGCAGCCCGGACAGAATCATATATATTCCAACAAAACAGATTAATAGTTATTTTTCTTGCGCTCGAAATAGCCTTGCTCTTTTCCGCAAACGGGGCACTTGCCGGGAGCCGACTTTCCGCGATGGATATAACCGCAATAACGACACTGCCACTCTTCTTCCTCCTCATCCTTGAACACGGATTCGCTTTGCAGACGCTCAAGCAACTTCAGATAGCGAGCCTCATGACCTTGCTCTACCGATGCTACAAGCTTGAAATGAGATGCAATGCGAGGGAATCCTTCCTCCTGTGCCACGCGGGCAAAATCGAGATATAGGTCAGCCCACTCTTCATGCTCGCCGGCTGCGGCTTCCTGAAGATTGCGCTTGGTGTCACCAATCGGACCCGCAGGATAAGAAGCGGTAATCTCAAGCATTCCTTCGTCAAGGAAGCTGAAGAAACTCTTGGCGTGGGCATACTCCTGCTCGGCAGTCTCAAGGAAGATGGCGGCTATCTGCTCGTAACCCTCCTCTTTTGCGACCTCGGCAAAAATTGTATAACGACCGCGAGCCTGTGACTCACCGGCAAATGATTTCAGAAGATTCTTCTCTGTCTGCGTTCCCTTTATGCTTTTTTTGTCCATAAGATTTGATTTAAATAAATTACACTATCTTAACGCTTGCAGCGTCATAATTGTTCAAAAGACTGACATTATAAATATTTTTAAAACTTTTCCTGTAAATTATTTGTATTTTCAACAAAACCACGTATATTTGCAACGAAAAGAAACAACAACATGAATATCTCAATTATCCATACAATTTATTGGTGGCACATCGGCAATAATTATCGATGGCGTCATTATTATGGATAGTCTTAATCAGGAAAAATCTATCTTATTATTATTTTATTATAGCATGCCATCGAAAAGTCAATTTCGATGGCTTCTTCTTTTATTACCTATTTATTACTACTATTTTATGAACACTGTTTTCAATCATATCCTCCCGGTAGATGATGCCGGCTATTACGGAAAGTTTGGAGGGGCTTACATCCCGGAAATCCTCTATCGAAGCGTCGACAGGCTCAAAGAGGCGTTTTACCGTTACGCGACCGACGATGAATTTAACCGCGAATACCGTGACCTTCTGCGTGACTATGTGGGACGTCCGTCACCGCTCTATCGCGCCGACCGTCTCAGCGGCCATTATGACACCAACATATATCTTAAACGCGAAGACCTCAACCACACCGGCGCCCACAAGATAAACAATGCCATCGGCTCGGTGCTTCTTGCAAAGCGCATGGGCAAGACACGAATTATCGCCGAGACCGGCGCCGGACAACACGGAGTCGCGACAGCCACGGTATGCGCCCTGATGAATCTTGACTGCACAGTCTACATGGGGGCTACCGACATTGAGCGCCAGCAGCCCAATGTGCAGCGCATGAAGATGCTCGGCGCAAAAGTGGAGCCTGTACACTCCGGCAACAAGACCCTGAAAGATGCCACAAATGAAGCGATACGCGACTGGTGTTGTCACCCCGACAGTTTTTATGTAATCGGGAGCACCGTAGGTCCCCATCCTTACCCGGAGATGGTGGCCTATTTTCAGTCAGTGATAAGCGAGGAAATCAAGAAGCAGCTTCTTCAGCACATAGGCAAGGAAGACCCTGACTATGTGATAGCCTGCATCGGGGGTGGCAGCAACGCCGCCGGCGCGTTCTATCATTTCATCGACAATCCTGCCGTAAAACTTATCGCGGCGGAAGCGGCAGGAAAAGGTGTCGACACTGACATGACGGCCGCGACAATGTATGCCGGAAGTGAGGGCATTATCCACGGGTCAAAGACAATGGTGATGCAGACCCCCGACGGGCAGATTATCGAGCCATATTCCGTGTCGGCGGGTCTGGACTATCCCGGTGTAGGACCCCTGCACGCCTTTCTTGCCACTTCGGGAAGAAGCGAGGTAATTCCCGTGACCGACGACGAGGCTCTCGCAGCCGCTTTCCGACTGACCCGTACCGAGGGCATAATACCGGCACTGGAATCGGCTCACGCACTTGGCGTGCTTGACAAAAAGCAGTTTGATAAAGATGACATCGTTGTCATAAACCTGTCGGGAAGAGGCGACAAGGACATGCACACCTACATGTCGCTGATGACCGGAAATCAATATAATCTCGAAAACTAACCACCCGAATAATCATGACGTATAATCTTAGTGTAATATCACGCATAATCCCTGCCGACCTTGAGACTCCTGTAGGCATATATCTGAAAATACGTGACCTATATCCCGAGTCGGCGCTGCTTGAAAGCTCCGACTACCACACGTCCCAAAACTCCATAAGCTACATCGGCGTAAACCCTGTGGCGTCATTCACGGTAATCGACGGGACCACCGTCGCCGAATATCCCGACGGCACCTCGGTCGTCACTCCGGTGACAGGCAGGGGCGAGGTGACACAACGCCTTAAAGAGTATGTCGAGTCGTTCCACTCGACAGGTCATAAATGGAATGATGCCAACGGATTGTTTGGTTTTACGGCATATGATTGCGTGCGCTATTTTGATAAAGTCGATATAAGCCGACGCGATGAATGTTTTGAGGGAATACCCGACATGAAATATGTGCTTTACAGGTTTGTAATCTGCGTAAACCACTATAAAAACCAGATGACTGTCTACGAGCATCTCTCTCCCGGCGAAGAGTCGCGCATAGACGAACTTGTAAGCATCATGCGCAACAATAATGTGGCGCAATACCCTTTCAAAGCCACAGGCGAGGCAGTATCTACAATCACCGACAGCCGGTATATGGACATGGTAAGGGAAGGCATACGCCACGCGATGCGGGGCGACGTGTTTCAGATTGTACTGTCACGGCGTTTCAGCCAGGCATTTGAAGGCGATGAGTTCAATGTCTACAGGGCTTTAAGATGTGTCAACCCGTCGCCTTATCTGTTTTACTTCGACTTCGGGAGTTTCCGGATATTCGGCTCGTCGCCTGAAACCCATCTGCGCGTGGAGGGCAACCGGGCATATATCGACCCCATAGCCGGTACTTTCAGGCGCACAGGCGATGATGCACGTGACCGCGAGCTCGCACAGGCACTACTTGCCGACGCCAAGGAAAACGCCGAACACATAATGCTTGTCGACCTTGCACGCAACGACCTGTCGCGTAGCGGAGGCACTGTGGACATAGAGTTTTTAAAACAGATTCAATATTACTCCCATGTCATCCACATGGTGTCAAGGGTCAGCGCCACACTTCCCGACGATGCCGACATCTACAGCCTGTATGCAGCGACATTTCCCGCCGGCACTCTCAGCGGTGCGCCTAAAGTAAGGGCGATGCAGCTCATTGACGAAATAGAGCCTCACAACCGCATGACCTACGGAGGCTGTATCGGGTTCATCGGCTTTGGCGGCAGCCTTAACCAGGCGATAACGATACGCAGCTTCCTGAGCTGTGGCGGCAAGCTTTACTCGCAGGCCGGCGCGGGGATTGTGGCACGCTCATGCCCGGAGACAGAATTACAGGAAACCAACAATAAACTCGGTGCGCTGGTAAATGCGGTAAAATATGCCGAGACATTCGGACACTAACACCCCACTATGACAATGAGACTTCTTATACTTGACAATTACGACTCCTTCACCTACAATATCGTACACGCTGCGCGTCAGCTTGGATTCACTCCGGAAGTTTATCGCAACGATGAGATTTCCATCGATGACATAGACCGATATGACAAGATTATCCTTTCCCCGGGGCCCGGCATACCTGAAGAGGCAGGTATAATGCCTGATTTAATTAAACAATATGCCGCCACAAAATCAATTCTCGGCATATGCCTCGGCGAACAAGCTATCGGCGAATGTTTCGGGGCGAAACTGCGCAATCTCACTGACGTGTACCACGGCATCCAGTCAGAAATCACCGTCACCGGAGATGACTATATCTTCAGCGGATTGCCCGAGCGCATTAAAGTGGGGCGCTACCATTCATGGGTCGTGGACGGCAATTCGCTCCCCGACACCCTTGAGGTTACAGCAGTAAGCGATGACGGGGAAATAATGGCTATACGACATAAGACATTGGATGTAAGGGGTGTGCAGTTTCACCCTGAATCGGTGCTGACTCCCGAGGGTACAAAAATTTTATCTAACTGGCTAAGCAAGTAAAGAGCAATGAAAAATATATTACAGAAAATGTTTGAACACAAGAGCCTGTCGCGTGATGAAGCGCGTGACATACTCCTGAATATCGCCGATGGAAAGTATAATGACTCCCAGTTGTCGGCATTCATGACCGTATATCTCATGCGCAGCATCACCCTTGACGAGCTGAGCGGATTTCGCGACGCATTGCTTGAACGCCGGTTGCAGCCCGACCTCGGCGATACAGACGCAATCGATATAGTAGGCACCGGCGGTGACGGCAAAAACACGTTCAACATATCCACGGCATCATGTTTCGTTGTTGCCGGAGCTGGCGAAAAAGTGGTAAAGCATGGCAATTACGGCGCAAGCTCAATATCAGGAGCGTCAAATGTGCTTGAACAGCATGGCGTCAAATTCACCTCCGACAGCGACCGCCTGCGCCGGTCGCTCGACGAATGTGGCGTCGCCTACCTGCATGCCCCATTTTTCAGCCCGGCACTGAAAAGCGTGGCGGCGGCACGGAAATCTCTCGGTGTACGCACATTTTTCAATATGCTCGGACCGCTTGTCAACCCCACTCTACCACGATACCGTCTTTTAGGCGTCTATAATCTGAAGCTTATGAGACTGTATAAGTATATCTCGCAGCAGGAAGGCGTTCAGTGTACGGTAGTTCACTCGCTTGACGGCTATGACGAAGTGTCGCTGACATCTCCGTTCAAGGTGTCAAAGGGCGACGAGGAACAGATGTACACTCCTGAATCGCTCGGATTTTCCCGTGCAAGGGAGGAAGACCTTTCCGGCGGCGACACCCCGGAAGAAGCAGCCGTGATATTTGACAATGTTCTTAAAGGCGAGGCGACAAAGGCTCAACATGACTGCGTGGTGGCAAATGCCGCATTTGCCCTTGCCACTCTCGATCAGTCACTATCGATTGATGACGCGATAAGACGTGCCGACGAGTCAATCAGGAGCGGCAGCGCACTTAAATGTTTCAACCGGTTTGTAACCCTTAACAGCTGAAAAGAAGCCATCAACCACAATAAAGAGTATTCTTATGAACGACATATTAAGACTTATCGTAGAAAACAAACGCCGCGAGGTGGCGGCTCTCAACACCCGCGGAGGCAACAGATTTACGGAGCTGATGCCCCACATGTTTCTGAATCCGCCCGTATCAATGAGCCGTGCCATAAAAGAGAGCGCCACCGGCATTATCGCAGAATTCAAGCGCAGGTCGCCGTCAAAGGGTGAAATCCATCCGCTTGCACTCGTCAATGAAATCGTCCCGGCATATGAGGACGCCGGCGCGGCGGCTTGTTCAGTGCTGACCGACACAGTATATTTCGGCGGTGCGCTGAGCGATCTATCACTCGCAAGCACGCTTACGCGTCTACCCCTGCTGAGGAAAGACTTTATCGTAGACGAGCGTCAGATTTATGAAGCCAGGATATTTGGCGCATCGGCGATTCTGCTCATAGCCGCCGTGCTTTCTTTTGACGAGATTGTCAGGTTTACTTCGCTTGCCCACAGCCTCGGCATGGAAGTGCTGCTTGAGATTCACTCTGTCGACGAACTTGACCGACTGTCGCCTGATGTCGACATGATAGGAGTAAACAACCGCGACCTCACATCATTTAACACCGACACAGCCACTTCGCTTGACCTTATTTCATCACTGCCGGCAGGCATGGTAAAGATAGCGGAAAGCGGCATTTCATCACCTGCCCAGCTTAAATCTCTGCGCGAAGCAGGCTATGACGGATTTCTTATAGGCGAACGGTTTATGAGACATGACAATCCCGGGAATGCACTTAAAGAATTTATCAATGAAATCTAAACCTGTTACATCCGGGCCACGCCATGCCGACATGATGATTAAAGTGTGTGGCATGCGTGAGCCCGAAAATATCGCAGCTGTCGCGGCGCTCACCCCGATGCTGATGGGATTCATATTCCACGGCGGGTCACCGCGTGACGCCACAGGGCTTTCACCCGATGCAGTCAAGGCGCTGCCCCACTTTATCCGCCCGGTCGGAGTCTTTGTAGACCAAGCGGTCGATGAGATAACCGACACCTGCAGCCGCTATGGAATAAAAATCGTGCAACTTCATGGCTCGGAGACTCCCGCGACATGCCGCAGTCTTAAAGAAGAAGGCTTTACTGTGTTCAAAGCTATCGGTATCAGTGACCGCCGCGACCTGGAAAATGCTGCTGTCTATGACGAGTCAATCGACATGTTTGTATTTGACACCAAGAGCCGCAATCATGGAGGCACGGGAAGAAAATTTGACTGGCAGGTGCTTGACAGCTATCCGCTCCTTACCCCCTATCTGCTCAGTGGCGGGATAGGCCCGGATGACATTGATAACATAATCGGGGCAATGAGTCCCGGAATGGCGGGAATAGACATAAACAGCAGGTTTGAGACCGCGCCGGGTAACAAAGACATCAGCCTGCTTGTAAATTTTATATTACAACTAAGAAAATTTAATGAACATGAACCGGATACAAAACCTTTTTGGGAGAAAAAAATCTGATATTCTTTCAATTTACTTCACTGCGGGATTTCCCTCTCTTGACTCAACCGTAGAAATAATCGACTCTCTTGCCTCAAAAGGCGTGGACATGATTGAAGTGGGAGTGCCTTTTTCCGACCCGATGGCCGATGGACCGGTGATACAAAACAGCTCCTCTGTGGCGCTCCGCAACGGCATGACCCTTGAACTGCTTCTATCACAGGTCGAGGAAGCCCGCCGGAAGCAACCCGACATTCCTATGGTGTTGATGGGCTACCTCAACCCCATGATGCAGTATGGCATAAGCAACCTCTTTAAAAGGTGCAAGGAAGCGGGCATTGACGGGCTGATAATCCCCGACCTTCCATTTGCCGAGTATATGAGCGAATATAAAGCTCTTTGCGAGACATATGACCTGCCGATGATCATGCTGATAACCCCTGAGACTTCCGATGAGCGCATAAGACTTATTGACGAGAACTGCGACGGATTCATCTACATGGTATCATCGGCGTCAACCACAGGAACCAAAGACAGTTTCAACGAAGAGCAGACCTCATATTTCCGCCATATCGACAGCCTGGACCTGAAGCATGAAAGACTTATCGGTTTCGGCATCTCCAATCAGTCGACCTTCCGTGAGGCTTGCCGCTACTCGTCGGGCGCGATTGTTGGCTCATTTTTCATCAAGTGTCTTGAAGCATCGCCCGACAATCCGGAAGCGGCTGTCGACAGGCTGCTCACCGTTCTTGGCAGATGACACGCAGATGACCGCGAGATGCCGGTTCAAGCAGCGCGAGTGTCTTGGAGGAGGGATTCACAAGTATGTTTAACCCGTTGTTACGGTTTACAAGCGGAAAATCATCGTAATGATCGGTGATGACCACGGCAAGTGAAACATTCTTCTCTCTGAGACACTCCTCGACAGCGGCAAGTTTTGCCTCCCCTACATTCTCATGCCATTCCTTTCCGGAAATGACATCGGGAGTTGCCACGCAACAATCAAAATGCAACAAATCGGCAATCCTGCCGGCATACAGTGCCGGTGCAGCGGTAGCAAGAAGCAGCATGCATCCTTCAGCGCGATATTGCTCTACAAGTCTCGCTACATCCTGATTTATTGTCAAAAGCAGTTTATCAACCAGAGTCTCTACATCCCTGCGGTCAAGATAACGCGCCGAACAGCTTAACGCCCTGCGCTTCATCTCAGAGTGAGTCATCAGGCGCATCTTACGCGCCGTAACCGCCCATACGAGCCTTGATGCCTCAAAAAGGCGCATCTGACAAAGCAGCCGCTTCATAGCAAACAGCAGGTACTCGCGGAATGTGTTCGCCCTCAGCAATGTGCCGTCAAGGTCAACCACCACTGCACGGTTCATTGTCTTGCATCCATCGACCATGGGAATCGGACCAACACTTTATCGTTAAACACTACAAAATCAGGCACAAACACCGGCTCATACGTGGTCGAGGTTATCGCTGCCGTCGACACTCTGCCGCCGGCAAGACCGGTCACCTTACCGGTCACCGCCTTTAGAGTATAGCCGGAGTCGACTGCGTCATCGACTATAAGCACCGATGTGTCACCGTGACTTATCGCGTCAATGATTTCCGGCGATATATCCGCTATTACTTCCCGATGCGGATTAATGTGACGTGACAGAAACCGCGCCTCCATTATCCTCATCAGGTCGAGCAGCCTTACCGGGAGATAACGCAGTATACGCCTCACGCCGCTCTTCTCTTTGCCCTTCGTCGATGGGCGCCTCGCTGTGACAAAACAGCAACGTGACTGCGGGAAATGACGCGCCAGGGATAATGCCACCCTCTCGCCTCCGGTGCGTATGCCTATGATTATATCGGGAGCGCCCATCCCTTCCCTCACCTTTACGGCAAGATCGTCACACAGGCTTTCAAACACACTCTCCGATGACGCATCAAACACTCTCATCCCGTAATTCTTGATATAAACGACAACGCGCGCCTGCCGCAATATGACAGCAGTACACCACACTTATTTTTTAATCTCACTTTCCTGTTGGTCAGTTCGCCGCCACGCAACTCACGTATTATATCCCAGCAACGGTCGCTGTAAGCCGACCCGTCATAGCCATTGCGAGCGAGAAGGACAAACATATTGAACGCCGCGCTAAGCCGCCTGTCACGTGCCGCAAGCTGCATTTCCACTCCATAGGGGACTACGCGGCGACAGATAGACTCCGTGACCGAAAGCACATCAAGCCTGCGTAAAGAGAATGATCCGATATTACTGCCGGCGCGATGCCGGTAAAAATACAGCACATCTTCACTGACAATGACATGCCCGGCAAGAGGAATGACAGCGGTGACAAAATCAAGATCTTCATAAAGTGTCCCCTCGGCAAATCGGACTGAATCAAACAGATGTCTCCGGAAAAGCTTGCAACATGGACTGGTGTCAAGACCTTTCTGATAAAGAGTGCGCTCAAGAGCGTCCACGCCGGCAAGCCGCTCAGGAGTCTTGCCGGAAAATGACAGTTTCCTCATATCGGGCGACTCTCCCTCGGCAAACCTGAACATGGCAATATCCGCGTCACTGTCACCGGCAAGCTTGTACAAGCGAGAAATATATGACTCATGGATTACATCGTCACTGTCCATAAACGCTATGTATCGGCCTGTTGAAGCGTCAATGCCGGTATTGCGCGCTACCGACGAGCCTCCGTTGGACTGATGGATAACCCTGAAACGTGAATCGGAAGCCGCAACACAATCACATATAGCCGCACTCCCGTCGGTCGACCCGTCATCGACCAGCACCACCTCAAAATCACTAAAATCCTGACGGCGTATGCTTTCCAGACATTCGCCTATATACTGTGCCACATTATACACGGGCACGACTAAAGATATTTCAGGTTCATGGCTCATATATAACAAATTTACATAAAATAATTGTATATTTGCGAAAACACGGTATATATTTTATCGTTATTGCAACTTTAATGATGCTTCATGCATCTAATATGGACTAAAACAACCAACATTGCTTATGAAAACATTAATTACACCAGTCCTCGCGACTATGCTGCTTGTAGCGACAGCAGCATGTGCGAAAGACACCAACAAGACGCTGTACGGCAGTAAAAACATCGTGACAAAAGAAGTTACCGCCGGCAACTTCAACAGCATTGTCACCACCTCTTCAGTCGACGTAGAGTATTACCAGTCAAAAGCAAAAAGCATAACAATCTCAGCCCCCGACAACATCATCGATTATATTGACGTAAAGACTGATGGAAACAAGCTTAAAGTAGGATACAAAAAATTAAATAATATAAGGAGTATCGAATTACACAATGTCAAGGTAGTCGTGACAGTCCACGCCCCCGACGTCAGGACATTCACTACGGGAAGTTCCGGCGACATCGACATCAAAACCAACATCACCTCTGCCGGCGACATTTCCTTCAGCACTAACTCAAGCGGCGACATCAAGGCAAAGTCGATAGTCTGCAAGTCTATGGTGGCCTCGACAAGGAGTTCCGGCGATATTGAAATAAGCAGCCTTAACTGCTCAAATCTTGACGCCATGACCAATAGCTCGGGCGACTTAAAAATCAATGACATCAAAGCCACAGAGGTAAAAGCGACAGCCAACAGTTCGGGTGACATAAAGCTTTCGGGCGAATGTGAGAATGCACGTCTCACGTCCAACAGCTCAGGCGATATAAAAGCAAAATCACTTGCCGCAGTCAAGGTAGAGGCAACCGCCAACAGCTCAGGTGACATCTATTGTACCGGCATAAGCGTGAACACCAGGAAGTCAAGCTCCGGTGACATTAATGTCAACTGGAGATAATATCACTCACCTGTACATGGCACATCACAACGACCTCGGACAATGGGGTGAAAAAGTCGCGCGTGAATATCTTATCACGCGCGGCTATACTATTATAGAGCAAGACACCCGTAAGGGCTTTTATGAACTTGACATTATCGCAGTAAAAGGCAACCGCATAATATTTGTAGAAGTAAAGACACGTTCTACCGGAGCCTTCGACCCGCTTGAGGCAATAACCCCTCAAAAAATCAACCGCATATGCAGCGCGGCAAACTCATTTGTAATCCATTACCAATATCCTCATGAAGTGCAGTTTGACATAATAGCAATCACGGGCACCCCTGAAAACGGATACAACATCGAGCATATACCCGACGCCTTCGTCCCACCGCTGCGCGGATACAGATAAGCGACACCTTAATCAGAGCGACGGCGGCGAGCTGACGGGTCAGGCTCGTTTAACAACGCTTCCATTTCCGGAGGCACATTGAATATGTCGTCCTTATCCTTTGGACGAAGAGCCTCATACCACTGGAACGACGGCAGGTAATATATTGATTTCTTGGCGAGATACAACGGAGTTACCGTACCTGTGACCTCAGGCCACATCATCATGCGCTCAAGCTTGCCGTCCTTAAAGATTCCCTGCAAAAAACTGCTCTCCGAATTTACAATCTTGTTATAAGTCGAGTCATCTTCTTCAGGCAATGAAATCACCTCGACATTTCCGCTGACATCCAATTGCCTCAAAGTGCCCTCCTCAAACTGCGCGAGCATCTCCTTACCCGACAGCTGATTGTAAAACTCCTCGTCAACATGCTCGGCGATAAATCCGAAATCGGGAAGTTTTGCCCAGTCGGCGGTAGAGTCATTGAAATGCACATTAATCACATTGCCAAATACCTGGCGCTCCTCATTCCACACGATAGGATGACGGTGCATGTACATTATCGAGTCACGCTCCATGAAACTTAACGAATCACACAGCCCCTGCACGTCAATGCGCCAGAAGCGCACACGCGGATAAGCAGTCATGACATGAGTTGAGTCTTCATGAAGAATATAACTGCGCACAGTGTCGCCATGAAGATACAGGGTGTCCTGACGGCTATATTCAAGGATGCGCGCACGACCGGTAGCAAAGGAGCTGTCGTTAGCCTCATAATAAAAACCGTAATCTCCTTCGATAGCAGCCTGACGGATAGAGTCGGTAAGCACCATGCCGCCCCATGCCTGACCGAAACCGGCAGGATGGTCATAGAAAATAGTGTCACCGGTAAGAGTGTTGCCACGCGTAGTCACAACAAGCGAACGGTCATAGAGCTCTGACACTTCGGATTCCGTATCAAACCACCCGTTGCTTGAATACACAGTCGCACTGTCAGTAACAATCACCGACGGGCTCACAATATTGGCGATGTGGGTGTCGGTATTGTACCGCAACACGTCGGTGGTCATCCTGAAGTCTTCTCCAGCTATGTCCTGAAGCACGACATGCTCTCTGAACTCAGCCTCTTTTGTATCGGGATTATATTCACCGTAGCCCGATGTAAGCTGATTTTCCGCATCGGTTATCCTACCCTCGTTGTCATAATATCCGAGATTGGCGGCAAGGTCATAATAAAACACGTAGGTCGACAACGTGACATCCTTGTTTATCAGCCTCACGGGAGAAGCTCCGTCACCGTAGAATGTAGCAAACTCAGTATCGCCCTTGTAATCAAGCTCGTCGGCATACACAAAAAGAGTGTCGCCCTGCTCCATCCTCACATTACCATAGGCCTGCAGCGAACCGCTCCCCTCATAAAAATTGGCGCTGTCACAATACATGAACATGCCGCCTTTGCGAAACATGACATTGCCTGTCACCATCTGAAATTCGGTGCTTATCTTTTCATCCATCCAAAGGCGGTCGGCCCGTTCAAGAAACACACGGCTGTCACGGTCGCGGTCCACATCAGGGATAGTGGGCTTCACCGGTATGCGCTTCGCCTTTGCCGACACCGGCAGCTGCACTTTTTCCTTGACAGGTCCACCGAAGAGAAATGAAGGTGCAAGAACACCCAAAAGGCACAGGAGAACATAGATTCTCCCGTGCCTCAAAGATGATATATTTTTATTTCCGTTACTTTTCACTTGCCGATGTTTTTATCCATCCGTCATGAGTAAAGTCGCAGTTTCGCCATCCGTCCTCGATGCGGACATAAGTATCTTTAATCTTCTTTTCAGTCCAGTCAGCTATGATTTTCGCTTTCTGGGCCTCTTCATACATGCCTTTAATCATCTGGTAGTCATCGCTGAGATTAGCGCGGTGTCCCTCGATGCGGTTGGTAAGCTTCACTATCGCCACGATGTCGCGGTTACGCTTGGGGTCTTTCATGATGAAAGGCTTTGAAAGCTCGCCCACCTGCAACTTGCTCACCTCGCGGCTCACCTCCTGAGGAAGCTGCGACATCTCAAAGCGGGTAGTACCGGTATTGTCATTTACCATTACACCTCGGTTATTTCGGGTATCCTTGTCCTGCGAAACATATGGTATGGCTTCCTCAAAGGTAAACTTTTCTGCAAGAATTTCAGCTCTCACTGTGTCAAGACGATGTACGGCCTCGGTGAGGTCTTTGTCGCTCACCTTCGGACGAAGCAGGATGTGACGGGTATTGATACGGTCACCACGCTTCTCGATAAGCTGTATGATATGGAATCCATATTCTGTCTCCACGATTTTCGACACCTTCTTCGGGTCGTTGAGGTTGAACGCCACGGCTGCATACTCAGGCACAAGCTGTCCCTTTCCCATAAATCCAAGTTCACCTCCGCGTATAGAACTGCCGTCTTCCGAATAGAGGATGGCAAGAGTGGAGAAGTCTGACTCACCTTTGTTAATACGGTCAGCAAAGTCACGCAATCGCGACTTGACCTCATCTATCTCCTCACGAGGGATGACCGGATTAAGCGTCATAATCTGAGTCTCCACCTGAAGCGGTACAAACGGGATTGAGTCGGCAGGCAACGATGAAAAATACTTTCTTACATCAGAAGGAGTCACTTTCAGATGATCGGTAAGCGACTTCTGCACCTGCGACACTTTATAGTTGTTACGCATTGCATCCATCATCGTCTCCCTGATTTCGGGCAACGGACGACGATAAAATTCCTCAAGCTTTTCCTGAGTGCCGAGGTTGGCAATCATCATGTTGATTCGGCGGTCAACCTCCATAGCGACCATTCCGTCCTGCACTTCCACAGAGTCCAGTTCAGCCTGATGGAGAAACAGCTTCTCCACGGCAAGCTTCTCGGGGATGACACAATAAGGGTCGCCGTTGATGTCGGCACGCTCGTATAGCATCGTCTGATACACCTCCTCTACCTCCGACTTGTAGATAGGCTCATCACCGATCCACCACGCCACTTCTTCAGCTATATTGTTCTGAGCGACGGTAACTACCGCCGCAGCGCCTAACGCACATAATGTAATAGTTCTGGTAAGTCTCACGTTTATATTCTGTTTTTTATTTATTCAGTAATCATTGACGAACCGGCAACGCCAAGCTCCATATTAAGCTCTACATCTCCGTTTTTAAGCCCTTCCTCATAGAGTCGCTGCCGCAGACGGCGGTCATATTCAAGGCGCATGCTCCCGGCGATATATTCGCGTATATTATCTTTCACCGATTCAAAGGGGGCGGGCTCGCCCTTTGGCAACACCCGGATGACCTTCAGCATATAGACATAGCCATTGCGCGACATCTCCATGACTTTATTCCATCCTGACAACATTTCCGGCGAAGCGTCAAAATCAAGAGGCATGCGCCCGGCTACCCTGTTCCAGTCCACCCAGTCATCGGCAAAGTAGTCATACTCCATGACCTTGGAGTTGTCAAAATGGTATTTTTCAAGATTGTCGAGGTCATCCTCGCTTCCCGACTTTACCCATTTCCTGACATCGGCGATACGTTCCGCATTGTCGGGCAACTTCACATAGATGCCTTTTATAAGCGGAGCATCAAGTCTGAACTCATCCTTGTGACGGTCATAATATGCCTGCAGACTGTCGGCAGAAAGCTCTTCGGGCATATTCTGCTCATACATAAGCCGCCTATACTCCATAATCACAAGCTCATTACGGTAATCGCTGACCTTCTCCTCTATCTCGGAGAGGTCGGGAATATTTCGTGCCGCAATCTCGCCGATTATACGCGAGTCAATCCATTGACGCACGTAGGCATTGACAAATCTCAGACTGTCGGCGGAACTAAGACCGTAAGGCACTTTCTCTTTCAGTTCGGGAAGTGTAAGCACAGTCTTGCCGACCCTCGCCACAACATCGTCACGGTTGACAGCAGAGTCACCGCCTCCCCCGCAAGAAGCGAGGCAGGCGGCAATAATCATTATAGCGGCTGGCTTCAGATATGTCATATATTATGCCGATTGTCAATCGACATCAAAATTACTAAATTTTCGGCTATTGCAGTTTTTTTAATGCTTTTTTATTAACTTTTACAGGATATTTTGATTTCAGTCCGTCGACCCACTGCTTTTCGAGCTCAGCCTGATAGTCGGCAATGACAGCGCCCCTCACATCAGCAGCCTCACGCGGGGCATCAATCATCTCTCCGCCATAAACCTCCGCACGCTTCCACACTCCGCGCATCTCAGGTTCCGGGGCATTGAACACAAGCCAGTCAACCATCTTATTGTCGCCCTTGCCGGCGAGCACACGCTCAGCGCGCGCCATGTGCTTGAAACGCTCCCTCAACTGTGACGACAATGAGTCAACGGCAGGATTTGTTTTAAGAAAATCATTGACCAGCGCCGCTACCGAATCGTTTACGCTATACACGATGTAGCCTTTATATTTGGGGGCATCCCAGGCATACTTGTCACGATGAGACTCAAAATAGCGCTCCTGACCTTCCTTATCGGCCGATGCGCGGTTCCATACTTCATCATTTGAAATCTCAAACAACAGCATGCCATCATGATATTCATTGAGAAGATTACGGAAATCGGTATCTTTTTCAGCGATGCGTGCAATTTCAGTGTCTATTACCATTTCATCAGTAATGGCAGCTATCATAGCTTTGATGTAGGTCTCCGCCTCAGCGACACCCATAGCAGGCTTAGGCATAGGCTTTGCCAGCAGGTTTACTGTGCTGAATACATTGCCGTTGACCTCTCCAAGCACAACCGGATAGGCGTTGAACGTAGCGACAATCGACGAGTCAAGTGAGCCATGATCCTTTATCGCAGCCATGAGCGAGGCAACATTGTCATCATACACCTTTGCGCCAAATTCCTTGCCAAGCTGCTCAAGACGCTTTTTACGGGGAAGACGGTCTCTGCCGTCACGCTTCATCATTGCCGTGATTTTTTCACGCGCCTCGTCAAGCGAGGGCACATCGCGCGAGTCAATACGGTTTATGATATGATAGCCATAAGATGTGGCAAACGGCTTGGAGATGCCTCCGTTTTCAAGAGAGAAAGCCACGTTTTCAAATTCCGGGACCATCATTCCGGCACCAAACCAAGGCAACATTCCGCCCTCTTTTGCCGACCCGGGGTCTTCGCTGTCACGAGCCGCGACTTCAGCAAAATCAGCTCCTGCCACTATCAGTTCATAGATTGAGTCAATCTGCGCCTTTGCAAGTTGAGAGCCGGCTTCATCCTTTCCACGGGTAAGCTTCAGGATATGACGCGCGAGGACCTCCCCACGTGACGGACGCTCACCTTCGACACGTACGATATGGTAACCGAACGGACTTTCAATCACCTCCGATATTTCACCTACCGGAGTCTCATAAGCGGCATTTTCAAATGCGTAAGGATACCTTCCCGCCATAATCCAGCCAAGTTCGCCGCCATTGGAACGCGCGGAGCGGTCGATGGAATAGCGACGCGCTATGTCGGCAAAATCACCGCCAGCCAATATTACAGAGCGAAGACTGTCAAGAGTGGCACGACGTGCCTCCGCCTCTGACGGCGACCTCCCCTTGTCAATCATCACGTGGCTGACCTTTACCTCTTTTGACATGTGGGAATAGGCTTCGTTTATAAGGCGCTCTTCCTCATCTTTGTCATATAGATACGGCTCGGCAAGTTCATTTCTGTATTTCGTAAATTCTGCCTTGAAAGCAGCGGTAGTGTCAATTCCCGCAGCCTCGGCGGCAGCAACTTTAAGCTTATATATCTTAAACAGCTCGGCATAGTCCCCTACACCCATCGGGGTCATCTGCTGACCGTTATTTTTATTATAAAGATATTCAAACTCACTCAAAGGCACTTTTTTGCCGGCGACCGTCATCACTGTCGGGTCATTATCCTTTGCTGTCGCGGGCGCAAGGGCAAGCACTCCAAGCGCAACTACCGCAATCCCTTTTCGCATTGTCATCATGTGATTGATTTATATGTGTATTAGTATAAAAAGCAAAGATATAACGCGGGGACAATGCCCTGTATTATATCTTTGCGAACATATTCTGATGAATTCCCTTCAATTTTACTGGTGAGACGCGCTGTAATTGGGCGCCTCGCTCGTTATTGCGACATCATGAGGATGGCTTTCCGCAACTCCGGCATTGGTGATGCGAGTGAACTTCGCATTATGCAGTTTGTCGATATTTTCAGCTCCGCAGTAGCCCATACCCGACCTCAATCCGCCAAGCATCTGGTAAACGACCTCATAAAGAGAGCCCTTGAACGGCACGCGTGCAGCGATACCCTCGGGGACAAGCTTACGGGTGTCAGTCTCTCCGGCCTGGAAATAGCGGTCCTTTGAGCCCTTCTCCATAGCCTCAAGCGAGCCCATGCCTCGGTAAGCCTTGTATTTTCTTCCGTTAAAGATGATGGTGTCACCGGGTGACTCCTCTACTCCTGCGAGCATACCGCCAAGCATAACCGAATATGCACCTGCGGCGAGAGCCTTCACAATGTCACCTGAATAACGGATACCGCCATCGGCAATCAAGGGTATTCCTGTTCCTTCAAGAGCCTTTGCAACGTCATATACCGCTGAAAGCTGAGGAACACCGACTCCGGCAATCACACGGGTTGTACAGATTGAACCCGGACCGATGCCGACCTTAACACCGTCGGCTCCATTTTCCGCAAGGAAACGCGCAGCCTCTCCGGTGGCGATATTGCCAACTACGACATCAATCTCGGGATACTTCTCCTTAACCGAACGAAGCACACCGATTACACCCTTGCTGTGACCATGGGCGGTATCGATGACGATAGCGTCAACTCCGGCGGCTACAAGCGCGTCGACACGATCCATGACATCAGGGGTGACACCGACACCGGCAGCCACGCGAAGACGTCCGAGAGCATCCTTACATGCATTAGGCTTGTCTTTAGCCTTGGTTATATCTTTGTAAGTCACGAGACCGATAAGTCTGCCGTCACCATCCACGACAGGAAGCTTCTCGATTTTGTGTTCCTGAAGTATTGCGGCTGCCTCATCAAGATTGGTCGACTGGGTTGTAGTGACAAGATTTTCTGAAGTCATGACCTCATCGATAAGACGATTGAGATTTTTCTCAAAGCGCAGGTCACGGTTAGTTACGATACCTACAAGCTTACGGTCATTATCAACAACGGGTATACCACCGATATGATATTCTTCCATCATCGCGAGCGCATCCTTTACAGTGCTGCCGCGCATGATGGTCACAGGGTCATAAATCATACCGTTTTCAGCGCGTTTGACTGCATGAACCTGACGCGCCTGCTCTGCTATCGACATGTTCTTGTGAATGACGCCGATACCGCCCTCGCGGGCAATCGCAATGGCAAGCTGCGCTTCCGTGACGGTGTCCATAGCCGCCGACACAAGGGGCACATTGAGAGTTATGTTACGTGAAAACCGCGTGGTGAGATCCACACTTCTTGGTAGCACTTCCGAATAAGCCGGAATAAGGAGGACATCATCAAAGGTAAGTCCATCCATCTTTACTCTATCTGCAATAAACGACATATAATGGAAAAATTTATTGCGCACAAAGTTACAATTTTTTTTGCATTTTTAAAAATCCTGCAAGTAAAATCTGCCTAAAATTTTCCCATGACACCTTATTGTAGAGTCCAACAGCAAATGCAAAGTTAACCGACATTTGCGAAAAAGCGCTGT
>OLWA01000025.1_pt1 | contig 182085 bp, 141 predicted proteins | sample 1673251 | NCBI WGS metagenome assembly OLWA01 (sample SAMEA3178937, study PRJEB25190) | human gut metagenome | biome: human gut; feature: human-associated habitat; material: faeces | place: Austria | collected 2013 | reverse complement strand
TGTGTGTTGACAATTGTTGAAAACTATGTTGATTTATGATGATATATTTTGTGAATGTTTTTTATAATTATATTTGCGCATTTGGGACTGAGCGAGTATTAGTCATTATGTGCGTTTTTCAAAATTTTTTATGTATCAGATTTTGTGCAGTTATAAACCATGATTGCCATACTTATCAATACCGGCGGTCTGTGATTTTTATTTACATAGCCACTTATTAACCATATGTTGATAATAGGGTGATTTACCTGTAATAGTGGCGGTTAACCTGTTTATAACAATGAAAGTATTGTTTACATGACTACAATAACTTAATATGCAAGCAAATGAAGCAAAACTTATCATTGCTGTCAACAGCTATTACTAATATCAGATAAAGGAGATTTTCAAAAAATTTTTTCTTCTGATATAAAAAGTGTGGTTGATAACAACGGTCGGCGGGCAACAGCCTGAAATATCATATATGGTGCATGATGGGTGTGGATAAAAAAATTTGTATCTTTGCGGATAAGTAAACTGATTTTTAAGAGTTGCTTATATATAATATAAATAGGTATGGACCTTAAAGAAGAGATTCTTCAGCTGAAGAAAGAGAAAAATGCGGTGATACTCGCTCATTATTACGTGAACGGTGACATACAGGATATTGCCGACTATATCGGCGACAGTCTTGCACTGGCTCAGATTGCCTCGCGGCTTGACGAGCCGGTGATAGTGTTATGTGGTGTCAACTTTATGGGTGAGACGGCAAAGATATTGTGTCCCGGAAAGACTGTATTGCTTCCCGACATGGAAGCGGGATGTTCTCTTGCCGACAGTTGTAAAGCCGACGACTTCGAGGCTTTTATCAAGGATAACCCCGGTCACACTGTCATAAGCTATGTCAACACGTCGGCAGGTGTAAAGGCGTTGACCGATGTCGTGGTCACTTCATCCAATGCACGTCAGATAGTGGAGACTTTTCCCGAGGACACGCCTATAATATTCGGACCCGACCGCAATCTCGGCTCATATATCAACGCTGTGACAGGTCGAAACATGAAACTATGGGACGGCGCATGTCACGTGCATGAGCAGTTTTCGGTAGAGAAAATCGCTATGCTGAAGAAGGAGCATCCCGGAGCCAAGGTGCTTGTCCATCCCGAGTGCAAGGGGCAGGTGCTCGCGCTTGCCGACAAGGTAGGGTCGACAGCCGCCTTGCTGAACTACGCCGTCAACAGCGGAGAAAAGGAGTTTATCGTGGCTACTGAAAGCGGCATCCTCCACGAGATGCAGAAACGCTGTCCCGACAAGACATTTATCCCCGCCCCTCCCGCCGACTCTACTTGTGCGTGCAACGACTGCGCCTACATGAAGCTTAACACTCTTGAGAAGCTCCGCGACTGTCTCCGCGACGGAAAGCCGGAGATGAACGTCGACCCTTCAGTGGCGGAAAAGGCTATACGCCCTATAAAGAAAATGCTCGAGATAAGCGAGCGACTCGGACTGTAGAGGGTCGTTTTATCAACATCTGATAATAATTATTTACATCATCATGGAATATAACCACAGAGAGATTGAATCACGCTGGCAACAGTATTGGAAAGACAATAAAATCTATAAGGCGGAGATTGACACATCCCGCCCTAAATTCTATGTACTCGACATGTTCCCCTATCCTTCGGGAGCTGGACTGCATGTAGGACATCCGCTCGGATATATAGCGAGCGACATTTTTTCACGCTACAAGCGCCTGCAGGGATTCAATGTGCTTCATCCTATGGGCTATGACGCTTACGGATTGCCTGCCGAGCAATACGCCATACAGACCGGGCAGCATCCCGAGGTTACCACCACCCAAAATATAGCCCGCTATCGCAACCAGCTTGACAAGATCGGTTTCTGCTATGACTGGGACCGCGAGATCAGGACCTGCGACCCCGAGTATTACAAATGGACACAGTGGGCTTTCATGCGCATGTTTGAAAGCTACTATGACAATGACGCCGACAAGGCGCTCCCGATAGCGGAACTCGTGAAGCGCTTCGAGACTTCAGGCTCGGAGGGTGTCAACGCGGCGTGTGGAAAGCAGCTTGACTTCACTGCTGGGGAGTGGAATGGCTATTCTGAAAAGGAGAAAAGCGACATTCTGATGAATTACCGCATCGCATATCTCGGAAACACGATGGTAAACTGGTGTCCCAAGCTCGGCACAGTGCTTGCCAATGACGAGGTGAGCGAGGGTCTGTCGATACGCGGCGGCTACCCTGTGGAGCAGAAGCTGATGTATCAGTGGTGTCTGCGAGTGTCGGCTTATGCCCAGCGTCTTCTTGCCGGGCTCGACACTATCGACTGGACCGACTCGCTGAAGGAGACACAGCGCAACTGGATAGGACGCTCGGAGGGAGCGGAGATGCGTTTCAAGATCGCCGACAGCGACGTGGAGCTTGAGATATTCACCACCCGTGCCGACACTGTGTTTGGCGTGACCTTCATGGTGCTTGCTCCCGAGTGTGCTTATGTCGATATGATTACCACCCCCGACCGCAAGGAAGCCGTAAAAGCTTATCTTGACGAGGTGAAACACAAGACCGAGCGCGAGCGCATGATTGAGAAAAATGTCACCGGAGTGTTTACCGGTGCATATGCTGTAAATCCGCTTACAGGAAAAAATATACCCGTGTGGGTGAGCGACTACGTGCTTGCCGGCTACGGTACGGGTGCGATTATGGCTGTGCCCGCCCATGACAGCCGCGACTATGCGTTTGCAAAGCGATTTGACTTGCCTGTCATCCCATTGATCGAGGGATGTGACGTAAGCGAAGAGAGCTTTGACGCCAAGTCGGGCAAGATGATGAACTCTCAGGGTGAGGAGCTCAACCTCAACGGCATGGAGGTCAAGGACGCTATTGCCGCTACAAAGAAGTTTATTGAAGAAAAAGGCATAGGCAAGGTAAAGGTCAACTATCGTCTGCGTGACGCTATTTTCAGCCGTCAGCGCTACTGGGGTGAACCGTTCCCCGTGTATTACAAGGATGGCATACCCCATCTGCTTGACGAGTCGCAGCTCCCGCTTCTGCTGCCCGAGGTCGACAAATTTCTGCCCACCGAGACCGGCGAGCCGCCGCTCGGCAGGGCTAAAGACTGGTCTACACCTGAGGGATTCCCGCTTGAGCTTAACACGATGCCGGGATTTGCCGGTTCGTCGGCTTATTATCTCCGCTATATGGATCCCCGCAACAATGAGGCGCTCGTGTCAAAGGAGGCCGACGCTTACTGGCAGGACGTGGACCTGTATATAGGCGGAACCGAGCATGCCACCGGTCATCTTATCTATAGCCGCTTCTGGAACAAATTCCTCTACGACCTTGGAGTGGTTGTAAAGGATGAGCCGTTCAGAAAGCTCATAAACCAGGGCATGATACAGGGACGCTCCAATTTCGTATATCGCATAAAGGACACAAATACTTTCGTGTCGGCGGGATTGAAGAAAGACTACGACGTGACTCCTATTCATGTCGACGTGAATATTGTCAGCAACGATGTGCTTGACACCGAGCGTTTCCGTGCATGGCGTCCGGAATTCAACGATGCCGAGTTTATACTTGAAGATGGCAAGTATGTGTGTGGCTACGCTGTGGAAAAGATGTCAAAGTCAATGTTCAACGTTGTCAACCCCGACGATATAGTCGACCGTTACGGAGCCGACACTCTGCGTCTTTACGAGATGTTCCTCGGTCCGCTTGAACAGAGCAAGCCCTGGGACACCAACGGTATAGACGGCGTGAACCGCTTCCTCAAGAAGCTCTGGGGACTCTTCTACAAGGGCGATACCCTGCTCGTGACCGATGACGCTCCTTCCAAGGAGGCGCTGAAGTCGCTCCACAAGCTTATCAAGAAAGTGACCTGGGATATAGAGAACTTCTCTTTCAACACCTCCATAGCCGCGTTCATGATATGTGTCAACGAGCTTAACGCCATGAAGTGTCACACCCGTTCTATCCTTGAACAGCTTATTGTCGTGATAGCGCCGTTTGCTCCCCATATCGCGGAAGAGCTGTGGCATGCCATCGGTAACACCACTACCGTATGTGACGCCAAGTGGCCCGTTCATAACGAGGAATACCTGAAAGAGTCTACAGTCACCATGGCTGTGTCATTTAACGGCAAGGCAAGATTCAATATAGAGGTTGCCGCCGGCACCCCTCAGCCTGAAGTCGAAAAGCTCGCCCTTGAACATGAGGGTGCCGCAAAATGGCTCGAAGGCAAGACTGTGAGAAAGATAATCGTCGTGCCTAACAAGATTGTAAACATTGTATTGGGATAATAATTAATTTCATTGCATAGTTGAAAGGTCGTGAAGCCGTCATGTAAGCTTCATGACCTTTTCTTTGTCGGCACCGGCATAAATATAATAAACAGCCGATAAAATACGTTATAAATCTAAACATCACGCAATTATGAAAGAGATAGTTTTTGCTACCAATAATAAACATAAACTTGAGGAAATACGCCGCATACTCGGCGCTGCCTACAATGTGCTCGGTCTTCATGACATAGGCTGTGACGACGATATACCGGAGACTGCCGACACCCTTGAAGGAAATGCCGCCATAAAGGCGCGATGGGTGAAGGAAAAATATGGCTATGACTGCTTTGCCGACGATACAGGTCTTGAAGTAGACGCCCTCGGAGGCCGTCCCGGCGTTTACTCGGCGCGTTATGCGGGTCCCGCCCATGACTCGGCTGCCAATGTGGCACTTCTTCTTAAAAATCTTGAAGGGGTGGAAAACCGCCGCGCACGCTTCCGCACGGTCATCGCGCTCGTGAGAGGCGACGACATGACGCTTGTCGACGGCACGGTCGAGGGTGTCATCACCCGCACTCTTCACGGTGACAACGGATTTGGCTACGACCCGGTGTTCATGCCGGAAGGATATGACGTGACATTTGCCGAGATGGATGCGGAGGCGAAAAATGCGATAAGCCATCGTGGCAGGGCGACAGAGAAACTGCGCATGCTGCTTGATTAACTCATAAAAGGCTACTTATGATAAAAAAGATATTTGCCGCCATAATCCCGGCGTTGACGGCATTGACGGTTTCGTCACAGACAGCTGTCGGTGACTGGAATGTACATAATAACTTCAGCTATGACGTAGGCAAGGTGATAGAGACACCGCATAAGGTGTATTATCTTGCCGAAAACAATCTGTTTCACTATGACAAGGATATTGACGAGACTTATGGCTACACTATCCGCAACGGGCTTAACGATGTGGTGGTGAAGGACATATATTTCAACACCGATGCCAATTATCTGCTTGTCGTGTATATGACCGGCAACATTGACCTGATATACCCCGACGGTAATATTGTCAACATGGGCGATATAGCCGCCGCAACGCAGATTTCGGACAAGACGGTTAACGATGTCACTTTTTCGGGCGACAAGGCTTATGTGGCTGCGGGTTTCGGCATAGTGGTGTTTGATACTTCTTCCTGTACGGTGGTCGAGTCAGGCATATTCAACCGCAACGTAAGTGCCGTGACGATAGCGGGCGACAAGCTTCTGATGGTATGTGACGGCGAGCTGTATTTTTCACCCCTGTCGTTGATGCATAACACTCTTGACCGCTTCACCTCGATGGGTAAGCTGAAAGCCAATGACATAGAGGCTGTTTCTGACAGTAAGGCGGTCTACAGCGACGGCGCCGAGACATGTGCCGTGCTTGATCTCGACTTTGCCGGGGCGTCATTCACTTCCGGAAAAAGTCATCTCACCGCTGTGCCCTATCTCATCAAGTCGGGCGACAAGTGTATAATACAGAATTATATGGCAAGCCATATGATAGACAGCAGCGGGCGCATAGTGTCGTCGGTTGACACTCCTGCGGCTCTTTATTCAAAGGATTTCAGGCGTTACATGAAGTGTCACACACTCTCCGACGAGAAGTCGCGCTGGTATCTCAGTGCCGACGGGCTCGGACACTACCGGGTGGGCGATGACGGAAAGGTGACTGTCGACCGGCAGGCTTCGCGTCCGATGTCGATATATCTGAAAAATGGTGTGTGGCATCTGATATATGGCGAGTCGTCGGGCGACCTTTATATGTCAAACAACAGCTTCAACAATGTTCCCCGCATGGATACGGCACATGACCACATGTCGCTTAATGTCGCTTCCGACGGATCAGTCAAGGACATCACGCCTGCCGATGCCGACGTGACGATTAATAACTCCAATTCCAATTCGATGTTGAAAGCCGGATTCAACATTGTCGAGGACCCCGAGGAACCGGGAGTGATATATATTGGCACCGCTTTCGAGGGCATGTACAAGCTCAAGGACGGCAAGCAGGTAGCCAAATATGACTGGAACAACATGCCTATTGATTTCCGTTATATGGTGTCGGTGCTTGACATGTCGTTTGACGCTTATTGCAATCTATGGGTCTACGCCAAGTCTATCAGGGATAAAAATGATTCGGAGTGCCTTGTAGCCGTTTTGCCGGCGGCGAAGAGAAAGCTTGATAATGTAAAGGAATCGGACTGGATTAAGCTTAATCCGAGAAATTTCGGTCACACTGATACTTACAGCGCCGTGGTGCATGCCTGTCGTTCGGAGCGGGCAAAAAATATAGTCATGATCACTGACGGATGGATTGAAAACAAGCTGCTTGTCTATAATTCAGCCGGAACGGGTGAGACCGTGAGCGATGACTCTTACCATGTCTGGACTTCATTGACCGACCAGGACGGAAAGGTGTTCGGCCCGTCACGTATCGCCTCTTTTGCCGAAGACCGTGACGGTAAACTCTGGGTAGGCACAGCCGATGGTGTTATAGTGATTAACGACCCTGTGGCGATGCTTAACCCCTCGGCAACGATAGAGCGCGTGAAGGTGCCGCGTAATGACGGAACGGTATATGCCGACTATCTGCTTGACAGCCAGCTTGTCACTTCTATCGCCGTGGACAATGCCAACCGCAAGTGGATGGGCACGTCCACTTCCGGACTGTATCTCGTCAGTGCCGACGGAAAAGAGATTATTGAGAATTTCAATACCGACAACAGCTATCTGCCCACCAATGAGATACTGTCTGTCGTCTGTGACCCGAAAAGCAATATCGTCTATGTAGGCACCCGCTATGGACTTGCCGAGTACAGCAGCGACGCTTCACCTGCCGCAGGCGATTACTCGGAGGTCTATGCCTATCCTAATCCGGTGCGTCCCGATTATGGCGGCTGGATTACAGTCAAGGGGCTTATGGACGACTCGCTTGTAAAAATAGCCGACGCGGCGGGCAACGTGTTTTTCCAGGGACGTTCGGAAGGCGGCATGATTACGTGGGACGGCTGCAACGCTGCCGGTCAGCGTGTCAAGACCGGAGTCTATTACGTGTTTGCATCGCAGGGCGGTGACAGCGGCTCTTCAGGCGCTGTAACCAAAATAATGGTCATAAATTGATTGCTGATACAATCAAAAGCATTAAATTTGGTGTTATTAAATAAGACTCAAAAGCTACGTTTATATGAAACTGCGATATATAGATGAAAATGACAAATGCTACGGCATAACCGGCATGGCGATAGGCATGGTGATTTGGGATGCCGAGAATGTACTCTCTTCAATCTCTGTCGACGCCCCTGCCGATGAGGCGGTTGAATTCACCCCTGAATTTTATTTTTCAGGCAATCCGGGATTGTCGGCAAAAGTGGCATGGAATCATATACTTCAGCATTTCCAGGTGTCTATGGGGATGCTTATAGGCAATATATTGTGTCGGAGCTACGTGCTTCACAAGGAGACTGTTGACAGCGACACCCGCAATGAGCTGCTGAGTTATCTTGATGAAGAAGGAAAGGATGTATGCTCGCTTGAGAGCGACGAGATAGAACACATGTTCAATAAAAGTTACAATTATCTCCACAAGGTGTTTAATCATGCCGGCGTGCAGAGCGTGGTGCATGATTTTGCGCGTGACCTGAAGGCGCAGCGCCGCATGTCGCGTGGAGAGGTAGTGGAGCATCTGCGTGCTCTGCGCATGCTCTGATTTTCATTCAATCATTTAAATTCATCACAGCTATGAGCGACCTGTTAAAAGTGTACTGTAAAAATATAGGCGAATATATACCCTTCAAGGGTGGTGACACGCTTATGGACATTTATCGCGGTATAGCCGACCGCATTGACGGAACTCCTATATGCGCGCAGGTGAATAACCGCACGGAGGACCTTCAGTTTCCGCTTTTCTCTCCGAAGCAGGTACTTTTTCTCACTAAGGAAAGTCCGTCGGGACATCGTGTCTACGTGCGTTCGCTATGTATGATGCTGTATCGCGCGGTGACGGCGCTCTATCCCTCAACAAGGCTTGTGATTGAACATTCTGTGTCGCGTGGCTATTATTGCCGCCTGACGGGTGAAGTCAATGTCGATGCGGAAGTTGTCGGCAGGTTGAAAGAGTATATGCATGACCTTGTAAGACGCGACTTGAAGTTTGAGCGTAAAGAGCGCCTTACGACCGATGTCATATCCATCTTTGAGAAGCAGGGGCTTGATGACAAGGTGAAGCTTCTGCGCACCCTCCATGAGCTTTACACCGTATATTACCGCCTTGACGGCATCTGTGACAGCTATTACGGTAATCTCGCCCCCTCTACGGGTATGCTGAAAGTCTTCGATCTGGTGCTTTATAAGGAGGGTTTCCTGCTTATGGGCATGGACAGCGACAATCCTGACCGTCCGGCGTCGCCTGTCGTGCAGGAAAAGCTATATGGGGCGTTTACCGATTATCTTGCGTTTAACCGCGTGATAGGGGTGGATGATGCAGGCGACCTTAACGAGACTGTGGCGAGCAAGGAGACGGCTATGCTTATAAATGTAGCCGAGGCACTTCATGACAAGAAGATAGGGCGTATTTCCGATGAGATTTCGCGCCGTTACGCCGAAGGCGGTGCCAAGGTGGTGTTGATTGCCGGCCCGTCATCGTCGGGAAAGACTACCTTTACAAAGCGTCTTGCCATACAGCTGATGACTAATCTGCTGGAGCCCAAGATGATTTCGCTTGACGATTATTTTGTAAACCGCGAGAATACGCCACGCGACGAGTCGGGCGACTATGACTACGAGTCGCTTTACGCTCTTGACCTGGAGACATTCAACCGTGACCTGAACACACTTATATCAGGCGGTGAGATTGATCTTCCCACTTATAATTTTGAGCTTGGACAGCGTGTCTACAAAGGTAAGAAGCTTAAACTTAACGATAATTCGGTGTTGCTTATCGAGGGTATCCACGGGCTCAATCCCGAGCTTACGTCACATATCGAGGCTAAGTTGAAATACATGATATATGTCTCGGCGCTCACCACCATATCCATTGACGACCACAACTGGGTGCCGACAACCGACAATCGCCTTCTGCGCCGCATCATTCGCGATTACAAATATCGCGGAGTGTCGGCTATTGACACCATACGCCGCTGGCCCTCGGTGCGCCGCGGCGAGGAACGCTGGATTTTCCCCTATCAGGAAAATGCCGATGCCATGTTTAACTCCTCGCTGATATTTGAGCTTGGAGTGATGAAAGAGTTTGCCGACGATATACTCAAGGGAGTGCCGCGTGACATGCCTGAATATGCCGAGTCTTTCCGCCTGCGTAAGCTATTAAGCTATTTCACTCCTATACCGGAGCGCCTTATTCCGTCGACATCGCTGTTGAGGGAGTTTCTTGGCGGCTCTTCATTTCATTATTGAAAGAGCCGTTATATCATCTTTGAGTATAGTTGCCAAAGGGCTATCCCCGTGCTTACCGACACGTTGAGGGAGTGTTTTATACCTGCCTGAGGTATCTCCAGGCAGATGTCGGCGCTGTCGACCACTTCCTGGGCGACGCCTTTTACCTCATTGCCTGCCACGATTGCATATTTTTTGCCATCCTCGGGGGTGAAGTCCTCAAGTGATATGCTCCCTTCGACCTGTTCGAGTACACATATGGTGTAGCCGCGCTTTTTCAGGTCGGCGATACCCTCCTGTGTGTTGTCAAAGTGTCGCCAGTAGACCGAGTCTTCCGCTCCGAGTGCCGTCTTGTGTATCTCCGGTGAGGGAGGGGTGCCTGTCACTCCGCATAGCTGGACTTCTTCTACGGCAAATGCGTCACACGTGCGCAATATGGCGCCTACATTGCTCAGGCTCCTTACATTGTCAAGCACTACCGCGAGGGGTGATTTTTTCTGTTCCTTGAATTCTTCAGTGGTGACCCTGTGAAGATCCCATATGCTTTTCTTCTTCATGGCTACAAAGTTACAAAAAATGCACTCGCCCTGCAACTCGCGGGCTGAGGGTCATGAACGTTGAAATTCAGTCGGTGACATGCCGGTCAGATGCTTGAAAAATTTGCCGAATGATGACTGGTTGGTGAAATTGAGCTCATAGGCTATCTGCTGGATGTTTTTTCCTGAGAATCGCAACATGTTTTTTGCCTCAAGTATCACACATTCGTCAATCCATTGGGCGGCGCTCTTTCCGGTGCTTTCTTTGATTATCAGAGAGAGATATTTGGGCGATATGTAGAGCTTTTCAGCATAGAAACCTACCGAGCGCTCCTTGGTGTGGTAGGCGTTGACAAGCTGCATGAAGTCATGGACATAGCTCAGGCGGCGTGATTTATACCGCTGGCTGTCATCTTCGGTTTCGGAGGTGTCGCGGGTTGTGGCTATCTCCATTATCTCGTAGACGAGTGCCGACACGAGGTTGCGCGCTATGCTCTTGACATAAAGCGACACTTCCCTGCCCTTTGCATTGAGATGTAGAAGCTCAAGGTAGCGGCGCAATAGCTGCGTCTCATCCTCAGTCAGCGCTACTACCGGTTTTCGCTTCTGAAACTGATGTTTTATATTTATGACGTTTACATCGAGATTGATGTCAAACATGAATTCTTTTGAGATAAAGAGAGTGTATGCCTCAATGTTGTTCCAGTCCACTTCGCCTGTGCTTATGATGGAGTTTGGTCCCGTGATGATGGCGGAGTTTTGTGGCACGTCTATTGATTCAAGATTTATATTGATTGTCTTTATGCCTTTCAGGGCAAGTACAAATGTGAGTCCGTCAAAGCGCCAAGGATTGTCAAGCAGACATCCGGGATTAGCGTTGGTTCCGGGTGATATGCGTGAAAACACATAGTCTTTTTCAAAACAGCTGAAGTCGGTCGAAAAGTTTTTAATAGTGGCTAAATGTGATATTCCTACGGTTCTTTCGGTCATGATTGTTTATTCTTTTATTCCTTTTGGAATACAAAAATCATCTTTTTTATGAAATGTTGCAAGTATAGAGTGTGTTTTTCGACTTTTTGACCAATAAAGTTAACCTTTATATTGCTTCGTTGCTCTCGCTTAGACCCCGTTCCCCACCTTACCATCGCATATCTCTGGCGTTAACAAATATTGGGGAACAGGGTCTTTTTAAAAAATTATTTATAAGAGCCACTTGTCATGGAAATATAGTATCTTTGCAAGTAGATGAACATTTAACAGTTACTTATCCATTTTTAAATTCATTGCTTTGGAAAAGAAAAAGTCAAGCAGCCTGCTGCGCAATATTATCAAGTATGGATTACCTGTGGCGCTGAGTGTGTGCCTTTGTTTCTATCTGTACTCCAAGATTGATGTCAATGTGATAGTGGACGAGATACGCCGGTGTGACTACATGTGGATTGCCATAGCCTTGGTGGTAAGCGTGTTTTCCCATATTTTCCGTGCCATGAGATGGCGCATTCAGCTTGATGCCCTTGAGATATATACGCCGCTTCCACCGCTTGTGTGGAGTATATTCGGCACATATGCCGTAAACCTGCTTGCTCCGCGTCTCGGCGAGCTGTGGCGCACGGGATACATAGCAAAGCGTCAGGACGCGAAGTTTACGACAGTGTTCGGGTCGATGGTGTGTGACCGTCTTGCCGATACCGCCACTGTGCTTTTGCTTACGCTTGTCACCTTTTTTATAGCGCGCCCGGCGTTTATCGCTTTCGGAGAGAAATATCCGGAGACTTATCAGGGTATGCTCAATATGCTCCATTCACCGTGGCTGTGGGGTGCAGGCATTGTCATGATAGCTGTCGTCGTGTGGCTTTTTACCACCAAGACCACAAGCAAGTGGGTGCTGGGAGTGCGTCAGGCGGTGAAGAATCTATGGGATGGCTTCGCGGTGGTTGCAACTATGCCTCACAAAGGTAAATGGCTGCTGCTTACGGCTGCCGTGTGGGGATGCTATTTCTTCCAGCTGTATCTCGCCTATTTTGCATTCTCATTCACTGCCGGTCTTGGCATTGTGTGTGCGCTCGTGGCGTTTGTTCTGTCAAGCATTTCTATGGGAATACCGAGCAACGGCGGTCTCGGACCGTGGCATCTTGCCATTATTTTTGCTCTCGGCATATATGGCGTCGAATACAATCAGGCTGCTGCCTTTGCCACAATCGTGTGGGGGTCTCAGACATGCCTGCTTGTGATTCTCGGTCTATATGCTTTCATCTCTATCGCGCTTGACAAGAAGCACGTGACACCTGCCGTAAATAATATCTCAAAGTAAGCGACTATGGATTTAGACTCAAAACCCGACAATTTTCTTTCCGAAGAAAAAGATGATAATGTGATAAAATTTGACGGAGCCGCCCCGGTTGATTCTGACAGTCAGCCTGCTCCGGAGAAGCCCAAAAAGCGTCACGCGATGAGGCGTTTTCTGTGGTGGTGTGTCGCTGTCGTGGTCATTTCACTGGGTGTTGTCACCTGGATAAGGTATATAAACCCTTATGAGACCGACATGGAGGAAAGCGGCTATGTCGTGGATTTCAAGCGTCAGGGCGTGTTGTTCAAGACCTGGGAGGGTCAGATGCTTGTAAGGTCGGCTCTGATTGACTCAACCCGTCCTTATTCGCGTGATTTTGTATTTTCGGTCGACAATGAGGATGTAGCCGACAGACTTGCATCGGCAAAGGGTACGGGACGTAAAGTCACCGTCTCTTATAAGCGTTACTGGGGAGTGTTGCCTTGGCGCGGTGCTACACCGGTTATTGTCACATCGGTGAGATAAATCAAATATAGAGGTTTTACGTAAGTATATTATCATGAAAGCATTAAGTAAGTGTGTCAAGGCTTTTGCCGGACTTTCTATCGTTTTGTTGCCGGCAATGGGCGGCAACTGTGTGCATGCAGCCAATCCGTATCTGCCGTTGTGGGAGTATATTCCTGACGGTGAGCCCTACGTGTTTGAAGACCCTGACTGTCCGGGAAAATTCAGAGTGTATATTTACGGCTCCCATGACTCTCGTAAGACTGACTATTGCGGTCTTGAACAGGTTGTGTGGTCGGCTCCGGTGGATGACCTGAACGACTGGCGCTATGACGGCGTGATTTTCGAGTCAAAGACCAACGCCGTGGGTGACAAGCTTAATGCCGGCGGCACAGGCGACGTATTGTTTGCCCCTGATGTTGCCGAGGTTACGGGCGCTGACGGTTCAAAGACTTATTATCTTTATCCCAATAATCAGAGCGGCGGCAGAAACGGCATGGTGGCGAAGGCTTCTCGCCCCGACGGTCCGTTTAAGGTAAGCAATTGGAGCAAAGAGAATCCCTGTCTTACTGACGGCGTGTTTCGTTTTGACCCGGGAGTGCTTGTCGATGATGACGGCAGGGTATATGGCTACTGGGGTTTCGAGCGGTCTTATGCCGCGGAGATAGACCCGGCTACTATGGCGACAGTCAAGAAGGGCTGTGATATAGTGGAGGACATGATTCCTTCGCGTGACCAGGACACGACTTTCCGCTTTTTCGAGGCTTCGTCAATGAGGAAGATAAAGGACAAATATGTATTTGTCTATAGCCGTTGGACCAATGACGGAGAGTTTGGTCTTCCTGCCACAAATTATACTCTTGCCTATGCTTACAGTGATAATCCGCTTGGTCCGTTTACCTATGGCGGTACGATTATTGACGGTCGCGGAAGAGATACCGACGCTGACGGCAAGGTGATTCCTACGGCTACACCGTTTGGCAACACTCATGGAAGCATCATTGAGATTAATGGCAAATGGTATGTGTTTTACCACCGTCAGAGCGGCACAAACGAATATGCTCGCCAGGCTATGGTGGCTCCCGTTGACGTGACTGTCGAGGAGGGCAAAGGCGGTAAGGTTGTCATTTCTGAGGCTGAATACACTTCAGAGGGCTTCGAGACCGACGGACTGAACCCGCTGAAGCGTTATTCCGCAGGAATAGCCTGTTACTATACCGGTCCCTCCGAGGCGCGCCATTCTTATCCTGACGTGTATTTCCCCGGCTCTTATGTAAGACCCTATTATGGCGATGAGAAGCGATTTGAAAAGCCCTATGACCTCAGTGAGAATGTAACTCCGGTAGTAAACAACACTGCAGGTTCTGTGGTCGGTTATAAATATTATAATTTCACCGATACACCGGTTGACACCCTTGTGCTTGACATTCTGCCGCTTGGACATGACGGCCACATCGATGTCATGATTGATTCCCCGTGGGAAAAGAAAGGGGGCAGAAAGATAGGCTCACTCGACATCTTGGGCGACATGTCGCAGAGGCGCGCCGACATGGATGTGGCTCTGTCAGGCATGCAAGGCGTTTCCGGAAAACATGCCATATATCTTGTCATATCTTCCGATACTCAGACTACCCCGCTCTTTGAACTCTACGAACTTATGTTCAAGTGATTTATTGGGCTTCAGGGCGATAGTTGTAGTTGTTGCGGAGTTTCTCAAACGATTCTGGCGACTCCTTTAATGCGGCGGTGTCGACAAGTGGGTCATAGCTTCCGGCAACCGATTCAAATGTCACATCGGAGGCAATTCCTGAGGGTGCTTTCTCGGTCATCTCCACATCGGGCAGCCCGAAATGGGAGATAACGGCGTCAAGAGCCATGCGCGTGGCGCGTATTTTACCCTCTCTCGAGTAGCCTGCTATATGGGGGGTGGCTATAGCCGCTTTTTCAAGCAGCACGCGTGAAATACCCGGCTCTCCCTCCCAGCAGTCCATGACGGCATGACCTATCTTGCCGTCGCTCAGCCCTTCGATAATCGCGGTATTGTCGGTGACAGGACCGCGCGCACTGTTGATGATGACGGGGCGGCGTGCCAGCCGGTTTACAAAATCACGGTCAAGAAGATGGTAGGTAGGGTATTTCCCATCCTTGGTAAGGGGGGTGTGGAAGGTGATTACATCACTCTTTTCAGCAATCTCCTCCATCGTGGTGAATCCGTCTTTGCCTTCGGCGTCGGCTCTCGGGGGGTCACACACGAGTGTCTTTATCCCCATGCGTCGCGCCCAGTCTACGATTATCGATCCTACATGTCCGGCGCCTACGACTCCGAGCGTGAAATCCTTGTCCAGTCCGCGTGTTTTCGCTATCGCGGCAAATACATACTGAGCCACGGCGGGAGCATTGCATCCCGGGGCGTTTTTAACCGTGATTCCATGACTGCGGCAGTAATCAAGGTCGATATGGTCGGTGCCTATCGTAGCCGTGGCTATGAACCGGCATTTGGAGCCGTCAAGCAGTGAGGCGTCACAGCGTGTGCGTGTGCGCGTTATAAGCGCGTCGGCATCACGCATTGTCTCGGCGGTGATTTCTTCAGGTGCGAGATAGCTTATCTCGGCAAAGTCTTCAAGCAGCCCTTTGATAAAGGGGATGTTTTTCTCTATTATTATCTTCATAACGTCACGCTCCATACATAAAGCACTATATATATGACATATATGCAACATATCGGTATATACGTGCGCCTCATGTTGTTGATAGTAAAGAAGTGTCCTATCTGTATTGCCGTGCAGCAGTTCAGAATGGGCAGATAAATTATAAGGTTCGTATAATCTACTATAACAAACAAAGTGGTGATAATGGTCATTATTATCCAGAATCCGTTGTAGGCGCGTGCCCGGGCGTTGTAGCTGTATATCTTTATCATGTCGAAGATGCCGAAGCCGACGCCGAGGATGAGATTGACAATCGTGTACACGACTATCTGAGCGAGGTCTCTTCCTTCAAGTGCGTCAAATATATTTATGAATTCAGGCATCGTGAACGATGACAGCGAAATAATGCCGAAGCCGCAGAGAATCCAGTAGGGGGTTATTATGCCGGTGCCCGCCGCAAGAAGTCCGCGCACCGACAGACACTGCATCTGGAAGCAGCCTATGAGGAATACTATCAGATAGACCAGATAAGCGTAGCTCGTCAGCGACCCTAAGCTTATCAGGAAGAATGAGAGGAATATGCGTCTTGTGCGGTCGGGGCGCTGAAACGTGGAGAAAAACGGTATTATCGTGAGAAGGATTATGAAACACATCACCGACCCGTCGTAAAGCTGCCCCATCAGCGAGGGCTGTCCTGCCTGCATGACAAGAAACATACCGGCAAAGAGCATCGACATCGAACGGATGATGTTGAACCGCCGGTTGAGATACAGGAGCATGAAGGATATGGCTACGTTAAGCCCCAGGCTCACGGCAAGTGACACGGCGCTGTCTGATATCCATTCGTTGGCCGACGGCAGTCCGAAGCCGTTGTCGCCGACTACGTGGACGACATCGCCCATAAACCATGCCGCCACGGTTCCTGTCACCGACACCAGAAGCATCAGCATGAAACCGTAGCGGGAATGTAGCAGTCGTGTAAGCTCTTGCTCTTTCACTACTTGTTGCTGTCAAGGAGTGCCATGAGGTCACTGCCTATGTCGCGGCGGAAATATTTTCCGTCGAAGTTTATAAGTTTTATGCTGTCGTAGCTGCGTGCAAGCGCCGACTCTATATCCTTGCCATAGGAACTTACCGAGAGTACCCTGCCGCCCGATGTGATTATGCGGTCGCCTACCCCGTGTTTTGTTCCGGCGTGAAACACGATGCTGTCGCGCACGTCGTCAAGTCCCTCTATAATCATGCCCTTGCGGTAGTCACCGGGATAGCCGCCCGACACCATCATTACGGTGACGGCGGTGCGCGGGTCTATAATCATGGGCTTGTCGCCGAGATTGCCTTTGGCGGCGCCTTCCATCAGCTCGACGAGATCGCTCTCGATACGCAGCATCACGGCTTCGGTCTCGGGGTCACCCATTCTCACATTGTATTCGATTACCATCGGCTCGCCTCCTACATTGATTAGCCCGAGGAATATGAAGCCACGGTAAGTGATGCCTTCTTCGGCAAGTCCTTTTATTGTCGGCTCGATGATGCGTGTGCGCACCTTCTCCATGAAAGTCTCGTCGGCAAAGGGAACCGGACTGACCGCTCCCATACCGCCTGTGTTGGGGCCTGTGTCGCCCTCGCCGATGCGTTTGTAGTCTTTTGCTACGGGAAGCACGCGATAGTCCTTGCCGTCAGTGAGTACAAATACAGAACATTCGATGCCTGAAAGGAACTCTTCGATGACTACAGTCGCCGACGACGCCCCAAACATGCCTGAAAGCATCTCGTTAAGTGACTTTTTAGCCTCTTCGAGTCCGGGGAGTATCAGCACTCCCTTTCCTGCGGCAAGACCGTCGGCTTTAAGCACATAAGGCGGATTCAGTGTTTCAAGAAACTTGTATCCTTCCTCTATGTTGTCGGCTGAGAAACTGCGGTAGCGTGCGGTAGGGATGCCGTGGCGCTCCATAAAGCGCTTTGCGAAGTCTTTGCTGCCTTCAAGGGCTGCGCCGGCTTTGCTCGGGCCTACGACAAGCAGGTCGCTGTTTTCAAAATAGTCATATATGCCGTTTACGAGCGGGTCTTCGTTACCTACGACAATCATCTTGACATCATTGTCTTTTACAAACTTTTCAATAGCGGGAAAGTCGAGAGGTGAAAGGTCGACATTAGTTCCATAGTGTGATGTGCCGCCATTGCCGGGAGCTATGAACAGCTTGCGAAGCGATTGACTCTGGTTGATTTTCCATGCCAGTGCCGATTCACGGCCACCGGATCCAAGAAGAAGGATGTTATAAGCACTCATGTCAGTAATTATGGATGATTGGTTGTTGGTTATTCGTTATTGTCATTGTTGTTGTCGCCGCCGCGTTTCCACCCTTTGCGTGAGCGCATTACGGGTATGCTGGGCTGCTTGCCGCGTATCATTTTCAACGCTTTTGCATTTCGGCGTATTGCAAGCGGATTTTCCGATACCTGTTCCGGCTCTTCATTGCGGCGGTCGTCACGCTTGAAGTCTTTCCGGCGGTCATCGCGGAAGTCCTTTTTGCGGCGGTCGTCGCGGAAAAATTCTCCACGGCGGTCATCGCGGAAGCGTGTCTCTCTTTCCTCACGCTCTTTCCTGCGCGCCTTGCCTACAGGCTTGGCCTTGTATTTTTCTTCCAGAGCCGAGCGCTTCGGCTTGAAGTCGCCATTGCCCTTGCGGCGGTCGTCACGGTCTCCGTCCTTGCCTCCAAATCCTTTTTTGCGGGCATTGGTGCGCCATTCTTCATCGCTCATGCGTCGGAACTCTTTTTTCTTTCCGCGTTCCTCGCGTCCTTCCTGGCGGGTGTGGAGAGAGTTGCCTTCACGACGGAAGCTCTTGTAGTCGCCTTCAAATATCACATATTCCCGCAGTTCACATTCAAGCGATCCGTTGAGCATCGGGAGCTTCTGAGATGCGGCAAGACCTATCTTCTTGAAATAGTCGTCCTGATAGCCTATAATCCAGGCATGATAACCCTTGAACACCTTTTTAAGCTTGCTGCCTATGAGTTCATATAGACCGTCCATGTCGTCGACCGATATGCGTTCTCCGTAGGGAGGATTGGTGACGAGAATACCTTCGGCGGGAGCCTCTTCCCATTTTGAAAGCGGTTTTATCTCGAGGTCAATATATTTGCTTACGCCTGCCTGCTTGATGTTTTTTTCGGCTATGGCTATTGCCTTGGGCGAGATGTCGGCGCCGTATATCTTGTTTTCGGGTTCGCGCTCGTTGCTGTCATCGTTGTAAAGACTCTCGAAGAGCTCTTCGTCAAAGTCTTTCCACTGCTCGAAGGCGAAACTGCGGCGATATACACCCGGGTTGATATTGGCGGCTATGAGGGCTGCCTCGATCAGGAAAGTGCCCGAGCCACACATCGGGTCTACGAGCGGACGGTCGCCGTTGTAGCCTGCTTTGAGGAGTATGCCGGCGGCAAGTACTTCGTTGATAGGGGCTTCGGTCTGTGCCACGCGATAGCCGCGCTTGTGGAGCGACTCGCCTGAAGAGTCAAGGGAGAGCGTCACGCGGTTGCCGTCGATGTGTACGTTAATCATCACGTCGGCGTCCTGAAGCCTTACGCCGGGACGCTTGTCGGCTCCATAGCGGTCCTTGAAGAAATCGACGATACCGTCTTTCACGCGGTAAGTTACATAGCGCGAGTGATTGAACAGCTCCGAGTTGACTACGGAATCTATCGAAAATGTCTTGTCGGGACTCAGCAGTGTGCTCCAGTCATACTCTTTTGTCATCTCGTAGAGCGTGTCGGGATCGCCGGCGGTAAACTTTACAATCGGTTTCAGTATGCGCAACGCGGTGCGGCAGCTGAGGTTGGCGCGATACATAAGTTCTTTGTCGCCCTCAAAAGCCACCATTCGCCTTCCGGGAGTCACATTTTCGGCCCCGAGTGAGCGCAGTTCGTCGGCAAGTACATCTTCAAGACCCTGGAAGGTCTTTGCCACCATTTCGTAAGTTTCCGTTTTCATCAATGTTTTATTCTTAATACATTATTTGCTTTAGCCTGTATGAGCCGCTCCCCGGCGGCCACATTTTCCGTAACCCATATGTTGCCACCTATTACGGCATTGTCACCTATCGTGATTCTGCCGAGGATGGAGGCGTTGGAATATATGATCACGTTGTTTCCTATGATCGGATGTCGTGGCTCACCCTTGACCGGATTGCCGTTTTTGTCAAGGTCAAAGCTCTTCGCCCCGAGAGTCACTCCCTGATATATCTTCACGTTGTCACCGACAATTGCCGTGGCGCCTATCACGATGCCCGTGCCGTGGTCGATGGTAAACGACTCCCCTATCGTTGCCGCCGGATGGATGTCGACGCCTGTCTCGCCGTGGGCAAGCTCGCTTATCATGCGCGGTATAATCGGCACTTCAAGCAATACCAGCTCATGGGCTATGCGGTAGTTGCATATCGCGCGGATGCCCGGATAGCAGTATATCACTTCCTGTATTGACGACGCTGCGGGGTCACCGTAGTAGGTGGCGCGTACATCGGCATTGAGCTTGCGGCGCAACTCGGGAAGCCGCGACATAAACTCTGCCGCCTTTGCGGCGGCTTGCCGCTCGGTCGCCTCAAATTCGGGTGCATCCTCTGTGCATACATCCATCGAAAGCCCGGCGTGAATCTGCCCTACAAGCAGCTTGTAGAGCTTCTCGCTCCACAATCCGGTGAAATAGAGCAGGTTTTCGCGTGTCACGTCGCTGTCACCGAAAAAACCGGGAAATATTATGGCTCGTGAAAGAGTAATGATTTCCTTGACCGCCTGCTGCGAGGGCAGCGGTTCGCCACGCCACTGTGATGGGCATATATTCACGAGGTTTTCCCCGGCTGAAAGCTCGGTGACAACCTCCCGAAGCTTTGCTTCGTGGTTGGGGTTAAGTCCTGACATTACTGCAAAATTAGCCAATTTTATTATACCTTACAAAATCAAACAGATAAAAAAGTTGTGAGCGGCGGGTTTTGTGTTTTTCAGGGCGTTTTATTTGCGCAGTATCTGCCATTTGTGGTTGCGGAGGCGCGAGATGTATTCTTTTTCACGACCGTGGCAATAGCTGTCGCAGATGGCGTGGAAGCGTGGCGAATGGGACATCTCCGACAGGTGGGCGAGTTCGTGCCACACGATGTAGTCGCGAAGTTCCTGAGGCAGAAAGGCTATCATGTAGCTTAGATGTATCTCCCGGCTTGAGCTGCACTTGCCAAGAGTGCTGTAGCCGCGCATTATATGCCATGACTTCGGCTGTAGGCCGATTTCACGCGCAAGCTCGGCGGCGCGTGGCAGCAGGAGGTCGGGCGCGATTTTCCAGGCTATGCGGCAAAGTATGTTGCTTATGGTGACGGTGCTTTCCCGTCTGTCGAGATCAATCGATGAACCTACCTCGATATAGGCCGTGTCGGTGCGGAGCGACGCAAGCACGTGACCGGGCTTTACGCTCTGGCGTGATATCACGACCTTTAACCCGGCGATGTCAATCGTCTGCCCTTCAGTGTATTTTAGCGTAGGCTTGCTCTTGAGCAGGCGTAGTGTGAGGGTCTCGATTGCCTTCATCAGGTCATCGGTGTCACATTGCTGTGGTATGGTGAGATGCACAATGCCCTCTTTCCATCGCGCCACAAACCGGCGGGCATCGCGGCGCATCGTGATTTTTATCTCTCCGAGTTGCGGGTGGTTTACGATTCGGCTTTTCATCGCTTGTCGATTCCCCAGAGAAGTTTGGATCGCAGGGTGTCGGTAAACCGGTGGTCGACACGCTGAATCACACGGGTGACAAACGGTGCACGCCGCATCTCTAATGTCGTGCCTACAGGCAGTGTCTGTGACCTTCCGTCAAGACTCAGGCGATAGGTAGCGGAGCGTGAGCTTGTCATGACCGATATCACACTGCTGTCGCTTACAATCAGCGGGCGCATGGTAAGAGAGTGGGCGGCTACGGGGGAGATTGCCCACACCGGGGCGGAGGGTGCCACTATCGGTCCTCCGACCGAAAGATTGTAGCCGGTTGAGCCTGTGGGGGTCGACACAATCAGCCCGTCGGCAAGATAGGTCGCGAGGTGGCTGTCGTCGATTGTCGCCTCCATCTCTATCATTGAAGATGTGTCCTCTTTAAGTATGGCGACTTCATTGAGCGCGTATTGCCATAGGTTGAGGGTCGTGTCGGGGCTTGTCACCTCTATCATGGTGCGCGACTCTACTTTGTAGTTACCGTCGAGCAGATGGCGCAGCTTCAGGTTTACTTCGTCAAGAGTCATGTCGGTGAGATATCCGAGATGACCTGTGTTTATGCCGAGTATCGGTATCTCTTTCTTGCCCACGCGCTGTGCTGTGCGTAGAAAAGTGCCGTCGCCTCCGATGCTCAGGGCTATGGCGGCGTTGAAGTCGTCGCCGGTGATAAGGTCGTTGATTTCAGGCTTGTTGTCAAGCACTGAACATAGATAGCTGTAAAACGACTCTTCCATCTCGACCCATACATTGTGGTGAGACAGCAGATTGAAAAGAGCCGACAGCTCCTTTATGTGGGCTTCCTGATACCTGTTTCCGAATACGGCTATTCTCATGACCTGCGGCGTTATATTTCAAGATAATGCAGCAGGGCGCTCACGCGCTCGGCTATATCGGTGTGAAACATGCCCGGGTCGCCTGTCATTTCCACGGTCTCGTAGCCGTAGCGTTGCAGCGAGCGTGCTACCGATTCTCCACGCGAGTGGTTGACCCGGAGCATCACGGTCGTAAGCGAATCAGGCTCCGTCCCCGCCGTCACGTTGAGGTTCAGCAGATGGGCGTCGGCATCCTCTACGGCGTGGGCTATCGCCGAGGCGCTGTATTGGCTCGGCGGGCAGGTGATGGTGAGTTCGGTGTATTCGTCGAGTTGCGGGAAAAGGCGAGCCACGGCTGAAAGTGCCGAATCGCGGTCGATGGCGCCTATGTAGCGCTCCGTGATGTCGTCGACCACAGGCAGTACAGTGTCGCCGGAGGCGATTCTTTCCAGCACAAGCGACAGAGGGGTAGAGCCCTTTACCGGGCGCGGCTCTCCGTCGGTCATGCCGAGATACCTGCCGTCGGAATCCACGACGGGCGTGCCCTTGTCGCTGCCTGAAAAATCATATTTAGTGCTTTCTCCGGGCGATATGGGTATAATTTGGGGTGCTATGGCATCTTTTGCTATCAATTCTTTTCGCAGTTTTATTATTTCTGATTATTTTTGCAGTTGCATTTGTTGTAACAGGATTACAAATATAGGGAAAATTCCTAACATTGATGTAATCTTTATGTTATTACAACAATTCATTACAATAAATTGAGGTTAAAAAGATGACAAATCTGAGCGTTAATATCAATAAAGTCGCGACACTGCGCAATGCGCGTGGCGAAAATGTGCCCGATGTGGAAAAAGTCGCTGTCGACTGCGAGGCTTTCGGCGCACAGGGCATAACGGTCCATCCGCGTCCCGACGAGCGTCATATACGTCACTCCGATGTGTTTGCCTTGCGTCCTTTGGTTAAGACCGAATTTAACATAGAGGGTTATCCGTCGCCCGATTTCATGGATCTTGTATTGAAAGTGAAGCCGGAGCAGGTGACACTTGTCCCCGACGCTCCCGACGCGATAACCTCCAGTGCGGGATGGGATGTGGTAAGGCATCATGAGTTTCTTACCGAGATAGTCGACCGCCTCCGCGAAGCGGGCATACGCTCTTCAATATTTGTCGACCCCGACGAGGCGATGATAAAGGCGGCGGCCTCTACCGGCACTGACCGTGTGGAGCTTTATACAAAGCCCTATGCCGATAATTATCCGTCTGACCCCGAAGCTGCCGTGGCTCCCTATGTGGCGGCAAGCATAGCCGCTCATAAAGCGGGCATAGGCGTAAACGCCGGTCACGACCTCAGTCTCGTGAATCTTAAATTCTTTCATGAGCGCGTGCCTTATCTTAACGAGGTGTCAATCGGTCACGCATTGATCTGCGACGCGCTCTATCTTGGGCTGGAAGAGGCTATCAAACAATATAAAAACTGCTTAAAGTAACAATATATATAATTCATCTACCACGACATGTCTATTCTCAACACGATTATCTCACAGGTGCCTGACGGGGTCGCCGATTCTATCGAGACACTTGAGTCGCTTGCCGGCTCTGCGGCATCGGCCGACACTGTGTCAACAGCAGTGACTACCGCCGAACTTTCAGTATGGGACCTGTGCATGAAAGGCGGCTTCATAATGATTCCGCTTGCCCTGCTGCTCGTCATAAGCATATACATTTTTATCGAACGCTATATAGTCATCAGCCGTGCTGCACGTGAGGACTCTTCTTTCATGAAGCGGATTAAGGATTATATCCACGAGGGAGAGCTTGAAAGCGCGAAAAATCTCTGCAAGAAAAACGGCTCGCCTTACAGCCGCTTGATTCTTAAAGGAATAAGCCGTATAGGCAGACCTATGAATGACGTGCTTGTGGCAATCGAGAATACCGGTAATCTTGAGATTGCAAATCTCGGAAAGGGACTTCCCTGGCTCGCCACTACGGCTGCCGGAGCGCCGATGCTCGGATTCCTCGGTACGGTCGTGGGTATGGTCGAGGCGTTTTTCGCCCTTGCCAATGCCGGCTCGGCTGCCAATGTAGGGGTGCTTGCCGGTGGTATTTACGAGGCTCTCGTGACTACAGTCGCCGGTCTTGCGGTAGGTATTGTCGCTCTGTTTGGCTACAATATCCTCGTAGCGCGTCTAAACAGCGTCATGAAGCTGCTTGAAGGCAAGAGCATGGAGTTTATGGATCTGCTTAACGAACCGGCTTAACCGCCACTGACTACTGACCCCAATGGCACTCAAACGACCTCATGACATGATGGCGATGTTTTCGATGGCGTCGATGACCGATGTCATCTTCCTGTTGCTCATCTTTTTCATGATAACTTCTACATTTGTGTTCCCGACGGCGCTGGAAGTTAACCTTCCGCAGAGTTCGGTGCAGACAGCTCTGAAGCCCGGCACTCGTGTATATATAGATAAGGACAGCCGCTTATTTGCCTCTTTCGGCGACGAGCAGCCGCAGCCTATCGAGACCGAATCGTTGCTCGCATTCCTGCAACTTGCCCAGCAGAGTGAGCCCGACGGCTTTATTGCAATATATGCCGACGAGGAAGTGCCTTACGGCAAGATTGTCGAGGTGCTTGACCTCGGGGCGCGTAATAACCTGAAGATGGTGCTTGCCACAAAACCGGCAAAGACTCCCGTCGCCACGGCTCCCGTGATGACACTTGAAGGAGATGTGGCGCCATCCAATTAATGTAAAATCAAGTAGATATAATGAGTGAGTCGCAGCGTGATCAACTGATAGCCCTCGCCGGTACGGCGCTTGTTGTCATCCTTATAGTGTTGGCACTCGTGCTTGTGCATTATCGCGTGGACATATCGGCTCCCGACGACCGCAAGTGGCCTCCCGTCGACTCAAGTGAAATTGTGTTTGGCGGCGAGTTTGTGAAGCTGGGCGACATGCCGTTTCCTGTGGAGGAGACCGACAATTCACCGATGCCCGACGACTCTCCCTCCGACCCGGCAGTCGACGGAACCGACCTCGCTGACGGCGCTGATGCCGTTGCCGAGGCTCCCGCGCTTGTCACCTCGGCTAACGAGTCGACAATGAAGGTGACTGAAAAGCCTCGCCCTGAAAAGACAGGACCTACAAAAGAAGAGATTGCGGAGCGCGAGCGTGTGCGCCGTCAGAAGGAGGAGGCTGAGAAACAGGCAAAAATCAAGGACCGCATGAAGAGCGGATTCAGCAATTCCAAGAAGGGGACAGGTGAGGCAGGCTCGCCTAACGGCAACTCTGACTCCGGAGCATTGAGCGGTCTTGCCGGTCATGACCTGCGCGGACGCACAGCGGAGGCATGGGGACGTCCGACCAGCACTCTTTCAGGAACTGTGCGTATAAAAGTGCGTGTCAACCGTAAAGGACAGGTGACTGGCACTCCCGAATATATAGGCGGCACGGGACCGGCTGCGGCTAACGCCGGTGTGCGCCGAAGCTGTATCGCGGCGTCTCGCCAGTCACGTTTTTCAGTCGACATGGAGGCTCCCGCCGAACAGACAGGTGTGATTACCTGGAGATTTGAATAAGCTTATAATCAAGATGATGAAAAAATATCGCATAATCAATGACTCGCTCGGATGGCTCATGTTTGTCATCGCGGCTGTCACCTATCTTTTGACTCTGGAACCCACGGCAAGTTTCTGGGACTGTCCCGAGTTTATCTCGCAGGGTTATAAACTTGAAATCGGTCACCCGCCGGGCAACCCTATATTCATGCTCGCGGCAAGATTTTTTGTCAATTTCGCTCCCGACGCGCAGCATGTGGCGATAGCCGTCAATACGATGTCGGCATTGCTGAGTGCCGGCACTATACTGTTGCTGTTCTGGACGATAACTCATCTTGTCCGTCGCCTTGTTGTCAAGGATGACGCCACTGAGATGTCGCTTGTCCAGATGCTCGTAATCTTCGGGTCAGGAATATGCGGCTCGCTCGTGTACACGTGGAGCGACACATTCTGGTTTTCGGCAGTCGAGGGCGAGGTATATGCCTTCTCTTCATTCTGTACGGCACTCGTGTTCTGGCTTATCCTGAAATGGGAAAACCGTGCCGACGAGCCTCACAGCGACCGTTATCTGGTGCTGATAGCCTATGTGATTGGCATTTCTATCGCTGTCCATCTGCTCAACCTGCTCTGTATCCCGGCTATTGTGCTCGTCTTCTACTATAAGAAGTTCAAGAATATCAATGCAAAGGGTTCGCTTGCGGCGCTCGCGGTGTCGTTTGTCATTGTGGGGCTTATCCTTTACGGACTTGTTCCCGGGTTCATCGAGATGGCTCAGTATTGTGAGCTGCTGTTTGTCAACGTGTTCCACTGCGGATATAATTCCGGTCCTATCGCATATACCATTATAGCCCTCGCCGTGATGGTGTGGGCTGTATATGAGCTTTACCGCCAGAAAAATTCCCGCATGATAAAGGTGTCATTCTTCCTGAGCGTCTTTCTCTCCGGTATTCCCTTTATCGGTGACGGATGGCTTGCCCCGGTTATTATCTTCTGCGGCCTCCTCTTCTATCTTTTCGTCTACATGAAGAAGGTGCCTGTAAGAATACTTAACGTAATTGTTCTCAGTATATTGGTGATATTCATCGGATATTCGTCATATGCCCTGTTGCTTATACGCTCCTCGGCAAACACGCCGATGAACCAGAATGCGCCCGACAATGTGTTTGCGCTCAGTTCTTATCTTAACCGTGAGCAGTATGGCGACCGTCCGCTTTTCTACGGTCAGACATTCAACTCGGGAATCGTCTATCAGATTGATGCGCAGGGACGTCCGCAGGCTGTGAAGAAGGAGGGTAAGACCCTTTACGGCAAGACCGTGAAAACTTCGCCCGACCAGCCCGACCGCTACGAGGTGATCGGCACTAAGACCGAATATGTTATGAATCCGGAGCTGAACATGCTCTTCCCCCGTATGTATGATGGCAAATATGCGTCGGCTTACAAGGACTGGACAGGCATGAAGGGCACACCGGTCACTGTCAATCCTTATATCGACCGTGACGGCAATCCCTATCCGGGTCAGACTCAGAGTAAAATCAAGCCTACGTTTCTTGAAAATCTGACTTTCTTCTTCAACTATCAGCTTGACCACATGTACTGGCGTTATTTCCTGTGGAATTTTGCAGGACGCCAGAATGACATACAAGGCAACGGTGAGATTACCCACGGTAACTGGATTTCGGGTATTCCGCTGATTGATAACCTGCGTCTCGGCGACCAATCGTTGCTGCCCGATGACCTCGGTGCCGGAAACAAGGGACATAATGTGTTTTACATGCTTCCCCTTATCCTCGGCATCATCGGTATAGGCTGGCAGGCTTTCACCTCCAAGCGAGGCATAGAGCAGTTCTGGGTTATCGCCTTCCTGTTCTTCATGACAGGTATAGCCATTGTGCTTTACCTTAACCAGACACCCAATCAGCCGCGCGAGCGTGACTATGCTTTTGCCGGCTCGTTCTATGCGTTCTCCATTTGGGTCGGCATGGGTGTCGCCGGGCTTTGGCGTCTTGTCGTCAACCTTACAAAGGGTAAGGAGGAGTCGCGCTCGCTTATAGGGGCTGTGATTGCTGTGGTTGTGGGTATTTTCGTGCCCCTTCAGATGGTGTCGCAGACATGGGATGACCATGATCGCTCCGGCAGGTATGCGGCTCGTGATTTCGGCATGAACTATCTTTCGAGCCTTGAGCCCAACGCTATTGTGTTTACCAATGGTGACAATGACACATTCCCGCTGTGGTATGCGCAGGAGGTGGAGGGTTACCGCACTGACGTGAGGGTGGTTAATCTCTCTTACCTTACCACCGACTGGTATGTCGACCAGATGCGTATGCCCTCCTATGACGCTCCGGCAATCAAGATGGCTGCTACCCCCGATCTGTATGCCCACGACAAGCGGCAGTTCAGTTACTTCCTGAACCCTGACACCACCAAGGTCAACGTAAACGCGGCGCTGAAGGCTCTTTACAGCCCCGACGCCAACAAAAACGAGTGGGGGCTATATGAGTTCAAATACCCCAACATGTATCTTCCCGTCGATAAGGAGGCTGTATTGAAGGCAGGGCGTGTCGCTGAAGACGAGGCTGCCGCTATCGAGGAATACATCGACCTCAATCAGATGTCGGAACCTGACGGAGGATTGCGCCTCAGCAATGTCATAGCGCTTGACATGCTTGCCACCAATGCCGCCAACGGCTGGGAGCGTCCGATATATTTCGCCATGACCGTTCCCGATGACTACTACCTGAATCTTTCGCCCTATATGCGCTCGACAGGTATGACCTACGAGGTGGGCCCGATAAAGAACCGTGACTTCGACGGCTATCATATCGCGGTTAATACCGACAAGGCTTATGACAACATTGTCAACAAGTTCCGTTGGGGAGGTCTTGACAAGACCACTTCGGCCGACGACATATATCTTGACGAGACGATACGCCGCATGGTCAACACCACGCGCATGACGATGATCGACCTTGCCACGGCTCTTTACAACGAGGGAGTGGAGGCTGAGATGTATTTCCATCAGGACAGTGTCAACATGGATGAAGCTCAGAAGGAGAAGATAAGCAACTTTATTGCTGACCGTTATCAGCGTTCGCAGACCGTGATTGACCTGATGATGGAGAAACTGCCTGTACACGCGGCTCCGCTCGGGGTGCTTACCGGCACGCAGATTGTCGATCTGTATTCGCGTCTCGGTGATGTCACAGGCAACGATGCCGACAAGAAAAAGGCTCTTCAGATATTGACCGACGAGATTAACCTCTACAAGCAGTATGTGTTGTATTTCCAGACTCTTTCTCCGCGCCAGTACTCGCTTCTTACACGAAATGACCGCTATATCAATGACTCCTATTTCATACAGCTTCTGCAGCTCTATGCCGACTGTGGAGGTGATGTAGAGGCGCTTATGAAGCAGTTGCAGGGTGAGGGTGTAAATTTCTCACGCTATTTCAAGAGTGCGCCGGAGACCGGGGCAAAGAGCCTTGAATAGGCGCGACAGCACAATTTCTCTGTGAGCCATGTTCAAGTTTATCGAGCAGCCGCCGCTTCTGTACCGCATCCTCTTTCCGGAGGGGGTGTGGCGCATCAAGCGCAAGCGTCGCAAGATTGTTTATCTTACCTTTGACGACGGTCCGATTCCGGAGGTGACGCCGTGGGTGCTTGACATGCTTGACCACTATGGCATTAAGGCTACATTTTTTCTTGTAGGCGATAATGTGAGGCGTCATCCCGAATTGCTTGAGGAAATCAAGAAGCGCGGTCACAGCTGGGGCAACCACACAATGAATCATCTCCAGGGATTCAAGGAGCGCTCCCATATCTACCTGCGTAACATCAAGGAGGCTGACGACCTTATCGACAGTCCGCTATACCGCCCGCCCCACGGCATCATGAGATGGGGGCAGGCAAAGGTGATAAAGGATCATTTCAACATAATAATGTATGACCTTGTCACCCGTGACTACTCTAAAAAGCTTAACGGAGAGCAGGTGCTTAACAACGTGAAGCGCTTCGCGCGCAATGGTTCGATAATCGTGTTTCACGACTCCCTGAAGGCTGAACGCAATCTTCGTTATGCTCTCCCGCGTGCTATAGAATGGCTTAAACAGGAGGGATATGAGTTTGCTCCCGTCGACATGTAGTGAAGAGCTGCGCGAGGCGGCGTCGCGTCTTGGCGTGTCGCGTCTCGGGATTGCCTCTGTCCATGATGTGGATGAAGCGCAACTTAAAAGATATGAAGAGTGGATTGCGGAGGGATGTCACGGCGAGATGTCTTATCTTGACCGTTATCATGACGTGAGGCGTAATCCCGGTGGCTTGCTTCCGGGCGCGGCATCGGTGATTGTGTGTGCGTTCAATTATTTCCCCGCACTGTTTCAGCGTGGCGATGTGCCGCAGTTTGCCTATTACTCTTACGGTAAGGATTACCATGAGGTGGTGCGAGACCGCCTGCGTAAGCTCGCGTGCCATATAGAGGAGCTTTATGGCGGAGAGACACGCGTGTGTGTGGACACGGCACCTATCCCGGAGCGTTACTGGGCGGTAGAGGCGGGACTCGGCTTCCGCGGAGTAAACTCACAGCTGATAATTCCGGGCATGGGGTCTTATTTCTTTCTCGGAGAGATATTGACCACTGCCGGATTTACCCCTGACGCGCGTTTTAAAGGCGATTGCGGCTCTTGCGGGGCGTGTGTAAGGTCTTGTCCCGGAAACGCGATTAAGGACGGTAAAATCGATGCCAGACGCTGTCTTTCTTATCTTACTATCGAATATCACGGAGAGTCATTGCCGGAGGGGACCTCTCTTGGCAATCATCTTTACGGTTGCGATGTGTGTCAGCAGGTGTGCCCCCATAACCGCGCGTGTGTCCCGACGGATATTGAGGAGTTTGCCCCTTCGGAAGATTTTCTTTCGCTTGACCGGGATTCAATCGCCGGGCTTACACCGGAAAAGTTTAGTGCGCTTTTCCGACATTCAGCGGTAAAGCGCACTAAACTAAAAGGACTTATGCGTAATCTTGATTATTTAGATTGACAGGCGCCGCAAGGTGTTGAGAAGCTCGCGGTTGATAGGCTTGTCATTCTTGATTGCCTTTGAGAAAGGCACGTAAACTATTTCATCGTTGGATATACCGATCATCACGTTGCGCTGGTCTTCAAGCAGCGCGTCGATTGCCGCTGAGCCGAGGCGTGATGCAAGTATGCGGTCGGCTGCGGTCGGCGAGCCGCCTCGCTGCAGGTGACCGAGTATCGACACACGCACGTCGTAGCCGGGATACTCGTTTTTAACACGTTCGGCAAGCCCCATTGCCCCTCCGGTCACGGGACTTTCGGCAACAAGCACGATTGATGAGTTTTTGCTCTTGCGGAATCCGTTCTGTATAAGCTCTGCAAGCTGGTCGACCTCAGTCGATATTTCCGGGATTATAGCCGCCTCTGCGCCCGATGCGATGGCTCCGTTAAGCGCGAGGAATCCGGCGTCGCGACCCATAACCTCGATGAAAAAGAGGCGTTCGTGGCTTGTCGCGGTGTCGCGTATCTTGTCGACACATTCCATGATTGTGTTCAGTGCCGTGTCATATCCGATAGTCCTGTCGGTGCCGTAAAGGTCGTTGTCGATGGTTCCGGGGAGTCCTATGATAGGGAAATTGAACTCGGTGGCGAAAATGCGGGCACCCGTGAGCGATCCGTCACCGCCTATCACTACAAGCGCGTCAATCTCATGCTGGCGTATTGTGTCGTAGGCGAGCTGGCGACCTTCGGGAGTCTGGAATTCCTTGCAGCGCGCTGTCTTCAGGATGGTTCCGCCCATCTGGATTATATTGGATACGTTCTGTGTCTTGAACTCAACTATCTCGTTGGTGATGAGTCCGCGGTAACCGCGGTAGATACCTTTTACCTTGAATCCGCTGAAGATAGCGGAACGTGTCACCGCGCGTATCGCGGCGTTCATCCCGGGTGCGTCACCTCCGGAGGTGAGAATACCTATTGTCTTGATTTGGGACATATTGAATAGATTTTAATAAAGTGTAATACTATTACGGCAATATGCCACAAAGATAGTTAAAATCATTAATCCTGCAAATTAAATCAGTTTAATAAATGAAAACGGGGCTGACTTTTGAGCCGCCCCGTTTTTCAATATGGTCTTAATCTTCTGTTACGTCTTCGTCGATTGAGAAATCGTCGGGAAATTCGCTGTCGGAGATGTCGTCGAGCTCGTCCTCGCTGTTATCGTTGTCAGGCTTTTCATCGGCGGCTTTCTTCAGTTTCGGCTTCTTTGTGGTGCCGGCGCTGCTGTCGCCCGACTTCAGCGCTTCCATTATCTTAGCCTCAAGCTCTTCGGCGAGTTCGGGATTGTCGGCAATCATGCGCTTTGCCGCCACGCTTCCCTGGGCGAGCTTGGAGCCTTCATAGCTGAACCATGAGCCGCTTTTGTTGATGATGCCGAGCTCTGTGCCGAGGTCAAGTATCTCGCCTGCGCGTGATATACCTTCGCCAAACATGATGTCAAACTCTGCGCGCTTGAATGGGGGCGCCACCTTGTTTTTAACGACCTTCACCTTGGCATGGCGTCCGAGTACATCGTCACCATCCTTGATTGATGTGGCGGCACGGATGTCGACTCTCACCGAAGCATAAAATTTCAGTGCGTTACCGCCTGTGGTGGTTTCCGACGGTCCAAACATCACGCCTATCTTGTCGCGGAGCTGGTTGATGAATATGCAGCAGGTGTTGGTGCGCGAGATGCTTCCTGTGAGCTTACGCATCGCCTGTGACATAAGTCGCGCCTGAAGACCCACGTTGCGGTCGCCCATGTCGCCGTCAATCTCGCTTTTGGGCGTAAGTGCTGCCACTGAGTCGACTACGATTATATCAATTGCCGATGAGCGTATGAGCTGTTCTGCTATTTCAAGAGCTTGCTCGCCGTTGTCGGGCTGCGCGATAAGCAGGTTGTCGACGTCAACACCAAGCTTTTCGGCATAAAAACGGTCAAAGGCGTGTTCAGCGTCGATAATCGCTGCGATGCCGCCGCGTTTCTGAGCCTCCGCTATCGCGTGGATGGCAAGTGTGGTCTTACCGGAAGACTCGGGTCCATATATCTCGGTGATTCTGCCGCGCGGATATCCGCCGACACCGAGTGCATAGTTAAGGCTTATCGAGCCGGTAGGGATTACCTCGATGTCCTCGACGCGGTCATCGCCGAGCTTCATAATGGCACCCCTGCCATAATTCTTTTCAATCTTTGCCATAGCCTGGGCAAGAGCCTCATTCTTGGCAGCCTTGGGGTCGGCGGGAGCCGCACCCTTCTTTATGGTGGTTTTCTTTGGTTTTTCCATGATTGTGACTGTTTTAATGTTTAGTGCAAAGATAACTCGGAATCAGTGCAGATTTATCGCCCAATCAAGTTAAAAAACAATAAATACACGATCCCGTCCCCACGGAGTGCAGTAATCCGGGCGACCTTCCAGTCGCCCCTACAGCTACGCGGTGCGGGCTACGCGGTATGTCAATGATACGGCACCCCGTGATTTACAGGTGTTTATTTATAGAAATCCATTACAGCTACGCGGTACGGGCTATGCGGTCTGTCAATGATACGGCATCCCGTGATTTACAGGTTTTTATTTATAGAAACCCATTACAAGCAATGTAGGGGCGAGTGGAAGCTCGCCCGCGTTTCATCCGCCGCGTCCGCACCGCGTGCGGTTTTGGATTATGGTGTTCAGCCTCTGATAGGTTTGGTGTAGGGCGGGCGACCTTCCAGTCGCCCCTACAGCTACGCGATGTTGGCTACGCGGTGCATCCCGTGATTTACAGGTGTTTATTTGTAGAAAACCATTACAGCTACGCGGTACGGGCTATGCAATATATCAATGATACGGCACCACGTGATTTACAGGTGTTTATTTATAGAGATACATTACAAGCAATGTAGGGGCGAGTGGAAGCTCGCCCGCGTTTCATCCGCCGTGTCCGTGCATAGTTATTGGAAAAAGAAAAGGAGCTGCGTCAGATGGCGCAGCTCCTTGGTTATTTTGGAAAAAGGGATTAGTATTCTTTCCAGGGGGTGATGCCGAGTTTCTCGACCGGCTTGTTGATAAACGCTTTTACAAATGCGCCTGCAAGGCGTGCGTTGGTCAGCAAGGGTATGTTGTGGTCGATAGCCCAGCGGCGTATGCGGTAGCCGTTGGTAAGCTCGCGCTTGGTATGGTTTTTCGGGATGTTTATCACCAGGTCGACTGCGTGGGTGGAAATGAGGTCGAGCACATTTTCTCCCTCTTCGTCGGGCCAGCACACGGGATGAGCCTCTACGCCGTTGTTGTTCAGGAACTTTGCAGTGCCTTCGGTGGCGTATATCTTGTAGCCGTTGTCGGCAAGCAGGCGGCAGGCGTCAAGCATGTCGACCTTTCCGCGTACATCGCCCGAGCTTACAAGCACCGCGCCCTGAGGCACATGGTGTCCTACTGAAATCATGGCGTTGAGAAGCGCTTCGTCGAAGTCTTTTCCGAGGCAGCCTACCTCGCCGGTCGATGACATGTCTACGCCGAGCACGGGGTCGGCCTTGTGAAGGCGGGCAAATGAGAATTGCGATGCCTTGATGCCGATGTAGTCGATGTCAAATGTCGATGTGTCGACTTTCTCCACTTTTTCGCCGAGCATGATGCGTGTGGCGGTCTCGATGAAGTTTTTCTTCAGAACCTTGCTGACAAACGGGAATGAGCGTGACGCGCGGAGGTTACACTCGATTACCTTCACGTCATTGTCTTTAGCGAGATACTGGATGTTAAACGGACCCGAGATATTGAGCTCCTTGGCTATCTTGGCGCTGATGCGCTTGATGCGGCGTGCGGTAGCCATGTAGATTTTCTGTGCGGGGAACACGAGGGTAGCGTCGCCGGAGTGTACGCCGGCATATTCGATATGCTCGGAGATGGCATACTCGACAATCTCGCCGTTGCGTGCCACTGCGTCAAACTCTATCTCCTTGGCGTTCTGAAGGAACTCGGAAACGACAACGGGGTATTCTTTTGACACCTTTGCCGCCTGTGCAAGGAAGCGGTGCATCTGGTCGTAGTCGTAACATACGTTCATCGCCGCGCCTGAAAGCACGTAGCTGGGGCGGATAAGCACGGGGAATCCCACTTCGTCGATGAAGCTGTCGATTTCAGCTTCGGTGGTGAGCTCTTTCCATCGGGGCTGGTCGATGCCGAGCTGGTCGAGCATCGCCGAGAACTTGTGGCGGTTTTCAGCGCGGTCGATCGACACCGGTGAAGTGCCGAGCACAGGCACGTGACGGCGGTAGAGCTTCATGGCGAGATTGTTGGGAATCTGTCCGCCCACGCTCACGATGACGCCGCGCGGGGTCTCCAGGTCGATGATGTCCATCACGCGCTCGAAGCTGAGCTCGTCGAAATAGAGGCGGTCACACATGTCATAGTCAGTCGACACGGTCTCCGGGTTGTAGTTAATCATAATCGACTTGTAGCCAAGCTTGCGGCAGGTGTTGGCGGCGTTGACCGAACACCAGTCAAACTCAACCGAGCTACCGATACGGTAGGCTCCCGAACCAAGCACGACGATATTGTTGCCCGCGTTCATGTCATAGCGGATGGCGTTTTCATCGGCGCCGTAGGTTACATAAAGATAGTTGGTGAGGTCGGGGTACTCCGATGCCACAGTATTTATGCGGCGCACACAGGGCAATACTCCGAGCTGCTTGCGGTGGGCGCGGACACGCAGGTTTTCCGCCTCCATGTTGCCGGCGGGGTTTTCTACGAAGCGCGCTATCTGGAAGTCGGAGAATCCGAGGCGTTTTGCTTCTTTAAGCACATCGGCGGGCATATCCTCGATTTTGTCATACTGTGATATGACCGACTTGTATTTCACGATGTTTTCAAGACGCTCTATAAACCACTTGTCGATCTTTGTCAGCTCCTCGATGCGGTCAACGGTGTAACCCTCTTCAAGAGCCTGGGCTATTGCGAAGACGCGCAGGTCGGTCGGGTGGGAGAGGGCGTAGTCAAGGTCGTCAAATTTCAGGTCGTTGTTGCCTACGAAACCGTGCATTCCCTGACCTATCATGCGGAGTCCTTTCTGGATGATTTCCTCAAATGACTTGCCGATTGACATGATTTCGCCCACTGACTTCATGGATGAACCTATCTCGCGGTCGACACCTACAAATTTTGTAAGGTCCCAGCGCGGTATCTTGACTATCATGTAGTCGACAGAGGGAGCTACATATGCCGAGTTGGGGGTGCCCATCTCGCCTATCTGGTCGAGCGTATAGCCGAGTGCGAGTTTGGCGGCGACAAATGCGAGGGGATAGCCCGACGCCTTTGACGCGAGAGCCGACGAGCGGCTGAGACGCGCGTTTATCTCGATGATGCGGTAGTCATTGGTGGCGGCGTTGAATGCATACTGGATGTTACACTCGCCGACGATGCCGATATGGCGCACGACACGAGTGGCTATGTCTTCGAGCATCTTTATCTGTTCGGGAGAGAGCGACACGATCGGCGCCACTACGATTGACTCGCCGGTGTGGATGCCGAGCGGGTCGAAATTTTCCATCGGCACTACTGTGAAGCAGTGGTCGTTGGCATCACGGATTACCTCAAATTCAATCTCTTTCCATCCCTTGAGCGACTCCTCGACAAGTATCTGCTTGGAGTAGGCGAGGGCGCTTTCACAGTGGCGGCGGAATTCCTCGTCGTTAGTGCAGATTCCGGAACCGAGACCGCCGAGGGCGTAGCCCGAGCGCACCATTACCGGGAAGCCGATACGGTGGGCTACTTCTATGGCGTCGTCGATTGACTCCACTGCCTGCGACACCGGGGTCTTGACCTCGATTTCATTGAGTTTCTTTACGAAGAGGTCGCGGTCCTCGGTGATCATGATCGCCTCAACCGAAGTGCCGAGTACCTTTACTCCATATTTTTCAAGGGTGCCGTTAAGATAAAGTTCTGTACCGCAGTTGAGCGCTGTCTGACCGCCAAATGCGAGCAGTATGCCGTCGGGGCGTTCTTTCTTTATCACCTCTTCTACAAAGTAGGGGGTGATAGGGAGGAAATAGACCTGATCGGCAACGCCTTCCGATGTCTGGATGGTTGCGATATTGGGGTTGATTAACACTGTCGAGATGCCTTCCTCGCGCATAGCCTTGAGTGCCTGTGAGCCCGAGTAGTCAAATTCGCCCGCTTGCCCTATTTTGAGGGCTCCGGAACCGAGTAACAAAACCTTTTTCATATAATATACCGTGATGATGATATTTTAGCTACAAAATTACGTCATTTCCATCGCACCTACAAGCGATAAGTCAAAATAATCTGTTGTTTCGGCTGTCGGTGGCAACCGTGGGCGGGATATTGCTGTCATTATGCGGTAAAATTATTTTTGTTAAAAGAAAATTGTCTTAAAATTTGGAAAATAAATTTCTTTTATCTTAATTTGCGGTGAATATAATTGCTTTTTGCTTGATGTTGTTTAAATATCGTGGCACTTTGTTATCAGATGTGCCGGTGTGATTAACATTTGCAGCGGGCTTGTTGATATTTATTTTAAATTGATATAGGAATTATGATTATTAAAGGTAGAAAGGTAAGTTACGGATGGCTTGTGACATTTGTCATCATAGCGGCCGTGAGTGTTTTAGGTTTGTTTACCGGCAGAGATGGTGGTCTGGCATTGTTTAATATGCCAAACGATCATCTTTTTGCCAATGTGGCGTGGATGATTACCGCTACGATTTTCGTTTTGATGATGACTCCGGGTCTGTCGTTTTTCTATGGTGGCATGGTGAGGGTTAAAAATGTCATTTCCACTATGCTGCAGAGTTTCATCGTGATGGGATTTGTGAGTGTCATCTGGGTAGTGTTTGGTTTCGGGCTTGCGTTTGGCGACGACATCGCCCATGTGATAGGCAATCCTGTGGATTTCTTTATGTTTGACAATGTAGGCGTGGGCAATGTCACTGATGCCGGCGACCCGTCACAGATAGGCATGGCGACCACTACTATCCCTCTTGCGCTGTTTGCATTGTTTCAGATGAAATTTGCCATCATTACGCCGTCGCTTATCACCGGGTCTTTTGCGGAGCGTGTCCGCTTCTCCGGCTATCTTCTTTTCATGGTGCTGTGGGTGGTGCTTGTCTACTGTCCGCTTGCCCATTGCACCTGGCATCCCGAGGGGCTCTTCGGCATGATGCATGTCCATGACTATGCCGGGGGCATAGTGGTCCATGCGGCTTCCGGTATCGCCGCTCTCGCCGGAGCGTGGTTTCTCGGCAGGCGCACCCCCTCTCAGGAGGCGGCAAAGCCGGCAAATGTGCCTTTCGTGCTTCTCGGCGCGGCTCTGCTGTGGCTGGGATGGTTTGGGTTTAACGGTGGAAGCTCGCTCGCTGCCGACGGTATAGCCGTGTCGGCGTTTCTCAACACCAATACCGCCGCCGCTACGGCTATGGTGACATGGGTGGCGTTTGACGCGCTCCGCGGTCACAAACCCTCGGCGATGGGAGCGGCTATCGGTGCGGTCATCGGGCTTGTCGCTATTACACCCTGCGCGGGATGGGTCACTGTAGGGCAGAGTGTGTTCATCGCTTTTGTCATCACTATCTGCTGTAATGTCGCGGTAGCCTGGAAGGGTTATGGACAGATGCTTGACGATGCCCTTGACGTGTTTCCCACCCACGGTCTCGGAGGCATCATCGGCACGGTGCTTACCGGTATATTTGCCTACGACTTTTTCGCTCAGGATGGAGCTATGGAGATTTCACGCACGGAGTTTTTCTGGAACCACATTCTCGTGCTCTTGATGGTGTTTGCTTATACATTTGCAGTCAGTTACTTCCTTTATTGGCTGACCAACAAGATAATACCGTTGCGCGTGTCGCGTCATAGCGAGGAGATAGGTCTTGACCTGTCGCAACACGGTGAGGAATACGGCGTCGAGGCGGGTACCGGCATAGCCGAGGATGCTCCCTCGGTCGACGACTGGTTTCGCGGCATGGAGCAGAGCTGACGGCACCGGCACTCCAAGTGCCGTCAACAGGCTTTCAATAATAGCGTACGGATTGATGAATAAATATATAAACCTCCAATCTTTTTCAATTCAAAAGATTGGAGGTTTCCTTTATGGCTATGGATAGCCTGCTGTGGTTATCTTACGATAAATTTCTCGGATTTGCCATTGGTCGTGCGGATATAGATGCCGGCGGGGAGATTGTCGGTGTTTTCGGCTACCTTCACTCCGCTGAGGTTGTAGATTTCGCAGGGAGCATCGGTGTCAAAGTCGGCTGCGACATCTTCGATTCCGGTATATTTGTCATCTGTGATGTTGTAGAAGTATTTCCAGGGAGAAACCGTCGTGAACAGACTGATACTGCCGCGCACATACAGAGTGGCAGCCTCATATACATTGCTGTCGAACACGTCATCTGTGCTCTCCACGGGAGATGGGCCATTGAATACAACATGCTTGATATTGCCGCTGTTTGCAAACACGGCACTTCCAAGAGTTTCGAGTTTCAACGGCAAAATCACGCTTTCGAGCGTCTCACAGTCGGCAAATGCATACCAGCCGATATAGGTTACCGATTCCGGTATGTTGACCGAAGTGAGGCTTCTGCAGTCGTAGAAAGCATAATCGCCGATATCGGTTACCGATTCCGGTATGTTGACCGAAGTGAGGCTGTTGCAGTACGAGAAAGCACCCTCGCTTATATCGGTTACCGATTCCGGGATGATGACCGATGTGAGGCTGCTGCAGCCCGAGAAAGTATACTCACCGATATCGGTTACCGATTCCGGGATGGTGACCGAAGTGAGTCTGCTGCAGCCCGAGAAAGCATACTTGCCGATAGATGTTACCGAATTCGGGATGGTTACCGAAGTGAGTCTGCTGCAGCCGTAGAAAGCAACCTCGCCGATAGATGTTACCGAATTCGGGATGATGACCGAAGTGAGTCTGCTGCAGCCGGAGAAAGCACCCCAGCCGATAGATGTTACCGAATTCGGGATGGTTACCGAAGTGAGGCTGCTGCAGTACGAGAAAGCATCCTCGCCGATAGATGTTACCGAATTCGGGATGATGACCGAAGTGAGGCTTCTGCAGCCCGAGAAAGCACCGCTACCGATAGAGTTTACCGATTCCGGGATGGTGACCGATGTGAGGGCGCTGCAGCCTTGGAAAGCATACGTGCCTATAGATGTTACCGATTCCGGGATGGTGACCGATGTGAGACTGCTGCAGGCCGAGAAAGCACCCTCGCCGATAGATGTTACCGATTCCGGGATAGTGACAGATGTGAGGCTTCTGCAGCCTATGAAAACATAATTGCCTATAGATGTTACCGAATTCGGGATGGTGACCGATGTGAGGCCACTGCAGTCGCGGAAAGCCTGCTCGCCGATATAGGTTACCGAATTTGGGATGGTGACCGATGTGAGGTTTTTGCAGTCGTAGAAAGCCTGATCGCCGATTCCCGTAACGGTATAGGTCTCTTCGTTGTATTCAACATATGACGGAATGATGACTTCGCCAGGGAGACCGTTGTACCAGTTAATGAATACTGTTTTGTCGCTCTCACTATCTACAGTGTAAATGATGGTTTGCCCTTCGTATGTGTAATTGAAGGTTTGCGCGAAAGCTTGCGGGAATGAGACAAGTATTCCCAGCAGAAATGTGAGTAGTGATTTTTTCATTTTTCTGATTTTTTGTATGAGACTGGAATATGGAGCGCCGGCACGTTCTTCTCGGAGGAAGTAAGTTGCAGTACGGGAGTCTGATCTATGTCAAATTGATCGTATGCCATATAACATTTGTTTCGTGGCTTCGGGCTCCCGTCGACAGCCTGATGTCGGTCGGTTTAGTATAAAAAAAGCGTGAGAGCCTTATGGTTGCTCGTCCCGCTTATTGAGGCTCTGGCATGTGCCCATCTGAGTAGAACGAGCAACGCGGAGCCTCACGCTGTATGATATGTGTTGATAGGAGAGAATGAATCACTACATTCTCCTTCCCGGTATATCATACCCGAAAGGCGCCTATCGTTGCCTCATCCCTGACTCAGATTTTGAAACTGCCAGATTTCAATAAGCCAAGAACAAGCGCTTGATAAACGCTTTTTATATTTTAGCACCCCGCCACGTCACCCCATATCGGGGCTCCGCAGACGATATGCGTAACAAAGTTAAAGAAAAACCTAATCAATGTCAATATCAGTGTATCTTAAAAAACGTTAAGCAAAAAGCTGATTTGACAATGTGTTTCATGGAAATTTAATTCCTTTTTATCCAAATAAATAACTGAAATCTTCGCTCGGGACGGAATGATGGAGACAGGCATAGCCGAGGACGCTCCCTCGGTCGACGGCCGGTTTCGCGGCATGGAGCAGAGCTGACGGCACGCTGACGGTCTCCTGGCGGTTTTTTACAAATATTAATAATGTATTTTGGCAGGAAATGGGTAACTTTGTAAATGTTTGCGCCCAAGCATTGCGACATTATGAAAGAAAAAGTACCCTGCATCTACCTTATACCCGTTACGTTGTCGGGCGGAGCTCCTGAAAAGGTGCTTCCGTCCTACAATCTTGAAATAATAAGGTCGCTTGGCTATTTTGTGGTCGAGAATCTGCGGTCGGCAAGGCGCTTCCTGAAGAGTTGCGACAGGTCAATCGTGATTGACGACCTTAAATTTGCCGAGCTTAACGAGCACACTCCGTCCGAAGAGGTCGCCGAGTTGCTGCGTCCCGCCGAGGAAGGCTATGACATAGGAGTGATTTCTGAGGCAGGGTGTCCGGCTGTTGCCGATCCCGGCGCCGACCTTGTTGCCGTCGCGCAGAGAAAGGGTTACAGGATTGTGCCGCTTGTGGGCCCGTCGAGCATTCTCATGTCACTGATGGGGTCGGGGTTCAACGGGCAGAATTTTGCTTTCAACGGTTATCTGCCTGTCGACAAGGACGCGCGCGCAGCCAAACTGAAGGAGATGGAGCGGCGCATACGCCACGAAAATCAGACCCAGATTTTCATAGAGACCCCTTATCGAAACAACCGGCTTATCGCCGAGCTTGCAAAGTCGCTCCCGTCATCGATGGCGCTGTGTGTGGCTTCCGATATTACGGGTGATAAGGAGAGCATCATCACCCGTCAGTTGTCATGGTGGGCAAAGGCGCATTATGACTACGACAAGACACCGACAATATTTCTCTTATATAAGTAACGATGGCACGACGCGGACGACATAACCCCTTTGATGACAGCCCCGGTCTCTTTGACGAGGTGGAGGGACGCGTGGCGCCTTCCCCCGGATTGCTGCCCTCTCATCCTGAAATAGAGGGATATGTGAAGAGGGTGAGGCTTGCCGGAGGGATGTCGGGGCTACGTGGCGTGACCGGGGAGATGCCTCTGGGCCCTATTGTGGTGAAGCCTGTGCCAAACAAAATCAGGTTCATGTCATTCGGCAGCGGAAGCAGCGGCAACTGTTCCTATATCGGCGACTCTAAATCAGGGTTTCTTATTGACGCGGGAGTCGACCCGAAGAATGTGGCCGCCGGGCTTGCCGCTTATAAGATACCGATGGAGAGCGTGAAGGGTATATGTATCACCCATGACCATAGCGACCACATGAGATTTGCCTATGCGCTGTTGAAAAAATATCGCAACATGGCTCTATATTGCACTCCGCGAGCCCTCAACGGGATGTTGAGGCGTCATAATGTGTCGCGTCGTCTTAAAGACTATCAGGTCAATATTTACAAAGAGATACCTTTCACCATTGACAATTTCACGATCACGGCATTTGAGGTGATGCACGACGGCACCGATAATGTGGGCTTCTATGTGCAGCATGATGACAGGGCGTTTTCTGTCGCCACCGACCTCGGATGTATATCGGAGCGTGCCGACTATTATATGAGGCGTGCCGACTATATTATGATCGAGAGCAATTATGACCTGAACATGCTGAGGTTTGGTCCTTATCCGGAATATCTGAAGGCGCGTATCCGCAATGTCAACGGCCATCTCGACAATAAGGTCACGGCACGGTATCTCGCCGATATATATACGGAGCGCCTGCGTTATGTGTTTTTGTGTCATCTCAGCCATGACAACAATACCCCCGAGACTGCGCTTGCCGAGTCGCGAATGTCGCTTGAGGAAAAGGGGCTGAAAGTGGGTACGGGCAGTAACCTGCCTTCCGACGCGGAGTGTCATGTGCAGCTTGTCGCTCTGCCGCGTTTTGACTGTTCGCCATTGTATATATTTCGTCCTGCAGAGAAATGACGCTTCGCGTGAAGTGCTTTTTTCAGGGTTTGTAGTGAGGCAGGAGATATGTTGACAAAAAATATGGAAATACGACCGTATTAGATGACCTTTGTCTCTGCGGGTCTAAATAATTGTGATAATGTAATCAATTATTCGGAAAAAAGGTCTATTTTTGCAGAAGTAGCAATTACTTGTTTATCATGCTTATTAAGACATTTGGTGCCGCAGTGCAAGGTATTGATGCCATAACGGTGACGATAGAGGTGACCGTAGAACTTGGTGCGTCGTTTAACCTCGTAGGGCTTCCTGACGCTGCTGTCAAGGAGAGTTACCAGAGGGTAAGAAGTGCGGTCAAGCAGTCGGGATTTGAATTTCCGCGTCATGCCGTGGTGGTCAATATGTCGCCTGCCGATGTCAGGAAGGAAGGTGCTGCCTACGATTTGCCGATAAGTCTTGCGATTCTTGCTGCATCACGTCAGATTGATGCGGCGACACTCGGTGATTACATGATTATGGGCGAACTGTCGCTCGACGGGTCGGTGCTTCCTATCAAAGGAGTGCTGCCGATGGCTATCGCCGCCCGCAGCCTCGGCTTCAAAGGCATGATTGTGCCGAAGGCTAACGAGACCGAAGCCGCTGTCGTCAATAATATAGAGGTGTATGGGGTGAGCTCGTTAAGCGAGGTCGTCGGGTTTTTCAATGGCGGAGTGAATCTGTCGCCTGTGGTTGTCAATACGCGGGAGGAGTTTGGTAAGGCGGTTGACTGCTTTGATTTTGACTTCTCAGAGGTAAAGGGGCAGGAAAATGTCAAGCGGGCCTTTGAGGTCGCATGTGCCGGAGGACACAATATACTTCTCGTCGGCGCTCCCGGTTCGGGCAAGTCCATGATGGCTAAGAGGCTGCCGTCGATAATGCCGCCCCTTACTCTCCAGGAGGCGCTTGAGACCACCAAGATTCACTCTGTGGCAGGAAAACTGAAGGGTGGGGCAAAGCTTATGACAAGCCGTCCGTTCCGCTCTCCCCATCACACGATTTCTCCCGTAGCGCTTGTCGGCGGGGGAGGTAACCCTATGCCCGGTGAAATATCGCTTGCCCATAACGGAGTGCTTTTTCTTGATGAATTTCCGGAATTTCCGCGCACGGTGCTGGAAGTGATGAGGCAGCCGCTTGAAGACCGTCATATCAGTATCTCTCGGGCAAGATACTCGATTGATTATCCGGCGGGATTTATGCTTGTTGCGTCGATGAATCCGTGTCCGTGTGGCTATTACAATCATCCGTCCAAGGAGTGTACATGTATGCCCGGGCAGGTGAATAAGTATCTCAGCCGTATATCGGGTCCACTGATGGACCGCATTGACCTGCAGGTGGAGATTATGCCGGTGCCGTTTGAGGAATTGTCGTCAATGAAAAGCGGAGAGAGCAGTGCCGCCATACGCGAGCGAGTGGTTAAGGCACGTGCGCTGCAGACAGCGCGTTTTGCCGGTGAGCGCGACATCCATTGCAATGCTCAGATGAACTCGCGTCTGCTGTCGGTCCATGCCCGTCTTGACAAGGAGTGCATGAAGTTGCTGGAATATGCCATGAAACGCTTTGACATGTCGGCAAGGGCATATGACCGCATACTCAAGGTAGCCCGCACCATTGCCGACCTTGCCGGCGAGGAGTCGATAATGCCCGCTCATGTAAGCGAGGCAATCTCTTATCGCAACCTCGACCGGTCGACATGGGGCACAACCACCGCCAAAATATAGTTCTGACTGTTTTTTTCTCTTGGTCGGGTCAGTGCTGGCGCGCAGATTCATCATATGCCTTGACTGCCTCCGCTGCAAGAGCTGGATTGCCCGCTGCTTCTGCGTAATATCCTGCAAGACGCTCGATTGCCTCCCGCGAGGTAGAGAGGCTTCCAAACATTGAAAGGAGCCGGGCGCGTGAAGTGACATCAAATTTCATGCGGTTCAGGTCGATGTGGTAGAAGTTGAATCCGAGAGCGGGAGTGCCGGTAAACAATACGTTGCCCGGGGAAAAATCGCGATGAAGTATTCCTGCCTCGTGCATTTTCACCATCTCTGCTGCAAATGCTCGCAGAAGCGGCTCGTTGTCGGGATTGTTTTCCCAGCCGCGCAGGTCGCCCCCGCTTATAAATTCGGTCATGGCGTAGCTGCGCAACAGGCGGTTGCCGTTGAGGACTTCGCCGTAGGCTACGGGTGTGGGAGTGCGGAATCCGAGTTGCAGGAGTTTCTTGGCATTTATATAGGAAAGATGTGACTTGCTTTTGCCTACTATCGTCTGCAGGTAAGAGTCAATGAAATTAGGTACCTGAAATGACTTTATGACTATCGTTGTATTGCCTATGGCAAGGCGATACACTGTATTGCGGTCCATATAGATCGGTTCCGCTTCCGGCGGTACGTCGTTTTTCAGGATTGCGGCTATGTTGTCGCGCAGGTGCTCAAAGCGCGAACTGATGTTAAGGTTGTATTTTAGCATGTAGATAGGTTTTATGCAAATATAGCATTTTCCCCTGACAGGTCCATCCGTTTTAACGTGTTTTCTTTAGGGTGCGGCGCGCCATGTTGTAGGCGATAAATGTAGAGCGGTATTGCTCGCGGCTAATCGCGCGCCCTTCGGCTCCGTCAAGTATCGCGCCCTTGTTTATATAGCAGTCGAGGAACGCTTTTATACCTTTTATATATGGAGTGATTGCCGGCACTGATTCAAGATGGGCCGACAGAACTTTTCCGGTTATTGCGGCGTGGCGTGTCTGGACCTGACGGTATTCTTCGGGGGTGGAGCAACGATAGTGGAGTATGTCGCCGTCAATCATTTCCGGGCGTAGCGTGTCGGGAAAAATCACTCGTTCCGATACATCGCGCAGATTCCAGTTGGCGTAGCGTTTGTCAAAGAGTCGTATCTGTAGGTCGGGATACCATCCGCAGTGTTTTACGGGTTGTCCGCAATAGAAATTGAGTCGGGACATTTTGTAGACTCTGTGGTCAAAGCCTGTCTCCTTCAGTTTTTTTATGGACATGCGCAAGGCGGGCGACAACACTTCGTCGGCATCGATTGACAGCACATAGCTGTAGGTGGTGAGCGATGTGGCAAACTGCCTTTGCGCTCCGTAGCCGGGAAACTCACGCTTCACGACTTTGCAACCGTGGCTTGCGCATATCTCAGCCGTGCGGTCGGTGGAAAACGAGTCGACTACTATTATTTCATCGGCGATACCTTTGAGTGATTCGAGGCATGCCTCGATGCGGTGTTCCTCGTTAAAGGTTATGATTGTCGCAGAGATGTGTCTCATGTTGTTGCGTTATCTTATGGACATATAGTGTTTCTTTTCTTCCGGCGACAGTCGCTCGATGGCATAGCGTAGCATGGTGCGTGGCATCGTTGTCGCGTGGCGGTCGAGAAAGCCGGTCAAAACATCTTTGCCCACATGCTTTCCCGCTTCGCGAAGCATCCATCCTGTTGCCTTGTGGATGAGGGGGTGGGTGTGGGTCAGGTATTTTTCGGCAATCTCCAGGGTGAGTTCACACTTTCCGTGGCGTATCGGAATCATTGTCGCCACGATTGCCGCGCGTTGCTCCCAGAGGTTGTCTGACCGGGTGAGGCGTCTCACTGTCTCTTCGGCAGAAGTGTCGGCAAGCATCCACTCGCCGAGCAGGTATGGTGCCGACAGGTCGATGAGGTCCCAGTTGTTTGCACGGGTGAGGTTGGCGAGGTAGAGCTCGATTATTTCGCGTCGGCGGTTTTCGTCGCGTTTTGATTTCTTGTATGACTCTACCATTGCGAGAAGTCCCGACAGCCGGTGTTCATGAACCGGAGAGTGTAGCATCGCCTCGATGACACTTGCCGGAGCGTCATGGTAGCGCCGGGCGACAGCTCGGTTGTCAGGCACGACCACACCTATAAATATGTCGCCTTCGCCATATTCTCCTTTGCCGGTCTTGAAGAAGCGTGAAAGAATTTTGATTTTGTCTTCTCTTGCCGCTTCTTTGAGATTTTGTTTCCAACTCTCGGTCATGACTAAAAAAATTTCGTGTCTGCAAATTTAAGAAAAATGAGTGGAGTAGGGTAGGGGAGTGCCGGCAATTTTAAGCCTTTGAGAATTTAAAATTACGGGTAGATGGGTGACGCTTGCTTGAATATTTAATTCTCAGAGGGGGTGCGTGAGGTTTAATGTCTTGTGTGATATAGTGTTATGTGATTTTTGGACGCTTGGTCGCGAAGTTCAGAAAAATTGTGAAGTGTGAGGTAGCTTGAAAAAATTGAAGTATATTTGTAAAAACTCTTGCTATGGCTCTTAACTACATATGGATGGCTTTCTTTTTCGTCGCTTTTTTAGTGGCGCTTGGAAAGACGATATTTTATGGTGACCTCACAATATGGGGCTCTATTATGAGCGCGTCGTTCAGCTCTGCCGCGACTGCGTTTGAAATCTCGCTTGGACTTACCGGCATTCTTGCCCTGTGGCTCGGACTGATGAAGATCGGTGAGCGTGCCGGGGTTATACAATTTTTTGGCCGGCTTATCAGTCCGCTTTTCAGCCGGCTGTTTCCGGGCATACCTAAGGGACACCCGGCAATGGGTTCGATATTTATGAATGTCTCGGCCAATATGCTTGGTCTTGACAACGCGGCGACGCCCCTTGGTCTGAAGGCGATGCAAGAGATGCAGTCGCTCAACGAGAAGAAAGATACAGCTACTGACGCTATGCTGATGTTTTTGATTCTCAACGCCTCGGGACTCTGTTTTATTCCTATCGGGATTATGATGTATCGCGCGCAGGCGGGTGCGGAAAATCCTACCGATGTGTTTCTCCCTATCTTGCTTGCCACTTTTATCGCTACGTTTGTCGGCATAGTGGCAATGTGCTTGAAGCAGGGCATAAGCTTGAAAGACAAGGTGTTGATTGCCTGGCTCGGAGGGCTTGCGCTGATTGTCGGAGGAATAGTGTGGTTCTTTTCGTCACTTCCCAAAGAGAAGGTGGAGGAATACTCCTCTTTTATTGCCAATGTGTTGCTGTTCAGTGTGATAGTTATGTTCCTTGCCGCGGGATTTCGTAAGCGCATCAATGTCTACGACTCTTTTATAGAGGGAGCCAAGGAGGGATTCAAGACGGCTGTCATGATTATACCTTATCTTGTGGCGATACTTGTCGCGATAGGCATGTTCCGTGCGTCGGGTGCGATGGATGTCATCACCGGCTGCATGGAGTCATGTTTTAACTTCATCGGCGTCGATGCTGATTGGGTTGCAGCGTTGCCTACCGCCTTGATGAAGCCGTTGAGCGGTTCGGGCAGCCGTGGCATGATGGTTGACCTTATGAGCACGTATGGGGCCGATGCATTTGTGTCGCGTGTCTCGGCTGCTATCCAGGGAAGTACCGACACTACGTTTTATATTCTCGCGGTCTATTTCGGCAGTGTCGGGGTCGTCAAGACGCGTTATGCTGTGCCATATGCCCTTCTTGCCGATGTCGTAGGGTCGGTTGCCGGCATTGTAGCCGCCTATATATTTTTCCGTTGACTATAAAATAGCTATTTTTGTAATATGAATTTAAACTGTGACAGATATGGTCAGCATTGAATGGGAAACTCAGAATGTCGACATGCCGTCGATTGACCGTCAGTTGCTTGAGCGGTGGATAAGCGATGTCGCCGCCTCTCACGGGCGTATAGTCGGTCCACTCGTGTATATATTTTGTGACGATGAGCGCATCATCGAGGTAAACCGTCAGTTTCTTCAGCATGACTATTACACTGACATAATCACTTTCGACTATTCCCGGGGAAAGCTTATCAGTGGCGATATGTTTATCTCGCTTGACACTGTTGAAAGTAATTCCCGGCTTGTCGGAGCTGAATATGCCGATGAACTGCACCGGGTCATAATACACGGGGTGCTGCATCTTTGTGGCATAAATGACAAGGGTCCCGGCGAGCGGGAGATTATGGAGCAAAACGAGAATGAGGCGCTTGACATGTTGCGCCGCCTTAATGGAAAGATTTAGACTTTTGTAATAACAGATATGAAATTTGACTATGACGTGATTGTGGTAGGTGCGGGACACGCCGGATGTGAGGCTGCCGCTGCTGCGGCTCGACGCGGGGCGTCTACGCTGCTTATCACCATGGACATGAATAAGATTGCGCAGATGAGCTGTAATCCTGCGGTAGGAGGTATCGCAAAGGGACAGATTGTCAGGGAAATCGACGCGCTCGGAGGAATGATGGGTATAATCACCGACCGCACGGCGATACAGTTCCGTATGCTTAACCGGTCAAAAGGCCCGGCGATGTGGAGCCCGCGTGCGCAGAGTGACCGCATGAAGTTCAGCGGCGAGTGGCGCAGGATTCTTGAGAATACTCCCGGGCTTTATATGTGGCAGGATTCTGTCGCTTCTCTGATTCTCGACGGCAACAGGGTAAAGGGCGTCACTACTGTGCTTGGCGTTAATTTCTATTCCGAGGCGGTTGTACTCACGGCAGGAACCTTCCTTAACGGACTTATGCATGTAGGTCGCGCCCAGGTAGAGGGAGGACGTGTTTCGGAGCCTGCCTCCCACGGTATAACGGAGCAGCTTGCCGAGTTTGGTTTCACGACGGCGCGCATGAAGACAGGCACGCCTGTGCGTATCGATGGCAGGAGCGTGAAATGGGAGCTTACGTCGCCCCAGGATGGCGAAAATGATTTTCATAAGTTCAGTTATCTGCCCGATGTAAGGAGAGAGCTTCGCCAGCGTCAGTGTTACACGGTTTATACTAATCCCGCCACTCATGAGATATTGCGTGAGGGATTGCCCGATTCACCGCTTTACAACGGTCAGATTAAGAGCATAGGCCCGCGTTATTGTCCAAGTATAGAGACGAAGATTGTCACCTTTGCCGACAAGGACGAGCATCAGCTGTTTCTTGAACCGGAGGGTGAGGACACTCAGGAATTTTATCTGAACGGCTTCTCTTCATCTCTTCCGCTTGACATTCAGGTCAGGGCGCTTTCGACTGTTCCGGCGCTGTCTGACGTGCAGATTTACCGTCCCGGATATGCGATAGAATATGACTTTTTTGACCCTACACAGCTTAGTCACACTCTTGAAACGAAGATGGTCGACGGACTCTTTTTTGCCGGTCAGGTCAACGGCACTACCGGCTATGAGGAAGCGGCGGGGCAGGGGCTTGTCGCCGGAGCTAACGCGGCGGCGAAGGCGCTCGGTCTTGAGCAGCTTGTATTGTCGCGCGACGAGGCATATATCGGAGTGCTGATTGATGACCTTGTTACAAAGGGTGTCGACGAGCCTTACCGCATGTTTACCTCGCGCGCTGAATATCGCATCTTGCTTCGTCAGGATGACGCCGACATGCGTCTTACCCCGCGTGCCTATGAACTCGGGCTTGTCGACGAGGAGCGTTACAGACTCATGGTGTCGAAGCGGGAGCAGCGTGACCGGCTTATCGAGTTTACACGTAATTTCTCCCTGAAACCGGCATTGATAAATGACGCGCTTGAGACTCTCGGCACTTCGCCGCTGAAGCAGGGCGTTAAGCTTGTCGACCTGATACTGCGCCCTCAGATAACAATCATGTCGCTCCTTCCTTATGTCGACGCTCTGCGCCACGAGGTCGAACGCATAGAGGAGTCTCGCCGCGACGAGATAATCGAGGCTGCGGAGATACTTATAAAGTATCAGGGCTATATTGACAGGGAGAAGATGGTCGCCGACAAGATTCATCGGCTGGAGGAGCTGAAGCTCCCAGCTGCGATGGACTATTCATCGATAAAAGCATTGTCGACCGAAGCGCGTCAGAAACTTGAGAAGATACGGCCTGTGACGGTTGCCCAGGCAAGCCGCATACCGGGCATTTCACCGAGCGACATCAACGTGCTTTTGTTGCTGATGGGGCGGTGATTGTTTCACGTGGAACAAGAATAACTAAATAGAATACAATTAATTAACCTGAAATTTTATGGAATACATCAAGTCAAAAATCAGAGATGTCGTAGACTTCCCGAAGAAAGGTATTATATTCAGGGACCTGACTACAATGTTTAAGGATGCCCGCGCGATGCACATCGTAGGCTGGGACCTCGCGCAACATTATCGCTCGAAAGGCGTTACTAAAGTAGTGGGTATTGAGTCACGCGGATTTATCGGTGGCGCGATTCTTGCTTATGAAATCGGGGCCGGTTTTGTCCCTGCGCGTAAGCCCGGCAAGTTGCCTGCCGACACTATCACCGCTTCCTTCGAGAAGGAGTATGGAACCGATGTCATAGAGATTCATCGCGATGCAATCACCCCCGATGATGTCGTTGTCATCCATGACGACCTGCTCGCTACCGGCGGAACTATGGCTGCATGCTATGAGCTCGTAAAGAGCATGAACCCGAAAAAGGTCTACATCAGTTTCATCGTAGAGCTGAGCGACCTTGAGGGCCGAAAGAATCTGCCTGCCGACGCCGAGGTGACTTCGCTCATCACTTACTGATGTGTCTTAAATAAATTTTGCGATTGGCTAAGATAGAAAAATCAAAAGAGCTGATGGAGAAAATCTCCATCCTTCCCGACACTCCCGGCTGCTACCTTTACTATGATGCAGCCGGGACCGTGATTTATGTAGGCAAGGCAAAGAACCTGAAGCGGCGTGTGTCGTCATATTTCAACCGCACTCACGACAGCATACGCACAATGCTTCTTGTTAAGAATATCGTCGACATGAAATATATTGTCGTGCCTACGGAGCAGGATGCGCTGAATCTTGAAAATTCCTTGATAAAGGAGTACAAGCCTCACTATAATGTGCTTCTCAAGGATGATAAATCTTACCCCTGGATAGTGGTCACAAAGGAGCATTTCCCGAGGGTGTTCATGACTCGTACCCGCATCAAGGATGGCTCGAAATATTTCGGTCCCTATACCAATACCGGTGTGGCAAAGGCGGTGCTGAATCTTATCCGCGAGCTGTATCCGGTGCGCACATGCCGCCATGCGATCACTCCCGATTATGTGGCGAAGGGGAAGGGAAGGCTCTGTCTCGAATATCATCTGAAGAATTGTCTCGGGTGCTGCACCGGGATGATCGGTCAGGACAAATACGGAGAGATGATTGACCATGTCAAGCAGATTCTGCGTGGCGACACACAGGAGCTGCTCGACTATCTCCGCAACGAGATGGGGGAGCTTGCGGCTGAGCTGCGGTTTGAGGAAGCGCAGCTTCTGAAGGAGAAATATCAGTTGATTGAGCGTTATCAGTCCAAGAGCGTAATCGTCAGCCAGACGCTTGACGATATTGACGTGTTTGGGGTCGATGATGACCGCGAGCAGGTTTACGTGAATTATATGCACGTAAGGCGCGGGGCGATTGTAAGGAGCATCACTTTTGAGTATAAGCGGCGCCTTGACGAGCCGGTGGAGGAGATTCTCGGCTATGCCATCATGGAGGCAAAGGAGAAGTTTGCGCTGAGCTATGACGAGGTGGTTGTGCCCGTGTTGCCCGACGTGGAGCTTGAGGGGGTCACTTATACAATTCCGCAGCGTGGCGACAAGATGAAGCTTCTTGAGGTTTCGTCGCATAATGCGCGCCAGAATAAGGTCGACTCGCTAAAGATGATGGAGAAGCACGACCCTGAAAAGAGAGTCGAGCGCACCCTTCAGAGAATGAAGGCGGATTTCCGCCTTACGGAGCTGCCGCGCCACATCGAGTGTTTTGATAACTCAAATATCCAGGGCACAAATCCTGTCGCCTCGTGTGTGGTGTTCCGCAATGCCAAGCCTGCGAAGCGTGACTATCGTCATTTCAATATCAAGACAGTGGAAGGACCCGATGACTTCGCCTCGATGAAGGAGGTGCTCACGCGCCGCTATACGCGCCTTATGGAAGAGGGCGAGGAGCTGCCGCAACTTATCGTGGTCGATGGCGGAAAAGGGCAGCTGAGTGCTGCGGTGGAGGCGCTTGATGACATGGGGCTGCGTGGCACTATCGCCGTGGTCGGCATTGCAAAGCGTCTTGAGGAAATATACTTTCCCGGCGACAGCATACCGCTGTATATTGATAAAAATTCCGAATCATTGCGGGTGGTGCAGCATCTGCGCGACGAGGCACACCGGTTTGGCATCACCCATCACCGCAATCGCCGAAGCAAGGGGCAGATTGTGAGCGAGCTGGATGATATAAAAGGGGTGGGAGCGAAGACTAAAGAAGCTCTGCTTCAGACGTTTAAGAGCGTAAAGCGCTTGCGCGAGGCTTCTATTGACGCTATCGCCGAGATAACGGGTCCTGCGCGTGCATCGCTGATTTACAATGCGTTGCATGACCCCGATGAATGATTTCCTTTATCTTTTGCCGTTGAGCCAGGTGCCTATCGGCTTTTCATACTTGTAATATACCAGAAATGACAACCCTGTCGTGATTATCAAGAGCGCGGGGAGTGCTATCCACGGGTTTGCCGGAACCAACTCTGCTTCGACAAGGCGTCTGTAACAGGTAATCAGCAGCACGTGGAGCATGTAGAAACTGAAGCTGACATTGCCGAAGGCTACAAGCGGTCGCGACGAAAGCACCTTGCTCACAATGCCTCCATTGCCGTCGTTGACCGCAAAGGTCATGATCATGACTGCCGACGGAATCCACCAGTAGGAGGCGAGGGTGAGCCTTGACGTGATGTCGCCGAAAAATATGCAGCCCGCCACGGTGATGCCTATGGCGGCAAACTCGGCAACGCTCTTTTTTAAGCCGCCTTTACGCGTGGTGGCAGATGGTTTTATGCCGGAATATACGGTCCATAGTATCATGCCCCACACAAAGTCGAGCAGACGGGTAGGAGGGAAGATATAGATTAGTGCGGTTTCAAGCCGGTCGGGAATAAACCATATAAGGGCAAAATAAGCCGCTGTGGCGGCGATTGTGCATGAAGTGAACCATTTCCTTGTCCGATGACAAAACATCGCGAGAAACGGGAAAATAGCGTAGCAAAACATGAGGTCGCTGAGACACCACGACACCGCATTGCCGGAAAAGTAGACCGCCTCCACCGGTATCCAGCTTTGCAGAAGCAGCAGATTGGGCAGGAGCACGACACATGAGCCGATGCCAAGCCGGCTTCCGTAAAGCAGGAGATAAAAGGCGAGACACAGCAGGTGGAGTGGATAGAGCCTGGCGACACGACGCCACATGTAGCGGCTGTAACGCTCGTTTCCTTCCGTCAGGCGGCGGAAATATCCTGCGCTCATGACAAATCCGCTCAGCATGATAAAGAAATCGACACCGCAGTCACCGCCCGCCGCAAACAGCCCTTTCCCGTCTACGGGGAAATGATGCAGGAATATCATTATGGCATATATTCCTCTCAGTGATTGAAGTGATTTCAGCATTGCGGCAGTCTGAGGTGGTTGTTACGGCAAAGGTATGATTTTTGTCTTGTAACCGCAACGCGCGGTGATACAAAAAAAGTCGCGGCAGCCGCCGGACATGATGTTCCGGGGCTGCCGCTTGCAGAATAGATGGATATATTGGATTTACTTTATGAGTTCCTTTTCCGATTTCACTGATCCGTCGCTATATTTTACGGTCTTGATGTATATGCCTGCGCGGGGAGCCTTGACGATACGTCCCTGAAGGTCGGTATAGCGCACCGACACGGCGTCTTTTGCCTCTTCGGCGATTGCGGTGTCAACTCCTGCCTCGGCTGTTACCGGAGCCTTTATCGCGTTTACCACCTTGCCGGTCTTGCCGTCAAGGACGATTGCCACTACAAATAGCTTGTCGGGGTTCTGGATAAGATTTTTTACCGGTTTTGTGTCAAATGTATAGTGGTCCTCTGTGGTCTTGTCGGTCTCGATTGATGATGGAAGAGAGCCGTCAATTCCGTCGGGGGTGTCGGCGATAAGAGCCACTTCATTAAAATGCAGGTCCTTGATGGGGTTGCCCATGTCGCATAGCACCTCGAGCTCTGTGCCTTCGTAATCTGATCTGTAGCCCGGGAAATAGTTGCTCTGGTCCCAATCGGAATCAGTGCTGTGCAGGTCGTCGGCACATAGCACATAGGCAAGTCGGTAGTCGGCGTTTTCCTCTGCGATGGCAAATTTTGTAAACGACGCAGCCTCAATCGAAGTCTTTTCCTTGTCGGCCCACCAAGCATAGAGGCTTATTGCCGCAGGGGTGAATTGTTCGCGGGAGATTTTCCACGGTTCTTCCGCTTCATCAGGGTCTATCACGCTGCCGCGGTCGACTGTTGCCGCCGGGAAACCGCTGACATATACCGGATAGTTGCTTGACGAGACAGTTGCCATCGGGTCGCCGTTGTGATAGGCTATGCCGATGAAGTCGCTTCCGTAGAGACGGTTCATCTTTTCAAGGACGTACCATCCGCGGGGGCACCATCCACACCATGTGCCTGTGTATTCCTCCACGAGAGGACGGTGATGGGGCACGATTGACACTGCGTTGAGCTTGCCCGACGCTGTAGCTGCAGATGAGCCGTTGGCTGTTCCGTTAATCTTGTCGATTTTAACTTCGATGTCATACTCGCCGATTGCTTCCGGCACTTCAAAGACAAGAGGTGCCACTGTGCTGTGTACATAGTCGCTCGCTATGGGGGCGGTCAATGTCTGTTTTCCGGTCTTTGTATTTCCGTCGATTGTGTAAGTGTATTCGATTTCATTGACCGGTTCTGAACCGAAATTCTGTACGCCTACGTTAACTGTCGTCGTGGCTCCTGCCTTGCCATACATCACGGGCAGCGATGTGAGGCTCATCGAGTATTCGGGGAAGTCGCCCTCTATCGTCACTTCGATTATCGGTGATGCGTCAACTCGTGAGGTTCCGTAGTTCATCCATTTTAGCACAGTGCGGGATGAATGTAGGTAAAAACCGTTTTCATGCGCTTTTTCGGCAAGCAGCAGCGGAGTTTTGGTTTCGTCATTCAGCTCGTCTATTGTGAACGAGTAGCCGATATATACGCCGTCGGAGGTGATGGTGTAGGGCGATTCGAGGGTCACTTTCATGTCGCCGTATTCTGACGGAGCTACCTCTACTGAAGTTATGTCGGGGACATTCTGCTTCTTGTCATTCAGACTCAGCTCCTTTGTCATCCACATTGTTGTGCCTGATATGCCTTCTGTAGCATATAAAGAGGCGCTAATCTTGGTGATTTTTTTGCCTACAAGCTCCGGGTTGTCTATGCGCATCGCTACGTCATAGTTCTCTTTCTTGCCGGTTCCCCAGGAGAAATAGTCCTTGCCGGCGTATGTGAAGTTGATTGTTGCAGCCCCTGCATCCGCCAAAATGGCGGAGCAGAGGAGTGCTGTGGTTATTGCTTTTTTTATCATCGCGTTCTTTTTTTCTTACAATTGTTTATCGCAGATAGATGCTGTTTACTTTACTGCGCGTTTTACAGTCTTTACAGTGCCGTCGCTATAGGTAGTCTTCTTGATGAAGAGTCCGTTTGACGGGGTGTCTACTTTGCGTCCGGTAAGGTCGTAGTAAACTGTCGCGGTCACTTCTTTTGCGCCTTCGATTGTATCAAGAGCGGCAGGCTTCACGATGTTTGTCTCTCCGGTCTCCAGGTTGAAGTTTACGAGGTCCGATTTGTTTGTCACGCCGTCAATGGTGTAAACCGCCTGTACTCCGATTGTCTCGAATCCGTCGACGAAGTAATAAACAGTGTGCTGAGAGCCTCTGACATAGAAATCCCAGTCATCGGTGAAGTTGTAGGGGATGTCGGTTATCTCCTCAATGCCAAGTGCTTCAAATTTTTCATATTCGTCGGCATAGAATGTGAACAGCTCGTTATCGAAATAGATGTTGTAATAGTAGTTGTCCAGGTCAAGCAGGTTGCCTTCTGTATCTACCATGGGCAGGATGAAGTTGAATTCTCCTCCATATTGCGGTTCGTAGCCGTCGGTTATCAGGCTGTGAGGATTAGCCGGGGTTGCGGGTTTCATCGCTCCTTGATATTTGATTGTCGGTTCGTCAAACGCGTCAAGGTAGTACACTTTTGTTTCCGAGCCGTTGACAAGCAGTGTCAGTCCTTCGGGTGAGGTGAGCTTTTTGCCTTCTGCGTCATAATTCAGCACAGCAGGCTTGTCGCTGAGAGTGTAGTAATAATCCTGATATTCCTCATCAAATACGCTGGCTCCGGCAAAGAAGTACGTGAAATGGCTGTTTGCTATGCCGATGTACTGGTCGTTTTCAAATGTCACCTTGTCGCCTGAGATTGTACCCTTGATCCATCCGTCGGGCATTGATTCAGAAAGGCCGCCGATATACATGTCATTGCCGTCGATGCCTACGTTTACAAAGTGTCCGTTGCCGTCGGGGGTGGAGAGTGCCCATTTTTCAGTGCTTACTGATTCGGGTTTCTCTACAGGCTTGCCGTCAAATACCTCATAGCTCTGATACAGGTCGGCATATCCTGCCCAGTAATCGTCGCTTGTGTAGAGAAGTCCGAGAGTGACGTTCTCGTCCATTGTTATTGATCCGTCGGCGCCGATGGTGAATGTGATTTTGTCTACATCCTCGTCGGGAAGGTATGTCGCAGTCTCTTCGTCTTCATAATATTTTACTGCTGCAATCTTGTAGCCGTCTTCAAATTCTTCATCATACAAGATGCACTGTGGAAGGTCGACTGTGATGACTCCGTCAGATACGGTTCCTTTGACATAAGAGCCTACAGGGGCGTTGGAGAAGATGTCCTTGAAGTACACTTCGTTGTTGTCGGTGAATACAATCTCCGAGCTGAATGTGTCCTCATATGATGCAATCCACATGATATACACGAAGTAGCCTGCCGCCGACTTCTTGTACATCTTGGTTTCGCCTGCGGGAGCCTCGGTGATTATCGGCATATCTAATCCCGTTGATGCGGCGGCTTTCTTTATTCTCGCCGGGGTGGCAGCACGTTTCATGCTGAGATTAGTGGCGTTTGCCGGCTTGACCGCTTTCTCGGCGCTTGTTTTTTCTAATGCCGGAAGCGCCAGGCGCTGTGTCGGTGAGTTGGCAAATACTGAAGATGCGGCAAAAATGATTCCGCTTAATAGTAATGTAAATTTCCTCATAAAAGTAACAGAATTTAATTGTTTTACTTATTTGTGTTGCAGTTTGTATTTGTTGTGATGATTGCAAATTTAGATAAAATTCTTTAAAAAGCAAATTATTTAAGAAAAAATCTATAAAATATACCGAATTTGTGTCATATTGATGTTTTGTCGGTCTTATATTGTGTCTTTATGCTTGTCTGTGGTGTCGGATGCTCGGTTTAATCTTTGATTGCGTATCTGCTTGCGAGTTTATTGTTAAAAAATTTCGTCGGAAAGTGATTTATTGCTATCTTTGCAGTGAGGAGAGAGGATGTCCCGGTGATTGCAATTTATTGCGCCCGGGACATTTTTTTTGTGGCAGCCGGAAGCGCTGTGTTTTATTGGCTTATGGAGAAAAAAAGTAAAGGCTGCCAATCGGCAGCCTTTGATGACTAAATTATGTCATATGTGATTTGTGGTGCGGAATCTTCGGTCATCGCGACCTTTGTGGCTAATTCCTGCTCTGTCCGGGGTTCCGGTGCCTCTCTCTGCTCTTGGAAAGGCGTAGAGTCCACAAATTTCTGTCAAAATTACTATATTTTGCAAGCAATGCTTAGGTTGTGGTAATGATTCTATGCTTTGCTTATAAGAGGATACAAGCTCGCTCTTATGATTATGCAAAGGTAGTCATTTATCGTTGCAATCGTGTTACAACTGTGTGCCAATTTTGACAAACTTGTACTTTTTGTTCGTATTTTTTTGTGGGAAGGGGGCTTGGTCCCGAATAACTGCTGTCCGCCGGCATGTTTTCAGGCTTGTTCACGCCATTTTATAAGGGTGAATATAAATTCAAGTCCGTGGGGCTTATGGTTGAGGACACGTATTGTGCCTCCCATCACATTGATTGTGTTTTTTACAATCGGGAGTCCGAGCCCGGTGCCTCCCACTTTTCTTGACCTCCCTTTGTCTACACGGTAGAAGCGCTCAAACAGATGAGGAAGGTGCTCATCTTCCACGCCTCTTCCGTCGTCAAAAAATGAAAATCTGTATTCGCGGTCATTCTCTCCTATGAGTTTCAGGCAGCACATCGTGCCGTTGGAGTGGAAGTTGGAGTTTCTTATCAGGTTGGTGACCATGCCGAAGAGAAGGTTGTAGTTGCCTACAACATTGCAGTGGGGCGGCACTTCGTAGCTGAACGGCAGTGAGCCCTCGCTTTTTATGTTGGCAAACTCGCTTTCGACATTGGCAAGCAGCTCATGGAAGTCCACTTTTTCGCGCATAAGCCCTTTGCCGCCCTCCTCAAGGCGAGTTATCGACGACAGGTCGTTGAGCATGTTGCAGAGTCGTTCCATGTGTTCCTGCGCCTTCCCGATAAAGCGTTGCCGCGCCGCCTCGTCCATCTCGGGGTGGTCTGCCATGGTGTCGAGATAGCCTTTTATGATGCCTACGGGGGTCTTCAGCTCATGGTTAATATTGTTTGACAGCTGTTTTGTGACGCGTATTTTTTCTTCGGTAACCTTGAGAGCTATGCGGTGTTCACGTTCGGAGCGCTCGATGGCTTCCTCGCGCTCGCGGAACAGGGTCACTATCTGTCGGGATATGGATCCGAGTTCGTCCTGGGGAAATTCGTAGTCCAGATTGGCAAATTCGCGGTCGTTGGCGGCTCGGTCGGCAAATTCGTGGAGCAATCTCACGTTTTTGCCAAGGTAGCGCGTGGAAAAGTAGGCTATAGCCGTGACTATCACCGCAAGGATTATAATCAGTATCCAGAGGCTTCTGTCGACCGATACGCGTTCAGAGATGGCTCCTGTGTAGGGCATCGCCGTGTGGACATATATCTTTCCGTCCTCACTTGTGCGCACACCGAAGAAGTAGTAGGGATTGTTGACCTCCACGTCGCTTTTTCTCAGAGCCGTGCCGTAGCCTTTTACGGTCGCTTCAGCGAGCTCCGGGGGCAACGACTGGTCGTGCATCCTCGGTATCGGGGTGCCGATGCAGTAGAGGAGGTTGTTCTTGTCGTCGTATACGGACACTCTTATCCCTTTCAGGACCGAATGTTCGTAGTGTTGCGCAAGGAAACGCATGAACGGCTCCATGTCGAGGTCGTTCTCGTAGGCGTTGATAATGCGCGAGTTAATGAGTGTCAGCTCGTCGTTGAGGCGGGCTGTGCGGAACTCTTTCTCGCGCTCATACTGAAACAGTGCGAGGGCGATGATTACCGACCACAGCAACCCGACAAGCGGGAAAAACAATCGCCACTGATAGCTAATTGGTTTCCTTAAACCCATATCCGAAGCCTACCTTTGTTATGATATTGTTGCCGTAGGGGTCTATTTTCTTGCGCAGACGGGTTATGTTGGTGTCTATTGTGCGGTCCGACACGACTACATCCTCCGGCCACACCTCACGGATGATTTCTTCACGCGAGTAGATGCGGTTGCGGTGGGAGAGGAAAAACAGCAGTATCTCAAACTCGGTCTTTGTGAGTGTCACCGGCTCGCCGTTAAGATAGCAGGTCTTTTCGTTGCGGTCGACGCGCAGGGTCTTGAACGTGATGTCGGGCTCCTGGATGCTCTTCGAGATGTTGTAGGCATACTGCTGTGAGGCGTGGCTGCGGCGCAGGACGGCGCGCACTCTCGCAAGCACCTCGTTGATGACAAACGGCTTGGTTATGTAGTCGTCGCCGCCGAGGTTAAGCCCCATTACGGTGTCATCCTCGCCGTCGAGAGCCGAGCAGAATATGATAGGGGTGTTTTCGGTCGCGGCGTTGACTTTAAGCCTTTTTGCGAAGTCAAATCCGCTTATCTTGTCCATCATTATGTCGAGGATGAACAGTGAATAGCTTGACAGGTCGTAGCCGAGTGCTTCTTTGCCGGAAAGGGCGTAGTCTACATCATAGCCGTCAAGTTCAAGGTTATATTTCAGTATGTCGCAGATAGACTCTTCATCGTCTACCACAAGTATTTTTATCCTCATTTGCAGTCGGTATTTATTTATTCACGCTAAGTTAGACAGAAAAAACGGATATTTCTGTTAATTTCTGTTAAAGCTACGCTTGGGCTGAACCATTCCCTGCGGCTCTTGTTCTAAAGGTATAATTACTATATTTGCACTGTGTTTTTCATGGTATTAGATTTAAGGTTAATTACAACGGGTGAGTCGTGAGACTCGCCCGTTGTAATTTCTGCACGTTTCAGTCTTTTGCCCAACTGATTAGTAATCATTGTATAGCCGGTATATATGCAACAGGGGCTGCGTCGATTGACGCAGCCCCTGCGGTTGTTTATCGGTCAGGCTCGATTAGAGCTGGGGACCTGCAGCGACGAGTGCCTTGCCGGCTTCGTTGTTGGTGTATTTCTTGAAGTTCTTGATGAAACGCTCAGCGAGGTCCTTAGCCTTAACTTCCCACTCTTCGGGGTTAGCGTAGGTGTCGCGAGGATCAAGAATCTTGGGATCAACGCCGGGAAGCTCGGTAGGAATCTCGAAGTCGAAGATCGGGAGCTTCTTGGTGGGAGCCTTGAGGATTGCGCCGTCAAGGATGTCGTCGATGATACCACGGGTGTCGCGGATAGAGATACGCTTGCCTGTTCCGTTCCAGCCGGTGTTTACGAGGTAAGCCTTTGCTCCGCTCTTTTCCATGCGCTTAACGAGCTCTTCAGCATACTTGGTCGGGTGGAGTTCAAGGAATGCCTGTCCGAAGCAAGCTGAGAATGTAGGAGTAGGCTCGGTGATACCGCGCTCTGTACCTGCAAGCTTAGCGGTGAATCCTGAGAGGAAGTAATACTTGGTCTGCTCCGGAGTAAGGATAGAAACGGGAGGAAGCACGCCGAATGCGTCAGCTGAAAGGAAGATTACGTTCTTGGCAGCCGGACCTGCAGATACGGGGCGTACGATGCTCTCGATGTGGTTGATCGGGTAAGAAACACGAGTGTTTTCAGTAACGCTCTTGTCCTTGAAGTCGATCTTGCCTTCTGCGTCAACAGTCACGTTCTCAAGAAGTGCGTCGCGAGAGATAGCCTTGTAGATGTCGGGCTCGCTTTCCTTGTCAAGGTTGATAACCTTTGCGTAGCAACCGCCTTCGAAGTTGAACACGCCGTTGTCGTCCCATCCGTGCTCGTCGTCTCCGATAAGAAGACGCTTCGGGTCGGTAGAAAGGGTAGTCTTACCGGTTCCTGAAAGACCGAAGAATACAGCTGTGTTCTCGCCGTTCTTGTCAGTGTTGGCAGAGCAGTGCATTGAAGCGATGCCTTCGAGGGGAAGGAAGTAGTTCATCATTGAGAACATACCCTTCTTCATCTCGCCGCCATACCATGTGTTGATGATAACCTGCTCGCGTGAAGTGATGTTGAATACAACTGCGGTCTCAGAGTTCAAGCCGAGTTCCTTGTAGTTTTCAACCTTAGCCTTTGATGCGTTATATACTACGAAGTCGGGCTTGAAGTCCTTGAGTTCTTCTTCGGTAGGAGCGATGAACATGTTGGTCACGAAGTGAGCCTGCCATGCTACCTCAACGATGAAACGTACAGCCATGCGGGTGTCCTTGTTGGCTCCGCAGAAGCGGTCAACAACATAAAGCTTCTTGTTAGAAAGCTCCTTGATGGCGATTTCCTTTACAGCAGCCCAGGTCTTTTCGGTCACGGGCTTGTTGTCGTTGGGATATTCTTCGGTTGTCCACCATACATTGTCCTTTGACTGGTCGTCGAGCACGATGAATTTGTCCTTGGGTGAGCGTCCTGTGTAAACGCCGGTCATTACGTTGACAGCGCCGAGTTCAGTCACTACACCTTTTTCAAAACCTTCGAGAGTGGGGAGAGTCTCTTCTTTGAAGAGTTCTTCGTAGGAAGGATTGTAAATGATTTCTTTAGTACCGGTGATACCGTACTGTGTTAAATCGATTTTGCTCATTTTGTTAGACATTAAATTTATTGAATTCTTGAATTTGAGTCATTATTAAATCTTGGAGACAATTACCTATTGTACCACGTGCAAAGTTAAGTGATTTTTTTTAATCACGAATACAAAATACGGAATTATTTCCGTAATTACATTTTTTTAATAATATTTGCTTTGCTGAGCCATTGTCGGTATTCATGTCGATTAATCTTTTCGTTGTACTACTAATAATCGCTTTTTGCACTGTTTGTTCACTTGCCGCCGGGTTGATTAAGCATTAATATGAAATGCAATCCCGGTTGGTTAACAATTAGAATCGTTAGGCAATAAAAGTTAATTGCGGTGACGGATAGCGGACATTCATGTTTCATTTTGCCGTGGAATTGTCGTAACTTTGCCGTAGAAAATCAAGACTGACATGCGAATAGACATTTTGACCGTGTTGCCCGAGATGCTTGAGTCGCCTCTCGGATGCTCTATACTGAAGCGCGCCCAAGACAAGGGGCTTGCAGAGATTGTGGTGCATAATCTCCGTGACTACACTACCAACCGTCACCGTAAAGTCGACGACTATCCCTTCGGGGGCGAGGCAGGCATGGTGATGCAGATTGAGCCGGTAGACCGTGCTATCGCCCACCTCAGGAGCGAGCGTGACTACGATGAGGTCATATTCACCTCTCCCGACGGCGAACAGCTTACTCAGCCGATGGCAAACCGCATGTCGATGCTTGACAATATCATAATACTCTGCGGTCACTACAAGGGCGTCGACTACCGAATACGCGAGCATCTCGTGACCCGCGAGATTACAATCGGCGACTATGTGCTGACGGGGGGCGAGTTGCCTGCGCTTGTGATTACCGACGCCATTGTGAGGCTTATCCCCGGCGCTATCGGTGACGAGCAAAGCGCGCTGAGCGATTCCTTCCAGGACAATCTGCTTGCTCCCCCTATCTACACGCGTCCCGCCGAATATAACGGCTGGAAGGTGCCCGACATACTTCTATCCGGTCATCAGGCGCGCATCGACGAGTGGCGCCACGAGCAGGCGGTAGAGCGCACACGCCGCCTTCGCCCCGGGCTGCTTGACCAATAAAGTGATGACCGCTGTCGAGCAGGGTGCCGGTCATGTGCGGAATATTTATTATATTTGCATTATTAACTTATCGTGACATGGCATTTGAAAGATTGAAATCGCTGCTGAAAAACGAGCTTGGCTATCTTCCCGACGGAGATGGTCTTGAGGTGCTTTTCTCGCGCGGCGAGACTATGAATCTTTCAAGAGGCGGCATCGTGATAGAAGAGGGAATGAAATGTCCCGACGTGTATATCGTTGAAGACGGGATAGTGCGTTTTGTCGACATGAACGGAGACAAGGAGCGCACATTCGGCTTCGGGCTCCCGGGCACTATGTTTTCGTCAAAACATTCCTTTGTCATGAATCTGCCCTCCTATTACAGGGTGGAGGCATGCTGTCCCACGACTCTTATGCACATTAAGAAAGATGACTTCTGGGATGTGGTGACGAGCTATCACGAACTTACGATATGGATGTTGCAGTATGCCTATGGCGAACTGTTTTTTCAGGAATATAAGAATGCCGTGGTTCATAACGGAAGTACTGCCGAGCGCTACCGCCGGATGATAGGCGACCGTCCTGAAATCATGGAAAAGGTGTCGCAGAAAAACATCGCATCCTATCTCGGGGTGACACCCGAATATCTCAGCAAGCTGAAAAGGGAGTTTCTGAAATCCCGGCGTTGACAATTTATATTAATATCGCTTGTGAAAGTGGCATTTTGTTAATTTTGGATTGTTAAAAGTAACTTTTGTGTCATTTCTTAATCTATGTTAAGTTTTTTGAGTAAAACTATATCTATTTTTGTGAATGAGCTTTAGTTCATGCTTGAGATATCACATTTCATTACATAAAAAAGTTAAGTTATGGTTTATTTTACTCGGAAAGTCAAGGCGATAGCGGCTATGGTCGCTCTCTCCGGAATGATTTCAATGGAGGCGCAGGAGAAGTCTCTTGAAATCAATGTGAGCAATATCACATGTACTGACGCCGTTGTCACGGTGACACCCTCCGATGACACGTTCAGCTATTATTGGAATATGCGCCCCAGGGCGGATTTTGACGAAATCGGCTCTGACAATATCATTGCCAATCATATAGCGTCGTGGGAGCGTAATGCGTCATATTACGATGATACTACGTGGCAGGACTTGATGTCATATTCTCTTATTTCAGGGGAGTATGAGGCTATCGTATCGGAAGAATATGACATGCTTGAATGGGGCGGTGCGGAATATGTGGTATATGCCTTTGGCATGAATCGCGAAGGCGAGGTGACAGTTCCGCTTGCGACAAAGTCGTTCAAGACCCTTGACCCGAAGGTGTCGGAAAATACATTTGACGTGAAGGTGGTGTCGATAGAGCCTGACGGCAAAAATTACATGACAACCACCGTTAAGATAACTCCGTCAAACGATGACCCCTATCTCGTCCACGCTCTTGAGAAGAGACTGCTTGACTATTATGACCTTACCCCCGGGTCGGCGGGCGAGACTGAGTTTTTGAAAAATCAGGTTATGCCTTATGGAAAGACATATTCGGGAGAGCAGACTGTGACGTTTACGAAACAGCGTGCCGACCGTGATTTCTGTGTCGTTACAGTAGGTGCTGAAGACGGCGCCCCGACAACTGCGCCCGACATGACCGAATACAAGACTGTGGAGATGCAGCCTGAGAAGCCGGTGTTCACCATCGAAGTGACTGACATAACCCAGACCAATGCCCACATCAAGATTGTGCCTCCTACAGAGGACATGCTCTTCGCATGGCATGTAACAACACCCGAAGTTATTGAGAATCATGGCGGAATTGAGGTAGTGGATGTTGAAATCGAACAAGGATGGTGGGAGTATGTCGCATCGCTTTACAATGGTCAGTACACATGGCAGGAATTGATGAGACCTAATCTGCTTCAGGGCACAATCGACAGTCACACAGCTGATATGGATGAGGATAGCCGACCTGAACTGCGCTGGGGCACTGACATGGTTCTGTATGCCTACGGTCTTAATGAAGACTGCGAGCGAATAACCGATATATTTTTCGTCGAGTTCAAGACCAAGGAGTGCAATAGGTCTGATATGACATTTGACTTTGAGGTATTTAGCGTCGAGCTTGATGAAAAGAACTCTACAGACACCAGAAAGAAATATACTGTTGCCGTAGATATTTTGCCTTCTGTCGAGGGAGAACAGTTTGCTTTTAAATATGCAGAAACCAAGGTCCTCGACTATTACATGGAAAATGACGAGGTGGATGATTACCTGTTTTACCAGTTTATGGGCTATTCCATGTTTGCCGACGGATATTCAAGAATCATAATGCCTGAAATTATTGAAGGCAGAGACTATTATATAATGGCTATCGGCTGGGATGAGGCTCCGACTACAGAGCTTTCCTACTTTAAGTTTAACACTGACTCTCCCGCAGTGAACGCAGTGGATGTCATGACCCGCGAGAAGGTGTCGGTAGTCGCTGTCGACGGCGGAATCCGCATGGAAGGTGACTATGACAACGCCGTGGTTTACAGCCTTGACGGCAGGACTGTAGGCGCTATCCGCGGAGGCTATGGCTCAGTGTCGGTGCCGGCAGGTGTATATGTGGTAAAATATGAAGCCGAGGGCAAGACTGTGACAAGCAAGGTGCTTGTGAAGTAAATCCATTATTCCATATTCTATAAAAGTGGGAGAGTGTGTCAGAAGTAATTCTGGCACATTCTCTTTTTGTATCCGTATATTTCGGGCGAGCTTCCACTCGCCCCTACAGCTACGCGATGTCCCCCCGCAGCTACGCGATGTCCCCCCGCAGCTACGCGATGTCCCCCCCGAAGCTACGCGATGTCCCCCCCGCAGCTACGCGATGTTCTCCTCGCAGCTATGCGATAACACTCTGTACAGATACCTGTGCAAGCAATTTAGGGGGGGAGAGTTCGCCCTCATGTAAGCAATGCCGCGGCTTGTAGGAACGCAAAGCGGGCGGCTCATCACGAGCCGCCCGCTGTTTATAACCCAAAAATCTTTTTTACAAAGAAATTATACTCAGTCAAGGGTTATTTTAATCTCTTTACCTGTATAGTCGACCATCTTGCCGGTGGCTTTCTTGTCAAATGCCACGGGATGGGTCGGGTCAACCTTGACTATATTGAATTTGCGTGATTGCGACATTCCGGGGTATTCGCCCTCGCGGTTGCCGATAGTAAGCGTTGAGGTAGCGTTGTCGTAGCTCAGGCTTATGGTCGACTTCATGCCCTTCTCGTAGTTGTAGTTGATGCCTTCGTCATCGTAAAGGGTGAAGCTGCCGTCGGCACCTGCTGCCACAAAGAGGGTGACGGGCTCTGCCGACACTTCGGCTGTGGACTGTATGTCACCGCCAACAGGCAGGATTGAGCCGGCACGTACGAAGAGCGGTATGCGCTCGTAGGGAGCCGCTATGTCAAGAGTCTGACCACCTGCGATGAACTTGCCGGTGTAGAAGTCATACCATCCTTCTGTTGCGGGGAAGTAAACCTTGCGGCTGCGGGCTCCGTAAGTGTAGACGGGTGCCACAAGCAGGTCGGGACCAAACATATACTCATCTTTGATGTCGCGCACGTTCTTGTCGGCGGGGAAGTCCATCACGAGCGGGCGCATGATTGTATAGTCGTTGTAATAGGTCATGCCCGCGAGAGAGTAGATGTAGGGCATCAGGTTGTAGCGGAGCTTGGTGTAATAGAGGATGGACTTGTAGGCGGGATGGCTTTCAGGCGCGATGTTGAACACTTCGCGGAAAGGCCACTGTCCGTGGGCGCGGAATAGCGGTGCGAATGCTCCAAACTGATACCAGCGTGTGTTGAGCTCACGCCATTCCTTGAGGTCGGCGTTTTCCTTGCCTGTCTTGTTAAATTCCTGCTGTGCCTTCACGTAGCGGTTTTCAACGCAGAATCCGCCGATGTCCATTGTCCAGTAGGGCACACCGCTCATCGCGAAGTTAAGTCCGGCTGAAATCTGTGCCGCCATGTCTTCCCAGCGAGTCGCGATATCGCCGCTCCATGTAGCTGTAGAGTAGCGCTGTTCGCCTGCAAATCCGCTTCGGGTGAGTAGGAACACACGCTTGTCGGGATCTACGCTACGCTGTCCGTCGTAGATTGCTTCTGCATTCATGAGGGCGTAGGCGTTGAAATATTCGGTCGACGGTCCAAGCGCAGTGGGGGTGATGAGGTCCTTGCGATACTGGATGTCGGTGCAGTCGCGGATGTTGGGCTCGGAGGCGTCCATCCACCATGCGTCGATGCCGAGGGGATAGTAGTGCTCATACATCTGCTGCCAGAAGAGCTTGCGTGCCTCGGGGTCGTAAGCGTCGTAGAATGAGCTGAGGTAGCCGGGACCCACCCAGTCGCGGATGCTGTCGGTGACGGGCAGCTTGTACATCCAGCCTTTTTCGTCAAATTCCTTGTAATGGTCGGTGGTCACGTAGAATTTCGGCCATACCGATACCATGACTCTTCCGTCCATGTCGTGGATGGAGTCAACCATGCCTTTGGGGTCGGGGAAACGGACGGGGTCAAACTCATGGCTTCCCCATGAATCTTCTTTCCAGTGGAGCCAGTCGATTACGATGTTGTCGATAGGGATATTGCGTTTGCGGAATTCGGTAAAGGTCGAAAGCACTTCTTCCTGGGTGTTGTATTTCTCGCGGCTCTGCCAGTAGCCCATAGCCCATTTCGGCATGATCGGAGCCTTGCCGGTAAGGGTGCGGTAACCGCTGATTACGTCGTCCATCGAGTCGCCATACACGAAGTAGTAGTCGATCTGTTCCTGCATCTCGCCCCACCAGCTCATCTTCAGCTGTTCGTCGGCGTCGGTCGGGCTGTAGACGCGAAGTCCGCAGTAGGCAACAGAGCCGTCGGGTTCCCACTCGATTTTGATGGGGATGCGTCGTCCTGCCTCAAGTTCTGCCGAGAATTTGAAGCTGTTGGGGTTCCAGGCTGTGCGCCAGCGCTCCGGGACAATAAGCTCATTGTCCAGATAGACTTTCTGGTAGCCTGAGTAATAGAGGATGAAGCGGTAAAGCCCGGTCTCGTCGGCTTCGATAGAGCCTTCATAGGTGACATGGGCGCCCGCGAAGTTGAAGTCCTGAGGCAGATTCACGACATGGGCGAGGTCGCCGCGTATGAGATGCTCGAAATAGATCGAGTCCTCACGCTGCACGAGAGTCTCTCCCTGAGCCGGCACGTAGGTTCCGGTGAGCGCGCCTTCCTTTCCGTCTTTATCGTAGAGCTTGAACACTCCGCCGAGCTGCTTGTAGTCGGCGGGATTGCCCCAGCGGCATAGGGAGTAGCTGTCCCAGAGGATTCCGTAATTGTCGGTCGACACCACAAATGGCACCGACACTTTGGTGTTATACTGGAAAAGTTCCTCGTTTTTTCCTTTATAGTTCCACTCGTCGGCCTGATGCTGTCCGAGTCCGTAGATGCCTTCCTCGTCGTTGACCGATTCAAAGAGCTGTCTTACGGTATAGGCTTTCTTGCCCTCTACCTCAATCGGGGTGAAGCTTCTTCCACCGTTGTCTTCGGCAAGGATGAGCTTGCCTTCGCTATCGAAGAATTTTACGTCGCCCGACGCCAGCAGTACATCGGCTGTGAGCTGTGAGGTCACGACCTGTACCGACGAGTCGGTCTCGACTACTTCAAAGCGAGGGGTTGATTTCTGCTCCACGACAACCAGACTGGGATTGTCGGCAAATTTTTTGTCGGGGGTAGCGGATACGCGTATCAGTTTGTCGCCCAGCACCTGGAGCCTGACAAGGCGTGTGCCGTTTTCGTTGACATCCCTGACGTTGACTGTCACTCCGGTATCAGACTTCTCGTAAGGGCGCGTGGCGCACGATGTCACCAGAAGCGCTGACGCGAGTGTAAAGGTTAGATGTCTTGATTTCATATTTAAGGGTTAGTGATTGTTGGTTTGTATCTACAAAGTTACACAACTGATTGCGTAGACGAGTGGCTGATATGTTGATTGTTGCCGTAAAAAATGATTAGACGGCGATTAAATTGTTTTTCCTGTGGGTATAAAATGTTATATGCCTTCCCGCTTCTGGTATTCTGACGGTGATATCCCAAATTCTTCCTGGAAGTATTTGCTGAAATATTTCGGGTTGTTGAAGCCTAACTGATAGGCTATCTCCGATACATTCAGCTGGCTTTCGCGGAGATACTGGGTGGCGCGTTTGAGCCTCAGGATGCGGATAAACTCGATGGGTGTCTTTCCGGTGATGTGGAGTATCTTTTTGTAGAGGTGGACGCGGCTCATGCCGAGGGCCTTGCTCAGTTCCTCTACGGAGAGGTCGCTCCGGGAAATGTTGTCTTCGACATATTTTACGGCGCGCTCTATCAGTTTCTCGTCGAGCGAGGTGATTTTGACTTTCTCCGGTTCGGGCACGAGCGGGCTGCGTGTCGCGCCTTTGCGCCGTAACGCCACGAGATGTTTCATCTTCAGCCGCAGCACCTCGTTGTTGAACGGTTTTGTCACATAGTCGTCGGCTCCTACCGTGAGTCCTTCGACAACTGAGCGTACATCCTGTTTTGCGGTCACTACGATAACGGGGATGTCAAGTGTGCGGGGGTCGGTTTTCAGCCGTCGACAAAGCTCTATGCCGTCGATATGAGGCATCATCAGGTCGGTTACGATGATGTCGATTTTGCGTTCGGAGAGTGTTTTGAGCGCGTCTTTGCCGTCGGCGGCGGTGAGTATGTTGAAATCGGTGCTGAGTTCGTCGCGCATGAACTCAAGCAGGTCATGGTTGTCGTCGACAAGTAGTGCGGTGGGGCGTTCGGAGGTGGGGGTGGGTGAGTTGGCTGCGCTTTCGGTCCCTGCCGTGGTGTCGGCTGACTGCTGTGACGCTGTAGTCGCGCCTTGCCTTACGGGGATGTCGACGATGAATGTAGAGCCTCCGCCGGGGGTGTCCTGCACCCACACGTCGCCCTCGTGGAGCCTTATGTATTCCTTGACGAGGCTGAGCCCTATGCCTGAGCCGCTTTCGCTGCCTTTGTTGCCGCCTCCCTGGTAGAAGCGTTCAAACACGTGGGTCTTTTCGTTGTCGGGCACGCCGCATCCCGTGTCGATTACTTTCACTCTCAGCATCTGCCCGACAAGCTCTGTCGTCACGTCGATACTTCTTCCCGAGGGGGTGAACTTCATGGCGTTGGAGAGCAGGTTGGTTATCACCTTGCCGAGCTTGTCGGCGTCAAAGAGCATGTCAAGGCGGTCGATGTTGGTCCTGAACGACAGCTCTATGTCTTTTTTCTCCGCCATGTCGGCAAATGAGTTGAACGCGCTGCGCAGGAATCCGATCGCATCGCCGGTCGAGCCGTTGAAGGTGAGTCCGGCTACTTCATTTTTACGGAAGTCGAGGAGCTGGTTGACGAGATACAGCAGTCGGGACGCATTGGCGTGTATCGTGTCAAGACGCTTTGCCGTGCGTTCGTCGGTGTTGTCGCGCATCATGGATTCAAGGGGCGACAGGATGAGGGTGAGGGGAGTGCGCAGTTCGTGGCTTACGTTGGTGAAAAACTTGAATTTCATCTGGTTAAGCTCCTCCTGCTTGCGTGCCGACTCCTCCTGCTGGCGTTTTACGTAACGGCGGCGTTCCTGACGCTTGAATCCTATGCACAGGAGGGTTATAAGTGCTATGGCGAGAATCACATAGATGATTTTTGCCCACACTGTGCCCCATACCGGAGGCGTAATCACTATGTCAAGCGACCGCTCTGCGTCGCCTTCCACGCCGTCGCTGTTGACTGCCTTTATTATCAGTCGGTAGTCGCCGGGGCTGAGGTTGGTGTAGGTGACATGGTGCATTCCTGCCGGACACTCAAGCCACTCGTCGCTGAACCCTTCGAGCTTGTAATAATATGTAGTGTGTTCCGGGAGGATATAGTTGTCGGTGGCGAAGTATATGGTGAAGCTGTTCTGGCGGTATGACAGGGTGACTTTGGCGGTGTGGTCGAGGGTCTTTGACAGTACGACATGCCCGTCATATTCCTTGCCCGGTCTTACGGGCTCTCCCCCTTGCAGGATGAGGTCGGTGAAGATGACCTTGGGTCGCGACAGATTGTAGCGGATGCTTCCCGGTGACACGACGTTGAGTCCGTAGAGTCCTCCCACGACTATGTCGCCGTTGTCGAGCCTCGCCATTGACCGCTGGTTGAAGGTGCTGTTCTGAAGTCCGTCCTTGCCGGAATATACGCGTGGCGTGAAGCTGTAGCCTGAAGCGTTTATGTCTGGGGCCACGGTCACGTTTATTATGCTTCCGTCGACAGCGACCCAGAGGTTGCGTGCCGAGTCTTCTATCATGCCGAGTATGTAAGGGCGTGACAGGTCGGGGAGAAGGGGCACTTCGTAGATTTTGTCATGTTTAATGTCGTAAACACACAGTCCGTCACGTGTGCCTATCCACAGCAGCCCGCGGCTGTCGGTAAAGAGTTGTCCTATGGCCCTGTTTTCGAGCTGGGTGCCATTGTCGCGGGTGCCCTTTGACTCCGTGATTTTATTGGTCACCGGGTCGAGGGTTGCAAGGCCGCTGGAAGTTCCTGCATAGAGCTTTCCGTCGCTTCCCTTTGCCATTGCCATCACGAAGTCGCCGGGCAGCTCCGAGTTGCCTGCGTTATAGGTGGTGAATGAGCGTGTCGACGGGTTCATCAGTGTCAGTCCTCCACCGAGGGTGCCTATCCAGAGCGAACCGTCGGGATTTTCCATGATTGACCACACATTGTTGTTGGGCAGCCCTGTGGCTGTGTTGTAGTGGGTGAACACTCCGCCGGCATAATGGACAAGACCGTTGTTGAAGGTGCCTATCCAGAGTGAGCCGTCGGCAGCCTTGGTTATTGTGGCTATCGCGTGGGGATGATCTTTGTCGGCGGGATCGTGTACGGCTTTCAGTGAGCCGGTCTTCCTGTTCCAGAGCATCAGCCCGTTATTGTCGGTGCCTATCCAGAACTCCCCGGGCTGTGACGCCTCGACGATGCAGTTGACGTCGGGCATCGCTTCGAGGTCAAACTTAAACTCGCTGTCATTGTAGACCGACACCCCTTTCTTCTGTGTGCCTACCCACATTGTGCCCTTGTTGTCGGCAAAGAGCGATGTCACGGAGTTGTTGCCGAGCGAATATATATCGTTGGGATTGTTGACCACTCTCATTTCCGACCCGCTTTTATCGATGACTGCGACGCCTTCGTTGTCAAGCCCGAGCCATATTCTGCCGGAGTCGTCCTGGGCGATTGCGCGTAGTGACCCCGGCGTGATTCCGGCAGGCAGCGGAGGATGGATCCATCCTCCGGAGTGCGTGTCAAGGACCCACACTCCGTTATCCCCGTAAACCCAAAGGAGCCCTTCGCGGTCGGCGAAGAGCCAGAATCTTGTGTGGCTTTCGGTGATGTCGGCGAGTGTCTTGTCGCGTCGTGTCACCTCCCCGGTGCTGTCGACAATGGTTATTAATCCGCTGTTGTCGATGATTGCCGTGTATATGCTGTCGTTGAGCGGGCATATGTCGGTCACTTCGCTGTTGCCCGCTGTTACGCCGGTAAGTCTTGTTGTCCTGCCGCCGGAGTGACGGAACAGCCCTTCCGAGCTTACATATATCCATTCTCCCTCGCTGTCCGACACTATCTTGTCGGGGTTTTCGCTTATCCCCATGCCGGAGAGCGTCTTCTCGGGATGGTTGTCAAAAGCGTCGGTCTCGGGGTCATATATTATGTAGCGTCCGCCGGCATGAATCCACAGCTTGCCGTCGGCGGTCTGCACGATGTCGTCGACAAAGTTGTCGATGATGGAGGTCGAGTCGCCTGTCTCGTGGCGGTATATTTTGATGTCGTAACCGTCATATCGGTTTAGCCCCGACACGGTGGCTATCCACACGAATCCGTCGCGGTCTTTCAGGATTGTGTTGATTTTGTTGTCAGAGAGCCCGTCGGTTGCTTCTATGTGCTTGAAGCGGAGGCTTGCGGCGTTGGCATCAGTTATAAGGAGCAGCAGGAATAATGTTAATAACTCACGAATTTTCATAAAATATTATAAGCTGTGCTATGTCAGATATTATTTTACCCAAAATTAGTGTAATTTTTGCAATTTTACTACTGTTAAAATCATGCTATATAACACATTTTAATGTTAAGTAAACATTTTATACATGTTCATGTAACATTTTAACCACTTTCTTGTGCTAAATATACCCATTCACAACACATTTTATAAAGTCTTTTAAATCGAATTAACCTACTTTTACGATTGAAAAATTTAGCCTTTTTTAAGTCTGAATAAGTCAAACCTAAAACAAACTTTAATTCTAACACTTTAATTCATTTTTCAATGGGAAAAAAAACTAATGGAACATTGCCGGGAGTCGCGTTTCTTCCGTGCGGCATTGGTGACATTGTGCCTGTTGGCAAGTGTCGGCTTCATAAGCGCCGAGACTTTGACTGTGACCGGTACAGTGACTTCTGCATCCGACGGTGAACCTCTCATCGGCGTGACTGTGCAGGTCAAGGGTACCGCAGCCGGTACCAGTACCGACATTGACGGCAATTACACTATCAAGGCTGACAAGGGACAGACCCTCGTGTTTTCTTACGTAGGAATGACTCCGCGTGAGATTACCGTCACAAGTTCGAGCCTTGACGTGGCTCTCTCTGAAAATGCCGAGGTGCTTGACGAGGTGGTAGTGATCGGTTACGGCGTGCAGAAGAAAAAGCTCGTCACCGGAGCCACCGCCCAGATCAAGGGTGATGACATCGCGAAGATGAACACCACCAGCCCTCTTCAGGCAATGCAGGGACAGCTCCCCGGTGTTAATATCGCTTCAAGTTCCGGTCAGCCCGGTGAAGGCATGAAAGTGACTGTGCGTGGTCTCGGTACAACCGGAAATTCATCTCCGCTTTACCTTATTGACGGAATGCCCGGCGACATCAACACCCTCAATCCCTCCGACATCGAGTCAATCGACGTGTTGAAAGATGCCGCCTCTGCCGCTATCTATGGTGCGCAGGCTGCCAACGGTGTTGTGCTCGTCACCACCAAGCAAGGTAAGGAAGGTCGCGCAAAGGTGACCTTTGACGGCTATTTCGGATGGCAGAGCGCTGCAAAGAAGATGGAGATGCTCAACGCCTATGAATATATGACCATCCAGGATGAGTCAATGCTCAACTCAGGCGCCGCTCCCTATGACTGGGGCAGCTTCAAGAGCATCTGGAACTATGGTGCCGACGGTCAGCCGACAGGCGTCATCGACACTGACTGGATTGACACCATGTTCAAGGACAACGCCACCACTCAGAGCTACAACCTCGGTGTGACAGGTGGTTCGGCAAACAGCACCTACGCTCTTTCACTCGGCTATATCGACCAGGAAGGTATCGTCGGCGGTAAGGATGTGTCCAACTATTCTCGCTATAACTTCCGTATAAACTCCGACCACAAGCTCTTCGACGGCATCGTGACCGTAGGCGAGCAGGCATCTTTCTCTTATACAAAGAGTGTGGGTATCGGTGTCGGCAACCAGTACAACAACTCTCTTCGCGGTGCGTTTGACATGACTCCGCTTGCCCCCGTCTACAGCGACAATGGCAAATTCGGCTCTCCCTACAACGACACCTCCGACTCTGACTGGTACACTACCGAGGGTAACCCCTACGGAGCGATGATGACCAACACCAATAATAAAAACAAGGTGGCCCGCTTCAACGCCAACGTGTACGCTCAGGTCGAGCCTATCAAGAATCTCCGCATACGCACAGTGTACGGTATCGGCTACTCTTCAGCTGAATACCGCAGCTACACTCCGCTATATCAGTTCTCGCCCTACAGCCAGAACCTTTCCCAGACCCGTGTGTCACAAAACATGAACCATGACCTTGATATGACATGGACCAACACCGCTTCTTATGACTGGAACATCAAGGATCATGCTTTCAACGCCCTTATCGGTATGGAGGCTTACCGCTATGCAGGTACTTACCTCGGTGCCAACCAGGCTTACCTGAAAGAAGGATTTGACACATGGCCTTATGCGTGGATCAGCAACGGTACAGCCGCTTCTACCGGCGACGGTCTTGGCGCTTCCGGCTATCCTAAAAATGAGACCCGCCGCGTCAGCTACTTCGGTCGTCTCGGCTGGAACTGGGCGGAAAAATACATGATTAACTTCACTCTCCGCTGCGACGGTTCTTCCAACTTCGCCCGCGGTCACCGTTTCGGATGGTTCCCCTCTGTATCGGCAGGATGGAACCTCTCAAGCGAGTCGTTCATGGAATCTACCCGCGGATGGCTTGACTTCCTCAAGATCCGTGCAAGCTGGGGACGCGTAGGTAACCAGAGCATCGACCCCTACCAGTTCCTTGCTCCTATCAAGACTCAGAACACCCACTACTTCTTCGGTGAATATCTCGGACCCAACGGTGTCTACAACGGAGGTTACGACACAGTGCTCGGCAACAACTGGGGTGCATATCCCAGCCGTCTCGGCAACTACGACCTCTCTTGGGAGACCTCGGAACAGACCGACTTCGGTTTTGACGCACGTTTCCTCAACAACCGTCTTGCCGTTAACTTCGACTACTACATAAAGAATACCAAAGACTGGCTCGTTGTGGCTCCCGTGCTCGCCACTGCCGGTACTGACGCTCCCTTCATCAACGGCGGTAGCGTGAAAAACACCGGTATCGAGTTTAACGTCACCTGGAATGATGTAATAGGAAAAGACTTCTCTTACAGCATCGGCGTAAACGGCGCATGGAACAAGAACAAAGTAGGCTCTATCCCCACCGAGGACGGTATCATCCACGGTAACTCTAATGAGCTTTATGACAACTCGGCTGAATTCTACCGTGCCGAAAACGGTCAGCCCATCGGTTACTTCTGGGGCTACAAGACCGCCGGTATCTTCCAGAACGAGCAGCAGATCAACGACTGGATCGCAGCCGGCAACGGTGTGCTTCAGGAGTCTCCGCGCCCCGGTGATGTAATCTATGTCGATGTTAACCATGACGGCGTGATCGATGCCAACGACAAGACAAATCTCGGCAACGGTATGCCCAAGTTCACTTACGGCTTCAACATCAACCTTTACTGGAAAAACTTCGACCTCGGAATCGTTGCTACCGGAGTTGCCGGCAACAAGCTTGTACAGAGCTACCGCAACCAGGTAAACCAGAAAGCCAACTACACCAAGCGCATCCTTGACCGCTGGACAGGCGAGGGCACATCCAACAAGATACCCCGCGTGACCAACACCAACATCAACTGGCAGTTCAGCGACCTTTATATCCAGGACGGCGACTTCCTCCGCATCAGCAACGTTACTCTCGGTTACGACTTCGCGCCGCTGATGAACCAGAAGTGGTGCAGCCAGTGCCGCCTCTATTTCCAGGCTCAGAACCTCCTTACTTTCACCAAGTATGACGGTATGGACCCCGAAATCGGTTACGGTACCCAGAGCTGGGTGTCGGGTGTAGACCTCGGTTACTATCCGCGTCCCCGCACATTCCTGATCGGTGTTAACCTTGCATTCTAAGATTGAAAAATTACAAAACTTTGAATAGACAATGAAAAGATTCAAATCCAACATATTGACAGCCGGCGTGGTGATTACGGCACTCAGCCTCGGGTCTTGCTCCGAAAGCTTCCTTGACGTCTCGTCAAAGACCGAGTCCACCACCGGCAACTTCTACAAGACCGAGGGCGACGCCTGGCGTGCGCTTATCGGATGCTATGACGGATGGCGTCAGATTTCTTCCAACCCCGGTAGCGCCAATATCTATCTCCAGGCAACCGTCATGAGCGACGAGTGCTACGGTTCGACAGGTAACGGTGACGGTCGCGGATTCCAGATGCTTGACCAGTTTGACCAGTCGCAGTCTCCCTCCGACCTTCAGTATTTCTCTACCAACTGGAAGGTATATTACGCAGGTGTTTACCGCTGCAACGAGATGCTGACCCACACCTATGTGTGGAGCAATCCCGCCAACGAGGGTCTCTACATGGGCGAGGCTCACGCTCTTCGCGCGCTGCTTTACTTCGACATGGTGCGCATGTGGGGTAACATCCCCTTGTTTACCGCTCCGTCGGAAGACAACCGCGCTCAGGCTGACCCCGCCGAGGTTTATGCCCTCATCGTCGACGACCTGAAGTATGCGATAGCCAATATCCCCGCCAATGCCAATCTCGGCACTGACAATTTCGGACGTATCACCAAGTATGCCGCCGAGGCTCTTCTCGCACGCGTGTACTTATACTATACCGGTTACTATGGAAAAGAACTCGGCTTCACCAATGAGGCAGGCGAGACTACCGGTACCTGCACCAAGGCTGAGGCTCTTGCCGCAGTCGAGGATGTTATCTCAAGCGGCAACTACTCTCTTGTAAGCAACTTCAAGAATCTCTGGCCCGCCGCTTCTCTCGACCCGATACCCGGCGAGCTTGGATGGGCTTCTTCATCTACCTATGCCGGCGACGCCAACTCTGAGGTGATTCTTGCCCAGAACTTCACCCCGACCCAGGACTATAACGGTAACAATGACTCTAACCGCTGGCTCGTGATGATGGGTATGCGTAACCTTAACGACACCGAAAAGGGATATGGCAAAGGATGGGGCGCCTGCAACATCACTCCCGCTTTCCTTGACAAGTATCTCGCCGGCGACCCCCGTTACACCGCCTCTGTGATCGACCTTGAGGCTGAGGGTTGCGACAAGATAGACGGATGGCAGACCTCTGTCAACGACTGGCGCGAATATACAGGCTACACCGTGAAGAAATATACCCCGATGGTGTTTGGCAACGGACTGCCCGCCACCAACGCTACCGGTACTGCCGGATTCCAGGAATGTAACGCACAGCCCTGGGTGATCGTGCGCTATGCCGACGTGCTTCTTATGGCTGCCGAGCTTGGCTCTGCACAGGCTGCAAATCATCTTAACGCAGTGCGCAGCCGCGCAGGTCTGCCCGCACTCGCGCTGACTCAGCAGAACATCATGGACGAGCGTGCCCGCGAGCTTGCTTTCGAGGGTATCCGTTACTGGGACCTTCTGCGCCAGGGCGTGGAGACTCTTGCCGACGCTGTAGCCGCTACCGGAGGCGATGTGCTTAACGGTGGTGTGCCGGGCACAGTGACCTATAACAAGGAAAAGATTATCAGGACCAAGGGTCTCAACCAGATTCCCGAAGACCAGATTACTCTTTCCAACGGTGTTCTCAAACAGAACGAAGGCTGGTACTAATCTTATAATCGCTAACTCGCAATCCTGTTGGTTAAAAGTTAAAAGGTTATAAAATAAACGATTATGTACAATATAGGACAAGAAGCGGCGTTTGGAACATTGAAAGCATACAATCGTTCCTTACCTCAGAGCGGCATCCTCCGCCTGATGACTTCCATTATATTTATATCGTTTATGGCCGTAAACCTTTTACTATCAATTAGATTTTGCGAAAATTAATTCCAGAAAAAACTATGAAGCTAAACTGTTTTTATTCATTTCTTGCAGCGGCAGGCATGCTCTTCGTGGCTTCCGCTTGCTCCGACGATGACTACAGCCTGGATGCCGCTTCCGTTGACCCCTCGCAACTCGTGCAGGGTACAGCCTTCGAGGTGAAGCCCGATGCGGAAAATCCCAATGTCATCCACCTCACGTCAAAGATGAAAGGCGTGACTCCCCTGTGGGTTACACCCCAGGGCCGTTCCCAGTCTTCCGACTATACTATCGACCTCCCCTTTGCAGGCGACTATGAGGTTACTTTCGGCGTAATGACCAAGGCCGGTCCCGTCTATGGTAATCCTTATACTTTCAATGTGCCGCAGAATGACTTCTCCATGTTGTCCGACCCCATCTGGACCAACCTCGCCGGTGGTGTGGATGAAAACGGCAACGGCAACCCCAAGAAGTGGGTCGTAATGGACAAGAGCTACGGTGTCGGCTACGGTTCCGCTCCCGTGATGTATCTTGACCCCGACCATGTCAATAATGACGGTGTCGAAAACAAGGATCTCCTTTTGGGCAGCGAAAACTGGACACCCAACTGGGACCCCGGTTTCCAGAGCTGGCTTATACCCGACACTGACCCCTACATGGAGTCTTACATGATTTTCGGTCTTGACCCCATCAAGGGCTGTACTCTTACCCAGATGCGTAAGACCGCTTCAGGCGAAGAGCTCGTCGAGGGCACTTTCACTCTCAATGTCTCTGACCCCAAGCGTCCTACAATCACTTTCAACGGTGGTACATTTGCAATGCACAACCAGGGATTTGACGGCGTATGTGACAACTATACTCAGGACATCAAGATTATCGAGTGTACTCCTTACGTGCTACAGTTTGCCACAATGCGTACCAACTCTGAAGGTCCGTGGTGGCTCGTGTGGAACTTTGTTGCCGCCGATGTTCAGGACGGCACAGTCACTATCCCCACCGGTCCCGAGTTGATCGAGGAGGCTAAGCCCGAGTTCCCCGAACATGAAAACCTTGAGACTCTTCTCTTCACTGTTCCCGGTGCAACTACCACCTATGTTGGAGCTGAGGTGATTTATCATCTTGACGAGGAGACCCCTTACGACATCCTTCAGTGGAATGGTACAGGTGCCAATAAGTGGGAGTCACAGGGTCTCTACGGTAATATCGACCTTCCCGTATATGAAGGCGATTTCGCTCTTACCCTTACCCGCGACGGCCTTAAAGCCAATATCGTCAACGATTTCTATGCCGGATATAGCAATGACGAGTTTAACACGTCATTCTCTGTTGCCGACAACAAGGTTATCTTCAAAGATGAGGTGACTCTTCTCCAGGCAGGCAACGTGAAGATTTCCGGTACTGAATTCCAGGTATTCACCTGCAACGTGGACGATGGTCTTCAGCTCGGTATTCCTTATGGAACCGACCAGAACGGCACTGTAAACCGCTACATCGTGCTCAATCTTATCCCCGAGCCCGCAGGTGGCGCACAGACCGGACCTACCGTAATCAATGTTGACAACGATGCCCTTAAAGCTCAGTCTTATCTTGACAGCGGCAACGCCAACTGCTATCGTCTTGAGCTCTTCAACGCATGGGGCGGTGACAAGGTATGGCCTGTTGACATCAATGCTATCAAGGTTAAGAAAAAGCAGGTATTGAAGATTACATTCAAGCTTGACGGTGTTGAGTGGAATGCAGGTGCAGCTCCCCGCGCGCTTCTTTGCCACAATGTGGGTAACGGTGTATGGCCCGGTGCCGATGGTTCCGGTTTCAATAACGGTTCTGTAGCAGTCAACACAGCGCCCGGCGGTGAGACTACCCTTGTCTATGACAATACCAACGGTGACGGAGCTGTCACTTTCAGCGCAGGATGTCTTTCTATCTGTATCGAACAGGCAGGTCTTGTTGCCAGCCCGCTTGATGAGGACGGAAACATCGACCCGACCGCCGTTACACCCGTGATTACCTCGATGACTATCGAATAAACCAATTATAAAGAATTTTTCTATGAAATCTAAAATATTTCTTTATCTGTCGCTGTTTGCGGGGCTTGCCTTCACGGCTTGTAACGATGATGACATCACTGTCAACACCACCCCGATTCTCGACGCACAGTCGGTAGTGACCGGTTCGGCAGACGTGACCGCAACTACCGCAACCCTCCACGCTACCGTGAAGGGTCTTGAAAACAGCTCCCCTCAGTCCTATACCGTAGGTTTTAACTACGGTATGGACGAGAACAGTCTTACCCAGAGCGTCAACGGTTCGCTTGCAGAGGGTGTGGTTACAGCCGAGCTTACCGGACTTGCCGATGGCACAACCATCTACTATCAGGCTTTTGCAAAGCTTCAGGGCAAGGTGACTTTCACCGGTGAGGTAAAACAGCTTACGACTACTGACGCTACTGTCGAGACAAAGACGGTAGGTAACATATCTGATGTGGTTGCAACTCTCGGTGCTACCGTAACCAATGCTCCCGCAGGAACCACCTATGGTATCGTCATCGCCCCCGCCACTGTCGAGGCTGACGAGGATGTACGTGCCGGACTTATTATTCCCGCCGATGTCAATGCCGAAGATTTCGTTGTCACCATGAGCGGTCTTGTGCCCTCTACTACTTATAAGTATGCCGGTTACGCCGATCTTGGAGCCGGTATCATCTATGGTGACGTGGTGACTTTCACCACTTCTGAGTCAACCATTGACGTAAATGACGACCTTGTTGACCTTGGCCTCTCTGTAAAGTGGGCTAAGTATAATGTCGGCGCACATTCCGAAGGAGAGCTTGGCGGTCGTTTCGGTTTCGGTGACATCTACGGTGTGCTTAACACTACCGTTATAAGCGATTATGCTTCTTCCGATATTTACCGCACAGCTTACGATGTGGCTAACAGTGCTTATGGCGGTCGTGCCACTCTTCCTTCTGCCGCTGACTTCAAGGAACTGTTTGACAACTGTACCAAGGAGTGGATCACTCTTGAGGATGGCGTTTCAGGCTATAAGTTCACCGGTCCTAACGGTAACTCTATATTCATGCCGGCAGCCGGCAGCCGCACCGTAAATGAGGTGAGCGGCGAGGGTGTCGACGGTATGTATGCCACAGGTTCTATCGTTGGCGAGGGCAGCAAGTTTGCCGTAGCCTACAACTTCTCTTCTTCTTCAGCAGGAAAGGTAAACGCTCCCGTTTATCAGGCTCTCTCAGTGCGTGCCGTTTCTACAGCCCGCAGTGTCCCCTTCAACAAGTCGTTGCTCTACAACACTTGGGAGATTGACTATAATGCAGGAAAGTCTATCCGCTTTGACGGTCCGGTTCACTTCTACGGAACTGACGACTGCTGGCGCACAGTTACCAACAAGGAGCCCCTTGTCGGAGATGTATGGGCTTGGGAAGCCGATGCTTCAAATGAATGGGCTTTCGGTGACTGCTCAGGCTACATGACCCTTACCGAGGATGGTAATATAATCGTGAAGATGCAGGATGGCGCAGAGGCTAAAGGTACTTACACCGTCAACGAGTCTGACATGACTATCACCTCTACTATCGACCTCCTTCATCCCGCGGCTATGTCAGGCTATGCCGACTATAAGACCAATATCAAGATTCTTGCTCTTGACAGCGAACGCTTCCAGATCGGTTTCTTCCGTGACAGCGACCCCGCTACTGTCAGCGTCAACATGATTCCGCAGGGCAAGAAGTATGGTCTTTCTGTTGAGTTTAGCTGCGCCGGCAACGACGGAAACGACATCTGGGGTGCAGAACTTGCATCAATCCTTCCCGACGAGATCTTTGGCAAGCATACACTTGTATATGAAGGCTCATTCAAGGATCCTAAGGTATTCCTGATTGATATTGTCGGACTCTCAGAAAAGTTCCCCGGTGCGATAGCTACAGTTACCGATATCCGTCTTGACGGAGAGTCAATCGCTTTCGACGGTTCAAAAATGTTCTACGGCGATATCGAAAATAACGGTGCTTACCGCTTTGAGCTCTTCAACGTGTACGGTAAGGGTTCTGCCGATGGCGTAGTTGTTGAATCACCGTTCAGCAACGGTCAGAATATGCAGGTTGAACCGGCTATCAACTTCACTGAAAAGATTGAATTTGATATTTTTGTCAGCGCAACTTCGACCTTCACTCCGTTTGTCGGCGGTATGAACGAAAACTGGGCTGGTATATGGGACGCTCCCGCAGGCGCTCAGAGTTTCAATGTGAATCTCAACAACAATAAGATTGAATTCACATGTCCTACTTCTTGGTCTGCCGAGTTGGTAGCAGAAGGCTTCGAGACAGGACCCCGCGTGCTTTGTGTGAGAATCCCCGGACTCTACGGTCTTTTCCCCGACATGCAATGTTCACTTGACGGTGTTGCCGTTGACGGAAATGCAGTGGCTATTGTCGATCCTTCTCTCGCGCTTAACGGCTCTGCCGACGGCAACGGTGTGGACTACGAGCTCACCATCTACAATCAGTGGAATGAGACTCTGAAGGTAAATTCCTCCCTCGGTGCTCCTGTCGGAGAGCTCCTTCCCGCGGCAGCATTCTCTAACAGCGTGAAAGTTGACTTTACCATCAAGAATCTCTTCAAGGCTCCTCAGTTCTAAACGATAAAAGCATTTAAACGATGATAAAATTCAAATCTATATTATTAGCTGCGTCGGCAGTCGCCCTTGGTTTCACCATGGGCGCCTGCGATGACGACGACACAACGGTGGTAAACGAGGTTACCGTGCCTGCCACTGAGCTTGCCGTTCCTGCCGCAGGACAGGACTGGTCGATTGATGTCACAGCCACTGTGCGTCCCACAGTGTCAGCCGATGCCTCATGGATTATAGTAAGCGAGCCTGTAGCGGCTGAAAACAACACCTACAAGCTCAACTTCACCATCGAGCCCAATACTGACGCCGACGGTAATGTACAGGCTCCCCGTAGCGGTGTTATTTCAATCAGCGCGTTCAATTCAGCGCGTTTCATCGCGGTCAACCAGGAAGGTGTCGTAACTGACTATGACATCAATTACGGTGATCTGCCTATGCAGAGCTCGGCAGCTGAAATCGCCAAGAAGATGGGTGTCGCTGTGAATATCGGCAACACTCTTGAGGCTACCGGCGGCGAGACCGCATGGAACAACCCGATGATCAGCCAGACATATCTTGCCGGCGTGAAGGCTATGGGCTTTGACGCTGTGCGTATTCCCTGCAACTGGTACAATCATTATATGACCGTCAAGGATGTCATGGGCAATGACTCTTTGACCACTACCATCGACCCGGCGTGGATGGCACGTGTAAAGGAGGTTGTCAGCATGTGTATCGACAATGACCTCTACGTGGTGCTTAACGACCATTGGGACACCGGCTGGATTGAAAACACCTTTGACCAGGGCTATCACTCTTCACTCGCCGAGCAGCTTGCCGACATGTGGACACAGATTGCCACCGAGTTCAATCCGTTTGACGAGCATCTTCTCTTTGCCGGTCTTAACGAGCCCGGCATGAACGGTCAGATTACAGCACCGGCTCTTGAGGCTCTTACAAAATATGAGCAGGCGTTTATCGACGCAGTGCGCGCTACCGGTGGTAACAACGCTACCCGCACACTCGTTGTCCAGGGCCCGCAGACCAATGTCGACATGACCCTTGACCCATCTTATGTGATGCCGGTTGACGCTGTTGCCGACCGTCTGATGGTTGAGATTCACTTCTATGATCCTTATCAGTTCTGCCTCATGGAGGAAGACGCTGACTGGGGCAAGACCTGGTGGTATTATGGCTCTGAAAATCATGTTGCCGGTAGCGACCGCAATAACGGCTCTTACGGTAACGAGGCATATATCGCCGACCAGTTCAAAAAGCTGCATGACAAGTTTGTCGCCAACGGACTCCCCGTTATCGTAGGTGAGTACGGCTCTAATATCCGTACTGCCGACAAGTATGCAGGCATTGATGATGCAAAGCATGCCGCTTCACGCGCTTACTGGAACGAGGTTGTCACCCGTGCGGCTCTTACCAATGGCTGTGTTCCCTTCTACTGGGAGACAGGCGGTGACATCAACCGCTACAACGGTACTGCAATCAACGAGTCAATCGCAGGTATCATGCGCGGTAAAAACTGATAATCTCCACGCTACACTCTATAAAGGGTTGTGCCGACCGGCACAACCCTTTTTTCGTATCATCCCATACTCGCGGTATATAGCCGGTGATTTTTCCGGTTTCGACATCGGTGACGTGTCGGGCGTGATTACTTTTGCAGACATATACACACAAATATCTATTACCATGACACGCACTTTGCTACCCTCGCTCTCGTGTCGCCGCTACAGCGACACGGGTTTTATCGTGAGAAATCTTGCTCCGGGCGTTGACGGAGCGCTGTCGCCGCAGCCTGTGCCTGAATCATCTCACATGCTCCCCGGCACCCGTCCGGTGGCGATAAAACACTCGCCACGTCTCGGAACACGCCTGTTTATGCTCTCCGGGCGAAACCTGTCGGTCACCGATAGTTCCGGCTCAGTCCCTGTAGGCACCCTGCACGGCGATTTCCTCTCTGTCGCCGACACAGGGAGCCGTCTTGTCTTCATGACCACCGAAGGCCCTTGGACGGTCGATTACGACCTTGCTACCGATAATGTCAGCGTCAGAGGCAATACACCCCTCTATCCGTCAATCGCCTTCCATGCCTCCGCAGTCACCGCCTCGGAGTCGACAGTGCGCCCCGTGACCTTCAAGGGCACTTATACCCACTGGGCAGGTCCTCTTGACCCTTTGGATGCCGATGCCCTCACCGGGGAGATGCGCGGTGCCGTCGACCGCTGCTTTGCCGCAGCGCTTGCCGAGGGGCGTTATCCCGCCCCTGTGCTTGTGTGGTATCATCTGCTCGATGCCGCAGGCTCCGTGGTTCACCGCTCAAGTCCTGTACTGGTGGAGCCTGAGCCGGCTGCCGGCAGGCTGTCATGCGAGATTCCGGTAAGCCGGTCGGGGAGCGCTTATGCAGCCACGTCGCCATCTGCCCTGTCGCTGCCTTCCTTCACGCTGAATGTCGTGGTGCCTGCCGCAGAAGCTTCAGCGTGGGGCGATGCCGTCACCGTCAAGGTGTTCCGTTCGCGTCCGCTCCCGGAAGTTGATGTCACTGCACCTTTTGCCGCTACCTTTGCCGGCACTTCCTCTTCGCCCGTGCTGCGGCTTTCCGTGCCCCCGTTCAGGCGTTACGACTCCGTTGTCACCGGATTCCTTGACACACTTCGCGAGGAAGACTGCGACACCTTTGTCATCAACCTCGACCCCGGCAGCGGGGCGGCGCGCAGAGTCGCTCTTCCGCCTGGAAATGCCACATCCATGACCGCAGCCGTCGCCGACATGAGGACCGCAGCACGGCGCATCCCCTCGACCGACATGCTTGCCGGAGTGGCACCGCCTCACTCCTTTTCAGCCGCTGCCTCATGTGTCGACGGCGACATGACCGTGTGGGGCGACATAACCCCGTTGAGCGCACTCCCGCAGGGTGTCTCCGCCTGGGCTACGGCAGTTGCCGCGGCAGAGCCTTGGTCGGCGGTCGTGAGGGTCACGATCGCTACCGATACCGGGGAGCCGGAGATACTTTCACTGGAAGAGAGCGGTGCCGGAAACGCTCCCGTGCAGCTCTCGCGGCTTATATCTTATCCTCACCCCTCGGCGCGTCTCATCGAGATTGAGATTACGCGCCCCTCGGGTGTTACGCGCCTGTCGCTCCCTTTGATGCCTTACGGTTCGGTCGCAGCCGCCATGAACCGTGGCACATCGTCAACCGGTGACACCCTCTCAGCAGGCGCAACTCCGCTTATGCCTGTCACGAGGCGCCGACGCCGCCGTCAGCGCGGGCTGATGCTGACCGCCCTCTCTTCCTCGCCGCTTACACCGCTGTCGGCGCTTACAGCCACCTCCGGCACCATTGTGGCGGTGACACCGGCGTCAAGGTCGTCGAGTGCATGGGATTTTGCCCGCCGTCATCTCTATCTTTTCGGTTCGGGAGGCATTCATGCCGTAGCCGTAAGCTCCGCGATGAAATCCGTGTCGGCTCATCTTATCGATTCACGCGCCGTGACTGCCGCTGCCCATGTCGCCCGGTCGCCCGACGGTGTATATGCCCTCTCCGCCGGCAATCTGCTTCTCGTCAAGGGGTCGCGGGCCGAACTTGTCGACGACCGCGTGACCGCAGGAAGGATAGGGTGGAGCGGCGCCGACAGCTCTCTATATTGCACCTCGGGGATGGCGGCGGTGACAGTGCGCAGCCCCGACGGCTCGTGGCATACGCGTGAGCTGCCCGGCACATCAGAGTATGCCATGACAGGCGACGGCAACAGGCTTGTCGTCTACTCCGGCTCTCGTTTTATCACGCTTCATTCCGCCCGTACCGATTCCGCCGCAGTGTACTGGAAGCGCAGGCTCATGCTTGCACGTGGCGGAGTGCCGCAGGCTATCCGTTGTGTCGAGGTTCACATGTCGTCGCCTGCCGCACGCCTTACGATAGGTCTCTATGGCGACAACGGTTCGGCTGTCACCCGGCTCATCACGTCGGTCGATGTCGAAGGCGAGATTACCGCGCCCGTCGTGTTGCCGGTCATCTTCCCCTGTCCGTTTATCTACTTCTCACTGAAAATCGAGGGCATCCTCGCCCCCGGCTCCCTGATAACAGCTGTAAAACTAATCCACTGATTGCCTTATGAAAGCAGACATTTCAAGTCTCGTGGCTGAAAACACGCGCCGCAAGGCTTTACTTGACATACCCTACGACCCGGTCACCGGAAACGGCGCTACAGGCACCCGTGTGGCGGTGACTGCCCCCGACGGTTCGTTGCAGCATGTGCCTGTCGCCATGACGGAAGATCCGCGTTATGCCGTGGTGAGAGGCTCCGACATTGCGTGGCGCCGCCTCAGGATATGTCATGACTTCGAGTATTGGGCGGCTACGTGTGTCATGATTCGCGACAAGATTTCAGGTGTCGACACCCGTCTGCGCCTGAACCGCCCTCAGAGGCGCGTGCTCGCCCTGCTTGAGGAGCGGCGACTCGCCCGCGAGCCATTGCGGCTTATCATGCTGAAGGCGAGGCAATGGGGCGGCTCTACATTGATACTTATGTACATGGCGTGGATACAGTGCTGCCTGCGACGAAACTGGCACTCCCTGATATGCGCCCACGTAAAGGACACCTCCGCCACGATAAGGGCTATGTATGCCAAGATGCTCGACCACTATCCCGAAGAGCTTTGGGAAGAGGACACTCCGCCCGAGTTCAGGGCTTTTGAGCGTTCGGTCAACACCCGCGTCATCCCCGGGCGCGACTGTCGTGTCACGCTTGCCTCCAGCGAGCGTCAGGATGCAGTGAGAGGAGCCGACTTCGTGATGGCTCATCTGAGCGAGGTGGCATTCTGGTGTGACTCGGCACAGCGCTCTCCCGAGGCGTTCATCCGCGCTGTGTGCGGCGGTGTGGCGCGTGTCGACTGCTCCATGATTGTGCTTGAAAGCACCGCCAACGGTGTCGGCAATTACTTCCATTCCGAGTGGATGCGCTCCAAGCGCGGAGAGAGCGACAAGATTCCCGTATTTGTCCCCTGGCACGAGATTGACATATATGCTTCGCCCGTCGCCGACGTGTCAGCGCTCTATCGCGCTATGGACGCCTATGAGCGCGGACTCTGGGAAAAAGGCTGCACCCTGGAGCAGATACAGTGGTATCACGACAAGCGTCGGGAATATGCCACCCATGCCCAGATGGCTGCCGAGTTTCCATCCGACGATGTTGAGGCGTTTGCCTCCACCTCCCGCTCAGTGTTTGCCCGTGCCGGTGTCGAGGCGCTTCGTGCCGGATGCTGCGAGCCGGTGGCGGTAGGAGAGCTTGCCACTTCCGCTCCAACAGGCTCCGGCGCCCTTGTGGTGAGGGGCTTCCGTGACGACCCGCTCGGCAAACTGAAAGTGTGGAAATATCCGCAACCGGGCGGAAGGTGCTACAACCGTTACGTGGCTGCCGTCGACATCGGCGGCAGGTCGGAAAGCAGCGACTTTTCAGTAATCTCCGTGATTGACACCGTGACTCCCGACGGTCGCCCCGAGGTGGTGGCGCAATGGAGGGGACACATCGACCATGACCTCCTGACATGGAAGGCGGCTGCCATCGCGCAATGGTATGACGAGGCGTTGCTCGTGATCGAGAGCAACACACTTGAGACCGAGGACTCCGACAATTCGCTCTTCACGCTCTCGGAGCTTAACCATGTCTACCGTAATCTCTATTACAGGGTCGCGCGCGACAGGGTGACTCTCGCCCCGGAGACAAGGGTGGGGTTTCACACCAACCGCTCCACGAAGGCGATGGTAATCACCAGGCTCATAGGCATGGTGCGCGACGGCGCCTACGTCGAGCGCGACATGGCGGCGTGTGACGAGCTTGACATGTATGAGTGTGACTCTTCGGGACGCTACGCCGCAAAGCCCGGCTTTCACGACGACATCCTCATGACCCGTGCCATCGCCCTCCACGTGGCGATGACTCCCGTTTGACGCAAATTAACGGGTCTTGATGACATTTTTCGACAAGAAAGAGTGTGGCTTTAAATAATTATAACTATATTCGCGGATATAACCTGTCATAAATGACTATGAATAATGAATTAGATTGGGGCAACCTCTCTTTCGGGTATATGCCCACCGATTACAATGTACGTTGTTATTACCGCGACGGTAAATGGGGCGACATCGAGGTGTCGCAGTCAGAGACCGTCGACATGCACATCGCAGCTACCTGCCTTCACTATGGTCAGGAAGTGTTTGAAGGACTGAAGGCTTTCCGTGGAAAGGACGGAAAGATACGCATATTCAGGCTCGAAGAAAACGCCCGCCGCATAATCGAGTCGGCTAAGGGTATAATGATGGAGCCTGTGCCGGTTGAACTGTTCACCGAGATGGTTAAGAAAGTGGTGAAGCTTAACGAGCGTTTCGTGCCTCCCTACGGAAGCGGCGCGTCATTATACATACGCCCCCTTGAAATCGGCATGTCGGCCCAGGTAGGCGTGAAGCCCGCAAAGGAATACTTGTTTCTCGTCCTTGTGACCCCGGTAGGTCCCTACTTCAAGGAAGGATTCAAGCCCACCAACATCTGCATCATGCGTGAGTTTGACCGCGTGGCGCCCAAGGGCACCGGCCGATGGAAAGTAGGCGGCAACTATGCCGCGAGCCTTGAGGCGGGCGAGAAAGCCCATTCGCTCGGATATTCAGCGGTGTTGTATCTTGACCCCAGGGAAAAGAAGTATCTTGACGAGTGTGGACCCGCCAACTTCTTTGCCATCAAGGACGGAAAATACATTACCCCCGCTTCTGAATCGATACTTCCCTCCATCACCAACAAGAGCCTCATGCAGATAGCCCGCGACATGGGCATCGAGGTGGAGCAGCGTCACATTCCCGTTGAGGAGCTTGCCGAAATCCAGGAGGCTGCGGCATGTGGCACCGCGGCTGTGGCTTCGCCTGTAGCTGAAATCGACGACCTTGACACAGGCAAGAAGTATGTGCTCTGTTCCGACGGAAAGGCAGGTCCCGTGGTGACCGCTCTCTATAACCGTCTGCGCGCCATTCAGCTTGGCGAAGAGGAGGACATCCACGGCTGGAACACCATTATCGACTGATGTCAGACAACCGTTGTGATTTCAGGGCGATAATCGACCGATATTATCCCGACGACAACCGCCTGCGTGCCATATACCTCAAGCACGCAGGGCAGGTCGCCGGGCTTGCGCTTGCCATCAACCGCCGGCGTAATCTCGGGCTTGACCCTTACGATGTCGAGGCGGCTGCGATGCTCCACGACATAGGTATCTTCGCCACCGATGCAAAGGGCATCGGCTGTGAGGGCGACGAGCCTTACATGATGCACGGCGTGATAGGCGGCAGGCTTCTTCGCGAGGAAGGGGCGCCGGAAGAGTGGGCGCGTGTCGCCGAACGCCACACCGGCACCGGAATAACCATGGAAGACATAATTGCGCAGAATCTGCCTTTGCCGCTTGCCGATTACTGCCCCGAGACGCTGCTCGAAAAGCTCGTGTGTTACGCCGACAAATTTTACTCCAAGAGCGGCACAATGGAGAAGAAGCCGCTGTCGCGTGTGCGCAACTCCATAGCGCGCCATGGCGGAGACTCGCTGGAGCGTTTCGACAGGCTATATGCTCTCTTCGGTGAGGCTGAATGATTTTATTTGTCACTTATTTTTGTAAAGAGTCATTCACGGGTTTACTATGCTGTGACTGTTGACTATACGATAAATCTTCCCGTGTTTTCGATAGATTTTACACTGCGGGTTATGTCAAAATAAGCTTACTTTGCACAAAAGCACGAAGATAACCCATAACCAACTTTTATAATTTAATACCAAACAATCATTATGACAGACAAATTGCTTAGGCTTGTTTGTGCCCTGGTGTGTATGACATGGCTTTCGCCTGCCTACATGTCGGCGCAGAACAATGGCGTTTATGACAATGCGCCGGTGTCGATAGTGTGGGATTTTAATTCCGCCGACACTTATGCGGAGTCTACAGTCTCTGACCCCGACGCTATATCAATCGCGTCGTTCAACCTCGGTGAAAACGTGGTGAAAGGTACAGAAAAAGGTACCAATGTCGATGTTACTTTTGTTAAAATCCAGCCCAAGAACTCTGCCGACGACACAGTCGAGTGGTATGTGGCTCCCTCTCGCGGGCTTACATTCACTCCGGTACGCGTGAGCGCTTACATTCAGCGATTCGGGACCAATGCTGAAAACGGCGTGACCGTGTCGGCGCGTCTTGCCGACGGTACTGTGGAAGTGCTTGGCAACTTCACTGCACCGCGTAATAAACTGACACAGGCTGAGGATGATTTTGGTAAAAATGCCAATTACACCCAGCAATTTGACATCACTCTTACTCCCGAGCAGCAGGCTAAGCTTGCATCGACCGACGGTTTTACCCTCGTTGCCACAATCGGCGTGGGCAATACCAAGCAGGGAGGATTCAGCGATGTCCATATTGATGGAACTGTAAGCGGAAGTCTCGGCGGCGCTTCTTTCAGCAATGCCGACGCAGCGATTCTCTGGGCGTTTGACTCTTCAAGCGAAGATGCTCCCGAGGTGACTCCCGAAGGCGCTTTCTCTCTCAATTCATTCTCTGTAGGTGACAATATTCTTGAAGTTGCCGGAAAGACCTCGTCAGTGTGGGGACGCTTCGTCGGCTTCAAGCCCAAGTCAAAAGAGTCAGGCGCTTCTGCCGCAAATGCCGTTGAATGGAAGGTCGTGCCTTGCAAGGGTCTTACCTTTACTCCGGTGAAAGTGAGCGGAAAGCTCTGCCGCTTCGGTACTGACGGTGGCAAGATGGATATAAGTATCCGCACCTCTGAAGGCGTTGAAAAGGTGCTCGCTACAGGATTGATACCTCCCCGCGACAACAAGTCGACCGCCGCCGACAAGCATGGCGACAATCCCGCCTACACTCCTGAATTTGAATTCACTCTTGATGACCCGACACTTGCCACGACTGCCGGATTCTCACTCGTCATAAACATCTATGACCTTGACAATAAGGAAGCCGGAATCAGCGATGTCCGTATCTACGGCTCTGTTGACGGAACAGTGGCTCCTGTCGAGAAATTTTCTTTCGGAGCTGTCGCTTCTCCCGAAGAGGGCGGTAGCGTGAGCGTGTACCCCAACGGCTCTACCTTCGATGAAGGCACAGAGCTTACTTTGACCGCTACACGTAACTTCGGCTATAAGTTTGTCAACTGGACCGATGAGGCAGGCAAGGAAGTTTCAGCCGAGCCCAAGTTCAAGTTCACTCTTGCCGCCGACTCCAAGCTGACCGCCAATTTTGAGGCAATCAATACCTATTGCCTCGACTATAAGGTAGAGGGCGGTGCCAACTATTATATGGTTCAGGCTACTCCCGCTCCCGTGATTGTCAACGGCAAGAACATGTATGAGGAAGGCACTGAGGTGACTCTCTCCGCTACAAGCAATCCTATCGTCACTTTCAGCAACTGGAACGACGGTCAGACCTCGGCATCAATCTCTATGGTGATGAATGAGGACCATGACATCACCGCCGTCTACTCGGCTGTGGATTTTGTCGCCGGCTGGGACTTCTATCGCAAAGGCGCCAACGGCAGAACAGCCGACTTCGCTTCGGCCGACAATGATGCTTCAGCTCTTGTGCTTCGTGACGCCGACGGCAATACTGAAGGCTGGCTTGACAAGAGCCAGGAGTCAGGCGGCTATGAAGGACGTCCGGCAGCTGTGAACTGGCGCACCTACGGTCTTGGAAAATATTACTGGCAGACTACCGTGAATGCCTCGGCGTTTACCGGCATGAAGCTAATCACCGCAATGGCTTACAACTACAATGCCCACACTGTGCAGAATGTAGAGTATTCACTCGACGGAAATACCTGGAAGTCACTCGGCAACATAACTATCGACGGTCGCAAGAACTGGACCGATGCTGAATTTGACATCCCCGCCGAGGCCGACAACAGCCCCGTGCTTCACCTGCGTTGGATTTCCGATACTTCATCGCCCGTCGACGGTACCGAGTCCAATAATGACGGTATAGCCCTTGGCGCAACCTATATCACCGGTACAGAGAAGCTCGTTGACGACGGCACTGCTCCTGTGCTTGTATCGTTTGTTCCGGCTGAAGGCTCTGACAATGCTTCCATCAACGGCAAGATTGTGCTGACCTTTGACGAGAAAGTGAAGCTGAGCGAAAAAGCTGCCGCTACACTCGGCGGTGTCGCTCTCCAGCCTCAGGTGACCGGCAAGACCGTGCTGTTCCAGTACAAGAACCTCGCTTATGGCACAAAATACACATTCACTCTTGCTGCCGGCAGCGTGACCGACCTTACCGACAATGCTCTTGACAAAGAGATTACTATCAATTTCACTACCAGGACCCGTCCTGTCGTGACAAAGGCTCTCTATGACTTTGTCGTGCCCGACGACGGCTCTATCCTTGAGGCTCTTGCCGCTGCTGAAAAGCGCGAGGACACTTCCAAGCGTTTCCGTATCTTCATCAAGGACAAAGAGGGCGACTACGTGATTCCTGCCGCAACCGACCGTTTTACGGAAGGTACCGATGGAAAGCAGTATCCCAGCGCCACTACAATCATCTCCGTGCCCAATGTGTCGATTATCGGCGAGAGCATGGAAGGCACCTCGATTGTAAACACTGTGCCTGAATACAAGGGCGGAAGCCATGTGCTTGAAGGTATCGGACGCGGCGATGTGCTTCAGCTTACAAAGCAGGCGACCGGAACATATTTCCAGGATGTCACCCTCAAGAGCGCAATGCCCGACGAGTCGGGACGTAACATCGTGCTCAACGACGCTTCCGACAAGACTGTCTGCAAGGATGTGTGCCTCTGGGCTTATCAGGACACCTATGTCTCTAACAATGACCAGTCACGCTACTACTTCGAGGGCGGTGTGCTGCGAGGCAGGACCGACTTCCTCTGCGGTAAGGGCGACGTTTACTACAACGCTGTCGAGCTGCGGATGTGTGGCGCCGGCTATCTTGCTGTGCCTTCGGTTGCAAAGCAGTATGGCTATGTGTTCAAAGACTGTGTGATTACCGGTCCCGAATCGGTTGACGGTCAGTACACTCTCGGTCGTCCGTGGGGTAGCGGCACTCCTATCGCCCTGTTCATCGACACCGAGATGAAGGTTAAGCCTTCGGCTATAGGATGGAACGATATGGGTTCCGACGGCTATCCCAAGCAGTTTGCCGAATACAACTCGTTTACCTCAGCCGGTACGCCTATCGACCTTAGCCAGCGTAAGAAGAGCTTCGGAACAGGCAACCACCCCAACAATCCCGTCCTTACCAAGGAAGAAGCTGAGGCTCTGACCCTCTCTGTAGTGATGGGCGGCGACGACGACTGGGATCCGGCATCAATCGCCGAGCAGGCTCCCGCTCCCACCAATGTAAGCCTTGAAGGCACATTGCTTACCTGGGATTACAGCGACTATGCGCTCTGCTGGGCTGTATGTGAGAATGGCAAGATAGTGGATTTTACCACCGAGCCTGAATACACTGTCGCTAACCCTGACGCGGTTTACTCTGTACGTGCCGCCAATGAGATGGGTGGTCTCGGTGATGCCGTAAAGGTAGGCGGGACTGTCTCAATCGACGGTACTGCCGTTGCCGCCGAGCCGGTAAGCACTGTATGGTACAACCTTGAGGGTATGCGCGTGAGCGATACTTACACCGGCGTGGTGATACGCGTTGACGTATATGCCGACGGAGAGGTGGTTACTACTAAAATGTACAAATAATTACTTTTTCATAGTTAGTGACCGGTAATGGGGTCACTTGAAGATTTTGATTAATGACGTGGAGGCCGTTCCCTGTGAAGGGGGCGGTCTCTGTTCTTTTTTTATATAATGAACTTTATCGGCTCAAAATCAGTTATTTTTTGACAATCCAAATATTCTGTATAAATTTGCGAGCCGAAAAGGATAGAAAATTAAAATTACTTTTTTATGGATAACCAGAATTTAGACCGCATAAGCTATGCGTTGGGCCTGAGCATGGGAAACAATTTCCGCAGCTCCGGTATCAAGACTATTAATGTAAAGGACTTTGCCGATGGTGTCGCTGCCGTGTTTGAAGGCGCCGAGCCCAAGATGACCTACGATGAGGCAAAGCTTGAGATAAAGAATTTCTTTGAGGCTATGGAAGCTGAGCAGCAGGCAGCCGCTGCCAAGATGGGAGAAGTCAACGAAGCTGCGGGAAAGAAATTTCTTGAAGAAAACGGCAAGCGCGTTGAAGTCAGCGTGACCCCTTCAGGACTTCAGTATGAGGTGCTTCAGGAAGGCACAGGCAAGCAGCCCGTGGCAACTGACAGCGTGACTGTCCACTATACCGGAAAACTGATTGACGGCACCGTGTTTGACAGCTCTGTCGAGCGTGGCGCTCCCGCCACATTCGGTGTGACTCAGGTAATCCCGGGATGGGTTGAGGCTCTCCAGTTGATGAAGGAAGGTGCCAAGTGGCGTCTTTTCATCCCCTCTCAGCTTGCCTACGGTCCTAACGGAGCCGGCAATATAATCGGACCTAACTCCACCCTTATCTTCGACGTGGAGCTTATCAAGGTAAACTAAACAAGACAATAAGACAATAAAACATTATTCACATGAAGAAACTTATTCTTGCCTGTGGTGTAGGTGCTATCCTTATGAGCGCCACCGCTTGTGGCAAATCCAATGCGGCTTCTACCGGTGACGCTGCTCTCAACGACTCTGTTTCAATCCTCTTCGGTAAGGTTATCGGTAGCCAGTTCTCTGAAAACTTCGCCCGTCAGAGCGACGGCAAGTTTGACAAGCAGGCTTTCCTCCGCGGTATACAGACCGCCGTTGCCGCTGATTCTACCCAGGAGTCTTACCTCCAGGGTCTGAGCACAGGTGTGCGTTTCGCGCAGCAGTTCAACTATTTCTCAAAGGAGATTGGTGTTGACGTTGACCGCGACCTTTTCATGAAAGAGTTCAAGGCTGCTCTCACCGCCGACTCTGTCGCTGACACTGCAATTGACCAGGCTCTTCTCAACAGCCTTATAGAGCGCGCCCAGAAGGCTGCCGAGGAACGCAAGCTTGAAGAGCTTAACAACGCTCCCGAGGCGGTTGCCGGCCGCAAGGCAGGCGAGGCTTTCATCGACTCTGTGAAGAAAGCTGACGCTACAGTGAAGACTACCGCTTCAGGCCTTTCCTACAAGGTGATTTCAGAAGGTGAAGGCGCAGCCATCACTGACAACGACCAGGTTGCCGTAATCTACAAGGGTACACTTACCGACGGCACTGTATTTGATGATTCCAAGGGAGAGGCCCGCAACTTCCGCCCGAATCAGGTAGTCCCCGGCTTCGGTGAAGGTCTGAAGCTCATGAAGAAAGGCGCCAAGTATGTGCTTTACATCCCCGGCGACCTTGCCTACGGTGTAAAGGGTCAGCCCTACGCTAAGATCGGCCCCAACCAGACTCTCGTATTTGAAGTTGAGGTTGCCGACATCAACCCCTCCAGAAAATAACCGTACGAAAGCATATCAAAAAGCGCGACTCCACCCGGGTCGCGCTTTTTTGTGCTCGTCTGCAACAAAAGCATTGCGCACACCGTGCGTGTACTGCGGGTGGCCTCCCGCTCAATCTCTCTTTATTAAGGAGCGTTAAATTAGGTGGATGAATGTGTGAGATGTGTTATATTTGTAATCTATGGATCGACGTAAATTTTTAAAAGGAGCTATGATGGGGGCGGCGGTGATTGCCGCTCCAAGGTGGATTACAGCCGCGGCATCTGCCGTGTCGGCGCCCGGGTCACCGGTCAGGGAGATGACAGGAGGTAGGATGAAACTCTCATTTGCGCCTTACGAGCTGCAGTTGCGCCACTCGTTTAACCTTGCGAAATTCAGCCGCACTACTACGCCCGATGTACTTGTCAAGATTGAGCTTGACGGCGTGACGGGCTATGGCGAGGCGTCCATGCCTCCCTATCTCGGAGAGAGCGTGGAGTCGGTCACGCGCTACCTCTCGTCGCTCGACCTGTCTCAGTTTGCCGATCCGTTTCGCCTTGCTGAAATCCACGATTACATGGACAGTGTGGCGCCCGACAACCGTGCTGCAAAGGCGTCGGTCGACATCGCGCTCCACGACCTTACCGGAAAGCTGATGGGGCAGCCTTGGTACAGGATATGGGGGCTCTCGCCTGAAAATACACCCGACACCTCGTTTACCATAGGCATAGACACCCCCGACATTGTGCGTCAGAAAGTAGCCGAGGCCGAACCTTACAAGATACTGAAAGTGAAAATGGGGCTTGACCATGACACGGAGACCGTCGACATCATACGCCGGATGACGGCTCGCCCCATATGTGTGGATGTCAACCAGGGGTGGACCGACAAGCACCACGCGCTGGAGATGTGTCACTGGCTCGCCGAGCGCAACTGCCTCTTTGTGGAGCAGCCGATGCCGAAGGAGATGATTGACGAGACGGCCTGGCTTCGCGAACGCTCCCCGCTGCCCATCGTGGCCGACGAGTTTCTTCAGCGTCTTGACGATGTAAGGCGCGCCTACGGGGTCTACGATGCCATTAACATAAAGCTGATGAAAAGCACCGGGATGCGCGAGGCAAAGCAGATGGCGGAGCTTGCTCAGGCGCTCGGCATGGACGTGATGCTCGGCTGCATGACGGAGACCTCGTGTGCCATCTCCGCCGCGTCACAGCTTGCACCTCTTGCAAAGTGGGCCGACCTTGACGGAAACCTCCTCATAACCAACGACTGTTTTGACGGAGCCAAGATTGTCAATGGCAAGGTCGAAATCCCCCGCGACCGCCCGGGCATAGGCGTGGTCGAGGCATGACGACCGGCTATGCCTCCCCGTGGATTTCCGTGATTTCCGGATGTTCTGTCCTCATGCGTTTCGTCAGCTTCTTCACGACTTCGGAATAGCTGTGGCGTATAAGCGATTTTATAAGCTCGTCGGGCAGAGAGCCTGAGAGGCGTAGCTGATTCCAGTATTTTTTGTTCCAGTGATATGCGCCATCGATTTCTTCGTGGGTCTCGCGCAGTTCGATGGCATATTCCGGATTGCATTTTAAAGCGAAATAGTCGTCGCCGTCAAGCGACAGGCAGCCAAATATCCTGCCTCCTACCCTGAATAGCAAAATACCCTCGCCAAACGCGGAATCCTCTGTCGTAAGCGGCAACGACAGGCAATACTCTCTTAATGACTCTATATCCATAATATACAAAAAAAGTGCTTGACCGATTATCAGAGAATCATAATAGAAGTAAAAGGAGATACTTTTCTGATAATCATTTTGCAAGTATTGGTTTAATAATAAACATTACAATTGTCAATCTATATTTTGCAATTCTGCCACAAGATGTGGCAGTTTTTCATTAGCCTCCGTAGTAGAAAAAAACAGATACCACTGCTTCATTCGCCACATATTCCTGCTGCTGAATCCTTTCTCTTTCGGGAATGTCTCCTGTAAATCGAGGCTTAGCTGCTCTACCACACCACTGCCCCATTTCTCTTCAGCCTTACGCATTACAAGGTCACGCCCCATGCTCCAGTTAAAACGTAACTTTTCTATGTTGATTTTGATGGAGGCTTTGATTTGAGCGGAAACATAGCGTCGCTTGATTTCCGAGAGCCATGTTACATAGTCGGAGTCAATCCGAAAATCCTTGGCTCTGACAATATGTGGTTTGTTGTCAAGAGTTTGATTAGTCATATTGTTGCGAAATTATCACAAAATTCTGACATTTACAAGTTAATCTGCAATTTGGAGTCGAACCCTTGTCATATGGTATGAAGACGGGGGCAGTGGCATATTGAATTATGTCATATCGGCTGATTTTGCAAGTCGGGTATGGAGTTTTATGTTGTAAAACATATAATAAAATTTGGTGGCGAATGGAATGAGTGTTAATTTTACACTTATTCTTCATCTATTAATTGCTAACCAAATGCTTAACATGAAAACCGGCGCAGCCACAGCGGCTGCCGCAATCTTAGTTTTAGGTGCATGCGGACGCAGTGAAAAAGCTCCGCAGCTGACAGAATCGGGACTTGATCCCGCAAAGTTTCTTGCCGAGGTCGACGGTAAAGCGACCGGACTCTACACACTGAAAAACGCTTCCGGCATGGAGGTGTGCATCACTAACTATGGAGGCCGCATAGTCTCCATCATGGTGCCCGACCGTCAGGGCGACCTTCGCGATGTCGTGCTTGGCTTCGACAGCGTTCAGGCATATTTCCCTGAAAACAACCTCTCTGACTTCGGCGCTGCAATCGGTCGCTACGCCAACCGCATAGGTCACGGCATCATTGTAGTCGACGGAGACACTGTCAAACTTCCGACCAATAACTTCGGACACACACTGCATGGCGGTCCGCGCGGATGGCAGTATAAGGTCTATGGTGTTAAGGAGTCGACCGACTCGACCCTGACCCTCACAATGGCTTCGCCTGACGGTGACAACGGTTTCCCGGGCAATGTGAACGCCGAGGTGACCTACCGTCTTACCCCCGACAACGCGATTGATATCTCCTATAGCGCCGTGACCGACAAGAAGACTCCCGTCAATCTTACCAACCACTCCTACTTCAATCTTAACGGCGACCCCTCGCGCGATATCCTTGACAATACAATCTACATCAATGCCGACAGCTTTACCCCGGTTGACTCGACATTCATGACCACAGGCGAGATACTTCCCGTGAAGGGCACAGCGATGGACTTCACAACGCGCCACGCTATCGGTGACGGATATGGCGACTCTATTACCGACCGCCAGGTAATCTACGGTGGTGGATATGACCATAACTGGGTGCTTAATACAGCAGGCGACATCGAGAAGCTTGCCGTGGAGATGTATTCGCCCGAGACCGGCATCACCCTGTCGGTATACACCGACGAGCCGGGCGTTCAGTTCTATGCCGGCAACTTCCTTGACGGCACGGTAGAGGGCAAAGGTGGCGTGAAATACGTGCGCAACAGCGGTGTGGCACTTGAGTCACAGCATTATCCCGACTCTCCCAACAAGCCCGAATGGCCTTCGGCATGGCTTGAGCCGGGACAGACTTATTCAAGCCGTTGTATCTATAAGTTTGGCGTCGAAAAATAATAACCTTAATAAGCAGCTTAAATTATCATGCAATTACTTGACTGGATTGTAATAGGGCTCTTTTTTATCGCCCTTATCGGCATTATCGTATGGGTAATGCGGCAAAAGCAGAACAATGCCGCCGACTACTTCCTCGGCGGAAAGGATGCAACCTGGATTGCCATCGGTGCCTCGATTTTCGCGTCCAATATAGGCTCTGAACATCTTATCGGACTTGCCGGCGCCGGCGCATCAAGCGGTATGGCTATGGCTCATTGGGAGATACAGGGCTGGATGATACTTATCCTCGGATGGGTCTTTGTCCCGTTCTACACCCGAAGCATGGTCTACACCATGCCGGAGTTTCTTGAACGACGCTATAACTCCGCGTCACGCACCATCCTGTCGCTTATCTCGCTTATAAGCTATGTGCTCACCAAGGTAGCCGTTACCGTATATGCCGGCGGACTCGTGTTTCAGCAGGTGTTTGGTATCGACACCCTGTGGGGCATCGACTTCTTCTGGATTGCGGCTATAGGCCTGGTTGTGCTTACCGCGCTCTATACTATTATCGGTGGTATGAAGTCAGTGCTCTACACCTCTGTGCTACAGACCCCGATACTGCTTCTCGGCTCGCTTATCATCCTTGTGCTCGGACTGAAGGCTCTCGGCGGTTGGGACGAGATGATTGCCACATGCTCGCAGGTGGTGGTCAATGACTATGGCGACACGATGACCAATCTTATCCGCGACAACCGTGACCCGCAATATCCCTGGCTCGGCGCGCTGATAGGCTCGGCTGTAATCGGTTTCTGGTATTGGTGTACCGACCAGTTTATCGTGCAGCGAGTGCTGTCGGGCAAAGATGAGAAAGAGGCTCGCCGAGGCACAATCTTCGGCGCTTACCTCAAGCTTCTCCCCGTGTTCCTTTTCCTTATTCCCGGCATGATTGCCTTCGCGCTCAGCACCCGTGGCATCGAGATTAACGGCGAGGTGTTCAAGCTGACGACTCCCGACGCCGCTTTCCCGACACTGGTCGCAAAGCTTCTTCCCGCCGGAGTCAAGGGTCTTATCGTGTGTGGTATACTTGCCGCGCTTATGAGTTCGCTCGCGTCGCTCTTCAACTCCTCTGCCGCACTCTTCACTATCGACTTCTATCAGCGCTACAAACCCGACACCGACCCCAAGAAGCTTGTCAAGATCGGACAGGCCGCGACGGTGGTTATCGTGTTGCTCGGTGTGCTGTGGATTCCTGTCATGCGCTCTATCGGCGACGTGCTTTACAATTACCTGCAGGACGTGCAGTCAGTGCTTGCTCCCGGTATCGCCGCGGCATTCCTCATGGGTATATGCTGGAAACGCGCCACTGCGCAGGGTGGAATGTGGGGACTTATCGCCGGACTCGGTATCGGCATCACCCGCCTCTGTGCAAAGATCTATTACAGCAACGCGGCGTTGCTTCCCGGCGAGCAGAACTGGTTCAAGTGGATGTTCTATGACTCCAACTGGCTCTTCTTCTGCGGATGGATGCTTGTCTTCTGTATGGCGGTGGTGATTGTGGTGAGTCTCTTTACCAAAGCGCCCGACCCCGAGAAAATCAAAGGTCTTGTATTTGGCACATCCACTCCTGAGCAGAAGGCGGCGACTCGTGCGAGCTGGAACTCATGGGATGTAATCCATACAGTGATAATACTTTGTATAACCGCAGCATTCTATTGGTATTTCTGGTAAATGACTGACTTTATTAATTCAACATCCGGAGGCTTTTATGCCGCCTGCGACCGCTATCCCGTCAGTGTGGACTGTATAATATTCAGTCTGCACGGCGGGGAGCTGAGTGTGCTGCTCGCGCCGCGACGGTTTGAGCCCAAGCTTGGCGCCCCGTCGCTCATGGGAGGTTTTGTCAAGCTCACAGAGACTCTTGACGAGGCGGCGAGCAGGGTCTTGTCGGAACTGACCGGACTTGATGACGTGTACATGGAGCAGGTGGGCGCCTTTGGCGCTCTTGACCGCGACCCCGGCGACAGGGTAATCTCTGTCGCGTATTATGCGTTGATTAAGAGCGACGCGGCTATCGACAAGAGGGTAGGCGATTATGGGGCGGAGTGGGTCAGCGTGATGTCGCTGCCCGACCTTGAGTTTGACCATCCGCTCATGATAGAGCGCGCTCTCGCCGCTCTGCGCCGTAAGGTGACGCGTGAGCCTGTGGCGTTCAATCTGCTTCCCGAGCTGTTCACTCTCGCGCAGGTGCAGGCTTTGTGTGAGAAGATACTCGGCGAGCCGGTCGACAAGCGCAATTTCCGCCGGCGGCTGCTTGAAAACGAGTGTGTCGAGGCTACCGACAAGATTGACAAGCTCACCTCGCGTCGCGGAGCCACGATGTACAGGTTTAATAAAGACTCTTATAACGATACATTAAAATTTAAGATATAACGATCATGCTTGAAAAATTGAAAGAAGAAGTGTTTCGTGCCAATCTTGACCTGGTGAAACACGGACTTGTGATATTTACCTGGGGAAATGTGTCAGGTATCGACCGTGAAAGCGGTCTTGTGGTAATCAAGCCGAGCGGCGTCGACTACGACGTGATGAAAGCGTCTGACATGGTTGTCGTCGACCTTGAAGGAAACGTGGTCGAGGGTTCTTTGCGCCCCTCGTCCGACACTCCCACCCATATAGCACTTTATAAGGCGTTTCCCGAAATAGGCGGAGTAGTACACACTCATTCGACCTATGCTACCGCATGGGCGCAGGCGGGCATCGACCTCCCCAATATAGGCACTACCCATGCCGATTATTTCCATAACGCGATTCCCTGTACCGGCGACATGACTGCCGAGGAGGTCAACGGTGACTATGAGCTTGAGACCGGCAACGTGATTGTGAAGCGGTTTGAGGGCATAAACCCTATGCACACTCCGGGTGTTCTTGTTAAGAACCACGGTCCCTTTGCCTGGGGAAAGAATCCTCATGACGCCGTGCATAACGCGGTGGTGATGGAGCAGGTTGCCAAGATGGCTGCTATCGCCTATCAGATAAATCCCGGGCTTACCATGAATCAATTGCTTGTCGAGAAGCATTTCAACCGCAAGCATGGCCCCAATGCCTATTACGGACAGCGTTGACAAGCGCTTGCCGGTCAATAACAATATCAACCGATTAAAAAAACGTAAAAAATTAAGTAACTTATGAGCAATATTTTTGATAATCTTGAAGTGTGGTGGGTGACAGGTGCCCAGCTTCTTTATGGTGGTGACGCGGTAAAGGTCGTTGACGCTCATTCCAAGGAGATGGTAGAGGGTCTTAACAATTCCGGAAATCTGCCTGTTAAAATCGTGTATAAAGGCACTGCCAACTCCTCCAAGGAGGTCGAGGAGGTGATGAAGGCTGCGAGCGCCGACTCAAAGTGTGTCGGCGTGATTACATGGATGCACACCTTCTCTCCCGCAAAGATGTGGATTCACGGGCTTCAGAAGCTTACCAAGCCCCTTCTGCATCTCCACACCCAGTATAACGCCGAGATTCCCTGGGACACCATGGACATGGATTTCATGAACCTCAACCAGTCGGCCCACGGTGACCGCGAGTTTGGACACATATGTGCCCGCATGCACGTGCGCCGCAAGGTGGTCGTAGGCCACTGGAGCGACCGTGCCACTCAGGAGCGCATCGCAGTGTGGTCAAGGGTTGCCGCGGCATGGGCCGATGCACAGGACATGCTGATTATCCGTTTCGGCGACCAAATGAACAATGTGGCTGTGACCGACGGCGACAAGGTTGCCGCAGAGATGCAGCTCGGCTATCATGTCGACTATTGTCCGGTAAGCGAGCTTATGGAATATTATAAGAAGGTCAATGAAGATGATGTCAACGCGCTTGTCGACACATACTTCTCTCTCTATGACTATGACGAGGAACTTGCCCGTCCAGGCACAACAGCCAATACATCGGTGCGCAATGCCGCGCGTGCCGAGCTTGCCATACGTGCCTGTCTGCAGGCAAAGGGTGCCAAGGGCTTCACCACCAATTTTGACGACCTCGGCACCGACGACATCAACGACCCGAAGTTTGTAGGCTTCGACCAGATACCCGGTCTTGCCTCACAGCGTCTTATGGCGGAGGGTTACGGATTTGGCGCCGAAGGCGACTGGAAGTCGGCGGCTCTTTACCGCACGGTATGGTACATGACCCGCGGACTCAAGGGCGGATGCTCTTTCCTTGAAGACTACACGCTTAACTTTAACGGAGCTGAAAGCTCTATCCTTCAGGCCCATATGCTTGAGGTGTGTCCGCTTATCGCCGAGCAGAAACCCCGCCTTGAGGTCCATCATCTCGGTATCGGCATCCGCAAGGCGCAGACAGCCCGCCTTGTATTCACCTCAAAACCCGGCACAGGTATCACCGCTACTGTCATCGACATGGGCAATCGTTTCCGCCTCATTGTCAACGACGTCGAGTGTATTAAATCCAAGCCTCTACCCAAGCTTCCGGTTGCATCGGCTCTCTGGATTCCGATGCCCGACTTCGCGACAGGCGCGGGCGCGTGGATTCTTGCCGGCGGCACTCACCACTCCTGCTTCTCCTACGACCTCACTCCCGAATATTGGGAAGACTACGCCGAGATTGCCGGCATAGAGATGGTACATATCGACAAGTCGACCACTATAAGCGCCCTCAAGAAAGAGTTGCGCTACAACGAGGTCTATTACATGCTTAACAAGTAAGCGATATGGCGGAAACTAAGAATAATCCCAAAGCCACGATTGAGGCGGGGAAGGCGATACTCGGCATAGAGTTTGGCTCGACCCGAATCAAGGCAGTGCTTATCGATGAAGACAACAACCCTATCGCACAAGGTGCCCACGAGTGGGAAAACCAGCTTGTCGACAAGCTCTGGACCTACAGCACCGAGGCGATATGGTATGGGCTCCAGGACAGTTATGCACGATTGCGCGAGGATGTGCGCAACCGTTACGACATCGAGATTGAAAGTCTCGCCGCGATAGGCGTAAGCGCCATGATGCACGGATATATGCCTTTTGGCGCCGACGGCGACATCCTTGTCCCGTTCCGCACATGGCGTAACACCAATACCGGTGAGGCTGCCGCGCGTCTTTCAGAGCTGTTTGTCTACAATATACCGTTGCGCTGGAGCATCTCCCATCTCTATCAGGCTATACTTGACGGAGAGCCCCACGTGAAGGATATAAAGTTTCTCACGACTCTTGCCGGCTACATCCACTGGCAGCTCACAGGCAAGAAGGTGCTTGGAGTGGGCGACGCGTCAGGGATGCTCCCCGTCGACCCGGCTACAAAGACTTACTGTGCCGACATGGTGAAGAAGTTTGACGACCTTGTGGCTCCGGAGGGCTATCCCTGGAAGCTCGCCGACATCCTGCCTGAGAGCATTGTCGCCGGTGAACCTGCGGGATGCCTCACCGAAGAGGGCGCGCGCCGTCTTGACGTGTCGGGCCATCTTAAACCCGGAGTGCCGTTCTGTCCGCCCGAAGGCGATGCCGGCACAGGCATGGTCGCTACCAACGCCGTGCTTCAGCGCACCGGCAATGTGTCGGCTGGCACCTCTTCTTTCTCGATGATTGTGCTTGAAAAAGAGCTGTCGCGCCCCTACGAGATGATTGACATGGTGACTACCCCCGACGGAAGCCTCGTGGCGATGGTCCACTGCAACAACTGCACGTCAGACCTCAACGCATGGGTGGGCATATTCAAGGAATACCAGCAACTGCTCGGTGTCCCCGTCGACATGAACGAGATATTCGGAAAGCTCTACAATGCCGCTCTTGACGGACAGCCCGACTGCGGCGGACTTCTCAGCTACAACTATTTCTCCGGCGAGCCGGTGACGGGTCTTGCCGAGGGGCGTCCCCTGTTTGTGCGCTCCTCTACCGACAAGTTCAATCTTGCCAATTTCATGAGGGCAAATCTCTATGCTTCCGTAGCCGTGCTGAAGATAGGCAATGACATCCTCTTCAACGAAGAAAATGTCGAGGTTGACCGTATCACAGGTCACGGCGGTCTGTTCAAGACTCCGGGGGTAGGGCAGCGTGTGCTTGCCGCCGCTCTCAACTCTCCCATCTCTGTGATGGAGACTGCCGGTGAAGGCGGAGCCTGGGGTATAGCGCTGCTTGCCGCCTATGCTGTCAACAATCCCCGCCGTCTCTCTCTACCGGGATGGCTCAACGAGTGTGTATTCCTTGGCAATACCGGCTCGGAGATAGCCCCTGCGCCTGAAGATGTCGAAGGCTTCAACCGCTACATAGAGCGTTACAAGCGCGGTCTTGCGGTCGAGAAAGCTGCGGTCGACGCGCTTTAAACGCGTTGCCGACAACCCAAAAACAGATGAGGGTGTGGCAAAATTAAGACATTTGCTACACCCTCATTAATCTTTTTTCTTCAACTAAATAGTGACAAGTGAGATTAATTTCTTATCTTTGCACCACTCAATCCGGCCTGGTAGTTCAACGGATAGAATAGAGGTTTCCTAAACCTTAGATAGCGGTTCGATTCCGCTCCGGGCTACCCACCATCCCGTCCATTCCGGCGGGATGTCTTTTTTTATACCCTCCGTCGCTCTGTATCAATGCCATGATTTTTTTGGGGAGAGGTTGCGTAGGGATACAAAAAATGGGCAAGCTTACTACATCGCACCGCTACAACCCGGTACCGTTGCTCCGATCAAGGCCTGGCGGAGTTCCCGGGGAGCTGGTCGTGTAGGACTTACCCGCTGCAAAGTTACTACTTTTTTCCGTAATGACAATAATTGAAGGTAAAAAATCGTTATAACTTTGTCGCGGAGGCTTCGCGCGCGTGTCGCAGGCTCGGCACGAGCGTAGGTCCCCGCCATCGGTTATCACCCACTTGCAATATATGAAAAGACTGATTAATAGCATATTCCCCCTTTTGCTGACGCTTTTGTCCATTATGCTTCCGGCAAATATGTCGGCTTATACAGCCGATACATATGCACCTAACTCGGTGTTATCGTCGGGACGCTGGGTAAAAATCAAGGTTGACGCCACGGGGCTGTACCTCATTCCTGCCGCAACGTTGCAGTCATGGGGATTCACCGACCTTTCGCGTGTGCGCGTGTATGGCTACGGTGGAGAGCCTGTAAGTGACGATTTCAGCCGCGACAATTATGTCGATGACCTGCCTGTGGCACCGATGGAGGTCACTGACCGCGGTGTGGTGTTTTTCGGCAGGGGCGTGGTGAAATGGGAATATGGCAGTCGCAACGGGTGGACCCACACCAGAAATTATTACTCTACGGCAGGCTACTATTTCGTGACTGACAGCGCGGAGGGCGCCTACACGATGGCTACGGCAGGCTCTCCCGCTTCCGGAGGCGCCACGACTTTTACGGAACTGCTGCTCCACGAGAGCGAACTCGTGTCGGGCGGCTCCACCGGGCATACATTTCTCGGCGAGGACTTTCTGAATACCCGTAGTCATGCATTTGACTTCGCGACCCCCGACCGTGCCGATGACAAGCTGTCGGTCAATTGCTCGTTTGCCACCTGTACTTATGGCGGGTCTACGCGTGTGACCCTGTCGCTTGACGGCAAATCCATACCGACCACTGCTTCCAATACAATCGAGGCGAGTGCCAATGACGGTCACCGCCATTACATACTCCAGACTATCCGCCACGCCAATGTCAGCCATGACATTGACGCACAAAGCGTAAGCCTGGGCGTGACGGCTGCCCCATCCGGGACGGTGAAGCTCGCGCGCCTCGACTACCTTGAGGTGAGCTATCAGCGTCATCTGCGACTTAATGAAGGGCAGCTCCGGTTTTGCCTTGACAGCGGTAGCGCCACGCTATCGGGAGTCTCCGGCTCGACAAGGCTGTGGGATGTGACTGACATCACCGACCCGAGGCGTGTCGACGGTTCCCTTGCCGGCTCTTCGTTGTCATGGGCGGCGGCTTCAGGAGGGATGCGCACCTATGTCGCATGGAATCCCGATGCCAGGTTTCTTACTCCGGAATATGTCGGCACTGTCCAAAACCAGGACATCCACGGCGCTCCGGTGCCCGACATGGTGATTATCACGGCAAAAGAGTGGCTAACGCATGCTGAGCAGATTGCGGCGCTTCACCGCGACTCTCCCGACAACCCTCTTGACGTGGCGGTATATACGCAAGATGACATATTCAACGAGTTTTCATCAGGAACTCCTGATATAAACGCGTTCAGGCGCCTGCTGAAGATGAACTGGGACCGCGGTGGCGGCTCGCCGTCATCTGACAGCAAGCTTCGTTATGCGCTTCTGCTCGGCAGGGGCATATATGACCACCGCAGGCTCTCTACCGAGGTGAAGTCGATGGACCGCCCGATATTGCTTCAGTGGCAGAGTGTCGACGGAGCCCATGACAATACTTCCTATACCACCGAGGACTATCTTGCCTTTTTGCGCGACGGCTCCGGCAGGTCACCCGCTACCGATTACCATTGTATCGCGGTGGGCAGGATTCCGATTACAACGCAGTCGGAGGCGCAGGTTACCGTCGACAAGCTGCGCGCTTATATCGCCGACGACAATAAGAGCGACTGGAAAAACCGTATCATACTCGCCTGTGACGACGAGGACGACGGAGAGCATCTGGAGCAGACCGAAAAGGTTTACAATGCCATGATTGCCACCGATGCCGGGCGCAATAAGATGTTTACCAAGGTCTATGTCGATGCTTTCCCCCTGTTCAACCGGGTAGCCGTAGGAGCCCATGACCGCATGTTCCGCTATCTTAACCAGGGCGTGATGTGGTGGTGGTATATAGGTCATGCCAATACATTCAGCTGGACCGGAGAAGGACTGCTTACGCTGCAGGATCTCGATGCTGTCAACTTCAGGCATCAGCCGATACTGTATGCTGCCACCTGCGACTTCCTCCGCTGGGACCTTATAGATGAGTCAGGTGCCGAGGTGATGTTCTTCAACCCCAACGGCATAATCGCCGCTATTGCCGCCACGCGACCGGTGTTCATCTCTCTTAATGAAAGCATGTCGCTCGCGATGGCTAAGGCTGTCATGGAGGGGGAAGGGTGTACGATAGGCGAGATTCTGCAAAATGCTAAAAACGCCCGGAGCGGTTCAATCAGCGATTCCAATAAACTGCGCTATGTCTTGCTTGGCGACCCTGCCATAGCGCCGGCGTTGCCCGACCACCGGATGGTGCTTGACGCCATCAACGGGGTGGCTGTCGATAAGGAGGAGCAGCCGGTGATAAAAGCGCGTGAGGAAGTGCTGCTTGAGGGGCGTGTCATCGACGCGGCAGGCAACACGGTGCCCGGTTTTGAAGGTGTGCTTGTGCCTACCCTCTATGATGCTGAGTACAGCACTACCAGCCTTGCCCACGGCAACGGAAAGCCGATTACATTTGAGGAACAGGGCGACCGCCTGTATATAGGCAAGGAGCAGGTGAAAGATGGCAAGTTCAGTTTCAAGCTGTCGATGCCATCCGAGATAGCCTACAATTTCCGTCCCGCCGCGCTGAATCTATATGCATCGGCTGCCGACGGCACAGATGCCTCCGGTGTGAACCGCGACTTTTATGTCTACGGTTATGCCGACAATGCCACCGCTGACAACGAGCCTCCTGTGATAGAGCTGTTTGCTCTCAATAACAGCGGCTTTGCCAATGGGCAGACTGTCAATGAGTCGCCCGTCGTAATAGGCAAGGTGAGCGACAATGTGGGCATCAACATCTCGGGTGCGGGCATCGGTCACCAGATGTCGCTGCTGCTTGACGGCACTACTTCTTACTCCGATCTTACCCAGTATTATGAACCGGGCGACGAGGGCCCGTTGAGCGGTTCGTTCAGCTATCCGCTGACAGGGCTTGCCGAGGGAGTGCATGAATTGAGACTGAGAGTGTGGGACACATCCAATAATTACGCCGAGTCGGTAATCAGCTTCACCGTCAAGAAAGGCACGGTGCCGGAGATAATCAACCTGTATGCCGATGCCAATCCCGCCACAACCGGTGTCAATTTCTACGTAGAGCATAACCGCCCGACAGCGAGGACCGAGGTGACTGTGGCTGTATATGACCTGATGGGGCGCATGGTGTGGAGCGAAAGCCGCACCGACCGCAGCGATACGGCGGGAATGCCGTTTTCGTGGAATCTCACCGACACTGCGGGCCGTCGTGTGTCACGCGGCATATACATCTACCGCGCGACAATGGAGGCTGACGGCGACCGCATGCAAAGCAAGGCAAAGAAAATTGCCGTCGCAGCGCAGTAGCCGCGGCAATATAGTCGCCATATACCGGTTAATTTTTTTGCGGGTTGCCTAATTATTGTTACCTTTGTGCTTACACTATGGCTAATAATCGAACATCATCAGCATCTCGTGACATATTGCCGGAGCCTACTCTGCGGCGATTGCCCTGGTATCTCGCCTATGTGAGCCTGCTCAAGGAGAGTGGGGTGGAGTATGTGTCGTCCACTCAGATTGCCAAGGAGATAAATGTTGATGCGTCAATGATAGCCAAGGATCTGTCATTCCTTAATATAAAGGGAAAGACGAGGATAGGCTACGAAGTGGCGTCGCTCGAACGTGAGCTTCAGGACTTCCTCTGCTTCAAGGTCGGGCACAATGCCGTCATGATTGGTGTAGGAAGCCTTGGAAACTCCCTGATACAGGACTCCGGTCTTGTCAACTACGGTCTTGACATCGTGGCAGGATTTGACATAAAGCCTGACAAAGTGGGCCAGCAGGTATGTGGCGTCCCCATCTACGACATAAGCGAGCTGAAAGAGCGTCTTCCCGAGCTGAAGGCTGAAATCGGCATAATCGCCGTGCCTATCGACCACGCCCAGGAGGTGAGCGACCTTCTTGTCGACGCCGGCATAAAGGCGTTGTGGAATTTCTCGCCTTTCCGCATCACAGCCCCTGAAGGAATTGTAATCCAGAATACGTCAATATACGCTCATCTCGCGGTGATGTATAACCGCCTCGGTCTGAGCAAAGCCATGAACCGGGAAAAATGAAAATACTCTCCTTTGACCGAAAACCCGGCTCCGCTGTCGACACTCCCATGGGGGTGGAAATGCTGCCTGACTCCTCGATAATCAAGGATGGCAAGCCATTTTTTGTCCCCTCCTTTTCCAATGAATGGAGCTACCGCCTCGGATTGGCGTTACGCAACGGTCGTCTCGGTAAAAATGTGGGCGAACGATTTGCCTCGCGATATATCGATGCCATGGCATTATGTGTCATCACCCGACCCGATGACGCCGTGGCGGCACATGAAGGCTTGCAACACGCCCTCCTTAACTGTCATGAAGGTGCTATAATACTTGGCGACTGGATGCCGTTGACCGATTCCGCTGCGCCGCTCACTGCTACGATAGGCGATTTCACCGCCGATTTATCAGGTGAGATAGAGAAAGGGATGGCGCTTTTCTCGATGGCAAGCCGTGCGGGGGTCATGAAAATCGGTGACATTATTGTCGCCTGCAATGAGTGCTTTGCTATGAATCTGCCTGTCGACACCCTTGTCGAGGGGACATTGAATCAGTCGCCGGCGCTGCATTTCCGTATAAAGTAGACCAATCATATACTTCTCACATGAATATCTTACGCAGGCTTCGGCTCCTGTTGCCGGGAGTATTGCTTCTGTCAACAGCAAGGTCGGAGGCGTCCGACATGCTTGTCATCACGCCTCGCGCCATGGCTGAGGAGGCTGAGGAGCTGGCATCGCTTCACCGCGACCTGCAAGGCTTGTCGGTGACTGTGACCGTCGACTGCGACATCTGTGATAATCCCGATGACGTGGCGGTAAGAGATTATGTGAGGCGTCACTATGCCGACGACGGTCTCCGCTACCTTCTGCTCATAGGTGAGGGCTATGGCGACACTCATTCCGACGCCTGGTATGGCATCATGTCGGCTGACAATGATTTGCGTCAGGAATGGTTTACGATGCCTGATATAGCGGTGGGGCGCATTCCGGCCGTCAATCCCGCCCAGCTTGCAGCCTATGTAGAGAAGGCTCGCCGTCATCTTCTGGAGGCAACACCGCGCTATTTCCATGACATACTGATTGCCTGTGATAACGGTGACGGTAATGAACATCTTGACCGTGCCGAACGGCTTGCCCGTGAGTTTGCCGGCTCGGCTGTCCACAAGGCATATATAGACCTTGACCGCATGATTGACAGCAAGGCTGTCATCACCCGCTCGCGCATCGTCAGGTCACTGTCCGACGGTGTGGGGTTCATGCTTTATGTCGGTCACGGTAATTCCACTTCTGTCACCGGGGAGGGACTTTGGGACGTGGCGGGCGCATCCTCGCTGCGAAACAGTCACGCGCCCTGGGCGTTTTTCAGCTCTTGTGCGATAAACTCATTCCGCAACTTCGAGACAACGCTTGCCGAAGCTATGATATATAATCCTGCCGGCGGTGCGATAGGGGTTATCGCTGCTACCGATGCCGTCTACTCGTCTTATAACCAGGAGATAGCACTGAGCTTTGTTGACAAGCGAAACAATATGACCGCGCCCGTTGCCATCGGTGACCTGTGGCTTGCGACACAAAGGGAGTGTATAGCTGCCGCCGCAAAGACGCTGAATTCTTACTACGGGCGCAACGTGACCGCTTATACTCTTGCCGCCGACCCGGCTCTTCCATGCTATACCCCTGTGCTTGACGTCGACTGCGTGGTGCCACGGATTGTGAATCCGTGTGAGCGTTTTACTGTCAGCGGTGAGATTTCCATCGATGAACCGTGTGACGGCTTTGCCGATATTACAGTCTACGCCCCGGAGGTCGACAAGTCTACGCTGGGTCAGGCGGGGGAGACGCCAAGACAGGTGACATGTGGCGGAGTGGAGTTATGGCGCGGAATGGCGCGAGTCACTGGCTCGCGCTTCACGACTGAGGTCAGCTTGCCCGACGCCGGCCCCGGCGATATAAGCATTGCCGTGCATTTTACCGGCGATGACGGTAGGTCGGGCTATGGAAAGTCACCGGAGTTTGCCTTCGGTCCCATGTCGGGACCCGTTCGCGACATCACCCCGCCCGTGATTGAGCTGCGCCATGAATCGGGCTTGCTCATTGCCGAGGTGAGCGATGATGAAAGCGGAGTCAACAGTTCGTCACTGTTGCTCGGCTCCTCTCCCATGATGACAGTCGACGGCTCTGTCAGGATGCCTTTCTCGGTGAGTTGCCTTGATGATGAGGTGACTGTGTTTACCGCCGATGTCCGGCATCTTGCCGCAGGCAGTCATGAGGCAAGTTTTGCGGTAAGTGACAATGCCGGCAACCGGGCTGAAAGCCGCTGTCAGTTCACGCTGGCGGGCAATCACCCCGTCCTTGAACTCAATCTTGACGATGAGGTGGCGAGGGATTATGCCGTGTTCTCGTGGAGCCATGACATGACCGGTGAGGTGACCTTTACCGTCATTGTCACCGATATTACGGGCGAGACGGTGTTGAACCGTTCGGTGACCGGTGCCGACAGTTGCTCCTGGTCGCTTGCCGGAGTGGATTCGGGCATATATCTGGTCCGTCTGCTCGCCACCGACGGTGTGCGCCATGTTGCGTCGGAGCCGCGCCGCCTTATTGTCATCCGTTGAAAAACTAAATCCTTACTTCTTGCGTTATATAGGTTAATAATAAGAATTTATTTTTAACCAAAATTTTATTGTTGTGATTAAAGCGATGTTGTTGGCAGGTTGCGGCGGATTTGTCGGTACCTGCGGCCGATACCTTGTCGGTAAATGGTGTTCCGGAATGTGGCACGGTTCGTTTCCAATGGGCACATTCCTTGTAAACATTATCGGATGTTTTATCATCGGTCTGTTTTTCGGACTCCTTGAGAAAGCCCATGTGATGACACCCGGTGAAAATGTGCTTCTTATAACCGGTTTCTGCGGCGGTTTCACGACATTCTCATCATTTGCCGACGATATGTGGGTGCTCGGTTCTAAAGGTGACTGGGCTACATTTGCTGCATATCTTGTATTGAGCGTGGTGCTTGGTGTACTGCTCGTATGGGGCGGTCGCGCACTTATCCGTTAATCAGGCGGCGTGCTTCATCACGGTCATCGGAAAGCTGACGTTTCAGTTCTTCGAGCGACTGAAAAGCTTGCTCGTGGCGCATGAAGGCTATAAAGTCTACCGCCACGGGCTTGTTGTATAAATCAGCGTCGTAGTCAAAGATATTGACTTCTATCGAGGGTGGGGCATAGGGGCTGTCGACCGTAGGGCGGTGTCCTATGTTTAACATTCCGGGGCGGGTCGAGCCGTCGGGAAGATGCACGATGACGGCATAGACTCCGTTGCCGGGTATCACGCTGTCATTGTCGCAAGGCTCAATATTTGCCGTCGGGAAACCTATCGTACGCCCGAGTTCCTTCCCGTGGGCTACAGTGCCTGAAAGACGGTAGGGATGTCCAAGCAGTGCCGCCGCTTTCTTTACGTCGCAGTCGGCAAGCAGTTGCCTCACCGTGGATGAGCTTACTGCCGGAGCCGCCTCGCTGTGATATTCATCTTCCGTGTACACCTTTATGCCGAGGCTGTCGGCTATGTTCCGGTAGGCGTCGGCGCCTTCCGGGCGGTCATGTCCGAAGCGGTTGTTAAATCCCATTACTATGGCGTCGACATTATAGTCGTCATGGAGCATTTTCATGAAGTCGCGGGCCGACATCATGCGTGTGTGCTCGTCAAAGTCAAGCAGGATTATATCCTTGACTCCATATTCCGAAAGTTTCTCGACGCGGTCGGCTACCGACATGAGCATGGCAACGCGGCTGCACGGCTTCACGATGTGGCGCGGATGACTTCGGAAAGTCACTGCCGCGGGGGTGAGCCGTAGGGCGGCGGCATGGTCACAGAGATTGCGCAGCAAAGCGCGGTGTCCTTCATGAACACCGTCAAACATTCCCACCGACACTATGCGGCGTGTACTCCTGTCTGGCTTTGTCAACAACATTTCGCTGCAAATTTACGCAAAAAATGTGAGGGCGCGGCAAAACTTCTCGTCTAAACCGCGCCCCATATCCGCAATATCAGCTATGCGATGGCTTGCAGGATGTTACACCACCACAATCCACTCTCGCCCGATCGATTGCCTGTATCTGTTGCTGTTGTCGCTTAATTGCCTGATGCCGGCGGTTATCGCGACTTTGGCGATTCGACACCGTGCAGGTAGGCAGGGCTGTAGCCGCCGAAATCAACCACTATTTTCTCAAACACCACACCCGGGTCAAGCGGCGACAGGGTGAGGGTCGACATTCCGTCGCTGTCGCGGGTCACGTCAAGACTTATCGTGCTTTCCACGACACGGCGAGCCACGGTCGGGTAAAATACTGTGTAGACATTTTCCGGGTCTTCGTTGAGGTTATGGTTGAAATTGACGGTCTCCGCTGCCGCACCTTCAAATCCGGCAGTGTAGCGGTGTCCGTCGCGGTTCTTGAACGCGAGTGTCGACTTTACAACTACCGTCACCTCGGCTTTCTTTACCGAGTCGGGGAGTGCCATCCTGTAAGAGAGCGATGCCCCTGCCGGGGCGGCTGTATAAGGCATTGCCGCTATTCCGCTCAGTGTTCTGCCGAGGTCGGGTATCACTGTCCATCGCGTTCCGGCGGCATCGGCCGAGCTGTTGAAATGTTCCGCCTCGATTGCCACATATCCCTTGCCGTCGTCAGTAAAGGTGTATCCTCCCGTCTTGTCGCTGTCGGCGACGCGTTTTACCTCAGGGAGCATGTCGGCGGGGAAATTATCGTTCCATGATGTGTATCCGATATGTTTCTGGGTCATCATACCACGCCATTTTCCTCCGGCTATATCCTCGTTATATTGACGGCATAGCTCGGCGTCGCGAGCGAAGCAGCGCTCCACATTGTCGGCATAGCGGTCGGCTTCCGGATCGTCCTGCGCGTAGAGATAGTGGTTCATCGCCTGCGAGTAATACATCTCGTAGAGATTGGACATAGCCTGAACGGGAAACAGCACCAGCTCGCGGTAAGCGTCACGGTGTTCCGGCTTCATTTCGATATACAGGCGCAGCGCCTCAGCCTCAAGTCGCGCGTAGTCGTCGGCAACCTGCTTCCATTCGCCCGTGGCGAGATTGTAGGTCGAGGCGTCGAGCATCTCCGGAGTCACCCTGCCGTTATACTTGCTGTAAAGATTGATGATGCGTGCCGCTTCATCGGCATGACGCTCGCCGAATATGCTGCGGCAAAAATCGCGCGTGTGATCCTTTATATTGTCGACGGTAAATGACTCGGGGTTCCACGCCATGTCGAGAAACAGAGTAATCGGATATTCCATCGGCTTGAGGTCGCCGACATTAAGTATCCACAGGCGGTCGACGCCATAGTCATAGGTGAGCCTGAGCTGTTCCCACATGTTTTGTACCGGAGTTACGTTGATCCATTTTGTGTTGCGGGGCGCTCCCACATAGTCTACGTGGTAATACATTCCCCAGCCTCCGGGGTGTTTTCTCTCCTTCTCGTCGGGCAGACGGCGCACATTGCCCCAGTTGTCGTCACAGAGAAGCATCGTCACGTCGTCGGGCACCCTCATGCCTTTGTCGTAATAGTCAAGCACCTCTTTGTACAGCGCCCACACCTGCGGGCGTTCATTCGCCTTTTTGCCGGTCTCGCGGGCTATGATTTTACGCTGGTTGGCAACGATACGCTCCATCAGCTGGATGTCGGTGGCATCGCCCATCGCTTCGTCACCGTCGCCACGCATGCCTATGGTCACTATGTCCTCTGTGTCTTTCAGACGTTTCACTCCCTCGGCAAAGAAGCTGTCAAGGTTGTCGCTGTTGGTGTTATAGTTCCACGCGCCATATTTTCCACGGTTGCGTGCATACTCCTGGTGGTTTCTGCCCATAGGTTCATGATGTGACGTGCCCATGATTATGCCCATGCGGTCGGCGGTCGCCGAATTTTCCGGGTCATCGGCATAGAATGCCCATGACCACATGGCGGCCACATGAAATTTGCTTTCAGTCGGAGCAGCAGCTCAAACACGTCGGCATAGAAGCGATGGTCGCCGTAAGAGGTCCCGTAATGGTTCTTCACCCAGCTTGTCAGACACGGAGCCTCGTCGTTGAGGAATATTCCGCGATATCTTACCGCCGGCTCCCCGTCGCTGTACACTCCGGGCATGACATATACATTGTCGCGTGGAGTGACAGCCACATCGGCCCACCAATACCAGGGCGATACGCCCATCTGGCGCGACAGCTCGTAAATGCCGTAGACGGCACCTCGGCGGTCACTGCCCGCAATCACTACTGCGCGGTCCACTCCCTCGGCGGGATTGTCGACCACCCTGAGAAGATATTTCTCGCGCTTTCCTTTAAGCTCCTTTCCGTCAATCACCTTCTCTTTGATAAGGCGGTCGATGACAGGGGTGCCGATGGTACCCACGATTATACACTCTTTCTGTGGAGTGGCGGCAATCTCGGCATCGGTGCCGGTAACCTTGCCGAAATCTGACGCAAGTGATTTTGCCGCTATTGCCACGGCTTCATCGGCGCCACGGTCGACATACAAGGGTACAGGCTTGCCGCCCGACACGATTGAAAACGCCTCTCCGGAGTCACCGGGAAGAAATGTGATAAATTGTTCCGCCCCTACCGCCACAAGCGAGCAGATGGCGATAATGATTGATAAAAAATAAAACCTCATTGCAAACATTAGATTGATTACTCCTCCAAATTTAACACTTTTCCTGTAGTTTGCCAAATCAATCGCTTCAGTAGCTGTGTCGGATATATTTCGGATATATTTAATGAAGTCGTGCTGATTTTTTTTGGTTAATTAATTTCACTTAGCGGAATTCTGCTTAACTTTGCAGCGCAAAAACTATACCTTATTATTTACTTACCATTAAAAATCACTAAGCTGCAATGATTACAACTTTGCTAATCATCTTCGTGGTCGGATATATAGCTATCGCTCTCGAGCATCCGCTGAAGATTGACAAGACCGCCTCTGCGCTTCTGCTGGGCATGATTCTATGGATTATTTATGCTATAGGTGCCGAATCGATTGTCCCCGAGGTGGCGGGAGAGCATTTCCGCCGTTTTGTAGAGGACCATCCCGCGCTTGCCGGTGAATCTACAGCCCATCAGGCACTCCAGTATGTGCTCAACGTCAATATTATCGAGCATCTCGGCGACATCTGCCAGACACTGCTATTCCTTATCGGTGCCATGACTATCGTCGAACTTATCGACGTTCACGGAGGATTCCGCGTCATCACCGACCGCATCACCACCCGCGACAAGCGTCGGCTGCTCTGGATTATCGGTTTCTGCACATTCTTCATGTCGGCAATCCTTGACAATCTCACTACCACCATTGTCATGCTGATGCTTCTCCGCAAGCTTGTCAGCGACCCCAAGGAGCGCTGGCTCTTCGCCGCCTCCATCGTGATTGCCGCCAACAGCGGCGGCGCATGGTCGCCTATCGGCGACGTGACCACCATCATGCTCTGGGTCAAGGGCAATGTCACCTCCGTGGCACTTATCAAGTATATACTCCTGCCGAGCCTCGTGTCCATGATATTGCCGCTTGCCATAGTGGCGTCGCGACTGAAAGGCGAGCTTGAGCCTGTGACAGCCTCCGCTACGGTAAACACCAATATTACTCCCCGCGAGCAGCTCACCATATTCTGTCTTGGTGTAGGCGGTCTTATATTTGTCCCTGTATTCAAGTCGATAACCCATCTGCCCCCGTTTATCGGAATACTCTTCGTGCTTGGATTCCTCTGGGTGTTTACCGAGATATTCTACAACGCCAAGATGCTTGAAAAGGCTGAGGAACACCGTATCCCCAAGGTGATAGCGCGTGTCGACATGCCTTCTATCCTCTTCTTCCTCGGCATCCTCATGGCTGTCGCTGTGTTGCAGTCGACCGGCATCCTGTCGTGGATTGCAGGGGTGCTTGACGAAAAGATTCACAACATCTACATCATAGACGTGCTGCTTGGCATTCTGTCATCTATTGTCGACAATGTGCCGCTTGTAGCCGGTGTGATGGGCATGTATCCTGTCGCCGACCCGTCGGCAGTGGGCTATGCCGCCAATTTTGTCATCGACGGCACTTTCTGGGAGCTTCTCTCTTACTGTGCGGGAGTGGGCGGCAGCATGCTTATTATCGGTTCGGCTGCCGGTGTCATTGCCATGGGCATCGAGAAAATCAGCTTCGGATGGTATCTGAAAAACTTCACCTGGCTCGCTTTTATCGGCTACATAGCCGGTGTAGGTGTCTACCTGCTTGAAAAGCTGATATTCTGAATCCCTTGATTCCGCGCGTCGGGATTATTTTGTAACTTTGCCGCCATGAAAAGATCAGAGTTTGAGATAATGGCTCCCGTCGGGAGCTACGAGTCGCTTCACGCGGCGATTGAGGCGGGTGCCGATGCCGTCTATTTCGGCATCGAGGGGCTTAACATGAGGTCACGCTCATCCAATAATTTTACCCTCGACGACCTCCACTCGATAGCGGCTACATGCCGTGAACGCGGCGTGAAGACCTATCTTACCGTAAACACGGTGATCTACGATGACGACATAGAGAAGTGTCATGCGATAATCGACGCAGCACGCGAGGCGTCGATTACCGCTATTATAGCGAGCGATGTAGCCGCGATAATGTATGCCCGTCAGGTGGGCGTGGAGGTCCACATATCAACCCAGGTCAACGTCACCAACATAGAGGCGGTCAGATTTTATGCACAGTATGCCGATGTCGTGGTGCTTGCCCGCGAGGTCGACCTGGAGCGCGTCGCTCTTATCCACCGTCAGATTGAGGAGCAGCAGATACGCGGGCCTCACGGTGAGCTTGTGCGCATCGAGATGTTCTGCCACGGGGCGCTCTGCATGGCGGTGTCGGGAAAGTGCTATCTCAGTCTGCATGAGCTTAACTCAAGCGCCAACCGTGGTGCCTGCACCCAGATATGCCGCCGCGGATACACTGTGCGTGACCGCGAGACGGGAGAGGAGCTTGATGTGGAAAATCAGTATATAATGTCGCCCAAGGACCTGAAGACCATTCATTTCCTAAACAAGATGATTGATGCCGGAGTGAGGGTGTTCAAGATTGAAGGCAGGGCTCGCGGTCCGGAATATGTCAAGATTGCCGTGGAATGTTACAACGAGGCTATCAACTCGGTGATCGATGGCTCTTACTCGGAAGAGAAGATTGCCGCCTGGGACGAGCGCCTTGACCGAATATTCAACCGTGGATTCTGGAACGGATATTATCTCGGTCAGCGGCTCGGCGAGTGGACTTCAAAATATGGCTCTTCCGCGACACGCACAAAGGTCTATGCGGCGAAGGGTGTCAGATATTTCAGCAATATAGGTGTCGCCGAGTTCCTTATGGAGAGCGGCGAGCTGAATGTGGGCGACGAGATAGTGATTACCGGGCCTACTACCGGAGCGATAATAATGACGCTCGACGAGATTCGCGTCGACCTCAAGCCGGTGGAGCGCACTGTCAAAGGCGAGCGTTTTTCAATAAAAGTTCCTGCCAAGATACGCCCGAGCGACAAATTGTACCGCTGGGAGTCGACTGAAGAGCTGAAGAAACGAAAAACATCGAAATAAATGTGAAATTTATTGAAATGACGTGTGTGCCATTATGAATTGACTTCATAATTTGGTATCTTTGTGAAGGTAGATTACATAACCTTAACCACAAGACACATCATTTATTAATGAAACATCTGATTACCCGCCTGTTGACGGGGGTGATTATGCTGAGTGCCTTTGCTATGCCTCTTAATGCTGTTTCACCGCTTGAGTCAACACAACATATAGCCTCTGTCGACGTGACCTCAGTCAATCGATGGACTCCCGAGCTTCCTGCTGAATTTCGTCTGAAGACAGTGGAGGAAGACGCCTCGCCTGCATTTGTCGAGGATCTTCTCGACTATGCCCGCAGCTTCAAGGGGCTGCGCTATCGCAGGGGTGGAAAGACACCCAAGGGATTTGACTGTTCAGGTTTTACGGGCTATGTGTTCCGTCAGTTCGGACTGTCGCTCGGCGCCTCTTCGCGCGACCAGTACCGTCAAGGCGAGTCGATAGAGCGTGAATCTCTTCAGCCCGGTGACCTTGTCTTTTTCAGCGGACGCCGCGGCGGCACAAAAAGTGTCGGTCATGTAGGCATCGTGACACGCGTAGGCGACGACGGGAAATCGTTTCATTTCATTCACTCCGCGTGCAGCTCCGGCATTACCGAGAGTCACTCTTCCGAGCCTTACTACAGCTGTCGTTACGTCGGTGCGCGTCGTGTCGCCGACTGATGCGCCTCCACCACATTATGTAGCCCCCTGCGGGAAGCAGTGCGCCGGTAAGTGCGGCAAGCGCCCAGATTATCCTGGTGGTTATCCCGCCAAACGAGCCTGTGTGTATCGACCTTATCCATCCGCGCAGTTTAGTGTCTTTTGCCGCGTCGCGGTAATATTGTGCGGTCTTTATTTCCCCGTTGTTTTCAAATGTGTAGAAGTCATAGGCTCTTGTGTTGCCCTTTGACCTGTAATAGCCGTAAGCCTTGTTGGGAGCTATCGCCACAAGGTCATAGCCGTTTTGGGCGGCTTCGAGATGGTGAAATGCGTTATCCCAGCCTTTTAGCAGCTCTTCGTCAAGGCGCGGGTTGCCGGGGTCTATGTCAAGGCGCGTAGGGCTTTTCTGAACCGGGGCTTCTGCGCCAAACAGATTGTAAAACGCTATCCTGTACCACTCAAATGACCATGTGAGACCTGTGAGCGACATGACCAGCAGAAAGAGGCTTGCCCCGGTTCCAGCAACTCCGTGGAGTGACATGTTCAATTGCGCGACACTCTGCCTGCGCCATCCGCGCAGCGACAGCCGGTGACGGTGTCTGATGCTGATGACGAGTCCGCTTGCCACGATTATCGCCAAAGCCGCCGCCGTCAGTCCGGTGATATATTTCCCGTGAATCCATATTCCCTCTGCAGGGCGCGAGTCGAGCAGGGTGCGGTGAAGGCGTTTCACGGTGGCGAAAAATTTTGTCTCGCCCTTTGTGCCGAGTATTTCACCTGTGTATTGATTGACAAATACTGTCGAGTGGCTGTCATCGGAGGTCTTAACCCCGTAGCTCCTGTCGGGATCGGCGCTTATCTCCACGCCGGTCACCTTTACCTCGTCGGGCAGCGACATCATCACCTTCCCTACAATCGAGTCGATGCTGCAAGGCTTGTCGCCGCGCTTTTCCACATAGTAGTAATCGAGGTTAAGAAACTCGATGATGTCGTCTTGGAGCGCAAGCATCGCTCCTGTCGCGCAGATTATCGTGACCAGCACCCCAAACGGGATGGAAAGATACAGATGGATTTTGTGGCTTGTCAATTGCATAAGATGATTTAACTATTGATTGATAAACAATAATGGCTGTCATTTCGTTTTATTGGCAAAGACAGGAGACAGGTGACAGGAATCTTAATTCCACTCCACTGCGGATGAAATCGCCGCAATCACCACTCCGAGATGACAACAATATTTGAGGTGGTGGCGCCAATGGCTATGGCGGTCACCACCTCTTTTTGTCGATCCTGGCCCGCAGTCGACCTCGCAGCTACCCGGCATGTCGTTAGCCGCAATGATTACTATAGACCATGTGCCTGCTACGAAAATTAAACTTTTTCGTATTTTTGCATCTTATTATATAGATACACTTATTCATAAACTAAATAATGACGGAATATGAATGGATTTATTAAAAAAATAGCGGTGGCTCTGATGAGCCTCGCCCTGATGACTCCTATGGTGGATGCACAAAACCACCGTACATCGGGAAACCGTGGCGGCAACCACACCACATCTTCTTCGCAGCGTCCGGGCAACAACTCCGGCAATCGTCCGGCTTCGTCGCGTCCGTCATCACGTCCTGCAACCGGTAATTCGGGCAGTCACAATAATTCAGGCAGTCATGGCAATTATCGTCCGGGCGGCAACAATAATAACAGCGGCAACAACAATCACCGCCCCGGCAACAGCGGCAACAACAACCGTCCGGGCAACAGCGGCAACAACAATCACCGTCCCGGCAATAGTGGCAACAACAATCACCGTCCGGGCAACAGCGGCAACAACAATCACCGTCCGGGCAACAGCGGCAACAATAACCACCGTCCCGGCAACAGCGGCAACAACAATCACCGCCCCGGCAATAGCGGCAACAACAATCACCGTCCGGGTAACGAATGGCATTTCGGACGTCCGAATGGCGGCAATCACGGACACGTGACTCCTCCGCGTCCCGGACATAACCGTCCGCCAATGATTGCGCCTCCCATGCGCCCTCATCGTCCGGTGGCTCACCGTTGGTCACGTCCTGTGCCTCCTCCTGCATGGCGTCCGCGTCCTCATGCTCCCTCCATCTCGGCAATACTCGGTATCACTTTCGGCACAGCGTTCAATATCTCGCTCGATTATCTTTTCGGCAAGGGATATATAGTTGACGGATATGGCGACAACCGCGTATATCTGCGTGATGTCAATCAGTTCAACTACTATTGGCCTGACGCCACATTATACTACGGCAACAGCGGACTTACGCGCTCGGAGTTTCTGTACTCGACATCTTATCCCGACATGATGCGCTATAATTCGCTCTATAATTCGCTGACAGGCACCTACGGACCTCCTGTCGACTATGTGACAAGCGGAGCGTCGGTTACCGCGACATGGTTTGCCCCAAACCGGGGATATGTGACACTCCAGTATGCCCCGCAATATTCAATCGGTGGCGCGCTGCGTTATTTCACCACTATCTCTTTCGGCCTGTAGACAGCATTTTAAGAATGTACTTCTGATGAGGTAGATGCACGGTGAATTAACCGTTGCTCTGCCTCTGTCGTAAGTTGTTTTGCAAAAATATTGTATAAAAATTCATAATTATTGCGCGAATATGATATTTTGTTAGTAAATTTGCCATCTCAAATAAAATTTTCCAAAAGAAAAAGTTATGAGCAGAAGGCAAACGCGCTTATTGGCGATTGTTGAAATACTCTCAAACAACCGCATAGGTAGTCAGGACGAGCTGTCGCGACTCCTTGCCGCACGCGGTTTCAAAGTGACACAAGCCACTCTGTCACGCGACCTTAAAGCGTTGAAAACAACGAAGGTCGCTGCCGACTGGGGTGGCTACCGCTATATCGTCACACGTCCCGGGGATGTCCCTGAAGACGAGATATACGAGTCTATTCCGTCAACCGCACAGTCCGACACCCATCCCGCCGTGCAGTCGCTCGACTTCTCCGGAACGATGCTTGTGATCCGCACGCTTGAGGGATATGCAAGCGGACTCGCTTACGACCTTGACCGTCTCGACACCCCATATATACTCGGCACAATCGCCGGCGCCGACACGGTGATCGTGGTGCTTGCCGAAAATGTGTCACACGGGGAGATTCTTGCTTATTTCCAAAACTTTTTCCCGCAGAAAGTAATCGCCGCGGCGCTCGCGGCTTACTGCCCGGAATCGTAAACAATATATTATATTACTAAGAAACAGAAATGATTGATCCGTCAAAAATTGAAGTGGTTGTTGCCTCGGAAGAGCATGTAGGCTATGTCGATGAGATTCTCGACACGATAAACCGTGCGGCGAAAGTTCGCGGCACAGGTATTGCCAAGCGTTCTCCCGACTATGTAAAGCAGAAGATGCTTGAACACAAGGCGGTTGTAGCTCTCTACGAAGGGGAGTTTGCAGGATTCAGCTACATAGAGTGCTGGAGCAACAAGCAGTTTGTGGCAAATTCTGGTCTTATTGTCGCCGACAGGTATCGCGGCATCGGGCTCGCAAAGCGCATCAAGGAGCGCATATTCCGGCTGTCGCGAGAGATGTTTCCCGAAGCAAAGATATTTTCCCTCACTACCGGCGCTGCTGTCATGAAGATGAACTACGAGCTGGGCTACCGTCCGGTGACTTTTGACGAGCTTACTACCGACGCCGCTTTCTGGCGAGGATGTGAGAGCTGCGTCAATTTTGACATCCTGCAGCGCAACGGCGGTCATAAATGCCTGTGTACCGGATTACTTTATGACCCGGCGGAAATCAAATTTCATATAAACGAAAAATAACTCACCTCATTAAACCATCTATTATGAAGGAAGACAAGAAAAAAGTAGTGCTCGCGTTCAGCGGCGGACTTGACACATCTTTTGCCGTTAAATATCTCAGCGAGGATTGCGGCTACGAAGTTTACACTGCAATCGCCAATACGGGCGGATTTTCGCCCGAAGAGCTGAAGGCTATCGAGAAACGCGCCCTTGACCTCGGCGCAAAGGCTCACGCCACTCTTGACATCACTCAGGAGTATTATGAAAAGAGCATCCGCTACATGATATATGGCAATGTGCTTCGCAACGGCACATATCCTATTTCCGTAAGCTCCGAGCGTATATTCCAGGCTATCGCCATCATCCAGTATGCCAAGTCGGTCGGTGCCCGTTATGTCGCCCACGGCAGTACAAGCGCCGGAAATGACCAGGTGCGCTTCGACCTGACGTTCCAGATTCTTGCCCCGGAGATTGAAATCATCACGCCGACGCGTGACATGAACCTCACCCGCGAGTATGAAATCGAGTATCTCAAGAAGCATGGCTACGTTGCCGACTTCAAAAAGCTCGAATACTCTATCAACAAGGGTCTTTGGGGAACCTCCGTGGGTGGTAAGGAGACGCTGCACAGCAACCAGACACTTCCGGAGGAGGCTTATCCCACTCAGATGACCGCCACCGCCGACAGCCGTCTTACCATCGACTTCAAGGAGGGTGAGATTGCCGCCGTCAATGGCGAACCGTTCAGCGACAAGGTGAAGGCGATACAAAAGATAGAGGAGCTTGTCGCACCCTATGCCGTCGGTCGTGACATGCATGTCGGCGACACCATCATAGGCATCAAGGGCCGCGTCGGCTTTGAGGCGGGTGCGCCGATGGTGATTCTCGCAGCTCACAAGATGCTTGAGAAGCACACCCTCACCAAGTGGCAGCAGTATTGGAAGGATCAGCTCGGCACATGGTATGGAATGTTCCTCCACGAGGCGCAGTATCTTGAGCCGGTGATGCGCGACATCGAGAGCTTCCTTGAGTCGTCACAACGCAATGTCACCGGACGCGTGCTCATCGACCTGAAGCCTTACCGCTTCATCACTGTAGGCGTGGAGAGCGACTTCGACCTCATGAAGAGCGCGTTCGGCGAATATGGCGAGGTAAGCAAGGGCTGGAGTGCCGACGACGTGAAAGGATTCACCAGGATTCTCGGCAATCAGATGAAGATATATTACTCCGTTCAGGAGCGTAACGGCAAATCTCCCGAGGCATGATCAAGACAGGAATTATAGGTGGTGCCGGATACACTGCGGGTGAGCTTCTTCGCCTGCTTATCAATCACCCCGACGTGGAGATAAAATGGGTAAACTCGTCGAGCAATGCCAGCAATGCCGTGACCGATGTCCATCAGGGACTTATCGGGGAGACCGACCTGAGATTTACCGACAAGACTCCGCTTGACGAGATTGACGTGCTGTTTTGCTGTACACCTCACGGCGACACGCGCAAGTTCATGGATAGCCACGAGATGCCCGAGGGATTGCGCATAATCGACCTATCCACTGACTACCGTATCGAGGACGGTTCCCATGACTTTGTCTACGGACTTCCCGAGCTTAACCGGAAGCGCATCGTGCGCGGTGCGACGCGCGTGGCAAATCCCGGATGCTTTGCCACGGCTATACAGCTCGCGCTTCTGCCGCTTGCCAAGAATCTTCTGCTCAACAGCGACATTCATGTCACTGCGATCACCGGTTCGACCGGTGCGGGGGTGAAGCCTTCGGCTACCGGACACTTCTCCTGGCGCAACAACAATGTGTCAATCTACAAGCCGTTCACCCATCAGCATCTTGCCGAGATACGCCAGTCGCTGCAGTCGCTGCAGTCGAGTTTCAAGGCCGACATCAATTTTATCCCTGTCAGAGGGTGTTTTGCAAGGGGAATCATGGCGATTGTCTATCTTGACTGCCCTGTGAGCCTAGAGGAGATACGCAAGCTGTATGAGGAGTATTATTCCGACCATAATTTCACCTTTGTCACCGACAAGGCTCCCGACCTGAAAGATGTCGTCAACACCAACAAGTGTATAATACATCTTGACAAGGTGGAAGGAAAGCTTCTTATAACCTCGGTGATCGACAACCTTGTAAAGGGTGCCTCCGGACAGGCTGTCCACAATATGAACCTGCTTTTCGGGCTTCATGAACGTGTAGGGCTGCAGCTCAAGCCGTCGGCATTTTAACTATAAAAATATCAGCTATGAAACTATATGATGTATATCCGCTTTTCGATATCGAGATAACCAGGGGCAAAGGATGCCGCGTCTATGACAATGACGGGGTGGAATATCTCGACCTATACGGAGGACACGCCGTAATATCGGTAGGTCATTGCCATCCTGTTGTGGTAAAGGCTATTGAAGAGCAGGCGTCAAAGCTTATGTTTTACTCCAATTCCGTAATCAACCCGCTGCAGCAGCGTTTTGCCGACAGGCTCGGCAAGATTTCGGGATATGACGACTATCAGCTGTTTCTCGTCAATTCGGGTGCGGAGGCTAACGAGAATGCGCTGAAGCTTGCGTCGTTTCACACCGGCAAGTCGCGTGTCATCGCGTTTGGCAAGGCTTTCCACGGAAGGACTTCAGGCGCGGTGGAGGTGACTGACAATCCTAAGATTGTTTCGCCTTTCAATGACAACGGTCACGTGACTTTCCTGCCGCTCAACGATATTGACGCCCTTGTCAAGGAGCTTGAAAAGGGCGATGTGAGTGCTGTCATCATCGAGGGTATACAGGGTGTAGGCGGAATACGCCTCCCGTCCGACGATTTCCTACGTGTCGCCCGTGAGGAGTGTGACCGCTTCGGCGTCGTCCTCATACTCGACGAAATCCAGTCGGGTTACGGACGCTCCGGACGTTTCTTCGCCCATCAGTATTCAGGAATCCGCCCCGACATGATTACTGTCGCCAAGGGCATCGCCAACGGATTCCCTATGGGTGGAGTGCTGATCAGTCCTGAGTTTGTGCCCGTCTATGGTCAGCTCGGCACGACATTCGGTGGCAATCATCTTGCGTGTGCCACGGCTATCACCGTGCTTGACGTGTTTGAAAACGAAAATCTGGTCGACAATGCCGCCGCGGTCGGACAGTATCTCATCGACAGCCTGCAGGGACTGCCGGGCGTGAAGGAGGTGCGTGGACGCGGCCTGATGATAGGCATAGAGATGGAATATCCTGCAAAGGAACTGCGCTCTCGTCTTATCACCGAGGAAAAGGTGTTTACCGGCGCGGCAGGAACCAATATCATACGCCTGCTTCCCCCGCTGTGTCTTACCCGCGAGGAGGCCGACGAATTTTTAACCCGCTTCAAGCGCCAGCTTGAAGCATAATACCCTCAAGCGACAATGAAGATAGCGATTATCGGAGGTGGCAACATGGGCGGTGCGATTGCCCGCGGACTTGTGGCGAGCGGGACATTTGACCCGTCGGCGATAACTCTTGCCGGTCCTCACCTGGAAGTGCTTGACAGAGTGGCGGCTGATGCGCCCGGCATAGTCACCATGACTGACAATTGCGCGGCAATCAAGGGAGCCGACATCATAATCCTTGCGGTGAAGCCGTGGGTGCTTCCGGGTGTGCTCGATGAGATAGCGCCCCGCATAGCCTTCCGCGAGCAGGCGATAGTGTCGCTTGCCGCCGGGGTGTCGCTTGCCGACATCGGCGGCATGCTGCACCGGTATTCGACTGACCGCACTCTATTCCGCGTGATGCCGAATACGGCTATGTCGGTAGGGTGTAGCATGACATTCATCTGCCATGACAATGCCTCGGAGCAGAGTGTGGATGAGGTGACTGCTATATTTGACCGTCTCGGCTCGACCGCTGTGATAGAGGAGCGTCTTATGGGGGCGGCTACGGCTTTATGTTCATGTGGCATAGCCTATGCTATGCGCTATGTAAGGGCGGCTACGGAGGGAGCCGTGGAGCTCGGGCTTTATCCGGCGAAGTCGCGTGACTATATCCTCGCGACCCTGAAGGGCGCTGTCGCGCTTCTTGAGGCGACAGGCAATAATCCGGAAGTGGAGATTGACAAGGTGACGACTCCGGGCGGCATCACAATCAAGGGTCTCAACGCTATGGAGGCAAACGGATTTTCGACAGCTGTAATCGAGGGATTGAAAGCCTCGGCAAAATAAAACATATAGATTAATCTTAACTGTTAATTACCATGTCAGTCAACAAAGTAATCCTCATAGGCAATGTAGGGCAAGACCCCGAGATACGTTATATAGAGTCCAAGAGACCTGTGGCGTCGTTTTCGCTTGCCACCACTGAGAGAGGCGGGGTGAACGCGGAGGGCGTGCAGATGCCTGACCGCACGGAATGGCACCGCATCGTGATGTGGGACCGTGCCGCGGAGACTGCCGAGAAATATATACGCAAAGGGACAAAGCTGTATATCGAGGGGCGTCTGCGTTATCGCACATGGGAGGACAGGAATACAATCAAGCGTACGGTGACGGAGATATATGTCGACACGTTTGACATATTATCTCGCCCTCAGGCTGCTGAAAGGCAGCCGTGACACTCACCGGGTTGACAGAATTTAATTGACGTGAAACACAGGCAAATGACTTTAGGATGAAATACTTTATATCGGCAGGGGAGCCGTCGGGCGACCTGCATGCCTCACAACTTATCAAGGCGCTGAAAGATGTGGACAAGGATGCCCGTTTCGCTTTTCTCGGGGGCGACCTGATGACCCTGGAAGCGGGAGTGAATCCTGTGATTCATTACCGCGACATGGCTTTCATGGGCTTCAGCGAGGTGATACGCCATCTCCCGCAGGTGCTTTCCAATCTGAAAAGGGCAAAGGAGGCGATTACTGCTGAACGCCCCGACGCACTGATTCTTGTCGACTATCCGAGTTTCAACCTGAAGCTTGCCGCCCACGCACGCGCCCTCGGAATAAAGGTCTACTATTACATATCGCCTAAGGTGTGGGCGTGGAAGGAACATCGTGTAAGGCAGATAAAGCGATTTGTCGACGGGATGTTCTGCATATTCCCCTTTGAGGTTGACTTCTACCGTAAGCGTCATGACTATCGTGTAGAATATGTGGGAAATCCTTCGGTTGAGGAAGTGGACGAAAAATTGCGCCACATTTCCTCGCGCGAAGAGTTTCTGCAACGTTACAACCTGCCCGACAAGCCTATAATAGCGATTGTGCCGGGAAGCCGTAAAAGCGAAATCAAGAATAATCTGATGATTATGGAACAGGCAGCCGCGGCTCATCCCGACTACCAGACGGTAATCGCCGGCGCTCCGGGCATTGACCTCAGTTATTACGGTTATTATATCACACCGGGCACTCCTATCGTCACCGGGGCTACATTTGAACTGATGCACCATGCCAAAGCGGCTCTGGTGACATCGGGCACGGCGACACTTGAATGTGCGCTGCTCAACACCCCGCAGGTGGTGTGTTACCGGTCCAACGGCATGAAACTTTCCTATCAGATTATGGAAAAAATACTGAAGGTGCCTTTCGTGTCGCTGCCCAACCTTATTGCCAACCGGCGCATCGTGCCGGAGATGCTGCTCCATAAATGTACACCGGCATTAGTCGGCAGGGAGCTGTCCAACATACTCCCCGGACGCCCTGGCTACGACAATCAGCGTGAAGGCTACAGGCTCATGCGCGAGATTCTCGGCGAATCACGCGCCGCCATCGCCACCGCCGCCGCCATCTTCACCGCCCTCCATCCCTAATCACATGAACCTGTCGGTTTTGATGTCACTGTAGCGCAGTGGATTGAGCCCAGAGTCTTTATTGCATCTTGTTAACTTAAAAAAAAATGGTAAATTTGCAGAAAGACATCTGAAATGTATTTGTAGATTGACGCTCTGTCTTTTTATCCTGATAGATGTATCATAATTATGATAAAAGCAAGACCATTTATTAAATGGGCGGGAGGAAAAACTCAGCTCTTACCAACAATAGATTCCTTTCTTCCGAAAAATTTTCGGAAGGAAAGGAATATTACTTACATAGAGCCATTTGTAGGTGGTGGTGCGATGTTGTTTTTTATGTTGCAGAAGTATCCGAATATTAGACGTGCTGTTATAAACGACATTAATCCTCGGTTGATAAAAACTTATACAGTTATAAGGGATCAGCCCCAAGACCTAATCTTATCTTTACAAGAAATACAGTCAGCTTATAGAGCGTTAGAGAGCGATGACAAAAAAAAGGAGTTTTATCTTGATATTAGGCGACGATTTAATTCAAAAACATTGACTGACGTGGAAGAGGCGTCGTTTATGATTTTTATTAACCGTACGTGTTTCAACGGACTATATAGAGAGAATTCAAAAGGGGAATTTAATGTGCCATTTGGACGCTATATCAATCCTACAATATGTGATGATGCACTGATAATGTCAGATAGCGAATTGCTTCAAAAGGTTGAAATAACGCATGGCGATTTTGCTGAAACTGCTACATTTGTAAATGGATATACATTTTTCTATTTCGATCCTCCCTATAGACCATTGGATGCGACTTCAAGTTTTAATTCTTATGTTAAAGAGTCGTTTGACGATGGGGAACAAAAACGGCTTAAAGATTTTTATGCCCTCTTGTCTAAAAACGGGTGTCATGAGATATTAAGCAATTCTGACGGAAGAGGCAGGAATGAAGAAAATGTATTTTTTGACGAACTTTATAAGGATTATATTATTGAGCGAGTTCATGCCCGCCGATTTATCAATGCCAATCCTTCAAAGCGAGGGGTATTAACAGAATTACTTATTAGAAACTATATGAACTATCAGGGAGGATGTGACTCCTTGTTATAAAAAAACTATTATGCATAAGCGCTTTCAAGATTTTATGACACCGTTGAAAGAGACTCATTTCTCTTTGCGTGATTATGTGGATTTCCCAAAAGTATCTGCTAATGTAGAATCCATTGCTATTAAACTCAATCAGCTTAATTATCTTATTGGACAAGAAGATATGGCAATGGCGGTAAAGCGTCTGTGGGAGGAGAACCCAAAGGTGTTTTCTGTTCTTGATGTGCTTATAGCCGTACGGACAAAAGACAAGAAGAAAGCAATTGATGACAATGGAAATACGTTGTTAATCAGCGATTATTTTACGTCCCCTGAATCAGTAACAGTATTTTTGAATCAGACAGGATTGACGGAAGTCTTTAGGACCAAACAGATAAAGAATTTGGTCGACTATGTTTTTGGAATTGAGGTTGGTCTTGATTCCAATGCCCGTAAAAACAGAGGTGGTCATATTATGGAAGGGTTGGTGGCTACTATTCTTACCAAACATGGGGTAAAATTTGAGAAGGAAGTATATTGTAGTCGTTTCCCTGAGATAGTCAAAGCTCTTGGTGCCGATAATAAAAGATTTGATTTTGTAATTTCAACCCCATTTAAGACATATCTTATCGAAGCAAATTTCTATACTGGCGGAGGCTCAAAATTAAATGAGGTTGCGCGTTCGTATTCTGAACTGGCTCCAAAAATCAATGCAGTTCCAGGCTTCGAATTTGTCTGGATAACAGACGGCATAGGTTGGGAGTCTGCGCGCAATAAACTTGAAGAAGCCTTTGCTCATATTAGCAGTGTGTATAATCTCACAAACATTCAAGAATTTATATCCAGGGTAAAATATGATTAGTAGTAAAGTCATAGAGGTTCTTAATCCTCTTTTTAATATCATTACCAACGCAAAAGGGAAAACCATAGGACAGATAAAAGAATCTCTATTTATTGGTGATAAGTGCAGGATGAAAAAGGGCGCATCCGGATTAATTGTCGAAAACTTACTTGGCATAGAAAACAATAATAGAGATGAAGCAGACCTACCCCAAATTGGCTGTGAAATTAAGATCTTACCGTTACAAAAGAATAAGGATGGCTCTATTAAAGCGAAAGAACCGACAGCAATCCAAATGATTAATTATTGTGAAGTAGCCAAAGAAACATGGGAAACAGCCAAAATTAGAAGTAAAATTAATTTAACATTTTGGGTGGTTTATCTTGCAAAGGTTAATGGCGCACCTAAGCGGCAGGATGATTATGTAATTGTTGATTATTTTTTGGATCATCCGTCCGACTTACAAAATGAAGTTTTCAAAAAAGATTGGGAAGAGATTCAGTCATATATCAAACGCGGCGATGCGGACAATCTTTCATGTAGTATGGGTGTCTTCCTTGAACCAAAGACAAAAGGTGCAAACAACCAGGATAAAACGGATGCTCCTGATGGAAAGGGAGGATTAACACGTGTGCGCAGAAGGGCTTTCTACTATAAAAAGAATTATACAAATACACAAATAATTCCAAATCTGGATTTATCTGCGATCAAGTAATGATAGAGTCATTCTATAAATCAAATAATCGAGACTTCACCATTGTCCATGGCGACTGTTTTGATGTGCTTTCTCAGTTTGATTTTAAGTTTGATATGGTCTTTGCAGACCCGCCTTATTTTCTTTCCAATGGAGGGATTAGTTATCAGGCGGGAAAAGTAGTGTGTGTCGATAAAGGAGATTGGGATAAAGGTGGTACAGCTGAATCTATCATGGAGTTTAACCGTAATTGGTTGACTCTATGTCGTGAAAAACTAAAAGATAACGGAACTATATGGATTTCCGGCACTCATCATAATATTTTTTCCATAGCGAATCTATTGACAGAACTTGGGTACAAGATTCTTAATGTTATCACATGGGCAAAGACCAATCCGCCGCCAAATATTTCATGCCGGTTCTTCACCTACTCTACGGAATTTATCCTTTGGGCACGGAAGTCTCCCAAAGTACCTCATAAGTATAATTACGAACTGATGAAAGCCATTAATGATGGTAAACAGATGACGGATGTATGGCGCTTGTCTGCAATTTTGCGTTGGGAAAAGTCTTGTGGTAAACATCCTACTCAAAAGCCATTAGCATTATTATCCCGTATAATTCTGGCTAGTACTAATCATAATGATTGGATTCTCGACCCTTTTGCCGGTTCTTCTACGACAGGTATAGCTGCTAATCTTTGTAACAGGCGGTTCCTTGGAATTGAGAAGGAGATTGAATATGTAGAATTAAGCAAAAGAAGAAGGATGGAAATTGATGATGAGGAAGTCCGGTGCAATTATATAAAAAAGCTCAAAGACTTGAGCTTTATTGATGATAGATTGGTAATAAAAGAGCCTCCTATGGAATACGGTATCAACGAGTTGCCGTTTTAGTTGGTTTGATTGTTATAGGATGAGAAAGGAAAACGACAACTTTAAACTTGATGATTTGAGATTCAGCAGTGTCGTGAATTTTGTGTAACTTTGTGAGGCAATCGGAAACAGAAGTATTATGGCAGACTATGGCGTTAACCGCAAGGCGGAAGAGGTAATAAACTCATTGAAAGGCAAGAAACCGTTGAAGGTATTGTTTGTGTGCCTCGGCAACATCTGCCGCTCTCCGGCGGCTGAGGGTGTGCTGAGGTCCATTGTCGGCAGCCACGGCGATGAGGCGTCGTGGGTGATTGACTCTGCCGGCACTTACGGCGGTCATGCCGGCGACCTGCCTGACAGGCGCATGAGGGTACATGCTCAGCGCAGGGGCTATGACCTTGTCCACCGCTCGCGCAAGTTCCGGGAGTCGGACTTTGACGAATTTGACCTTATTATCCCGATGGATGCCTCTAATGAGAGTAATCTCCGCGATCTCGCCCCTACTGTCGAGGCTGAAGCCAAGATTGTGCCGATGATGCGGTTTGTCACCCGCGCCACACGCTACGACTATGTGCCTGACCCTTACTATGAGGGTGCCGAGGGTTTCGAGCTTGTGCTTGACCTGCTTGAAGACGGTTGCGATAATCTGTACACTATTTTCAGCCGCTGACGATGGAGAAGGTAGGCGGTGACTTGTCGGCTCTTGCGACGCGCCCTATAGGGCGTCTGCTCTGGGAATATAGCCTTCCGGCTGTCGTCGGGATGGTCGTCATGTCGTTATACAATGTCATTGACCGCATATTCATAGGGCGTGGGGTAGGTGCCGATGCGATAGCCGGACTTGCAGTCACCTTCCCGGTCATGAATGTCAGTGCGGCGATAGGGGTTCTCATAGGGGCCGGCGCAGCCGCGAGGGTGTCGATAATGCTCGGGCAGGGCAATCATCGCGGGGCTGAGCTGGTGCTCGGCAATGCGCTGGTGCTCATAATTCTCAACGCGTTTATCTACCTTACGATATTCTCCATATTCATCGATGAGATACTGATGGCATTCGGGGCATCGGAGGTGACTATCCCCTATGCACGCGATTTCATATCCTATCTTATCCCGGGCATGTTTGTGATGAACATCATGTATAGCCTCAATAATGTCATGAGGGCTTCGGGCTATCCCCGCCAGGCTATGGTGACGATGTTTATAGGCGCGGGATGTAATCTCGTGCTTGCCCCGGTGTTTATATTTGTCCTTGACATGGGCATAAAAGGCGCCGCTATCGCTACCGATATATCGATGACCATAGGCGCGGCATTTGTCATCGCACATTTCTGCCGCAAGACATCCACCGTGCATTTCACGCGTGGGATCTATCGGCTTAAATGGCATATAATATGGGCGATTGTAAGCATAGGCGCCGCCCCGAGCATAGTCAACTTCACCTCGTCGGCAATCAATGTCATCATAAACCGCTCGCTGTATCAGTATGGCGGCGACATCGCGGTGGGTGCTGTGGGAATTTTCAATACTTACACCTCGCTGCTCTGCATGATTGTGGTGGGCATAAGCATGGGCATACAGCCGATATTGGGTTACAACTACGGCGCGGGCAACATCGCGAGGGTGAAAAAGACATTCTGGACAGCCGCTGTCGCCGGCACAGTCTTCACCTCTGCCGGTGCATTTCTTTCCGTGTTTTTCCCGGAACTTATAGCACAGGCGTTTACTGTGGACGCCGAGCTGATTGCCGCGACCGCAAACGGCTTGCACATATCGACAATGATATTCTGGTTTGTCGGCTTCCAGATTGTGTCGACCGCGCTTTTTCAGTCAATAGGCATGGCAGGCAAGTCAATATTTCTCAGTCTTATACGCCAGGTGATATTCCTGATACCGCTGCTTCTGCTGTTGCCGCGTGTTTTCGGGCTTGACGGGGTGTGGGCTTCGTTCCCGACATCCGACCTTGCCGCCACGATTGTGACGCTCCTTATGGTGTGGTATCAGCTGCGACGCCTTGACCGAAGCGATAAAACTCATGCCGGTCCACACAATAAAAACGTGTAATCATAGTTAATTAAAGTGTAATATCAGCTTAAAAATGAAAGCACGTTATTTTAAACCCATATTATCACTTATCGCTGCGGTAATGCTGCTGCCGACCTACGCCTCGGCACAAAATAAGGACGAGTTCAACCCGATAGAGACCGGTGTGACGTCACTCTCTATCGCCCCCGACGCGCGTGGCGCCTCTATGGGCGACCTCGGCGCCGCCACCGACCCTGATGTCAACTCTCAGTTCTGGAATCCTTCCAAGTATGCGTTTGCCTACAGTCAGGCCGGTGTGTCACTCAGCTATACCCCCTGGTTGCGCAAGATTGTCAACGACATCTTCCTCGCCAATCTTTCAGGCTACTGGAAGCTCGGCGGCTATGACAACCAGGCTATAAGCGCGTCGCTCCGTTACTTCTCCCTCGGTGAGGTCAATACCGGCACCGGTGAAGGCTACAGCGGTCAGTCGCTCAACCCCTACGAACTGTCGTTTGACATCGGCTACTCGCGCAAGCTGTCAGAGAAGTTCTCCATGGGAGTTGTGATGCGCTATATCTATTCCGACCTCGGTTTTTCAAGTTCCTATGCCGGAGACCAGTCGACCGGAGCGTCGGCGTTTTCGGTGGATGTGTCAGGATATTATACCACTTATCCCATAATCGGGCGCAACGAGTGTCAGTGGTCGTGGGGATGGGACATCTCCAATGTCGGCTCTAAGGTGAGCTTCAACAATGGCGAGAATCCCGCGTTTCTGCCTACCAATCTGCGCCTCGGAACATCTTTCATGTTTCCGCTCGCCGACTACCACACTCTTGCCCTGTCGCTTGACCTGAACAAGCTTCTTGTGCCGGCAAAACCGCGTAAAAACGATTATCCCGACACTCCCGAGGGTCAGCAGCAATTTCTTGACGCCACGGAGGAATGGGAAAACATGTCGCCTATCACCGGAATATTCAAGTCGTTTACCGACGCTCCCGGAGGTGCTAAAGAGGAATTCCGCGAAATTACGATGTCAATCGGTGCCGAATACAGCTATAACCAGCAGTTTTTCCTACGTGCCGGATATTATTACGAGAATGAGTTCAAGGGCGGACGAAAGTATTTCGGCATGGGAGCCGGATTCTCCCTCAATGTGCTTCGTCTTGATGCCTCCTATATGCTCGCCACCGCGCAGACTTCGCCGCTTGACCAGACTCTCAGGTTTACTCTGACATTTGACATGGACGGGCTGAAAGACATGTTTGGCCGCCGATAAAAGAAAATATTACTCAATGGAACTGACTTCAATACGTGTAGGCAACGGATTTGACGTGCATCGTCTTGTCGAGGGGCGTGAGCTTTGGCTCTGCGGGGTGAAGGTGCCTTATCATCTCGGGCTTCTCGGACACAGCGACGCCGACGTGGCGCTCCACGCCCTGAGCGACGCCCTTCTTGGCGCCGCCGCTCTGCGTGACATAGGCTATCACTTTCCTGACACTGACCCTGCCTACAAGGGCGCCGATTCGAGGGTGCTTCTGCGCAAGGTCAGGGAGCTGCTTGCCGGCAAAGGTTATAAAATCAGCAATGTCGACGTGACAATCATGGCGCAGGCTCCTAAACTGTTGCCCTACATCACGGAGATGGCAGGACACATTGCCGACGACCTCGATTTGCCTGCCGATGCCGTGTCGGTCAAGGCGACTACCACTGAAAAGCTTGGATTTACCGGACGTGGGGAGGGTATAGCCGCATCTGCCACCGCACTTATCTATAAATAATCCCATTTTTCATCGCGATGAAACTTCAAAACAGTGATGACCGCACGTGGGAGCTGCTTCATAGCGAGTATATCGTGAAGCGCCCATGGCTGCATGCGCGCCGCGACCATGTAAAGCTTCCGACCGGTGAGGAGCATGACGAATATTATGTGCTTGAATATCCGGAGTGGATTAATGTCATCGCCCTGACGCCCGACGGCATGATGGTCATGGAGCGGCAGTATCGCCACGGATTGCGGCGCACCGACTATGAGATATGTGCCGGAGTGGTCGAGCCCGGAGAGGCTCCCATTGATGCTGCCCGACGTGAATTACTTGAAGAGACAGGATATGCCGGAGGTAATTGGCGCGAATTCATGACGATAGCCCCCAATCCCGCCAATATGACCAACTATAGCCACACGTTCATCGCCGAGGGTGTGACGCAGTGCTCCTCGCAACATCTTGACCGCACGGAAGATATCGAGGTGCTGCTGATGTCGCCCGATGAGGTTTACAATCTCTTGCGCGACGGAGGCATCATCCAGGCGCTGATGGCTGCGCCGTTATGGCGCTATTTCCACGAAAAGTGAAATTAAGCTAATGGACTGATGAGTTCGTTGCGTATAATGCGTATAGTATGTAGTGGTTATTTGCCACCAAATAATTCTGAAATAATTATATCAGCAATTTCTCGGAATCCTTTGTCATTAGGATGTGTTGCCACTCCGGTAGAATCTATTATCATGAAATTGCTCGAATAATTTAATGTCTTGTTGTCAATTGAGTAAGAGTTTACTGTCAGTGTGGATTGATATTCTGTTTCCCCAACGGAAAAAGTCACAGTAATATCTTTAGGAAAATTCCCGTCTGATTCAGTTACGGACACGATGTTTTCACATTTCCGTGAACCGGATACGCCCAAATCCACAACCTGTCCTACTTTAGCCTGATTCTCTGTTGTATTAGTCTGGTTTATGGATATTAATTTGCAACCTGTTGCCTCACATGCTTCCGTAATAACATTGAACTGTTTTGTCCGGTAATACCAGAGTCCAACCCATGCTACAGTTGCGTCGGGACATTTCTCTTTTATCGATTTGCATAATGCAAAGCACGACTCTGAAAATATGCTGAGACGCTCATCTGAATAAACATTGTCGCCTAATTGTACCACTACCAAATCTTCTTGTCCGGTAAGTCTATCAAGAAAAATTTTGTGTATTTCTAGGTCAATTTCCGATTTATTTAATACCCCTTCAAATGTATGTGCGGCATACTTCTCAGACTCGAAATCCGGATTTTTGCTTTTAATAAAATCCGTAACGATAGAATAGTAATCTTTCCCAGGCGATGATGCTGCCATTCCAAAACCAAATCCTGTTAGAAGAGAATTACCGAAAAATACTGCTTTATTGGGCATTTTTGCCAACGATGGAGTCATTTTTATGTTTACTATTGTTGTTTCGCCTGCAATAACCTTTATGGTTTGTGTTGCATCTGTATAGCCGTCTTTGTTAAAGTTCAATAGCATTTCTCCCGGTTCGATATTGATAAATCGGAACTGTCCATCAGATTCTGTAACTTCCGTTTTGTTATCACCTAAAGTTACAAGGCATCCATCAACAGGTTCTCCGCTGACTGAATTTGTTACGTAACCTGAAATGCCACCATAAGCGGGATAATCTTTTTTATCCTCTTTACATGAATAAAGTCCGCAAAGTAGCGCGATGATAAACAAAAAATGTCCGATTTTCATAAGAATAGTAATTTTTATGTGTTGGTTTATTACGAATTTATATGTCAAGTATATTGACAATATATAACAAAGTTATAAATTCTCGAATTATTATACAAATTTTAAATTAATGATGCCGACAGTTAGGAGGACAGTATGTTAAGACAATATGTGGCAATATGTCAAAAAAGTAGATGCTAATCCTATGCGTCGCTGTATGTGTGATTATTGATAGCTCACGAGATACCACTGCAATATTCCACATCGTAGTTGTAGGGATAATTATTGATGGCGCTGTGTAGATTGCAGCAATGTTACGCTCGCCTCGGGATTGCTTGTATATTGCCCTTGCTGCTGCGCGCATGGTTTGCGTAGGTCATAAAAATTAGTTATTTTTGCGTAAACTGAAAATGCCACTATTTATGCAACCTGTTTTTCTTATCGGCTATATGGGCTGCGGTAAATCGACGCTGGGACGTATAGCCTCGTCGATGAGCGGTCGTAGCTTTATTGACCTTGACTCTTATATCGAAGGGCGTTTTCACGCTACGGTTAAAGAGATTTTTGCCGAGCGCGGCGAGGATGGATTCCGACAGCTTGAACGCTCTATGTTGCATGAGGTGGGTCAGTTTGAAGACGTGATAGTGGCTTGCGGTGGCGGCACACCATGCTTTTACGACAATATGGAGTGGATGAATGATCATGGTGTCACGGTATATCTCGACACATCGGTAGGGAAGCTTTTTGAGAGGCTGAAGCGCGGTCGACACAAGCGCCCGCTTATAGCTGACAAGAGCGACGATGAGCTGCGCGACTTCATAACGGAGGCGCTTGCCGGGCGTATGGTTCTTTATTCCAAGGCAAAGGTGGTGTTTAAAAGCGATCTTCTTGATTCGGAGAGCGAGAAGACCGACACTGCGCGGCGATTTCTTGACCAACTTAACATAGGGTGCGGCGAAATATGATTGACAAAGATTTACACGGAGTGGTGCAGCCTCAGGAGACTTTGACCGCCGACGCGCGCCGAAGGCTCACAATCGGGTTGCCGGCAAGTGACTCGGTCATGGAACGGCGTTTCCCGCTTACCCCCGAGGGGGCGGCGCTGCTTGTTGACGCAGGTTTCGCGGTGAGAATCGAAGAGGGAGCCTCGGAGCCTATTCATTACAGTGACATGCAGTATATGCGTGCCGGAGCCGAGGTTGTCTCGCGTGAGTCGGCGCTTGCCTGCGACATAGTGATTTATCTTCCTCCTGTCGGGAGTGCCGACGCGAGGCGTATGAAGCGCGGTGCGTTGCTGCTTACACTGCTCAACGACACCTGTCAGGAAGAAGCCGCAATAAAGGAGATGCTGCGACGTCACGTAACGGCAATAGCCATCGACAGGATCACGGACAAGTCGGGTCATACCCCCTTTGCCGACATACTTGCTGAAATCGACGGCAGAGCCGCGATAGCGCTCTGTTCATCGCTGCTTGCGCAGCCCGCCCACGGCAAGGGCATCCTGCTTGGCGGAGTCGCCGGCATCATCCCCTGCGAGGTCACCATCATCGGGTCGGGCATTGCCGCGCGTGCGGCGGCTATGTCGGCTTCCGGGCTTGGCGCGACGGTGAGGATGCTTGACAATGACATCTATCGCCTGCGTGAGGCGGGGCAGCACGCTTGTCCCGGAACAGTCACTTCAGCCATACACCCCCACGTGCTTGAAAACGCCCTGCGTAGCGCCGACATTGTGATTGCAACCGAGGTAGCTCCGCGCTATACGATAGGCAGCGAGCTTGTCGACGTCATGAAAAAGGGGGTCATAGTAATGGACTTGAATTATGATTCGGCACCTATGTTTCCGTCGCTGGAGATTGTCGATGTGGCTGACGCGGCTTCCCGCACTATGCAGTCGCGGGTGTGCTATACGGGGATAGGCAACTCTGTGCCCCGCACTGCTGCAATGGCGCTCAGCAATACCCTTCTGCCGCTTATGAGGCGCATTGCCGACTGCGAGTCGGCTACCGATTCCGTGAGGCTGATTCCTGAGGTGAGAAACGCTGTCATTACTTTCATGGGCAAAGCGGTCAACCGTCGCATCGCCAAGCTTGCCGGTCTGCGTCACATGGACATAAACCTGTTGTTAAACTGTTGCTGACCTATGGGGACAAGAAAATTTTATGTGGTGTGGGTGGGGCATGCTCCCGGCATCTATGATTCCTGGGAGGAGTGTGAGGACCAGATAAAGAATTATCCCGGCGCACGATATAAGTCGTTTCCTACGCAGGAAGAGGCTACGAGAGCTTTCCGCGGTGATGACAAGGAGGAGATGTATGCGCTCCGGGCAATCGCGCGCCACGCTGCGCCTGTGGTCAATTATGATGCGTTTCCTGAGATATGCAAGGATGCTATCGCCGTTGACGCCGCCTGTGCGGGCAATCCCGGAAGGATGGAATACAGGGGTGTGGATGTGGCGACAGGTGCGGAGCTTTTTCATTTCGGACCTGTTGAACATGGCACCAACAATATAGGTGAATTTCTCGCGCTTGTACACGCTCTCGCGCTCTGCAAGCAGCAGGGGTGGACAATGCCCATATACAGCGATTCGGTGACGGCACAGGCATGGGTGCGCAACCGTAAGGCGAAAACAACGCTTGCGCCTACACCCGGAAATCAGAAACTATTGTCGCTCGTGAAACGCGCCGAGGCGTGGCTCAATAATAATAGCTATGCCAACCGCATAATAAAATGGAAAACAGAGCAATGGGGAGAAATCCCCGCCGATTTCGGCAGAAAATAACCATCGTAGTATAAATCACCGCACCGCTCCACCGCGTAGCTGTAGGGGCGACTGGAAGGTCGCCCGAAACACATGCATCGCAGACACGCCGGACGAAACGCGGGCGAGCTTCCACTCGCCCCTACACTGCCTGTGTGGGTGTCTGTTGATAATTTGTTGTAAACATCACAATACCCTGTAAACCACCGCAATGCTCCACCGCGTAGCTGTAGGGGCGACTGGAAGGTCGCCCGAAATACGCGTATTGCAGACACGGCGGACGTAACGCGGGCGAGCTCCCACTCGCCCCTACACTGCCTGTATATACCATCACCGATAACAACCTATACATCACCACAACGCCTCACCGCGTAGCTGGATATACCATCAATAACACCCTGGTAAACCGCCGCAACGCCTCACCGCGTAGCTGTAGGGGCGACTGGAAGGTCGCCCGCAATACATGCATTGCAGACACGGCGGACGTAATGCGGGCGAGCTTCCACTCGCCCCTACATTGCATGTGTCAACAATGGCATGTAGATTACTGCGCATCGGCATTGCCTGCATGCGTCGTTATTTTACTGAAACGAAAGAGGGGCTGCGCTATTGCGCAACCCCTCGTGATGTATACGGGTGCCGGATGTTACCAGATTACGACCTGCTCAGAGGCGGGGCGGTACATCTTGTCGCCTTCCTTGATGCCGAATGCCTCGAAGAAGGGGGTGATGTTGCGCAGGGTCACGTTTACGCGGTTTTCACCGAGAGAGTGAACGTCGCCTGTGGTGAGAGAGCGTATTTCCTCGGGGCGGATGTTGCCTGCCCAGATATTGGCGTAGTTGAGGTAGAACACCTGCATCGGGTCAAATCCGTCAATCTTTGCCGAGTCGGCTGTGATGTCGACACCTTTTTTCTTCTGTGAGTCGAGGAATGCAGTGCGTGACACGCGTAGACCGCCCTGGTCGGCGATGTTTTCACCGAGGGTGTACTGACCGTTGGCGTGAAGTCCCGGGAGCACTTCCACTTCGTCAAACTGAGCGACGAGACCCTTAGCCATCTTGTCGAAGGCTTCCTTGTCTTCGGGAGTCCACCAGTTTACCATATTGCCGTCGGCATCGAAGTTACATCCCTGGTCGTCAAATCCGTGGGTCATCTCATGACCGATTACCACACCGATACCGCCGTAGTTTTCAGCATCGCTTGCCTCGGCATCGTAGAACGGAGCCTGAAGGATGCCTGCGGGGAACACGATTTCATTGGCGAGGGGATTGTAGTAAGCGTTGACGGTCTGCGGAGTCATGCCCCATTCCGTGCGGTCAACGGGCTTGCCCCATTTTGCATATTCTTCCGCCTGATGCCACATAGAGACATTGTGCATGTTCTCGTAGTAGGAGAGGGCGGGGTCTATGTTCATTGAAGAGTAGTCTTTCCACTTGTCGGGATAACCGATCTTCACGGTAAATGCGTTGAGCTTCTTGATGGCGTTAAGCTTAGTGTCGTCGCTCATCCAGGGGAGGTTGATGATGTGCTTGCCGAGCGCGGTGCGGAGGTTTTCAACCAGTCCTATCATGTATTGCTTTGACGACTCGGGGAAATACTCCTCGACATAGAGCTGACCGACAGCCTCGCCGAGGGCGCCTTCGGTAGCTCCGAGAGCACGTTTCCAGCGCGGGCGCTGCTGCTGCACTCCGCTCATCACCTTACTGAATTCAAATGAAGCGTCGGTGAACTTGTCGGAAAGCTTTGATGCTGCCTGAGCCACATATTTCCAGAGGTAGTAATCCTTGATCTCGCGGTCGGTGAGCGAACCCATGAGATTGTTTGCCTGAGCCACAGAGCTGAGTTCGGTGACGATTACCGACTCGGGCGACTCTATGCCCATGGTCTCGATGAAGAAGCGGTCCCAGTTCACGTTGGGATACATCTCCTTGAGCTGGGCGAAAGAGCGGGGATTATACATAGCCGGGATGTTGCGGCTCTGCTCGCGTGTCCATGCCGAGTCAGCAAGTGCGGTCTCGATTTTCATCACGTTTTTCATTATGCGTGACGCGTCTTTCTTGGAGTAGCCGGCGTTTTGCATCTGCTTTACGATAAGCTTCTGATAAGCCTCGCGCACTTCCTTGTTGCGCTTGTCGTTGAGAAGATAGTAGTCGCGGTCACCGAGTCCCATGCCGCCGCCGCTGATATACATCGCGTAGACAGTGCTGTTGGCGAGGTCTTCCATCGGGCCTGCCCCGAAAAACGGGCTTGCATAGTTGCCGTGCATCCAGAGGAAAAGGTCTTCCATTCCTTCGTGGGGAGTGGTCTCGATTTTCTTCAGGTCGGCAAGAATCGGTTTCGCTCCCTCTGCGTTGCGGCGCACAGAGTCCATAGCCTGAGAGTAGACGGTCCACACCTTAAACGCTACCGACCCGGGTTCGGGATTGGTCTTTCCGAGGTTGAGGACGATGTTTTTCACCCTTACTTCCGAAGAGTCGTTGAGGGTGTCAAAGTTGCCGTAGCGGGCGTGTTCGGCAGTGAGCGGGTGAGCTTCCTGCCACCCCTTGTTGACATGCTTGTAGAAGTCGGTCGCCGCAGGGGTAGTGTTGTCGAAATAGGCGGGGTTGAGGCTCTTGAGATGCTCCTCGGCTGAAGCCGAAATGGAGATGCCGCAAGCAACACCCAGCGCAAGAATGAATTTTGCTGATTTCATAATTATGAAATATAATAAAATTGGTGTCTAAAAATACTTTCTTATAGCTTCAGATGTAAGCGACTGCAAAAGTAGTCAAAGTTTTGCAAACAACCGCTAATATGCCTGATATTAAATGGTGAATAACCTTAATAAAATGTCATCGGGCGGGAAATGATGAAACTTTAGTCGCGCCGGTATGTTGTAGCTTGAAATAACATGAACGATTATGACAGAGATAGTATTGAAACGCGCCTATGAGCCTGCGTCGCCAACCGACGGCTACCGTGTGCTCGTCGACCGGCTCTGGCCCCGCGGCATGAGCCACGCCACTCTCCATTACGACCTGTGGGAAAAAGAGCTTGCCCCGTCAACGGAGCTACGCGAGTGGTATCATCAGGATCCCGATCGCCGATGGGATGAATTTGTGACACGCTACTCGGCAGAACTGCATGCCAATCCCGACTTCACCAATTTTGTACACATGCTTTCCGGACACAGTAAAGTCACTCTGCTCTATGGCTCCCACGACCCCGTCCATAACAATGCCGCCGTGCTCCGCAATGCGGTCGCCGCAGCCCTTGTCCCCGTCACCCCGCCCTCCACATGGTGATTTATCGATACCGGCAGCGTAGGAGCATTGCGGTGATTTACAGCATGTTATCGATACAGGCAGTGTAGGGGCGAGTGGAAGCTCGCCCGCGTTACGTCCGGCGTGTCCGCAATGCGTGTATTTCGGGCGACCTTCCAGTCGCCCCTACAGCTACGCGGTGGGGCATCGCGGTGACGTATAGGGCGTTGTCGATACAGGCATCGCAGGAGCATTGCGGTGGTTTCAGGGTGTTGTCGGTGGTGGTATATACATGCAGTGTAGGGGCGAGTGGAAGCTCGCCCGCGTTTCGTCCGGCGTGTCCGCGATGCGTGTATTTCGGGCGACCTCCCAGTCGCCCCTACAGCTACGCGGTGAAGCATCGCGGTGATGTATAGGGTGTTATGGTGGTATATACAGCTACGCGGTGAGGTGTTGTGGTGATTGCCAGGGCGTTGTCGGTGATGGTATATACATGCAGTGTAGGGGCGAGTGGGAGCTCGCCCGCGTTACGTCCGCCGTGTCCGCAATGCATGTATTTCGGGCGACCTCCCAGTCGCCCCTACAGCTACGCGGTGGAGCATTGCGGTGGTTTATAGGGTGTTCTTGATGGTATATCCAGCTACGCGGTGGAGCGTTGTTGTGATGTATAGGGTGTTGTCTGTGGTGGTATATACATGCAGTGTAGGGGCGAGTGGAAGCTCGCCCGCGTTACGTCCGCCGTGTCCGCGATGCGTGTGTGTGCAGATTATGGTGTGCATCCCTGGAAGGGATGATCTGAATTGTAGCCGTGGGTTGAACGCAGTGATACCCACGGAAAATATGCACCGCGTGTGTGGTTTCCGTAAGGAATCCTCATAGGGATGGCGTGGAGATGATTCCTGCGGAAACAATATTTTGGGGGTTCTGCTACCGTGGGTATCGCTACGCTCAACCCACGGCTAAACATGGATTATCCCTTATCGGGATAGATTGCATATATGCAATGCATGTATTTCGGGCGACCTTCCAGTCGCCCCTACAGCTACGCGATGGGGCGTTGCGGTGGTTTATAGGGTGTTATTGATGGTATATATAGCTACGCGATGGGGCGTTGCGGTGATGTATAGGGCGTTGTCAGTGATGGTATATACATGCAGTGTAGGGGCGAGTGGAAGCTCGCCCGCGTTGTGTCCGGCGTGTCCGCAGTGCGTGTGTTTCGGGCGACCTTCCAGTCGCCCCTACAGCTGCGCGGTGGGGTGTTGTGGTGGTGTATATAAACGGGATAGGGGCGAGTTGATGCTCGCCCCTATGCTCTGCGGTATGTGTATGTGGTTAATATTGTTCTTTCTCGTTGGGGAAGTCGCAGGTCTTCACGTCGTCGATATAGTGGGCTACTGCATCGTTGATTACGGTGGAGAGGTCGGCGTAGCGACGCAGGAACCTTGGGGAGAAGCCTTTGTTTATGCCGAGCATGTCGTGCATTACGAGCACCTGACCGTCTACACCGCCACCGGCACCGATGCCGATTACGGGAATGCTGATCTGAGAGGCGACTTCGGCAGCAAGTTTTGCCGGTATTTTCTCAAGCACGAGCCCAAAACAGCCTATCTCTTCGAGCATTTTGGCGTCTTCAATCAGTTTCCGGGCTTCGGCTTCTTCCTTGGCGCGGACGGCATATGTGCCAAACTTGTTGATTGACTGCGGTGTCAGTCCGAGGTGTCCCATGACAGGTATTCCTGCACAGAGCACACGCTCAATCGACTCGCGGATTTCGGAACCGCCTTCCATCTTTACTGCCTCGGCATGGCTCTCTTTCATTATGCGCACAGCTGAAGCGAGAGCTTCCTTGCTGTTGCCCTGGTAGCTGCCAAAGGGGAGGTCGACCACGACAAGGGCGCGTTTAACGCCTTTCACCACTGACTTGGCGTGGTATATCATCTGGTCAAGGGTCATCGGCAGAGTGGTGATGTTTCCCGCCATCACATTGGAGGCGGAATCGCCCACGAGTATCACATCCATTCCTGCTTCGTCGATAAGCTTAGCCATCGAATAGTCGTAGGCTGTAAGCATCGCGATTTTCTCGCCGCGCTGTTTCATCTCGATAAGGCGGTGAGTGGTCACTTTACGTTGGTCTTCTGTATAGGTAGACATTTTATTTATGTGTTAAAATAAACCGAGGCAAAGTTACGATATAATTATCTGACATGCAAGAAAAGAAAAAGATGCGGGCTGTCAGCGCACATCGACGCTGACAGTCGCGGGCTGAAGTCCCTCGGAGCTAACGGCGAGGGTGGCTGTCGCCGCCTCGTTGCCGGCCGCCTGGAGTATCACCTGCGCCATGCCGTTGAATGTCTTTACCTTGAAGGTGCGCGACATCGGGTCGGCGGGACGTTCGGCATCCTGCCATGCGGGGTCGCCGTTGCCGACACCGAGTATTCTTACCGGACCGTCGACTGTAAGGTCGAGAGTGACGCAACCGTCGGGGACAAATCGCTTTTTGCTGTCGGAAAGAGTGATGTTGACCACAGCCACGTCATGATTGTCAGCCTTGATCAGCTGTCGGTCGGCGGTGGCATTGATTTTAGCCGGGGCGCCGGAGGTCTCGACCTTTGCCGTCATCGCCTTTTTGCCGTTTTTGTAGCCTGTCGCCGTTACTTTTCCGGGCTGATACACGGCGTCCCATGCAAGATGACCGTTGCGTGGCATTGTCTTGCGCCCGAGGCTCTTGCCGTTGACTGCAAGCTCAACCTCGTCCATATTGCTGTAGACCCATATCTGCACCGGCTCACCTTCATGACCGTTGAGATTCCAGTGGGGGAGGATGTGCAGCACCGGCTCGTCGGTCCACCACGACTTCAGGTAGAACGCCTCGTCTTTGGGAAATCCGCAATAGTCGAGGATGCCAAATTCGGAGCCTGTAGCCGGAAACTTGAGCGGGTTGGGCTCTCCGCGATAGTCAAAGCCGGTCCAGTAAAACAGCCCGGCAAGCCAGGGGCGGTCAGCGTAGAAGCGCCATCCGCGACCTATGCAGTTGAGTATGCTGTCGCTGCCGTTGGGGCTGCGGTTGAGCGACGCCATGCGGCCGTTGTCGCGGTCATCGAAATATATGCCGCGAGTGCCGCAGCCGGTGGTCTCCTCCGAGCCGAGCGCAATGCGCGACGGGTAGTCGCGGCGATGTTGCTCGACAGGATTCTGCATGATGTAGTTGTAGCCGGCCACGTCGGCGGGGACAACCACTGTCGGGCCGCCGCTTGTCGCGAAACACATAGGTCTCGTCGGGTCAAAGCGATGGCAATACTCGCGCATTGACTCCGAGATGCGGTTGCCAAACTCGTTCCATTCGATTCCCCACTCCTCGTTGCCGACGCTCCACACGATTACCGACGGGTGGTTGCGGTCGCGCTCGATCATGCGCTTCAGCAGCCTGACATGCTCGTCGTTAATGCCTGAAAGACGGTTTTCTTCAAGCACAAGAATGCCGAGGCTGTCGCAGGCGTCAAGCATTTCGGGTGTCATCGGGTTATGGCTTGAACGATAGGCGTTGACACCGAATTTTTTCAGTTCGCGCAGTCGATATGCCTGCAGGGCGTCAGGGATAGCCGCGCCCACTCCGGCATGGTCCTGGTGCATGTTTACACCCTTCAGCTTCAACGGGCGGTTGTTGAGGAGAAATCCTTTGTCGGGGTCAAACCGCGCATCACGGATTCCGGTGACTACTGTGTCGCAGTCAACGATCGAGCCATCCTTCACCACTTCCGTGACAAGCTTATAGAGATGAGGCGAGTCGACGTCCCAAAGCACCGGCTTCGATACTGTCACGCCGCTTATGGAGCGACGGCTCTCCTTTGCAAGCAGCCCGGTCTCCGATGCCGATGCCGTAGCCGCTACCGAGCCGTCGGGGGCGATGAGCCTGTGGCGCAGCTCATAGGATGCGGGGGTGTTGCCCTTGTTGTCGACCGTGGTCTCGATAGTCACCTCGGCGGTGTCGTAGGGATAGGCGAGCGACGAATGGACAAATGTCCCGAAAGGCGCCACATGTAGCGGGTCGGTCTTTTCGAGCCACACGTGCCTGTATATGCCGGCGCCTTCGTAAAACCAGCCTTCTTCAAGAGAAGCGTCGGCGCGGACGGCGATCACATTGTCGCCGCCATAGTTGAGGTATTCCGATATGTCATAGACCTGAGAGGCATATCCGCTTGGCTCGGAGCCGAGGTAGAATCCGTTGACCCATACACGCGCGTCGCGGAATATGCCGTCGAAGCGGAGCGACAGATGCCGGCCGAGGTCATCGGCGGGTAGGGAAAATACCTTGCGGTACCACCCGACGCTTGTCTCCGGGTATTTGTAGCCTACGGTCTTGTAGCCGTGGCTGTGGCTTGCGTCGGGGCTGAAAGGGAGGTCTACCACCCAGTCGTGGGGCAGGTTGACTTCTTTCCACTCATTGTCCCATTTTGCCGGGTCAAACTTAGGGGAGTAGGGACCTTCGTTGTGGATTGACGCAGCTTTGGTGAGATAATTGAAATATTCTGTGCCGCATCCGAAATCTTTTGCCGGGTCGGCCGCGTTGCCGAAAGCAAATTTCCAGTTTTCGTCAAAATTAATGGTTTCCGCACCGTGAGCCATGACTGTGGTGCATAGTGACAGCATAGACGCCATCAGTAATGTGAGTCGGTTCATTAAGTCAGGATTGTCAGTTAAATGATGATTAGGTTGATTTACTGTTACAAATATAACGCTTTTTTGTGTATAATCAAAATCGCTGACGGCGGCAGGGGTGTTTGAGAAGAAAGAGTAAGCAACTGAACATATTTTCCTGCGAAATGTTAGGAATTATGGAAAATTTGGATTAATTTTGTCGGTATAATCAATTTTGATAAACAAAATGTCAAGAATCAGTGTCTACAAGCATCATCATCACCACCACTTTCTCTGCAATTGAGGAAGCCTGATGTCGTGCCTGTCCGTAACTTGACAATCCACCGATAGATGCCGGCTTCCCCTTATAGAGGAATCCGGCAATTTTTTTTAAGAAACAATAACTAAATGCACTTACTGATATGGATAACAAATTGAGAATCGCGGTCCAGTCCAAGGGACGTCTGTATGACGAGACAATGGAGCTTCTTTCCGAGTCGGGAATCAAGCTTACAGCCGTGAAGCGCACACTGCTTGTGCCCGCGCGAAATTTTCCGGTCGAACTTCTGTTTCTAAGAGATGACGACATCCCGGAATCAGTGGCAAACGGTACTGCCGACATAGGTATCGTAGGGCTCAACGAGGTTATGGAGAAGGAGAAACCCGTCGAGGTAGTCAGGGAACTCGGATTCAGCCGCTGCCATCTCTCTCTTGCCATCCCGCAGCATATCGACTATAACGGTCTGAGCTGGTTTAACGGGAAAAAAATCGCGACATCCTATCCGGTGATCCTCTCCCGCTTTCTTAAAGAAAACGCCATCAAAGCCGACATTCACGTCATAACCGGCTCGGTGGAGATAGCTCCGGGTATCGGGCTTGCCGATGCGATATTTGACATCGTCTCTTCCGGGTCGACGCTTGTCAGCAACAACCTCGCGGAGGTTGAGAATGTGGTCGAGTCGCAGGCTGTGTTGATAAAGGCTGCCGACAGGACACTTTCCAATGCCAAGCAGGCTACGCTCGACGAGCTGCTCTTCCGGTTCAACGCGGTCAAGGCGGCGGAAGGAAAGAAATATATACTGATGAATGTGCCGAAGGAGAAGCTTGACGAGATAATAGGTATACTTCCCGGCATGAAAAGCCCTACAGTGCTGCCGCTTGCCAATGCCGACTGGTGTTCGGTTCACTCCGTGCTTGAGGAAAAGCGGCTGTGGGAAATCGTCGGGAAGCTGAAAGCGGCGGGTGCAGAAGGCATCCTTGCCCTTGACATCGAAAAAATGATACTCTGAGCCTATGGACATCATCAATTATCCCTCGCCCGAAGAGTGGGCGCAGCTCTCGGTAAGGGCACTTGCCGAAGAGGCTTCGGAGGTGACGGCCGCCGTAGCCAAAATAATTGCCGATGTCGCCTCCCGGGGTGACGATGCCCTCCGTGACTATGAACTGCGGTTTACCGGAGCTGAGATAGGCGCTATTGAAGTCACTACGCAAGAGCTTGACGCAGCCGAGGCAGCCGTAGGGGCGGAACTGAAAGAGGCTATAGGCATCGCTGCGGCTAATATCACTGCCTTTCATGAGGCGCAGAAGCCCGGAAGCATAAAGGTGGAGACAGCGCCCGGAGTAGTGTGTGAGCAGCGTCCCGTGGCGATTTCGCGTGCGGGTCTTTATATACCCGGCGGCAACTCGCCGCTCTTCTCGACAGTGTTGATGCTTGCCATCCCCGCGCGGATTGCCGGGTGTGGAGAGGTGGTATTATGCACTCCGCCACGCCGCGACGGCACCGTGCATCCCGCCATCCTGTATGCCGCACGCCTTGCCGGAGTCGACCGGATATTCAAGACCGGAGGCGCGCAGGCTATAGCCGCGATGACATGCGGGTCGTCGACTGTGCCGCGTGTCGACAAGATATTCGGACCCGGCAACCGCTATGTCACAGAGGCGAAGCAGCAGGCGACGAGGCGCGGGGTTGCCATCGACATGCCCGCGGGACCGTCGGAGGTGCTTGTCATAGCCGACGGCAACGCCGACGCGAGGTTTGTCGCCGCCGATTTTCTGTCGCAGGCGGAGCATGGCCCCGACAGCCAGTCAATACTGCTAACCACCTCACCGGAACTTGCCCGTGAGCTTCCCGACGTGATTGACGGGATGCTCGGCCTGCTTCCCCGACGCGAGATGATGGAGCGTTCGCTATCCCACAGCCGCATAATACTCATGCATGACGATGACGAGATGATTGCGTTCAGCAACACCTATGCCCCGGAGCATCTCATCATAAACCATGTCGCCGCCGACGAGCTTGCATCTAAGGTGGTCAATGCCGGGTCGGTGTTTCTCGGGGAATACTCTCCGGAGAGTGCGGGCGATTATGCGTCGGGCACCAATCACACCCTCCCCACATCGGGCTATGCACGGGCTTACAGCGGGGTCAACGTCGAGAGCTTCATAAAGCGCATCACCTTTCAGCGGCTGTCGCCTGAAGGCATCGCGTCGATAGGAAGGGCGGTCGAGGTAATGGCGGAAAATGAAGACCTGCTTGCCCACAAGCTCGCAATGACCCTGCGCATGGAAAAATTAAAAAACTGATTGATAAGTAATGGACCGGACTATTGAAAGGCTTGTACGCCCCAATATATTGAATCTCGCGCCATATACATGTGCCCGCAACGAGTACACGGGTGAGGCGCGCGCATGGCTTGACGCCAATGAAAACTCACTGATTGACGGACTCAACCGCTATCCCGACCCCCTGCAGCTTGAAGTAAAGGCAAGACTGTCGGAACTGCGCGGTGTTCCCTCCGACATGATATTTCTCGGTGTGGGCAGTGACGAGTGTATAGACCTGTGTTACCGTGTGTTTTGCCGTCCGGGCATTGACAACGTGGTTGCGATTGACCCTACCTACGGCATGTACAAGGTGTGTGCCGACATAAATGATGTCGAGTATCGCCCTGTCGACCTCAATCCCGATTATTCACTTGACGTGGACCGGCTGCTTGCCGCGACCGACAAGTCGACGAAAGTGATATGGATATGCTCGCCCAACAACCCTACCGGCAACGCATTTCCGCCTGAAAAGCTCGAAGAGGTGGCGCGCCGGTTTGACGGTATTACCGTGATTGACGAGGCTTATGTCGACTTCTCGCCTCTCGGCTCTATGGCAGGGAGGCTTGCGGCATATCCGCGCATGATTGTCATGCAGACATTCTCCAAGGCGTGGGCGGCAGCCGCGATGCGCCTCGGCATAGCGTATGCTTCGCGCGACATAATCGACCTGTTTAACAAGGTGAAATATCCCTACAATATCAATATCCTCACGCAGCGCGAGGCATTGCGGGTGCTTGAAGGTGCCGATGATGTCAGGATTACTGCATCGCGTCTTGTCGAGCTGCGCAAAGCCCTTTCCGCAGAGCTTTTGAAACTGAATGTCGTGAAGGAGGTGTGTCCTTCCGATGCCAATTTTCTGCTTGTCAAGGTTGATGACGCCGACCGCCTTTATGATTACCTGAAGAAGGAAGGCGTGATTGTGCGCAATCGCTCGCGTGTCAATCTATGTGGCGGCTCGCTCCGCATCACGGTGGGCAATCCTGATGAAAACTCTCTTTTACTTGAAAAAATAAAGCAATATGGAGGCTGACAGACTACGCACACTCTTCATCGACCGCGACGGCACCCTTATCGTGGAGCCGCCTGTTGACTATCAGGTCGACTCGCTTGAAAAACTTGAACTGATGCCGGGTGCGCTGCGTGCCATGCACTTTATCGCCACGCGCCTCCCTTATGAGCTTGTGATGGTGACCAATCAGGACGGACTCGGGACGGAGAGTTTTCCGGAGGAGACATTTCTGCCGGCCCATGAAAAGATGCTGAAGGCATTTTCCAACGAGGGTGTGCATTTTGACGACATCATAATCGATCGTACATTTCCCGAGGAAAACGCGCCTACTCGCAAGCCGGGAACCGCGCTGCTCGGGAAATATCTTGACGGCAGCCGCGACCTCGCCGGCAGCTATGTGATAGGCGACCGTCTTACCGACGCCATGCTTGCCCGCAATCTCGGTGCCAAGGCAATTTTGCTCCGTGAACCCGACGCGGCGCTGCTTGAGGAGATAAAGGCTGAGGGGCTTGAGGATGTAGTGGAGATTGTGACCCCTTCTTGGGACGAGATTGTGCCGGTGCTTCAAGGCGGCTCGCGGCGCGCTTCTGTACACCGCCACACATCGGAGACCTCGATTGACATTGAGGTCAACCTTGACGGCAGCGGCAAGGGTGACATAGCCACAGGAATCGGCTTTTTTGACCATATGCTTGACCAGATAGCGCGTCATTCGGGCATGGACATGTCGATAAAAGTGAAAGGCGACCTGCACGTCGATGAACACCACACTATCGAGGACACCGCCATAGCGCTTGGCGAGGCTCTTAACAAGGCGCTTGGCGACAAGCGTGGGATTGAACGCTACGGATTTGTCCTGCCGATGGACGATTGCCTGTGTACCGTGGCGATAGATTTCGGCGGTCGGCCGTGGCTTGTGTGGGATGCTGAGTTTCGCCGTGAAAAAATCGGCGACATGCCTACAGAGATGTTTCTCCACTTCTTCAAGTCGCTTTCTGACAATGCGCGCATGAACCTCTTTATACGTGCCGAGGGGGAGAATGAACACCACAAGATAGAAGGCATATTCAAGGCGCTCGCGAGAGCCATACGTCAGGCAGTGAAGCGCGACCCGCTCCATTTCACGCTCCCCTCCACCAAAGGCACCCTCTGACGCGGAGCATTGCGTGTCCCAATGCGTGTGTTTCGGGCGAGCTTCCACTCGCCCCTACAGCTACGCGCTGTGTGCCATTGCGGTGATTTACAGTCTGTTGAGCGATGGTTGTCCATGCAGCTACGCGATGTGTGCCATTGTGGTAATTTGTAGTTTGTTGTGTAATGATTGCCAATACAGCTACGCGATGTGTGTCATTGCAGTGATTTATAGTCTGTTGTGTAATGATTACCAATACAGCTACGCGATGATTGCCCATGCAAGCAATATAGGGGCGAGTGGAAGCTCGCCCGCGTTGCGTCCGCCGTGTCTGCGTTGCGTGTGTGGTTTGGATTATGATGTGGCGTCCCTTTGGGGATAGATTGCGTGTACGCAATGCGTGTATTTCGGGCGAGCTTCCACTCGCCCCTACAGCTACGCGCTGTGCGTCATTGCGGTGATTTACAGTCTGTTGCGTGATGATTACCCATACAAGCAATGTAGGGGAGAGTGTCAGAAGTAGCGGCGCATGGCGCGGCGTATCGCGATAAGGTTGATGGCTGTGATGAGGGCGATGATTGCTGTCCCGATGATTATTGTGATCCAAGGCGATGTAGGGTCTATGCCGAGATGTGACAGCGGGGTTTGCCATATCGCCCTGCCTGTGAGCATTGCCGCTATGGCAAGCAGCAGCACAGCCACGTTGAGCGACACCACGATTATGGTGTAATAGCGTGACACCGCCGCAGGGGAGTAGCCGAGCAGCATGAGGTCGTGCAGCTTATCGCGGTTTTTCTGAAGGAGCAGGAATATGCTCAGCATCAGGATGAAGAATGACAGCAGGCTTATGATGCCTCCTACCGCGACGACCACTCCTGTCACTATAGTGAGGAAATAAGATGCTTTTCCGCTGTCGGCATTGTCGCCCGACATCTCGTAGCCACACGTGTCAAGATACTCTTTTATGGCGGGGTCACCGGGGCGGCTCAGTTCGACTATAAGCCGAGAGGGCGCTTTTTGGACATCTTCACCGAAACGGGCGTTAGCCCATTCCATAAAATCCTGTGGCACGGCGATGGTGTTGAGCCGTGAGGAGAAGCCTACTATGCGCGCGGGAAACCATTGCTGGCGTCCGTTGCCGCTGATTGAAACGCGCAGCGGCACCATCCCTATCATCGCCTCGCTCAGTTGAGGCAGTCCGCGCGACGAGGCAAATCCGAAATTGTAAAGCGACAGGTAGTCTTTGCTGAGAATAACAGGAATCTCAGGGTTTTCCGGGTCAAAATGCCAGTCGGACGGGCGCACATCAAAGAACTCGTCGGGAATCGACTCGAAGAACAGAGCCGTGGACATCCCTCTGCCTCCCATGTCGACGGAAGCCGAAACATTGTAGGCTGAGGCGGTGAACTCTCCGACCCTCCTCACCCAGGGCTGTGAGCGCAGCATGTCAATCTCCTTGTCGGAAAATCCTTCTCCGGCGCCGCCGGTAAGTGTACCGAGCCCTGTGACCTTGTGGGACAGGACCGTGTAGTCGCGTGACATGAATGAGTCATCCTGCTCCCATACAGAGGTTACATCGCGATAAAACTGTAGTGCGGTCAAGACTATAGCCAGCCCGGTGAAATTGGCGAGAGCATATCCGGCAAGCTGTCCGGTGCTGATGTTGTGGCGGAGCAGTCGCCACACTATATTTTTCATAATCGGAAGCGATTTTTTTTTCGTTATAATGAGAATTTTTCAGTCACGTCAAGGTTGATGGCATATCCTACCGAGGTGGCTATCACTGCGGCACCCCGCTCTGCAGCCTCTGCCGCGACAAGGGAGGCTACCATGGCATTGTTGCGAGAATCGAGATGGCTCACCGGCTCGTCAAGTAAGATGAAGTCAAATGGCTGGCATAGCGCCCTGACTACCGCCACTCTCTGCTGCTGCCCGATAGAAAGCCGCGACGCCGCGACGTCGGCCTTGTGGGCTATCTCAAGGCGTTCAAGCATAGCCATGATTGCCTCGCGGCTTTTGCACCGGGTAAGGCGGTTCTTAATCTTGATATTTTCCATTGCCGTCAGTTCGGGAAAGAGACGCATCTCCTGGGGGAGAAGCGCGAGGTGCCGACACCGGAGGTCACACCAGTCGTTGACCGAAAAGGAGCGTATGTCTTTCCCGTTAAAGCGTATCACACCCGAGTAGTCTGACCGGTTGCCGTAAATGTAGCTGCATAGCGATGATTTTCCTGTGCCTGATTCAGCCTCAACCATGTAGGCGGCGCCTCTGTACAGGGTGATGTCGCGGAGCCATATCTCCGAACCGCTTACAGGCGGCTCGTTTTCAGAGCCGCGGAACACATCGGGCAGCACTCCGCACAGCTCTATGGAGTCGAGCGTCTTTGTCATCTTATCGTGTCAAGCGGAGTGAAACCAAGAGTATTGTCGGCGTCATTCATTTCGACCGGACGCTCATCGGTATTGTCAGATATTGATGTGGCAAGCTGCTCCAGAAGGGGAGCCGAAGAGCCGTTGAACGAGAATGTCGACTGAAAGTTGCCGTCAAGTGTCATCGTGAGCTTGAATCCGCGTCCGCCATACATGGCCTCAGCGGTCTCTTCGGGAATATTGGTCCAGAGAGCAAATGAATTGCCCTTCATGAGCTTGGCGGCGGAGTCATTGCCGAGCTGCTCAAGGCTGCGGTTGGCGATGACCACAGTGGAGCCGTCGACAATCTTCATGGTGACGGGCGACATGCCCCTTGCCTGCAGGATATATGTGCCGTCTTTCTCAATCATCGGGATGCCGGTGAGCGATGCCACTCCGGCAAAATCTTTCAGCGTGGTTTTCGCCTGATTTTTCGCCACTTTTACCGCAACGACAAAGTTCAGGTCGCTGGAGAAGTTACTGCGCGAAAGGCGGTTGTCGGCAGTGGCTCCCGCTGCAATCAGGAGAGTGCCGTCGATGCGCTTCAGATAGGGCAGCGCCAGAGCCAGGGCGCCTCTCTTGCGGGCGTCAAGCGGATAGATTGCGCTGATATAGTTGAAGAGCCCTTCCCAGTCGGTGTCCTGCTTGATGCCTACAGCCATCACAAACATGTCGGAGGGGGTGGTGAACGACAGCATGTCGGTGTCGATGTCTTTCAGATACTTGTCCATCTGTGCCTTTTTGCCTGAGCGGTCAAGGTAGTCGGCGTTGACAAGGAGCTGCTTGCCCGCGTCGTCAATATCGGCGGTCGTGCATATCCAGCCTTGTTCGCCTGTAAGCTCCATTGACATGGCGCTTAGCAGGACTCCGTTGCCGGAAGAGAGAAACCGGCTTATGCCGTCGACTGACGATATCGCCGTGTTGGAGGCGATGTCAATCTGTGAATCGAGCTTGCGTGCGGCGACAGCCGGGTCGCCCCAGGCAATCCATCCTTGCTTGTCTTTTACAAAGAGCGTGGCTCCTTCAAGCTGATAAGCGTCATATCCGTCGATAGATGTAGGTGAGCCTGCATCAAGGTCGGCGGTGAGCCGGACTGCATCCTTTATGTCAAATGTATAGAAAAAGTCACCCTTTTCAATCGAGGCGACCACCGAATGACTGTCGCCTTTTGCGCTGAAGCCTACGATTGAGTGCCTGTCGATTGCGTCAGACGTGAGCAAGGTCTTTATTTCATTGCGGCTTCTTGCCGTGGCCTTGACAAGAAATCGGTCGATAACCTGGTCGGCATTGAGTTGCCCGCCATAGGCTTTCCCGTTCATGTAGCCGGTAAGTCTCTCGGCGTCAAGAACCATTACCATCGCCGCGTCGGCGGGTACTGTGTCAAGCAACTGCCTGTCTCTGTTGCATGAAGCAAGCCCGATTGTCAGGATTGACAGGAGTGCGGCTGTAAGATTTCGTAGTTTCATATGTGACTGTTGATTCATTTGGCAAATATATCTTTTTTTGAGCTAAATTACTCTTAAAAATTGATTTAATTGCGCGGTGAAGGATTATATCGGGTTAATGTAAGCGGTAGCGGGCATGGTGTTGAGTCATGATTGCATATACAAGCAATGTAGCGGGCGAGTGGTGGCTCGCCCGCTATTCAATCCGTCGCCGGAATTAGTATTGCTTACCCGGCGCGCCTAAGTTGTTAAGTTCCTTGACTTCCTGTTCAACCTGTTTTGCATCGGGGGTGCCTTCATATTTGCCATCCTGTATGCCCGGTTTTGAACTTTGATTCTTTACCTCATCTTTGGGTTTCTTGCAGTCGTTCATATTAATAACGTTTTTTTTAGAGTTGTGGTAATGTAACATGTATGTATATAACAACCTGTGTAATTTAGGGTTCACCCACAACGAGAAAGCCACCGTCCCTTAGGGAACGGTGGCTTTCATCAGCAAAGTTGAGATTTGGTAGCCCATAGGAGAATCGAACTCCTCTTTCAAGAATGAAAATCTTGCGTCCTAGCCGATAGACGAATGGGCCGGAGATAGCGCTCGGCGCAAAATCGACTGCAAATATAGCCTCTTTTTTTATTCCCGGCAAATATTCTCACTAAAATTTATCAAAACATGTCAATTTCGTGGAAATTTTATCTGTTTTCGGGTGTCGGGAGGGCTTTTTCGAGGGATTTTTGACGTAAGGCGACCCAACGCGCCGTTATTCCGGCGTAAAAAAGCATGCGGGAAACAGACAATGCAATTTGGGCGGGATAAAAACAGTGTTCTCTTATTTTTGTTAACTTTGTAAGCAGTGAAGACACCCATGCACATAATAGCCCTGCGCACCATCAAGCACAATGAGCGCAGTTCCATCCTCACGGCATTCTCGCTCGAGGCCGGAAGGGTGGCATTCGCGCTGCCGGCCGGCGGAGGGCGCGAGGCGATTAGGCGCCGCGCGTTGCTCATGCCCCTGAGCGCGGTGGAATGCGTGGCCGACACGCGCCGTGGCTCCGACATACTTCTCATGCACGAACCCCGGCCTATGTCCACCGCCTCCTCGGCAATCCACGGCAATCCCGTGAAAAGCTCGCTTGCGCTGTTTACCGCCGAGGTGCTCGGCTCTGTGCTGCGCGAAAGCGGCCCTGACGAAGGTCTGTTTGCATACATCTACAACTGCATGGAGGTACTTGCAGCACTCCCGGCCGAACGCACCGCAAACTTCCATATAATGATGCTCATGGGTCTGGGACGCTTCATAGGCATCGAACCGCGCACCGATGATTTCCACCCCGGAATGGTGTTCGACATGGCCGAAGGACGTTTCCGCGCCTCTCCTCCCCTCCACCGTCATTATCTTCCGCCGTCTGATGCCGAGGCTGTGGCACGGCTCAGCCGCATGACCGCCGCCAACATGCACCTCTACCGGATGACGCGCGCCGAACGCTCCCGCATTCTCGACCTGATTCTCGACTATTACTCCCTCCACGTGGCCTCCCTGCGCTCCCTGAAATCTCTCGACATCCTCCGCACCCTCTTCTGATTCGATTTCTCCGACAAATGAATGTTCCGTCAATACGCCGACATGGCAAAATTCTGTTTCTCATTGCCTCGATTATAATTGTGGCGGCATTCCTGCTGTTCTCCAACTCTCTGGCCAAGGGGGTTGCCGAACAGGAAAGAATAAGGATGCAGATATGGGCTGACGCAACTCGGCAGATAGCCTCGGTGGAGACTTCAACCGGATCGGATGCATCGGGAAGTAATCTGGATTTTCTGCTGGAAATAATCGAAACCAACACATCCATTCCGGTAATTCTCACTGACGACGCCGGAAAGATACTCATGCAGCGTAATTTCGACCTGCCGGAAACGGCCGTAGGCTCTGACTCACTTTATATTTCGCCGGCCAACGCCATTTTTCTCGCCGGAAAACTCGATGAACTGCGACGCACGGGCCACGTGATCCACATAATGATTTCCCCGTCGACGCTCCAGCATCTGTATTACCAGGACTCGCGGTTACTGCGCGCCCTCAACATCTATCCCTACATAATGATTGCCATGATGGCGGCATTTGTGGCGATAGTATATTTCGCCGTATCATCATCTAAGCAGGCCGAACAGAACATGGTGTGGGTGGGTCTCTCGAAAGAGACCGCCCATCAGCTCGGCACCCCCATCTCATCGCTAATGGCCTGGATCGAGATTTTGCGGGAATCCGGAACCGACAGCGAAATTACCGAGGAAATGGACAAAGATGTGCGGCGCCTCGAGACTATCGCAAGCCGGTTTTCCAAAATCGGCTCACAGCCTGTCATGGAACTCGCCGATCTGCGGGAAGTAGTGAGCACCGCAGCCGACTATATGCTCACACGCATCTCCTCCAACATAGCCCTGCAGGTAAACCTTCCCGCCGGTGCGGCCATGGCGAATGTATCGCCGCCGCTGCTCCAGTGGGTAATGGAGAACCTCATTAAAAACGCGGTCGACGCCATGAACGGTCGCGGCCGGATAGCGATAGAGATGACGAAACATAACGGAACGGCCATAATCACCGTCACAGATACCGGACGCGGCATTCCGCACAAAGACTTCAAAAGAGTGTTCCGACCGGGCCACACCACCAAACAAAGAGGGTGGGGCCTGGGCCTCACCCTCGCCCGACGCATAATCGAGCAATACCATGGCGGCCGAATCTTCGTGAGCAGTTCCTCACCCGGCATCGCCACCACCTTTGAAATCAATATACCGCTTCAGAAATCATGAACTCACAAAAGACACTATATATAACCGATCTGGACGGGACGCTGCTTGATGGCTGTTCACAGGTTTCGCAGCGGTCGGCCGCGATCATATCGGAGCTGTCGCGGAAGGGCGTCATGATAAGCGTGGCCACGGCGCGCACGCCGGCCACCGTCGACCGGCTGCTCAGCCACGCTTTTACCACCATTCCGCTCATCACATTTACCGGAGCCACGATGTGGGACCGCACATCGCGCCGGTATATCGACCCGCAACTCATCGGCCAGCCAGTACGCGACCGGATTCTCGCCATACTCGCGGCAGAAGGAATCCACCAGTTTGTCTACACCATAGCCCCCGACGCCATAATACACTCCTACTATTGCGGTCCGATAAGCAATGCGGTGAGAAAATTCGCCGGGGAGCGCTCGCACCTGGAGCTGAAACGTATGCACATAAACACGGAGAAGATGCCCGGGCATGCAGAGCCGATACTGATATTCGCCCTCGGCCCGCTTGAATCGCTGCAGCGCGCCGCCACACAGCTCGATACCTGCGGGTGCTGCTCATATTCATGTTATCCCGACATTTTCAATCCCGCAAACGGATATCTGGAGATTTTCGACCGAGGGGTTTCAAAAGCTTCGGCTGTGAGAAAACTCAAGGCCATAACGGGCGCGGAAAGGCTGGTGGTGTTCGGCGACAACCTCAACGACCTCCCCATGATGCGTGAGGCCGACGTAGCCGTGGCTGTGGCCAATGCGTTTCCGCAGGTGAAAGAGAGCGCTGATGTGATAATCGGGCCCAATACCGCCGATTCTGTGGTTCTTTTCATCGAAAAAGATACCGGCATTCAACTTTAACGCCCTCCGGAGCATTATAAAGACATAGAAACATTTCACAACATAACCTACGATGATATTCCAGCTTCTATTCGTACTGGCCGCCATAGTGGTTGGCGCGCGTCTCGGTGGCATAGGCCTCGGAGTGATGGGCGGCATAGGCATGTCCGTCCTTGTGTTTTTATTCGGTCTGGAACCCACCTCGCCGCCTATCGACGTGATGCTGATGATAGCGGCCGTGATAGCCGCCGCCGCTGCGATGCAGGCTGCAGGCGGTCTGGATTATCTGGTGTTGCTTGCCGAGAAACTTCTGCGGAAAAATCCGTCGCATGTCACATTCCTGAGCCCGCTCGTCACCTACGCCTTCACGTTTGTGGCCGGAACAGGCCATGTGGCATATTCAGTGCTGCCGGTAATAGCCGAAGTGGCCCGCGATACCAAGATTCGCCCCGAACGGCCTCTGGGCATAGCCGTGATAGCCTCGCAGCAGGCCATCACCGCCAGCCCCATTTCCGACGCGACGGTGGCGCTGCTGGGATTGCTTGCAGGAGCCGGGATATCGCTCTTCGACATCCTGAAAGTGTCGATTCCCGCCACGCTGTGCGGCGTGCTCGTAGCTGCGTTTTTCTCGCGCAAAGTGGGCAAAGAGCTTATGGACGATCCCGAATACCAGCGTCGCGTGAAAGAAGGGATGATAAAAGAAAACGAGCATTCCTACAATCAGGTGAAGACTCCCTTCCGCGCCAAGCTTTCGGTGATACTGTTTCTTGCCGCCACATTCCTGATTGTGCTGTTTGGCTCAATTCCGGGAATGCGTCCTGTATTTGACGGCACTCCCGTAGACATGCCTGCAGTGATAGAGATACTGATGTTGTCCACCGCCGCCATCATCATGCTCTGCTGCCGAATAGACGGCATATCGCCTACACGAGGAAGCGTGTTCATCGCCGGAATGCAGGCCGTGATAGCGATTTTCGGCATCGCCTGGATGGGCGACACCTTCATCAACGGCAACATGGCCCAGCTCACCGGTTCGATTCAGGGAATGGTGCAGGAAATGCCCTGGCTGTTCTGTCTGGCACTGTTCATAATGTCAATCCTGCTGTATAGCCAGGCCGCAACGGTGCGCGCCGTGATGCCGCTTGGCGTAGCTCTGGGCCTGAGTCCCTACCTGCTGATAGCTCTGTTCCCGGCTGTCAACGGCTACTTCTTTATCCCCAACTATCCCACCATCGTTGCAGCCATCAACTTTGACCGCACCGGCACAACCCACATCGGCAAATATGTGCTCAACCATTCCTTCATGATGCCGGGACTGGTGGCAAGCGCCGTGGCCATAGGCGTAGGATTGTTGCTGATAAACATCTACTGGTAAACACAAGCCTCACTCTCAACCGGCGTGCATTTCCATATAATCCTCTTTAGTCATTGTATGGAAATGCTCTAACCGTTTGTCGCCAAGCGGTGAGTCAATATCATGGTTGGTATGGTGATATTTGAAACCGCACTTCTCACACACGCGCTTCGATTTAGTGTTACCGTCGTAATAGCCGCACCAGACCGCGTCAAGCCCAAGCTCATTGAAGCATCTCGACAACAGGGCGGCGACCGCCTCGGGAATCAGTCCGCGGCCCCAATACGGCTTTCCGATCCAATAGCCTATCTCGGCCTCTCCATTCTTCATGGTTGCGGAGTGAAGGCCGTCTGAAAACATTATTCCGCAGGCTCCCACGGGTTCGCCTGTCTCTTTCACCACCACAGCATAGGTTTCGGGAGCATTGAACACCGTGCGGATTATTTCCAGGCTGTTTTCCACCGAAGTGTGAGGAGGCCAGCCTGCAATGTGCCCTATTTCAGGGTCGCTCGCGTATTTATACAGTGTCCCGGCATCTTCCTCGCGCCAAGGCCGCAGTATCAGTCTTTCTGTTTCAATCATTTCTTTTGCATTTGGTTATTTATAAACTGCACGATGGCCTCAAGCACCTCGGGAGAGATTGTCTCGCGGATTTCATCATACTCCGTCATCTCGCCCGTGACGGCATGCTGCAGCAGATGGTTCAGGTCAGGCATCAGCATAGCCTCGGCCTTCGGTACAAACTCCTTTATCACAGCGAGATTGTCGGGACTCACCTGCATATCCTTTTCACCATTGATTGCCAGCACGGGGCACTTCACCTTGGCAAGATACTCCCGCGGGTTTATGGTCAGGAAAGAATCTACCCAAGGGGCTCGTGTGCTCTGCGTCATCTTCAGCGACTGGACAATCTGCAGAGGCAACTGCACGCCGTTGCCGGCTACAAGTGAATCTATATCAATAGGAGACGACACACCGTCGCGCACCTGCCTGGCGATTGTATCAAACACTATTCCGATTATTTTCAGACTATTGACCTTATCGACGTCTGACAGACCGGATTTATCGAGAGCATGCTCGTTCTGCCTCATCATGGTCTCTTTACCGGAAACGGCCATTCCCGCCAGAGAAACTATGAAATCGGCTTTATCCTCCGCTCCGGCCATAAACGCTATTGTGCCACCTTCAGAATGTCCGAGAACGCCCGTCTTGCCTATGCAGTCAAGCGAACGAAGAAAATCAATTCCGCTCACAGCGTCATCCCTGAATGTGAAAGTGGTCGATGTAAGGAAATCGCCCGTAGATTTTCCCGTACCGCGGTCGTCGTAGCGCAGGGAGGCTATGCCGTTGCGGGCAAGAAAATCGGCAATAACGGCAAATGGCTTATGATCACAATACTCCTCGTCGCGGTTCTGCGGACCGCTGCCGGTTACCATCACCACGGCTGGAACCTTCTTGCCGGAGAGGGTATGCGGAAGAGTCAATGTGGCGCTCATTACCGCTCCATCGGGAGCTGTGAAAGATGTGTCTATCACACTATAAGGAAACGGAGGCTTGGGCGTCTGCGGACGGCGTTCCTCCGCCGGGCGGTCGGGGGTCAGGTCGAGCGGAAACTCATAGCCCCGCTGACGGAAACGGCCATTGATGGAACCGGCGGAGATTTTGCCAGTATACGATGCACCAATGGCATTGCAGGTAAGCGATACTGAGTCGGCGGTACAAAGCACCACTTCTGTCGCTATTCCTTTCGCGCCCTGCGACGGTGAGTCCATCGTGCACCGTGTCTCTCCCGCCGCCGTTTCAGAAAAGTTGAAAACCAAAGGCACTTTCATCTGTCCCAGATTAAGATTTCCACGCCATGAGCCGGTCAAGGCATAAACATCGGCTACCCCGAACATTACGACGGCAATCAACATGCAGATCCGGCTAAGATTTTTCATTTCCATATTGTTATTACTTTGAAAAATAAGACGCATTTCCCGACCATAAATTGCATGAAGTGCGATTTTTTCGGATAAGCCCGTGGTATTTTATCGCCCTACGGTCATATAATCCACATCGGGAGCCTTGTCGCACGAGGCCAGACGAATCGTATTGCGACCGGCATTCAACGGTAGCTTCAGTCCCACCTCTTCTCCCTCAGGACGGCCGCTGACAGAGAGCTTATATCCCCGTCCATCGTTGACAAACACAATCATTTCCACCGGACGGTCGCCAAATACCCGGAATGATATCGCGTAATCTCCGTCCTTATCCACGGTCACGCCGCGCCATATCATGTCGTTGGCAGGTGTCATTCCCATATTGCGCACTATCATTCCTCCTGAAGCACCGGCGCGGGGCTCATAATATGCCGTACCGGCATACTCGGGATTGTATAGTTCCTGATAAGCGGAAAGGAAGGCCGTCTCTGCCTCATAGCGGGTGCGCATCGTGCGCCGGGTGCCGTCGAGGCGATATATCCTGACGCCATGCGGCGGCACAACGGCTATGAGCGAATCGGCCACAGGCGCGAGATCAATGCAATTCAGCACATCACGCACCGCCGCAGGCTCGGCAAGCTGCACCTCATCAAGACCAAGAGAAACGCGCCTCACCGAATCAGTGGGATTATACAGGGCCACAGCCCTTGTAGTGGAGTCGCGGCTGATCACGTCCTTCACCAGGACATAAGTCTTCCCGTCAGTCTTGGCCACGTATGCCTGCAGTCCGAGCGGATCCTGATTTATGGCGATGAGTTCGGGATTGGTCAGAAGACCCAGTGTCTCCGGACTCAGCGAAGTGAGGTCACATCCAATCAGAAGAGGCGACGACATCATGCACCACATGGCAAAATGAGTGCGGTCTTCCTCCGGACTCATTCCGCGTCCCACTTCAAGCATATCCATATCGTTGTAGTGTCCCTCTCCGGCGTAGGCCGAAAGATAGAGATTCTCGGCTATTATACCGCGCACAGATCCCCAGGAGGGATTGATATCAGAGGTGGTGCGCCACGAAGTAGCCACGCCCCTCACCCACGTTCCCGGGAACGCCCAGCGGCACACGTTGACCCTCACATCGTCGCGCCCTGTCGCGGCTATGGCCTTAGCTATCGCTTTATAGCGCTGTTCAGGCTCGTAATAATACAGCTGTTCGTTCTGGTTTCCGTCGGCGCCGCAGTAGTCAATCTTTATGAAATCGAATCCTATGTTCTTGAAGAAAAGACGCGCATCCCGGCTCTCATGCCCTAGAAGGCCCACATTGCGGGCTATGGTGTCGTTGTCCCAGTAGCAACCGCAGGTATTGGCTCCGGCATCGCTGTATATACCGGCCTTGAGCCCAAGCGAATGGATATAGTCCACGGTTCCCTTGAGTCCGGCGGGGAACCTGACGGGATGGAATTTCAGTTCTCCCGTGGCTTCATCACGGCCGCCGAAAAATCCGTCATCAATATTCACGTGGTTATATCCGGCTTCTTTAAGCCCGGACCTAACAAGAGCATCAGCCTGACGCCGAATCAATGAATCGTTTATGTTGACACGGTAAGTATTCCACGAACTCCAGCCCATGGTGGGAGCATCAAAACCGAACGCCATAACCGGGCACACTATCAGCAGGAATATAATCGAAAGCCTATGCATTGTCTAAGAAGATATTATAATTTAAGGCACACTTATCAGCACAAATTTAACAAAATTCGTCAAGATAAGAGAAACTCCCTATTCGTTCACTCGTCAGGGTTAAGGAGCTCCAGAGTTTTCCGGTCGCGCCAGGAACCAAAGTATTTTTGGAGAACGCGGGCGAAGACATCGCCTGGCGAAACGGCGTCGAATAGCGTCATGGACGACAGGAGTTTCTTGCTGTCGATACCTCCGAACACTTCCACTGCATTGTCCGCAGGCAGGTTGAGAATTGCCATTGCAGCCTCTCTCAACCGTTGATTAAGCACCGGATTGGCCAGATAAGCCTTAGCTTCCTCCAATCCAGATATTCCATAGAACCGGGAATTAAAGGAATGTCCAAGATGTTTCAACTGCGGAAAGACGTACCACATCCAGTGAGAGCGTTTACGACCCTGATGCAGTTCTTTCAACGCTATAGGATATATCCGGTCCTGCGCTTCAATGAATCGTGAACGGTTGTAGCTGTCCTGTGACATAAGGCGTTTACATAATCTGTTCTGGTTTCATTATAACAACAATTTTAGTCTACCCCCCACTGCAATATATCCAATAGGATAGGATCAACGGAACGTTCCCATGGTTATTTGGCTTATAGGACCTCCCCACAAGCCCTACGCTATCAAGCGCTGTTTATCCTCGGAAGCCGGAGACAAAATCGTAGATGTAAGAGAAGTATTTAAAGTTGCGGCGGAGCTTTTTGCGGACAAGATGTGCCTTTATATCTTCCTTTACGTTTCTGAAAACAGTAATGCTCCGTTTGTAGCGAGGAAGTATTTGCCGCTCGGCATCAGCGATGATTCTGACCACCTCCCTAATCGAATCAAAAGCTTCCTCCAAATTACGATTGCTCAGTTTACACGTGATCTGTTCTATCTCATCATCATCGTTCCAGATAAATGCCACCAAGCATGGCAAATCCCTGGACTCCTTTAATGAGAATACATCGAGATATTTCCTGTTGGCGTTCGGTTCAGTCCATATGGGGACCATCATCTGAAATGTTCCAGGTATGGTTGGCTCAGGTATCTTATAATCACCCTCTTCCAAAGGCCTCACGGCGAATATGGGCCAGTTCGGGCCCGAAATCTCATTAAGTTCGTTCCAGAAATCCCTGTCCCGTAAGGTCTTCGCGATATACGAATGACCGCGCGTGTACATTACAAAACCGAAAATACGCGCCGGTGAACTGCCGCATTTCCGTTTCAGTTCTTCTAATCCGAATTCTTGCTCAAGAGGAAACATAGATTTATATACCGGGGATTAATGCCGGTGGAGACGAAGATAACAAAATTATATCAGCCTCAAAAGTTTAACGCCAGAATTATATGTTCCTATTTCTTTTTTCCGCTGTGGGCCTTGGCTAAATCCGTTATTCTTTTCACAAAATCCGTTTTTGCTTCTGTATAGCCGTCACGGTTGTTTCTGTATTTCGGTAAAAGACCAAGTTTCAGCGTTTCATATTCCCGGGCCACGTCAGGGTGGGTCAGCAGATAGTCACGGAAATAGATCTCGTCGTTATCCGCTATGGCATGAATGTGGATATGAAACACCTTCTCAGCATACCCACGGGGAGTATACCCCTTGTTGAAACTCATGCGAGTATCCGTAACCGACATGCAGATGTATCCGGCCAATTCCATCTCGTTCTTGATCAACTGCCAGTCGATATCTGGACTAATCTCCACAAGAATATCAATTATCGGTTTGGCTTGAATATTCGGAATAGCCGTACTGCCGATATGGCTGATAATTGGAGTATATGCCGAAAGCAACCCCGATAGAGTATCAATTTCTTCTTTCGCCCACTCAGGCCACAGCGGATTATACGGCGACAGAACTATCGGAAACAATTCCCATAGCTCCGTCAAAGTCAGCTCCTGCAACCGTTTACAGTCAGTCATCTCCGCCAGTCATTTCCCGAGATATTCCCGGATTAAAGTCTTCATAGCCTCCCGATCGGAGGTCGTAAGAATCGGCATCAATGTATCGATTTCCTCAATCGGCTTGTCCCACCAGCGTAGTTGCTCCAGAAGGCCTATGGTCTCTTCATCAAAACGCTTGCGTATGACTTTAGCCGGATTGCCTACTGCAATACAGTAAGGCGGAATATGCGAGGCCACGGTGGCATTTGTGCCTATGATGGCGCCGTTGCCGATGTGCACACCCGGCATGACGGTAACATTCTGCCCTATCCACACATCATTTCCGATAACGGTGTCGCCCTTGAGAGGTAATTCACCCATAGTCGGAGGTATTGCCCCACTCCAGTCTCCGCCCATGATATTGAAGGGATATGTCGTGGCACAGTCCATGCGGTGATTCGCTCCGTTCATGATGAAAGTCACACCCCGTGCAATCGCGCAGAAATTACCGATAATCAGCCTGTCGCCTATGAACTCATAGAAGTGTGTGACGTGGCCTTCAAATTTGTCAGCTCCATCGATATCGTCGTAATATGTATAGTCTCCGATTAGGATTCTCGGATTTTTCACCACATTCTTGATATAGCACAGACTCGGTATGTCAGGATTCGGAAAAACCGCGTCCTTGTCAGGAAATATCTTCTTTCTCATTCTTTTCAATATATTTTTATTGCCAGTTCTCGGCTCAGACAGGAGCATACTAAAGCTGCAACAACATTTCAAACTGTCGGCTTGCCAAATCAACATTAACGTTCTTGAGAAAGGACGGCATCTCGTGATTGTCAGCACTGACATTCAATACTTTCACAAAATCCGTCTCCATGCCTCTTACTGCTTCCTGAAACAACCGGGTGCCAATACCCCTACGTCGGTAGTCCTTCCTTACCGCTATCTGTGTGATGTCTCCTGTAGCAGGATCAAACACACAGTATCCCACCGCCGCCCGACCAATCGTAGCCCCGAGGTATTTAAGCCCTGATTTTCCTCGCTCGATTGATTCCATGCTGTTTTGCCATGACGGAATGAAGTCACAGAACGATTGAGCCTGCCGGATAAAATCCATTCCCACAGGTTTGATTATGCATTCGTCGTCAACAGACATGTGTCTGCTGACCTTATCAATAGTCTGCCTATAACAGTCAAACTGCCGAGTGGTCTTGAACTGCATCCGACTATAGACGGAAATGGCTTTAGTGTTGTCCTGCAACACCTCCAACAGATATTGCCTGATACCGGCCTCTTTAAGATATGGAAGAGAATGATTGAATATTTTTCCGGCTATACCCTGTCCCCGGTACTCCTTTACGGTTCCCGTCCCGGTATCGTAGGCCGTTGAAACGCCATTGAACATCCCTATGCCATTCAATGTAAAGGCTATGATTGCTCCATTATCAAAAGCACCAAATGAAAGGCGGGGAACATAGCCGCGTCGGGTAAGCATTCTACCCACTTCCTCCTTCTCGAAACGTATCTCATAGTCGGCAAATGCACGCTCAAAGGCATTAAACAAAGTATCAAAGCCAATATTTTCTAAACTTCTGATTTCCATTACTGCTCGTGATATTTTACAAGTTTCACCAAAACTGCTACTGTCTTCCGTTCAGATTTTAATTAGGCACCATTTAGATAATAATACTATAGAAGCCGGTGGTGCCGTTCCTCGTGCCCAGCACATATTGTGGCCTGCTGTTCAATCTCCCGCCGGGGAATACAAAATGTGTATTAGCCATGCCTGTCTGGATTTGATTGGTTCATTGCTCGCGTTAATGATGTAGAGGCTATTACTTCTTTCTTGATTTCGGAAAGGGCAACACGTCCCACAATGCCTGTATTACCTTCATAGTTTTCTGACGGTCCTTGAAATCGAGGATATAACCCTCTTTTGCGCCCTCATAAGCACAACCGGTTTCCGCATCGGCCATCAGCCCGGCAATACACGGCAGCTTTTTGACAAAAGCCGTGTTGTCACATGCCGTTATCACGCATTTACCGTTCATATAAATGATGTAGTCACCCATCATCTTGCGGGCTTTAACCTCGCCCATCGGCGAAAGTTCTGCGCACACAAACTCTATATATTCAGAAGTACAAGCCATAAAATTACTTGATTTGGAATTCGACAAATGCCGTATCGCTTGGGGCTGTACGAGGATAAGGCGGATAACTGAATGTTTTTGCAAGGCGATATGTACCCGGAGTCCAGTCGCATTTGTAGAACCACGGCTTGACAGCCATTCGGAATGGCGTGTCAGGACGCACAATCCAGCCTACGGCATTGAACACTACGACTAACTCTTCGTCGGCATCTTCATACTTCCTGTCATACGGAAGTTCTTCCCAACCTCCGTCAGTCGATTTTTTATCAATCCGGAACCATTCCCCGGTCATACCCTCTATATCGCGAATATTCCTGAATTCGACAATAAGAGAATCAATCCCGGTATTGACAATATCCGGCTCAACAATCCGAATCGTCATTCCCGCGGCAGTGGAATAACTCTTTTGTTTCAGAGCCTCAGGAATCTCGATTTTCTCCCCAAGAAAATGCGGCTGTTTACCAAACAATATATCCAGTATCATCTTGTCGCGGGCCAACCATTCGCGAAGGGCCAGCCGCGTCCTTACCCATCGTCCGGCACGAAGAGGCGCAGATATTGCCACGGCACTGATACCATTTGATTCTGCCAGATACAACGCCCTGGCATTATGATCTTCCTGAGATATGATTGTAAGGGAATCACAGCCGAACACCTCTTTCGCTCTTACCACGGAGTCAAGCGTTCTGAATCCGGCAAAATCAAGTATTATTCTGTCTTCGGGCACGCCGTGCGCCATGAGAGAGTCGCGCATAGCGGTCGGTTCATCATATTGTCTGATATGGTTGTCGCCGCTTGCGATTATGAAATCAACCTTTCCGGCATGATATAGTTCCGCCGCAGTATTTATCCTGTTTGTGAAATAGGAATTGGGGCGCCCCCATCGATTCAAGGGATTTGTCCCTAACAATAGAGCAACCTTATTGTAAGGTATGGAATCTATTTCAGTGTATATACGTTTCTGTGCCGCCTGCTCTACCCTTATGTTGACATATAGGGTAAAGGCAGCAACCACCAACAGAAACGCGCCGAGACCGAACGCGATTCTTTTTATAAATGTAGAGTCAAAGATTTTCATCATATTCAATTCAAACCGAAGAGGTCTTACACCGAATATCCCAGAAGGTCCAGAATCATTGGTGCGAGGAGAGCGGTGAAGAGACCGTTGAGCGTAAGACCGATGGACGAAAAAGCTCCGTAGCGTTCGCTGCGTTCCATGGCGGCGGAAGTACCCACCGCATGTGCTGCCGTACCGATTGACAACCCTCCCGCAATGGGCGAATGAACATGGCTCATCTTTACAATTCTAAAACCGGCCATGCCACCAAAAATCCCGGTAGCAACAACCACCGCAGCCGTAAGAGGTGCGATACCTCCCATCGCACTTGATATTTCCATGGCAATAGGGGTTGTGACAGCCTTGGGGGCGAGCGAAATGACTACTTCGCGGGTGGCGCCGAACATCTCGGCAAGAAGCACCACGCTCACCACACCCGCCACGCATCCGGCAAGCTCCGACAGCAGAAGAGGAAGTAGCTGCCGTTTTATGGCCGAGAGCTGTTTGTAGAGAGGAACCCCGAGGGCCACCACAGCAGGTTTGAGCCAGAAGTCGATGTAATCGCCACCCTGTTTGTAGGTATCGTAGTCAATATCACATAGCAGCAGAAATGCAATCATTGCGGCTATGGCAATCAGAATAGGATTTAGCAACTTGATACCGGTACGCCGCTGAAGAAGCTGTGCCCCGAGATAGAAGCCGAAAGTGAGGGCTATAAGAAAATATTTGTTTTGCAGGAAATCCATTATTTAGCCTCCTTAGTGATTTTATGAGCCAATTTAACAGAAGCAGAGCGCGTAAGCTGATGTACCCAACCTGTTACAGCAATAATTATGACTGTGCTCACGACAGTTGCGCACACAATGGGCACCCATTGTGTGGCAATAAGTCCAAGGCAGTTCATGAGACCGATGCCGGCCGGCACAAAAAAGAAGCCGAGATTATGAACAAGAAATCCCGACAGCTTGTCAACCCACTTCAGTTTCACTACGCCTAATTTGAGCGAGGCGCACAGCAGCACCATACCTATAATGCTTGAAGGGACCGGAATCCCGGTGAATCTCACCAGCAACTCGCCAGCCACAAGAAATGCAAATAAAACGCCAAACTGTAATATCATAATATCAATTAAAATTTCCCCGCAAAATTACCCATAAAGCAGGAATTTCCACTAATCCCATGCCTTAATATGAACATATACGAGGCTGCCGCCATGCGGAAAGTGCAAATCTTTTACGAAAGATTTGTACTGCTATATAAGGGTCTCTAAATTTGCGATGAAATTGTCGGATTCTGCTCTTGAACGGAATGTAAACACATTGACGTCCTTTCTCCTTTCGCTAAGCAGATTCCGGATAACCGGTAGTTGTCGTTTAGGAAAATCGACAATCCATTGCCGGAATTCCGGGTTCATTTCATTATCGGTCCAAGGCATATCCTCACGCCTTTTGCCCAGACGTTCCTCGGCTCCGGCCAGACATAAGTCCAACGGCAGGTCAAACAAGAACACCGTATCACATCTATCCAATCTTATTGATAGCGTATGAAGATAATTGCCGTCTATAATCCACTCATCTCCCGAGAGGATTTCTTGCAGGCGCTCTGCAAATTCTTCTCTGGTAAGCGTTGTTCTGTCAGGCAAATGCCATATCATGTCAAGGTAATGCAAGGGCAACCCGGTCTTTACCGAAAGTTTTCTTGAAAAGGTACTTTTACCCGCTCCCGGACAACCTATGACAATTACCCTCTTCATTCGGCCGGGAACAGGCTACAGAATCCCTGCTTGTTGAACTGATAATACATTTCGATACGTTCGGGCGTGTCATTTTCGAGCAACAGAAGAAGCTCCCGTGCGAATTCGAGGGTGGCCGAGCCGTTTGCCGTCACAATATTCCTGTCACTGACAGCCTGCGCATACACGTATCCCTCGGGATTGGTGTAGTTTTCCCCTCCCCACAGTCGTAGCTGTTCTGGCCCGTTACCGGTATGCCTCACATTATTGAGCAAACCGCATTTCGCCATGAACGAAGCGCCGTTGCAAATCGCACCGACTATTTTACCATTCTCAACCGCCTGCTTTACTATCGGTATCACGCGTTCCGCAACCGGCATTGTCCACCCGAAACCACCTATGAGCACCAATGCAGCATAATCATCCGGCATAGTGTCGAATGAATAATCGGGCAACGTCCGGAAGCCACCGATGGACTTTACCGGCTCCAGCGTGGGAGCCACAACCTTGTTGACAAATCGGGGATGCTCCTTCAGCGCATACTCGTCTGATGCGATAGCCTGCGAGAGATACACCGCCTCATGTGCCGCATAGTCGGGCAGTAGAATATAAAGTATTTCGTTGCTCATTTCCATTACATTTTACGTTCGTAAAAACGCATAGCGTATTTTCCACAAATGTAGCAAATCCGCTCTCCACCCACAAACATCCGGCGCGATTAACCACTCGGACCTCCCTCTTCACGCTCGAACCAAAAGCGCGATTCATTCCTGATTTCTTTTGATTCTTATTTCAGGACCGCTCCGGATTACCAACGGCACCGTTTCAACAGAGACCACGCTTGTATCCAGTCCCAGAGACTTTTCTGCCGACACTGACATATGCCGCAGCGTCTCATACGCCGTCAGCACCTTGCGTTCATAAGCGTTGCAGATACTCACCGGAGAGAACACCCGGTGAATCAGCACAAACCGGAAATCCCCCGCTATTCCATACCGCCTCATTGAGGGATATTTACTTGTCAACGAAAGATCGCCCGACGCCACAAGATCCTCCACAATCTGCCTCAGAAACACGTTGATCTGCGGCTGCACCTTGAAGCCGAATCTTACAGTAACTAGAAAAATCGCATCCCTGACCATCGTGTCTACGGAATAATCGAGCGTATAAGGCATATCGGTATGCTCTATGCGGATAATCCAGTAATGGTCGGCTCTTTTGGGCTGTTTGTTTATTATCGAATACAGCAACTTGCTTTCCACCATATTCTTCGTCGGCGAAAAGCTGATATACACCACATTCGACGCATAGCGCGGTATCTCCTCATCATTCCTTATGGCGGTCACTATATCTATGTAATCCGGGAAATATTTATAATCCACATGGCTGCGATGGAATGAGCGTCCTTTGCTCCACACAAACATTATGCAGAACAGCCCGCAGGCTATCAGAACCGTAAACCAGCCGCCATGCACAAACTTGAACATATTGGCAGCGAAAAAGGCCCCTTCGAGCAGGCAGAACACTATGAAAAAAGACGATGTGAGCCATGCAGGCATTCCTATATTCCTCATATACCGCCACAGCAGTATGGTCGTGGCCAGCATTGTTATGGTAATGGCGAGGCCATAGGCGGCTTCCATGCGACTCGACGACTGGAACAACAGCACCGTGCCTACGCACCCTATATACAGAAACAGATTTATACCCGGCACATACAGCTGTCCCTTAACATTTCCAGTGTAATTTATCTGCATCCTTGGCCAGATATCGAGGTTCACGGCCTCGCCTATCAATGAAAACACACCGCTTATCAGCGCCTGGCTTGCAATTATGGCGGCCACGGTAGCTATGACTATACCCACGCCCAGAAAGCCGGCAGGCATCATTCCGTAAAACGGATTCACCTCTCCGTCAATCGCTCCGGCATGAGCCAGAATCCATGCACCCTGCCCCAGATAATTGAGAATAAGCATGACTTTGACAAAAAGCCAGCTGAAAGTAATATTGTAGCGGCCACAGTGCCCCAGATCGGCATACAGTGCCTCCGCGCCCGTGGTGCAGAGAAACACAGCTCCGAGTATAAGCATCCATTCAGGGCTGGAAATAATCAGCCTTACCGCATAATAGGGATTGAAAGCCTTGAATATCGCCAGATCACTCCACACGTTCATCAGTCCGAGGATGCCGAGCATCAGAAACCACACGAGCATCACCGGGCCAAAAAAACGTCCGATCTTCGACGATCCCGAACGCTGCACAAAGAACACCATGGTTATTATCACCAGCACAATCGGCACCACCGGCGTTGGAGCGTATAATGAGCGCAACCCCTCCACAGCCGACGTGACTGTCACCGCCGGAGTTATTATACCGTCGGCGAGCATCGCGCTGGCACCGATGGCGGCCACGACGAACGGCCAGCCCCTTGTTCCCGTCTTCTTCACCAGCGAAAAAAGAGCCATAATGCCGCCCTCCCCGTTATTGTCGGCGCGGAGAGCCACCGTCACATATTTTATCGTGGTCTGAAGCGTGAGAGTCCATATCACACACGACACCGCTCCGATAATATAATCCCGGTCAAACTCAGGACTGACATTCAGAATAGCCTTCATCACATAGAGCGGCGACGTTCCGATATCGCCAAACACTATCCCTATCGCGACAAGCAGTCCCGCCGCACTCAAACCCGTGATCCTATTACCATTCCGCCTCATTCCGCCTCAAAATAAACAGTTGCATATTCTCAATCTAAAGATTGCATAATACATTACAATCAAACTTCAATCAATTCTACTAAACGCAAAAATATAACACCAACCCCACCCCATAAGTTTGCCCAGGCCCCTTCCTCAAACTTTCTTCCATCTCTCCCAGTCCGCCTCCACCCCACCTCCTCACAATTACCAACCGCCAGCCATATATTCCGTCTAATTCACTAATACACCTCAAAACAATAATTTGTCTGATTGTTATTGAAATGCCGTAATGCTTTATTTCTGTCCATTGTTTAATTGTTTTTTAACCAAGACTTTCTCCACAGGGCTTGTACACCGTATTGCGGTGATAGGTCAATTCTATTATGCCATTAGATACCAAAGTTCTCGTCGGGTAGTTCCTTTATGGTAACTGTGAAGAACTGCGCCGGGATATGGGTTATCTCGGAGGCTATTGCTGTAAGCCGCTCAATCAACTGTTTCTTCTGTTCAGTGGTCAACCGTCCGCTCTCAATCGATATGTACGGCATATTTTAACTCTTTACAATAACCCACTTATCGTTCTTGGATTTTCTTTCAGCACAATAGCCCAGAGGTAAATCTTTCAGGTTGCCGATAGTCGGATCTAAATCCAATAGAAACTCAGTGCACGCAGTTTCATCGCCTAAAATCTCGGAATTTCTTGTTGTTCAGTGCATTCTCGGCGGCGATGTTGCCGTTTTCGGCGGCAAGCCGAATCCAGTCGTAAGCCTGGCGGAAGTCGGCTTCCACGCCAAGCCCTTTCATATACATGTTGCCGATTTCGAGCTGAGCCACACTGACTTCATGGTTGTATTTTCCGTATAAGTTGCGGCGGGAGGCAATCTGCCGATAGAGCTTCATAGCCTCGGCATAGTCTTTTTCTCCGCCAATACCGCTTTTATAACACTGGGCTAGCAGTAGTTTCGACATCACATCGCCCGCTTCGGCTCCTTTTTGATACCACTCGCGTGCCTTGCCCCAGTCCTTTTCAACACCGCGTCCGTCAAAGTATGCGCCGCCGATGCAGTGGTAAGCGTCTTTGTAGCCCATTTCGGCGGCTTTCATAAAGCAGTCAAATGACTTCCGAAGAGCTTCTTCAGTCGCCTCACTGTAATATATCATTCCGAGATTAAACCATGCCTCGGCATCTTTCTCGCCATAGGCAACTTCGGCGTATAGCTCGGCTGCGGAATCTTCGTCGGTGTCAAAATCCTCGTCTTCGATAAGCTCCACCAGTTCGTCAGGGACACCGGTGCCCCAAAAAAGTATGTCGGCAAGCCGCTTCTTAGTCGCCATATCGCCATTGTTGGCTCGCGCTCTCAGGATTTCAATCCAGCGGGCATACCATTTGTGGGCGATGTTCAGTGCCTCTTCGCGGTCGATGTCAGCGGGACAGTCATAGACATAGAGTTTCATCAGGGCCTGAGCAGCACTTGCCACACCCTTGGCGGCTTTTGCTTCCAGTATCTCTATCCAGCGGTAATGCCATTTGTGCACAAAGTCTTTTTTAGCCTGCGCACTGATAGTCTCATCGTCGCCAAAATCGTAGCGATAGAGATTTGCCAACGCCTCTGCAGCCTTGTCGCTCCCTTTGTCGGCAGCTTTTTCAAACCAGTAAATCGCTTTCTGATTATCACATTGATGATGATAACCCCACGAGTAATACCGTCCGAGCATATATTGCGCCTTGGTGTTGCCCTTTTCGGCTAAGGGTGTGATGGCATTGACGGCCTGCAGCGCCAGTTCGTCGTCGCCCTCCCCGGCGTACAGGCTGGAGAAGCGTTGTAAGATTTTATAATATTCTGTCAGTTGGTTCATCGCAGTATGTTTTATTTTTCAAAGTTACAGAATATATCGGAGCTAAGGGCACTTTCGGCATCTCGGTTGCCTTTCTTGGCAGCAAGCCGGAAATATTTGGCAGCTTTTTTCAAATCAACCGGCACGCCTAACCCATGAAGATACATGTTGCCGATTTCATACAGTGCCTTGCCGATGCCGTCAGCGTATCTCTGCCAATAGCGACCGGTGCGTTCCGCCAAATGCAAGTATTGCTCCATCGCCTTTGAATAATTGACCTTGCAGCCTGTACCGTGCTTATAACAGTCTGCCAACTTCAGCATGGCGTTTATCTCACCCATGTCAGCACCTTTGCGATACCAGCGGAAAGCCAAGACCGGATTCTGCTTCACTCCCAGCCCGTCCATATAGGCATCTCCCATCTTAACAAAGGCTTCGTCATAATTCATCGTTGTGGCTTTATTGAAACAGGTGAAGGCTTTTTTGAAGTCAGACAACTCTTGATATGCAAGCCCCATCATATACCAGGCCTCATCCTTCATACAGAAAGGCTCGTTGCTTTCGATAATATCATTATATCGTTTTATCGATTCTCTAATGACAGAGGTTTTGTCATTGTCCTCAGATAACCGGTTCACTGTCCCGGCCATCTTTTTACGGAATTTCTCTTTCGCGTATTCGTAAGATTCAAGGATGTAAGGCTTCAATGATTCAAATGTCGTTTCAGATGGAGTCAAAGCGCAAATCCACCCCATCCATGCATAGACCGGATGCGGCATAATGACATCCTTTGCGGTAAAGTCATACGGCATATCCACAATACAACCTTTATCCGGACGTTGTGGCAATTCTGCGAATAAAGTGCGGAATGTCTGTTTTCTGACTCCAATATTCACACGCCACACACCATCGCGGTCAAGGCGGGAAGCCCGGTCATTGTCGCCATCCTTTTCTTTGATTGTCAAGACATACACACCACGTTTAAGCACGCCGCCGGGATTGTAGAAAATTCCACGCTCGCCCCAGCTGTTTACCTCTACGATCCCTTCAAAGTTGTCAAGGCAATATTTCAGAATGTCGTCAGGTGTAATAGCCATTTTTTAATCAAGCTTCATTAATCAAACGATACATCAAGGCAATATCCTCTGATGCCATTTGGAACTTTGATTTTTCGATAAGGAGGTTTTGACCTGTCATTATATAAGAAGGCAGGATGCGCCACCCGTTATGGAAAATCTCAGCGCTACGCAATTTGTAGGTAGATATACTTGGGACGGCATTTTTCCCGGTTGCTTTTTTGCTTATCATATTAAAAGCTTTTTTCGCCACATCACCCATCAGCATGACAACCTGAAGATTAGGAAACAGCTCAAGCTCCTTTTCAAGATATGGCAGACTTTCTTCAATGCTTACCTTTGAAACAGCATATTCCGATTTAGGCGTCTTGACTGCATTTGTTATGTAGATGCCGAGGTTCAATATTTCATGGATACTATTTACCTCTATTCCCGCTTTTCTGAACAGCGGGATTGTGGTCGACATATATGCGGAGTCGGGCTTTCCATAGAAATCATCGTCAGAATCAGCCGGGACAACTTCGTTGATCATGATAGCCCGTATCTTTTCCGGCTCAATATTTATGTCATTAAGCCGCAGAAATTCTGTATCACCACAAAGTTGTTGCAGTTGCGATTTTATATTCATGATTCACTTGCGATTCAAATGTTTGACCATTAAATAATCATGCTCTCGCTCTACGATAGTCTCAAATCCTAAATTCCGGTACATACTTACTGCATAATTGGTCTTATCGACTGACAGTGAAACCTTTTTAT